>Ga0196972_1000812_pt1 | contig 11668 bp, 8 predicted proteins | sample S1v_2013CmetaG_FD_148618 | JGI IMG/M metagenome (GOLD analysis project Ga0196972, IMG submission 148618) | Soil microbial communities from Anza Borrego desert, Southern California, United States - S1+v_20-13C | ecosystem: Environmental > Terrestrial > Soil > Desert | place: USA: California... | reverse complement strand
GTGGTTGGCGTAGTCGTCGCCCTCGCGGAAGGTGCCGATCGCGCCGACGCTGAAGTGCGTGTCGAAGTCGTAGCGATAGCGGCCGACGGCGACGTTCGCCGCCTGGTCGAGCTGCTCGAAGCCGGAGCCCAGCACGCCGGGCACCAGCACCAGCGTGGTCGCGTCGCGCGCCACGATCGCACCGTAGGCGCCGCTGCCGGTGCGGCCGGTGACGCGCAGGCCGAAGTCCGGGTCGGCGATCTGCCGGGTGTAGAGCACGTCGAACTGGCTGGTGAAGTAGTCCGCGCCCTCGAGGAAGAACGGACGCTTCTCCTGGTAGAACAGGGCGAAGCTGTCGTTGAAGTTCAGCTGCAGCTGGTCGGTCTCCACCTGGGAGAAGTCCGGGTTGATCGTCGCGTTGAGCGTCATCGCCGGCGACGGCGCCCAGCTCACGTCCACGCCCGGCTCGATCGCGTTGTCGCCGCCGTCCCAGCGCTCGCCGGCGGCGTCGCGCGACTGCGAGGTGCCCATGGTCAGGGTCGGCACGATCTCCAGGTTGCGGCCCTGGTGCGCGCCGGCGAAGCCGACGTACTCGCCCCATTCGCACTGGAAGCAGCTGGAATCGCGCGGGACGCGGTGGCTCGCCATCTGGTGGCGCTTGTCGCGCGGCCAGTTGCGGAACAGCGAGATGCCCCAGCGCTGCTCGGCGCCGCCGGTCGGGAAGCGCAAGGTGGAGAACGGAATGCGGAACTCGACGTCGTAGCCCTCGTCGGTCAGGCGCCCCGCGCTCTGCCACAGGCCGTCCCAGCTCGAGTCCTCCTGCATGTTGGCGTTGCTCTCGTCGCGGATGATGTCGCCCTGTACGCCGAGGGGATTCACCGCGAGCTCGTAGCCGCGACGGTTGTCGTTGAAGGTGTCGAGGAACACGCCCACCCAGTCGTCGTTGAACATCGCGTCGCGGTCGCGCAGGTGCGCGCGGATCTGCGAGGGGTCGGGATCGAAGGCATGGAAGGCGACGTAGAGCGCGTCGGCGGTGTAGCCGATGCGGACGATGGTCTTCGCCGGCGCCGGGGTGTTGTCGCCGGGCTGGATGTCGTAGGCGATCTCCTGCACCAGCGCGCCGGCCCACGCCGCGTCGTCGAGGGTGCCGTCGATGACGATGCCGTCCTGCAGTTGCGGGATGCGCCCGCCCGGGATGCCGCCCGCGGCGGGCGTGCCGGCCTCCTGGGCGTGGGCGAACGGCGCGCAGGCCAGCAGGGCGGCAACCAGGACGTGAGGCTTCATCGGGGATCCGTGGGGAAGGGTCATGGAAGGGATGCGCGCGCGTGCCCCGGCGTTGGCATGACCAATGGCAGGGGCGCGCAGGCGGCCTTCGCGGCGGCGCAAGGATGCGTGGCGTCCGGGGCCGCGCATCAGTGCCGCAAGTCGGGTTGACCGTCGCCATGGCCCCGGGTGGGGCGCGCCGCGGCGCGCGGCGCTAAACTCGGCGGACCGTTTGCCACAGGTGTGTTCCCCCATGCGCAAGATCCTGATCGTGCTGTCCGCCGCCTTTGCCCTTGCCACCGCGGCCTGCACGCGCGACGCCGCGCCCGCGGGCGATGCCGCCACGACCGCGGGGCAGCCGGCCGCGAGCAACGCCGCCGTCGACGCGAAGCGCGACGAGTACTCCTACGCCGAGCCGTTGAAGGTCCGCACCACCGACCTGGCGCTGGACCTGTCGGTCGATTTCGCGGCCAGGACCATCGCCGGCACCGCCACCTACACCCTGGAGTGGCTCGACGACGCCGCGACCCGGCTCGTGCTCGACACCCGCGACCTCACCATCGAAAAGGTCGAGGGTGCCGGCAAGGACGGCCAGTGGCAGCCGCTGCAGTACGTGCTCGCCGACGCCGACCCGCTGCTGGGCAGCAAGCTGACGATCGACGCGCCCGAACGCAACGCCACCATCCGCGTCACCTACGCGACCTCGCCGCAGGCCTCGGGCCTGCAGTGGCTCGAGCCGGCGATGACCGAAGGCAAGCAGCAGCCCTTCATGTTCAGTCAGTCGCAGCAGATCCACGCCCGCTCCTGGGTGCCGCTGCAGGACACCACGCAGGTGCGCTTCACCTACAGCGCCCACGTCACCGCGCCGAAGGATGCGATGGTGCTGATGAGCGCCGACAACGACCCGGCGGCGCCGCGCGACGGCGACTACAGCTTCAAGATGCCGCAGAAGATCCCGTCCTACCTGCTGGCGATCGCCGCCGGCGACCTGGTGTTCCGCCCGATCTCCGCGCGCAGCGGCGTCTGGGCCGAGCCGGCGATGGTGGAGAAGGCACAGGCCGAATTCGCCGACACCGAGAAGATGATCCAGACCGCGGAGGCGCTGTACGGCCCCTACCGCTGGGGGCGCTACGACATCCTGGTGCTGCCGCCCTCGTTCCCCTACGGCGGCATGGAGAACCCCCGCCTGACCTTCGCCACCCCGACCGTGATCGTCGGCGACCAGTCGCTGGTGTCGCTGGTCGCGCACGAACTCGCGCACAGCTGGTCCGGCAACCTCGTCACCTTCTCCACCTCGCGCGACGCCTGGCTCAACGAAGGCATGACCAGCTACGTCGAGAACCGGCTGGTCGAGGCGCTGTACGGCAAGGAACAGGCCGACATGGAAAGCGCGATCGCGCGCGGAGAGCTGGAGGACGAATTCACCGAGGAGAACAAGGCGCTGCAGCGCCTGGCGGTGAAGCCGGGCGACCTCGACGACCCGGACCACAACCTCACCGGCACCGTCTACACCAAGGGCGCCTGGTTCATGCAGTTCCTGGAGCAGCGCATCGGCCGCGAGGCCTTCGACCAGTTCCTGCGCGGCTACTTCGACCACTTCGCGTTCCAGAGCATCTCCACGGAGCAGTTCCGCGACTACGCGATCGCCAACCTGCTCGAGAAGCACCCGGGCAAGGTGAGCCAGGAAGCGTTCGACGCCTGGCTGTACGAGCCCGGCGTCCCGGCGACGGCGCCGCAGGTGAAGTCGCAGCGCTTCGCCGTGGTCGACGCCGCGCGGATCAGCTGGACCGGCACCGGCACGCTGCCGTCGGCGCAGGTCACCTCGAACTGGAGCACGCAGGAATGGGTGCGTTTCATCGAGGCGATGCCCGAAACCCTGACCGTCGAACAGATGCAGGCGCTGGACGACGCCTACCACTTCACCGGCACGGCGAACGGCGAGATCGCGCAACGCTGGTACCCGCTGGCGGTGCGCAGCGGCTACCACGCCGCCGACGAGGAAATGGGCAAGTTCCTGCAGCGCGTCGGCCGCCGCAAGCTGATCATGCCGATCTACAACGCGCTGGTGCAGACACCGGAAGGCCTGGCCTTCGCGAAGGACGTGTTCGCCAGGGCGCGCCCGGGCTACCACCCGATCACCACGGGCTCGGTGCAGGCGGCGATCCAGGAAGCCGAAGGCCAGGGCACGGAAGACAACCCCCGGTGACCCGCGCCGGAACACTCGCGATCGCGACCCTCGCGGCGGCCGTGCTGGCCGTCTCGGGCTGCAACCGCGAGGAACGGCTGGCCGAGCAGGCGGCAGCGCAGGCCGCTGCCGCCGAGGATGCGGCGAAGCAGGCCGAAGGCGCGTTCGACGCGGCCGTGGCCGAAGGCAACTGGCCGCTGGCGAAAGCCCAGGGCGACGTCCTGTTGGCCAGGCACCCTGGCACCGAAGCCGCCGCGCGCGTGCAGCCGCGGATGGCGGACATCACGACGAAGGCCGACGCCGAGCGCGAGCAGCGGCGCACGGCCGGCCTGTGGAGCTACCAGCAGCACAAGGTCGAGGGCGGCATACAGACCTCGGCGGCGATCTACGCCAGGGACGAGGTCGACATCGACGGCAGCGGCGCGCAGCCGGTGCGGCTGGTCCTGCGCGACCATCCGGACTGGGGCCGCAGCACCTACCTGGTGCTCGAGCGCGGCGACTTCGCCTGCTACGGTGGCTGCACCGTGAAGGTCGCGATCGACGGCGCCGCGGCGAAGACCATGGCCGCGCTGCGCCCGAAGACCGATGACGCGATCGCCATGTTCATCAACGACGACCGCGCGCTGTGGCGCCTGCTCGACGGCGCGAAGATCCTCACCGTCGAGTTCCCGGTCAAGCCTTCAGGCACCCGCGGGGCCACCTTCGAAGTCGGCGGCCTCGACCGTTCCCGGATGCCCTGGTAACGCGCGTCAGAGCGCGTAGCCGAACTGCTGCTTGAACTGCTCGGCGAACTCGTCGAAGTCGAAGCGCTGGTTCTGCGTGCCCGGGTGCTCGACCTTCAGCGCGCCCATCAGGTTGCCGATGCGGCCGATGGTGAGCCAGTCGCAGCCGCGCTCGATGCCGAAGATCAGGCCGGCGCGGAACGCATCGCCGCAGCCGGTAGGATCGGTGACGCGGCGCTCGTGCGCCGGCGGCACGTCGGTGACCTTGCCGTCGGCGTAGATCACCGCGCCGTGCGGCCCGCGCGTGGCGATGTAGGCCTTCACCTTGCCGGCGATGGTCTTCTCGTCCCAGCCGGTGCGTTCCTGCAGCAGGTTGGACTCATAGTCGTTGACCGTCACGTAGTCGGCCTGATCGATGAACTCGCGCAGCTCGGCGCCGTTGAACAGCGGCATCGCCTGGCCCGGATCGAAGATGAAGGGGATCCCGCCCTCGGCGAACTCGCGCGCGTTCTGGATCATGCCCTCGCGCCCGTCCGGGCTGACGATGCCGATGGTGACGCCCGGCACGTCGCGGACGTGGTTCTCGTACGAGCGCATCATCGCGCCCGGGTGGAAGGCGGTGATCTGGTTGTTGTCCAGGTCGGTGGTGATGAAGGCCTGCGGCGTGAACAGCTCCGGGATCTCCTTCACGCGCGACAGGTCGATGCCCAGCTCGTCGAAGTACTCGCGGTAGGGGCCGAAATCCTGGCCGACGGTCGCCATCGGCACCGGGTCGCCGCCCAGCAGCTTCAGGTTGTAGGCGATGTTGCCGGCGCAGCCGCCGAACTCGCGGCGCATCCGCGGCACCAGGAAGGACACGTTGAGGATGTGCACCTTGTCCGGGAGGATGTGGTTCTTGAACTGGTCGGGGAACACCATGATGGTGTCGTAGGCCAGGGAACCGCAGATCAGGGCAGACATGGGCAAGCCTCGGGGCGGCCGGGGGCCGGTGGATGAGGGTGGGATGGCAACGTCCGTGACCAGGTGCACGGAACCGGCCGGGCCGGGGCGCGACAGGTTACCGGCAAGCGCCCGCGCAGGCCAGTTTTTGCTAGGCTAGCCCATCCCCTGCGCGCGCCCAGCCGGACACCCTCCGCGATGTTCAAGAAGTTCCGTGGCATGTTCTCCAACGACCTGTCGATCGACCTCGGCACGGCCAATACCCTCATCTACGTCCGCGGGCAGGGCATCGTCCTCAACGAGCCGTCGGTGGTCGCGGTCCGCCAGGACCGCCTGGTCGGCAATTCCCGGTCGGTGGCCGCGGTCGGGACCGAGGCCAAGCAGATGCTCGGCCGCACCCCGGGGCACATCACCACGATCCGGCCGATGAAGGACGGCGTCATCGCCGACTTCACCTATACCGAGGAAATGCTCAAGTACTTCATCCGCAAGGTGCACAAGTCGCGGATGCTGCGGCCGAGCCCGCGGGTGCTGGTGTGCGTGCCGGCCGGCAGCACCCAGGTCGAGCGCCGCGCGATCAAGGAGTCGGCCGAGGAGGCCGGCGCCCGCGAGGTGTTCCTGATCGAGGAACCCATGGCCGCCGCGATCGGCGCCGGCATGCCGGTCACCGAGGCCCGCGGCTCGATGGTCGTGGACATCGGCGGCGGCACCACCGAGGTCGCGGTGATCGCGCTGAACGGCATCGTCTACTCGCAGTCGGTGCGCATCGGCGGCGACCGCTTCGACGAATCGATCATCGCCTACGTGCGCCGCACCCACGGCATGCTGATCGGCGACGCCACCGCCGAGCGGATCAAGCTCGAGATCGGCTGCGCCTACAAGCAGGAGGACGTGCGCGAGATCGAGGTCTCCGGCCGCCACCTCGCCGAAGGCGTGCCGAAGATGATCACCATCAACTCCAACGAGGTGCTGGAGGCGCTGCACGAGCCGCTCGCCGGCATCGTCGCGGCGATCCGCCAGGCGCTGGAGCAGACCCCGCCGGAACTGTGCGCCGACGTCGCCGAGCGCGGCATCGTCCTTACCGGCGGCGGCGCGCAGCTGCGCGACCTCGACCGCCTGATCAGCGAGGAAACGGGCCTGCACGTGCAGGTCGCCGACGACCCGTTGACCTGCGTCGCGCGCGGCGGCGGCCGCGCGCTGGAGCTGGTGGACATGCACGGCAACGAGTTCTTCGCCCCGGAATAAGGGGCAAAGGGGACAGTCGCGCCTCCGGCGCCAAAGGGGAATCCGACGCGCCGTGCCTTCCTTTTCCGGCTCCAATCCCCGCGCCGGCGACCTCGCCGGCACATTGCAGCTGTTGGCCTACCTGGCGCTGGCGATCGCGCTGCTGGCGCTGGACCACCAGGGCGGCTGGCTCTCCACGCTGCGCGCGCGCGCCAACGTGCTGGCGCAGCCGCTGTGGGCGGTCGCGGGCCTGCCGTCGCGGCTCGGCGATGCGCTCAGCCAGAACGCCGCCACCCATGCCGGCCTCGTCGCCGAGAACCGCATGCTGCGCAACGCGCTGCTGATCAGCGGCGCGCGCGTCGCCCGGCTGCAGACCGCCGCGGCCGAGAACGCGCGGCTGCGCGAACTGCTCGGCGCTGACCGTCGCGGCGGCACCGACGTGCAGCTGGCGCCGATCCTCGACATCGACCTCGATCCCACCCGCCAGCGCCTGGTCCTCGACGCCGGCGCGCGCGACGGCGTCAGCGTCGGCCAGAGCGTCATCGACGCCGGCGGCCTGGTCGGCCAGATCATCGCGGTGCGCCCGGCCAGCGCCACCGTGCTGCTGCTCACCGATCCGGACCATGCCGTGCCGGTGATCGTCGCGCGCACCGGCGTCCGCCTGGTCGCCTACGGCAAGGGCCGCAGCGATCGGCTCGAGGTGCCCAACATCCCGTTGTCCAGCGACATCAAGGTCGGCGACGTGCTGATCACCTCGGGCCTCGGCGGCCGTTTCCCCGCCGGTTTCCCCGTGGGCACGCTGGTCGCGCTGCATCCGGACGACAGCCACGCCTTCCTCGTCGGCGACCTGCGCCCCGCCGCGCAACTCGACCGCGGCCGCGATGTGCTCCTGCTTCGGCAGCGGGAGGCGAGGCGATGAGCCGCAACCGGCATCCCTGGCTGCTGCCTGCGAGCCTGGTGGTCGCGGTGGTGCTCGGGCTGCTGCCGCTGCCCGACTGGCTGCAGCCGTTCCGCCCGAACTGGCTGGCGCTGGTGCTGGGCTACTGGCTGATCGAGGCCCCCGACCGCGTCGGCCTCGGCATCGCCTTCCTGATGGGACTGGCCGCCGACCTGGCGTTCGGCAGCCTGCTCGGCGAGCACGCACTGCGGCTGACGATCATGGCGTTCATCGTGCAGCGCTTCCGCGCGCAACTGCGCTTCTTCCCCGTCTCGCAGCAGGCGCTGGCGATCGGCGGCTTGCTGCTCAACGACCTCGTCGTCAGCGCGGTGCTGCACCTCGCGCTCGGAGAGCCGCTGCTGCCGCCCGCGTTCTGGTGGGCGCCGATGGTCGGCATGCTGCTGTGGGCGCCGGTGTTCGTGATGCTCGACCGACTGCGGCTGGGCGGGCGGGGCTGAACCGTGGGCCCGCGGCGCCGCCAGCTGAAGTCGCCCGCCGCCGAGGCGGCGCAGTTCAAGCGCCGCGCGCTGCTCGGCTTCGTGCTCGTGGTGCTGGCGCTGGCCGGGCTGGCGGGCTGGTATTTCAAGCTGCAGGTCGTCGACCACGCCGACTACGCGCTGCAGTCGGAAGCCAACCGGGTGAAGCTGCGCCCGGTGTTGCCGGGGCGCGGGCTGATCCTCGACCGCAAGGGCCGCGTGCTGGCCGACAACGTGCCGGCCTACCGGCTCGACGTCACCCCGCTGGAAGCGGGTCCGACCGAGGAATGGCTGCCGGCGCTGCGCCGGATCGTCGCGCTCGACGCCGAGGACCTGGCCGACTTCGAGAAGGCGCTGAAGGCGCAGAAGCGCTTCCGCCCGATCACCCTCAAGCCCCGCGTGGATCCGCAGGAAGCCGCGCGCTTCGCGGTGGACCGCTGGCGGTTCCCGGGCGTCGAGCTGGTGCCCTATCTCAACCGCCGCTACCTGCACGGCGAATTGTTCGCGCACGTGATCGGCTACGTCGGCCGCGTCGACGAGGAGGACCTGCTGCGGCTGGGCGAAGCGAACAGCGCCTTCACCCACGTGGGCAAGGCCGGGCTCGAACGCTATTACGACGACATCCTGCGCGGCCGGATCGGCTACGAGCGGGTGGAGACCAACGTCGAAGGCCGCGCGCTGGGCACGGTCGGGCGCGTGCCGGCGGTGCCGGGGGCGGATCTGCGCCTGTCGATCGACCTCGACCTGCAGAAGGCGATGGTACTGGCCTTCGGCGACATGGACGGCTCGGCGGTGGCAGTGGATCCGCGCACCGGGGCGGTGCTGGCGATGGTCAGCAAGCCGGCCTATGACCCGAACCTGTTCGTCAACGGCATCTCGCACAAGGACTACCGCGCGCTGACGTCGAACCCGTCGCGCCCGCTGTTCAACCGCAACGTCCTCGGCGGCGGGCCGCCAGGGTCCACGGTCAAGCCCTTCCTCGGGCTGGCGGGCCTGGACAGCGGATTGCGCACTGCCAGCGACCGCACACTGTCCACCGGCGAGTTCCACATCCCGGGCCAGCGCCGCGGCTATCGCGATTCGCACGCCGGCGGCCACGGCTGGACCGACCTGCGCAAGTCGATCGCCGAATCGGTCAACACCTATTACTACAAGCTCGCGCTGGACATGGGCATCGAGCAGCTCGCGCGCTGGATGCGCCGCTACGGCTTCGGCCAGCAGACCGGCATCGACCTGATCGGCGAGAACAGCGGAATCGTGCCGTCGCCCGAATGGAAGCGGCAGAACAGCCGCGAGCCCTGGTACACCGGCGAGACGGTGATCGCCGGCATCGGCCAGGGCTTCTGGAAGGCGACGACGCTGCAGCTGGTGCGCGCGACCGCGGCGGTGGCCGACGACGGCCAGCTCCGCCGCCTGCACCTGGTGGACGCGCGCCGCGACGGCTATCGCGCGCCGTGGCAACCGATGTCCCAACCCGCGCCGGTGCAGGTCAGCGAATTCCCCGAACACGTCGAGGCCGTGCAGGAAGGCATGCTCGGCACCACGCAACCGGGCGGCACCGCGTACTACCCGATGCTCAACGCGCCGTACCTGGTCGCCGGCAAGACCGGCACCGCGCAGAAGGTCAGCCGCCGCGGCTCGGTGAGCGTGGACCCGCACCAGTTGCCGCTCGCGCTGCGCCACCAGGCCTGGTTCATCGGCTACGCGCCGGCGGACCAGCCGACGATCGCGGTCGCCATCGCGGTCGAGCACGGCGGCTTCGGCTCCAGCACCGCGGCGCCGATCGCGCGCAAGATCATGGATGCATGGATCCTGGGCAAGAAGCCCGAGCCGCCGCCGCCCGCGGAAGGCGAAGTGGTCGAACCCGCGGTTTCGTTCGCGAACGTGCAGGGCGCGATCAACGGCGTCGTCGGCGCGTTCGACTCGGTGGACGCCGCGGTGCGCAGCGCGCCGGCGAACCTCGCCCCGACCCCGGACACGACGCCATGAACCCGTTCGCGCGCTGGGCGTTCGACCTCGGCGGCCGCGTGCTGCGCACGCTCGACTGGCCGCTGTGCCTGGCCCTCGCAGGGCTGATGGCGATCGGGCTCGCGGTGCTGTACAGCGCCGGCGGCGATTCCACCAGCCTGGTGCTGGCGCAGTGCGCGCGCTATGCCGTGGGCTTCGGCGCGGCATGGCTGCTGTCGCGGGTGCCGCCGCATCGGCTGCGCAACGCCACGCCTCTGGCCTACCTGCTGACGATCCTGCCGCTGGTGCTGGTGCTGGTCGTCGGCACCGGCCGCTCGGGCCGGCACTGGATTGACCTGAAGGTGTTCTATTTCCAGCCGGCCGAACTGCTGAAACTGACGCTGCCGATGATGGCGGCCTGGTACCTCAACCGCGAGCCGCTGCCGCCGCGCGTGGGCACGGTGCTGATCGCGCTCGCGATCGTCGCGATCCCGACGCTGCTGATCCTGCTGCAGCCGGACTTCGGTACCGCGATGCTGGTGGCGGTGAGCGGCGCGTTCGTGCTGTTCCTGGCCGGCCTGTCGTGGTGGTGGTTCACCGCGGCCGCCGGCCTCGCGGCGGCGGCGGCACCGGTGGCCTGGTTCTGGCTGCTGCGGCCCTACCAGAAGGACCGCATCCTCACCTTCCTGGATCCGGAGTCCGATCCGCTGGGCGCGGGCTGGAACATCATCCAGTCGAAGATCGCGATCGGCGCCGGCGGCTTCACCGGCAAGGGCTGGGGCGAGGGCTCGCAGTCGCACCTCAACTACCTGCCCGAGCACACCACCGACTTCATCTTCGCGGTGCTGGGCGAGGAATTCGGCTGGGTCGGCGTGGCGACGGCACTGTTGCTGTACCTGTTCGTCGTCGGCCGCTGCCTGTGGATCGCGGCGCAGGCACGCGACGGCTATTCGCGGCTGCTCGCCGGCAGCCTGGGCCTTGCCCTGTTCGTGTACGTGATCGTCAACGGCGGGATGATCTCCGGCCTGCTGCCCGTGGTCGGCGTGCCGATGCCGCTGCTCAGCTACGGCGGCACCTCCGCCGTGTCCCTGCTGGCCGGCCTCGGCGTGGTCATGGGCGTCCGCGCCCACAAACCCATGCACGGCCACTGAGGGCGTTCTTTCAATCTGTGTTCATCCGTGGCGAAAGCGGTTCCGGCTCCCCGTGTTAGGCTCGGTGCCATGAGAAAAGCGCTTGTTTCAGCGGTTCTGATGGGCCTCCTGGCGGGGTGCGCGACGCCGGTGCCGGCGCCGCCGATCAGTCGGGTCAGCACCAAGCCGGACCTGTCGCAGCTGCCGCCGCTGGTGGAGGATGCCGAGCGGCCGCCGGCGCCGGCCTCGGTCACCGATCCGGCGCTGCCGCTGCAGGCCCGCATCGACAACTTCGTCGCCTATGTCGAGCGCGACTACGACGTCGAGCCGCAGGTGGTGCGCGACGCGCTGGCGCAGGCGGAGATGAAGCAGCCGATCCTCGACGCGATCTCGCGCCCCGCGGAGAAGGTGCGCGGCTGGGCCGACTATCGCCCGATCTTCATGACCGACGCCCGCATCGAGGGCGGCCGCGACTTCTACCTGCAGCATCGCGCGCAGCTCGAGCGCGTGTCCGCCGCCACCGGCGTGCCGGCCGAGTACATCGTCGCGATCATCGGCGTGGAGACCAGCTACGGACGCATCACCGGCAACTACCGCGTGCTCGATGCGCTGTACACGCTCGCCTTCGGCTATCCGAAGCGCGCGCCGTTCTTCGGCGGCGAGCTTGCGCAGCTGTTCGCGCTGTCGCGCGAGGAAGGCTTCGACATCGCCACGCTCAAGGGCAGCTATGCCGGCGCGATGGGCTGGGGCCAGTTCATGCCCTCGAGCTACCGGCTCTGGGGCAAGGACGGCGACGGCGACGGCGTGCGCGACCTGCTCAACGATCCGGACGATGTCTTCGCTTCCATCGCCAACTATTTCGTCGC
>Ga0196972_1000811_pt1 | contig 11669 bp, 12 predicted proteins | sample S1v_2013CmetaG_FD_148618 | JGI IMG/M metagenome (GOLD analysis project Ga0196972, IMG submission 148618) | Soil microbial communities from Anza Borrego desert, Southern California, United States - S1+v_20-13C | ecosystem: Environmental > Terrestrial > Soil > Desert | place: USA: California... | reverse complement strand
CACGGAGAACCGCATCACCGTGGCCCGCCAGCGCTATATCCAGGCGGTGCGCGAATACAACGTGCTGGCGCGCAGCTTCCCGACCAACCTGACAGCAATGATGTTCAACTACGAGGTCAAGCCCTCGTTCACTGTGGAAAACGAGAAGGCGATTTCCAACGCGCCCAAGGTCGATTTCGGCAAGTAAGCACTCATGACTGTCATCCGTTCCCTGCTCGCCCTCGCACTGACGCTGCTGCTGGCGGCGGCGCATGCGCAGGAGTTCGTGCCGATCCCGCCCTTGCAGAAACGGGTGACCGACAAGGTGGGCATGCTGACGGAAAACCAGCGCGATGCGCTGGAAAACGTGCTGAAGGAATATGAAACGCGCACCGGCAGCCAGATCGCGATCCTCCTGATCAGCAAGACCGAGCCTGAGGCGATCGAGCAGTACAGCATCCGCGTGTTCGACGCCTGGAAGCTGGGTCGCAAGGGCACCGACGACGGCGTGCTGCTGATCGTCGCGAAGAACAATCCTCCTTCCCTGCGCCGCCTGCGCATCGAAGCCGGACGCGGCGTGCAGGGCTCCCTCACCGATGCCCAATCAAAGCGCATCCTGCAGGACGTGATCGCACCACATTTCCGCCAGAACGATTTCTACGGCGGTCTCACAGCCGGCGTTGCAGCCATTACCAGCCTGCTGGACAAGGAACAGTTTCCAGCGCCGCAGGACAGCAAGGCGCAAGCCGCGCAGGATGACGACGGTTTCGATTACTCGCTTATCCTGTTCTTCGTATTCCTGGTGCTGTTCTTGATGCTGTCGCGCTCGCAATCGCGACGCTATGCGCGTCATCGCCACGGTTGGGGTCGTTCCGCGCCCGGAGTAATCCTTGGCGGCGGCTATGGAAGCGGCGGATTCGGCGGCTTTGGGGGTGGCGGTTTTGGCGGCTCGGGCGGCGGCGGATTCTCGGGCGGTGGCGGCACTGCGGACGGCGGCGGCGCATCGGGGAACTGGTGATGAATACCTTATCTCGCCTGATCAGGCATCTCACGACCACGACGGGGCTCGGACGGCGTGCCTTTCCCGCGGAAACACTCAAAGCCATCGAGGAGGCAATCACCGACGGTGAAAAGCTGCATCGCGCCGAGGTGCGTGTAATTGTCGAACCCGCACTCACGATGTTCGCCGTGATGAACGGTGTCACTCCGCGCGAACGCGCACGGGAACTATTCGCACACTACGGCGTGTGGGATACCGAGGAAAACTGCGGCGTGCTGGTCTACATCAACCTGGCGGACCACCAGGTGGAAATCGTCGCTGACCGTGGTATCGGACGCACGGTGGCAGCGCAGGATTGGCAAGCGATCTGCCGCACGATGACGCAGGGATTCGCACGCGGCGATTATCATGACAGCACCCTCGCGGCTCTTGCGCAACTGAATGCGCTGCTGCAAGAACACTACCCCGACGACGGTTCAGCGCGCAACCAGCTGGCCGACCGGCCGGTTATGCTCTGACTAGCCTCGCTCGTACACCCACTGCAACAGCGCGTCCTGCGCCTCGTTGCCGCGCAGCGCATTCGGGTGGTTAATCATGCACACCACCACATATCTTTTTCCAGAGGCGGCCAAGACATAGCCCGCGATGTTGCGCACGTCGTTCAGCAGGCCGGTCTTGATATGCGCCTTGCCGGCAACGGTCTGGTTGGTTAGGCGCTGCCGCATCGTGCCGTCATAGCCCACCAGCGGCAGCGACGCCATGAACTCCGGCATGACCGGCGACCGGAACGCCGCCGCGAGCAACCGGCCCATGGTCAGCGGCGCAATGCGTTCGGTACGCGACAGGCCGGAGCCGTTCTCGATGCTCAGCTCAGGCGCATCGATACCCTTCGTGGCCAGCCACGTGCGGACGACGGCCGCCCCCTGCTCGGTGTTGGCCGGCAGCTTGTAAACCTGGTATGCCATCGTAAGCAGCAACTGCCGCGCCATCACGTTGTTGCTGAACTTGTTGATGTCCCGGATGACCTCGGCCAGCCCAGCCGAGTCCCATTCAGCCACCAGGCGCGCAGTCGGCGGCAACACGCCGCTGCGCGTTTCGCCTTTCAAGGTCCCGCCGAGCTCGGCCCAGAATCGCCGGAATGCAAGGTCGAAATACTTGGTATGCGATAGCAGGTACGGATGCACGTGCCAGAACCGCTCGCCGCATCCCGCCGGGTACATACCATTGAATCGGGCCCCGAAGCTGTCGATTGCCGGATTCAACTTCACGCGCCAGTCGCCGCAATCGCCATTCGAAAGCTTCGGCGCATACAGCGGATAGGCCGCGAGCGGCGGGTCGACCGTGACATGGACAAGTCCCCTCGCCTCATCCGGCGTGAAACGAAAACTCAGGGACTTGTAGTTGAGCAGCAAGGCATCCGGGCCGACGTTGTATGGCTTCAGCGGATCGCCGTCGAATTGCGCCGCGTCGAATGGCCGGTCCTCGAAAACGCTTCGGTCCAGCAGCAGGTTGCCGCGTATCTCGCGGATGCCGCGCGAACGGATGCGCCGCAGGAACATCCAGAAGTTCTCCAGCACCAGCTTGGGATCCCCGCTGCCCTTGATGATCAGGTCGCCGTGTAGCACATCGCCGTTCTGCACGCCGTCGATGAAGGCTTGGGTTTTCCAGCTGAAGGTCGGGCCGAGGATTTCCAGCGCGGCATTGCTCGTCACCAGCTTCATCGTGGACGCCGGGTTGAACGGTTGGTTGTCGTTGAGACCAAGCATGGCGGTCCCGGTCGCGATCTCCTGCACGTGCACGCCGACCGCGGACAGCGGGATCTGTGCACGCTGCAGCGCATCGGCGAAGGCCGGCGGCAGCTCCTGCGCTCGTGCCGCAATGGCAAGGACAAATAAGATACAAGCCGCTTGGAGTCTCTTTCGAATTCGCATAGGATGGGAATATTAGATCACGCACAATCGAATTCGATTATCCCACGCCATCGCCGCAGCCATGCCGAAATCCGCCGCCCCCTCCGCCGTCCAACAGCCTTTTGACCCGCTCGCACTGGAAAACCAGTTCTGCTTCGCTCTGTATTCCGCCTCGCTGGCGATGACGAAGACCTACAAGCCCTTTCTCGACAAGCTTGGCCTTACCTACCCGCAATACCTGGTCATGCTGGTGTTGTGGCAGCAGGATGACATCCTGGTCAAGGCCATCGGTGAAAAACTGTTCCTCGACTCCGGCACCCTCACACCCCTGCTAAAGCGCCTGGAAGCCTCGTCACTGATCCAGCGTACACGCGACGAGGTCGACGAACGCCAGGTGCGCATTACCCTCACCAAGGAAGGTCGCGCCCTGAAGAAGAAGGCGCAATGCATCCCGCACGACGTACTGTGCGCAAGCGGACAGACACACGAAGTGCTTCAGGACCTGCGCGAAAGGCTGTCCCTCATCCGCGACGATCTCACCAAAGCCCATTCGGGCGCCGACTAGAAAAAATGACAAGCTTAGAGCCTCGCTTCAGAACCGCCAATTAAATTGCACACAATCTAATTGCGTGCTATATTTCATTCTGTCGTCACCCGTTGAAATCATTTCCACCTCAAGGAGAACCTCATGCAGATCCTGTACAAAGCACAAGCAACCGCAACCGGCGGCCGTGACGGCCGCGCTGTCTCGACCGACAACAAGCTCGACGTCAAGCTGAATACCCCGCGCGAACTCGGCGGCGCCGGTGGCGAAGGCACCAATCCGGAGCAACTGTTTGCAGCCGGCTATTCCGCCTGCTTCCTGTCCGCGCTGAAGTTCGTTTCCATGCACGCCAAGGTCGCCCTGCCCGCCGATGCCGCGGTCACCGCTGAAGTAGGCATCGGCCCGAACGGCCAGGGCGGTTTCGGCCTCGCCGCCGATCTGCGCGTATCCCTGCCCGGTTTGGATCGTGGCACCGCGCAAGCCCTTGTCAACAAGGCGCACGAAGTCTGCCCGTACTCGAACGCTACCCGCGGCAATATCGAAGTCAATGTTGCCTTGGCCTGATCGATACCGGCATCCGCTCGGAAAGCCCCGTTCGCGGGGCTTTTTCTTTTGCGCGCCGCATCCTGAAACCTCCCACCATCATTGCCAAACAAGCAACTCCTGCGGGAATCGATAGTCATATTGATATGCAGATCCTGCATCTTCCTCTCTTGAAAAAGCAAAACCCCGCCCCTATACTTAGCACTCGTTAGGGGAGAGTGCTAACAACCTCCACCTGGCTTCAATGATTTTTCCCGTGCGGTCCCGCTGCACAGTGAAACCCACTTTGCAGCAATCTTGCCGCAAACAACTATAACTTATTGATTATTAAGGAGTTTGTATGAACCTTCGTCCTCTGCACGATCGCGTCATCGTCAAGCGCCTCGACCAGGAAACCAAGACTGCGTCCGGCATCGTTCTCCCGGATGCGGCCGCTGAAAAGCCGGACCAGGGCAAAGTTCTGGCCGTCGGCAACGGTAAGATCCTGGAAGACGGCAAGGTCCGCGCGCTGGACGTCAAAGTCGGCGACATCGTGCTGTTCGGCAAGTACTCCGGCCAGACCGTCAAGGTCGAAGGCGAGGAAGTGCTCGTCATGCGCGAAGAAGACATCATGGCAATCGTCCAGAAGTAATACAGAACCCCACCAATAATTAAGGAGTAACGAATATGGCAGCTAAAGACGTAGTTTTCGGCGATGCCGCCCGTCACAAGATGGTTGAAGGCGTCAACATCCTCGCCAACGCCGTCAAGGTCACCCTGGGCCCGAAAGGCCGCAACGTTGTGCTGGAGCGCTCCTTCGGAGCCCCGACCGTCACCAAGGACGGTGTTTCCGTTGCCAAGGAAATCGAACTGAAAGACAAGCTCATGAACATGGGCGCGCAGATGGTGAAGGAAGTCGCTTCCAAGACCTCCGACAACGCCGGCGACGGCACCACCACCGCAACCGTGCTGGCACAAGCCATCGTCCGCGAAGGCATGAAGTACGTTGCCGCCGGCATGAACCCGATGGACCTGAAGCGCGGTATCGACAAGGCTGTGCTCGCGACCGTCGACGAACTGAAGAAGATCGCCAAGCCCTGCACCACCTCCAAGGAAATCGCCCAGGTCGGCGCGATCTCCGCGAACTCCGACGCTTCCATCGGCGAGCGCATCGCTGAAGCAATGGAAAAGGTCGGCAAGGAAGGCGTGATCACCGTCGAAGACGGCAAGTCCCTGCAAGACGAACTCGACATCGTCGAGGGCATGCAGTTCGACCGCGGCTACCTGTCCCCGTACTTCATCAACAACCCGGACAAGCAAGTTGCCGTCCTGGAGAACCCGTTCGTCCTGCTGTTCGACAAGAAGATCTCCAACATCCGTGACCTGCTGCCGGTGCTGGAGCAAGTCGCCAAGGCAAGCCGTCCGCTGCTGATCATCGCCGAAGACATCGAAGGCGAAGCACTGGCAACCCTGGTTGTGAACAACATCCGCGGCATCCTGAAGACCTGCGCCGTCAAGGCTCCGGGCTTCGGCGACCGTCGCAAGGCCATGCTGGAAGACATCGCCATCCTGACCGGCGGCCAGGTCATCGCTGAAGAAGTCGGCCTGACCTTGGAAAAGGCAACCCTGAACGACCTGGGCCAAGCCAAGCGCGTCGAAATCGGCAAGGAAAACACCACCATCATCGACGGCGCTGGTGCAGCTGCTGCGATCGAAGCACGCGTCAAACAGATCCGCGTCCAGATCGAAGAAGCGACCTCCGACTACGATCGTGAAAAGCTGCAAGAGCGCGTTGCCAAGCTGGCAGGCGGCGTTGCAGTGATCAAGGTTGGTGCTGCGACCGAAGTCGAAATGAAGGAAAAGAAGGCACGTGTCGAAGACGCGCTGCACGCAACCCGTGCCGCCGTTGAAGAAGGCATCGTTCCTGGCGGTGGCGTGGCCCTGCTGCGCGCTCGCGCTAACGTCATGAACCTGAAAGGTGACAACGCCGATCAGGAAGCAGGCATCAAGATCGTCCTGCGCGCCATGGAAGAGCCGCTGCGCATGATCGTCACCAACGCCGGCGAAGAAGCATCCGTCGTCGTGAACAAGGTCATCGAAGGCAAGGGTAACTTCGGTTACAACGCTGCCAACGGCACCTATGGCGACATGGTCGAAATGGGCGTGCTGGATCCGGCCAAGGTGACCCGCTCTGCCCTGCAGAACGCAGCCTCGATCGCCGGCCTGATGCTGACCACCGACTGCACGGTTTCCGAGCTGGTGGAAGACAAGCCAGCTGCTGGCCCGGCTGGCATGGGCGGCATGGGTGGCATGGGCGGCATGGACATGATGTAATTGCCGGCCCGTGGAAGGCAGCGATGCCTTCCGCAGTCCCGTCTGAAAAAAAGCCCGCAGGACTTTGTCTTGCGGGCTTTTTGTTTTTCCCTCCTTTTCTCCGGCAGTGCTGATTCACACAGCCAATGGCCACTGTCGACCATATCGCCACTGTATTCACATCGCATCCCGCCACAATACGAGCAACACTCTGCGATTACGAAAGAGCGCTTAATTACCTGTTTGACAACTTCAAATCCTTTTACTTACACTGCAACAGCCAAAGCGTCTTCATTGAGACAAGATGGCGTTCAAAAACCCGAGCACTGCTCAAATTGCTGAAAGGCCAGAATGAAAAGAACGATCCTTGCTGCATCGCTCCTTGCAATTTCTTTCAATGCCGCGATTCCTGCATATGCGCAAAGTAATGCATCCGAAGTCTCGGCGGTCAGTGTCCTTGCTACTGGATCGTTGGTCGTAGCTGCGTCCACACTTCCGATCGTTGCCTCCGTATCGATTCTGGATGCTGTCGTACACAGCGTCCATGCTAACCAAAACAACACTACGGAAATCCGGATTCGTCAGGACAAGTCCGGACAAACTGCAACGATTCGAGTCCCGACAAACGCGCTACAAGGCAAGAAGGTCAGTCCCGGAATGCGAACTACGATTGTTGCCGACCAGACGGGACATACTCTGAAAATCGAGAGTGCTCCGATCGCCTATATTCCCAGCCCGGCAGCTACCGGTCTGATCCACAGCAAGACTGTGAAGTGATCGGCATGATTCGAACAATTAAACAATTGGTGGCATGTTCGTCCTTGCTATTGGGCCTTGCTATTGGCTCACTTACCGCGCATGCCGGTACGCCATGCGAAGACGTCATCAACTCGCCCGAGACCACGCAGAAATCCCTGTCCATTGGACAGAAAGTATTCAAGGCACTTGATTCGACTGGAACCAAGGTTGCACTGGTTGCCCGGGTCGGACAGGATCTGTCCAAGTATGGGCTTCGGTTTTCGCATATGGGTTTCGTCGTCAAGAATCATCCGGACGGACCGTGGAGCGTGGTTCACATGCTCAACCAGTGCGGCACCGATCGTTCGGACATTTATATCCAGGGTCTGGGCAATTTCTTCGCGGACGGAATGGTTGCCTACGAGGCTGCCATATTGACGTTACCCGCCGAGACTCAAGATCGGCTGGAGAAATTCTTGACCGGCTCGCGAGTGAAGCGATTCTTTGAACCGAAGTACAGTGTAGTCGCCTATCCGTTTGCGATTAAATACCAGAACTCGAATCAGTGGGCACTTGAAACGCTAGCGTCCGCATTAGCGCAAGAAGGCGATATCTCCAACCGTTCCGAAGCCCAGCAATGGCTGAAGGATGCCGGATATGAACCGAGTGTACTGAACATTGGAACCATGACCCGGTTGGGCGGACGCATGTTCAAGGCCAACGTCGCGTTCGACGATCATCCCGACGAGTTGCGATGGAACGACAAGATTACGGTAGTCAGTGTCGAGTCGGCCTACAGCTTTATACGCAAGAAATACCCGTTAGACACCAAACGCATTATCGTTGACCTTTTGGATTAAGCACCCGATGCATGCCGCCGTTACGTGGCATGATCGAATCATTTGTCGGCATCGACGTCCGGATCGGACGTTCATTCACTCCGGAAGAGTTCGATGTCCGGGAGCTTATTCATCACCTGTTGAACCGTTTCGCATTCAGTCAGCACTTTCACCACCACGGGCAACGGCTCGGGCCAGATTTCGGGAAGGTCGCGCTCTTCCGGCCGCAGGATGGGAAACGCCAATTGCTCTTTCGGCGGGCAGAATGCCGCATCGACGTCCGCCTTGTTGCCGCGAGGGTCGATGCGATACCAGCCGTAACTCTTCAGGTACACGGCATTCAAACCGTGCAGGCAAAACGGCGGGCCGTCCGAGTCGACAGTCAGCCGTTGATAGCAGAGACCGGCGGGAATGCCGTTCGCCCTCAACAGCGCAGCGAGCAGATGGCTCTTCGCATAGCAATAGCCAGTGCCGTGCTTCAGCACGTCCGAAGCGATGCAGGTAACAGGGTTGAGCTTGTAGTCCCAGCTGTGCTTGATCTGGTCCCGCACGAACTCGAAGCTGCTCTTCACGAGTTCTTCCTGCGAACTTGCAGTCGCCGCAAGTTCAGCGGCCTTGGCCTTGATGGAGGGGTGGTACCAGTCGATGTAGGTGCTGGATGCGAGATAGGCTTGCATGGCGTTCGGTCGAGATCGTGAGAACACAATTTTGCCCCGCCGAACGCCGAATTTGCTTCGCTATTTCGCCCAGGCCGGTCTGCGCTTGTCGATGAATGCCTGCACACCTTCCAGCGCGGCCTCGTCCATCATGTTGCACGCCATGGTCTGCCCCGCTAGCTGATAGGCGGCGCCGATGCCCATCTCGATCTGCTTGTAGAACAGCTGTTTGCCCATGGCGATGGCGACGGAGGGCTTGGCGAGAATGCTGGCGGTCAGCTTGCCGATTTCGGCGTCGAGGTCTTCCGTTGCGACCACCCGGTTGACGAGCCCGCGTTCGCGCGCAGTTTCTGCATCGATGAATTCACCGGTGAGCAGCATTTCCATCGCCTGCTTGCGCGATATGTTGCGCGACAGGCCGACGGAAGGCGTGGAGCAGAACAAGCCGTAGTTCACGCCGGATACCGCAAACTTTGCCTCATTCGCTGCAACAGCCAGATCACACATCGCAACGAGCTGACAACCGGCAGCAGTGGCAATGCCCTGCACTCTTGCGATCACCGGCTGCGGCATCTGCTGGATGGTCAGCATCATCTTGCTGCACTGGTTGAAGAGCTTCTTGTAATACTCCTCGGAGGGCTGCGCACGCATCTGCTTCAGGTCATGCCCGGCACAGAATGCCCTTCCGGCAGCAGCGAGAATGACCACGCGGATGCTGTCGTCGTCCTTGACCGCATCCAGCTCCGCCTGCAACGCGGCGAGCATTTCTTCCGACAGCGGATTGAACTTGTCGCCGCGGTTCAGCGTCAGCGTCGCGACGCCTTCGGAAACGGACTTGAGAACGAAAGCATCGTTATTGGTCATCGTCACTTTCCTCTTCTTCTTGGGGTAATCCGAGCGATTCCGGCGGTTGGTAGGTCGCCAGTAATTCGGTGCGGCTTTGCGGTGTCTCGAGGCTGATGCGGCCAAGCGCGCCACTGCGGTAGTCGATCAACAGCGTGTGTGCAGCCTTCTCGAAATCCAGGTCACCGCCCTTGACGCGGAATGCGCGGCGCTTGGCGATGCCTTCGATGACGGCGACGCCGTCCAGTCCTTCGGTGGGAAATCCATAGCGCGCAGTTACCAATTGCGGATAACGCACCAGCAGCTGGTCCGCAAGGAAGGTCGCAACTTCCTCCTCGATCACCGCGTTGACGCCAACCGCATGGGAAGCCGCGAGCATCAGACCGTCGGTCGGATGCTCGATCTTCGGCCACAGCATGCCGGGCGTGTCGACCAGTACCATGTTGTTGCCGAGGTAGAGCCGCTGCTGCGCCTTGGTCACAGCGGGTTCGTCGCCGACCGCGGCAACGCGCTTCTTCAGCAAGGCGTTCATCAACGTGGATTTACCGACGTTGGGAATACCCATGATCATCATGCGCAGCGGCTTGAGCGCGGTGCCGCGATGCGGTGCGAGCTTCAGCGCAAAACCCGGCACCCTGGCCACGTCGGCCGGCTTCTTGCAGCTCAATGCAACCGCGTGCACATCCTTCTGCGCGCCGAAATATTCCAGCCATGCCTTGGTCGCGGCGGGATCGGCGAGATCAGCCTTGTTGAGGATCTTCAGGCAGGGGCGCTGCCGATGCTTGCGCAGTTGTTCGATCATCGGATTGCTGCTGGCCATGGGCAGGCGCGCGTCGAGCACTTCGATGACGAGATCGGTCTTTTCCATGGACTCCGCCGCCTTCTTGCGGGCGGCGTTCATGTGACCGGGGAACCATTGGATGGACATTCGTGAAACCGGTGTGATGGGGCAAGCCGCTATTTTACCCGCAGGCGCCCCTGTCCACCGTCACGCATCAGTCCAGATCGGCAAGAGCCTTGATATGGGCGACGACGCTGCGCGCCAGTGCGGAGAGGTTATAGCCGCCTTCCAGGCAGCTGACGATGCGCCCCTTGGCATGTTCCCGGGCAACCGACATGATCTCTTTGGTAATCCACGCATAGTCGGCCTCGACCAACCCCATCTGCCCGATATCATCTTCGCGATGGGCGTCGAAACCGGCAGAAATGAAGATCATCTCCGGCTTGTGCGCATGCAGGGCCGGCAGCCACTTGTCGGCCACCAGGCGGCGCACCGCGTCGCCCTTGGTATAAGCCGGGACCGGGACGTTGACCATGTGGTCAGATTCGTGCAACGCGGTGTACGGATAGAACGGATGCTGGAAGAAGCTGACCATCAGCACGCGCGGATCGTCGAAGAAGGCTTCCTCGGTGCCGTTGCCGTGATGGACATCGAAGTCGACGATGGCCACGCGCTGTAATCCGTGCACTTCCAGTGCATGTTTGGCGGCGATCGCCACGTTGCCGAAAAGGCAAAAACCCATCGGCTCGGACGGGCGGGCGTGATGCCCGGGCGGGCGGATGGAGCAGAACGCATTGTCCAGTTCACCGGCGATCACGGCATCGGTTGCGGCGATGGCCGCTCCGGCCGCGCGCAACGCCGCCTTCCAGCTGTGCGGATTGAGCATCGTATCGGCATCGATCGGATAGTAGCCGGAGCCGATTCCTTCCAGTTCCGCCACGTTTTCCCGCACGCGCGCGATAGCCTCGGCGGTATGCACGCGTTCGATCGCGGCAACGTCCGCCTCGGGCGCTTCGCGGTAATCAAGCAAGCCATCGATGTGGCTGGCTATGATCTGATCTTCGATCGCCTGCAGACGGGCGGGGCATTCCGGATGCCATTGCCCCATTTCATGGCGTTTGCAATCGGGGTGCGTATAAAAGGCGGTGGTCATGGGGACATTCTTGAATGGAAATCGCGCTTCGTTGCCGACGCGTGCGGCAACGAGGCAAGATGACTTATAGTGTAGCGAAGAAAATAATGTAATACAGTTCTTTCGTTACCGACCGCATTTCGCAGTTTGCGCATGCTCAAGGGGCGCCATAAGAAAACCCATCCCAATTCCGGAAAATCCATGTTCGACAAACTCCACGCCGTAGCCACCCAGGTCAGCCAGGTCGTCGTCGGAAAAGACCTCCAGATCCGTCAATCGCTCGTCTGCCTGCTTGCCGGCGGACACCTGCTGATCGAAGACGTGCCGGGTGTGGGCAAGACGACACTGGCGCACGCGCTCGCGATTTCGCTCGGCCTGAAGTTCAACCGCCTGCAATTCACCAGCGACCTGC
>Ga0196972_1000810_pt1 | contig 11697 bp, 7 predicted proteins | sample S1v_2013CmetaG_FD_148618 | JGI IMG/M metagenome (GOLD analysis project Ga0196972, IMG submission 148618) | Soil microbial communities from Anza Borrego desert, Southern California, United States - S1+v_20-13C | ecosystem: Environmental > Terrestrial > Soil > Desert | place: USA: California... | reverse complement strand
ACGCTGCCGAAGAACTGCCTGCCGCCCCGGAAAAAGAAGCGCAAATGTCTGAGCCGCAGGCGAGTTTTTGCGCTTCCCGGGGCGGCAGGCAGTTCTTCGGGGACCCCGAAGGGGCAGCGTCTAGCGGCGCGACCGCAGCCCCGGCACGACCGCCCACGCCAACCAAGAACAGGAAGTTCTCCACGACTCTCTTAACAGAAAAAGCTCCCGATATATCCCAAACAGACCAGTTACCCCACGAAACACTCAATTCCATCAAAAATCCAGACCAGTCCAGTTTCTTTACAACACTGCGACAAACACAAAAAACACTATAGAAAACAGCAAGATAAAGCCTCAATCTCACAATTGGCATTACTACCAATAAATTATTTGATAATACCACTTAGATACCGATTGACAGCCGGTTTAGACACCACTAAATTGCCACCAATTCGTTGTCGTGGATGAGTTCATGGCGGCGGCGAAGCGAAGCTTGCAACAAAGGGAGAGTGCGTTTTCACAGGACCGGCCGGACCAGACGAAGGCCAATATCGAAACGGGGGAGTAGATGAACAGGAACTTGACACCAATCGCAACGGCGGTGGCATTGCTCGTGCTGAGCACGGCCGCGTCCGCGCAGCAAGCCGCCAAGGACGCGCCGCAGGAAGTGGTCGTGACCGGCATTCGCGCATCGCTGCAGCAATCGATCACGCAAAAGCGCAACGCCGAGACGCACATCGACGTCATCACCGCCGAAGACATCGGCAAGATGCCGGACAAGAACGTCGCCGATTCGCTGGCCCGCGTGCCGGGCGTCACCATCAGTTCCGCGAGCGGCAACGAAGGCGGGTTCGATGAAAACGATCGCGTCAGCATGCGCGGCACCAACCCGAGCCTGACGCAGACCCTGATCAACGGCCACAACATGGCGGCCGGCGACTGGTTCATCTTGAATCAGAGCGGCGCCGGCGTCGGCCGCAGCATCAGCTACACGCTGCTGCCGTCCGAACTCGTCAGCCGCATCGAAGTCCGCAAGAGCTCCGAAGCCAGCCTGGTCGAGGGCGGCGTCACCGGTTCGGTCGACATCATTACCCGCAAACCGCTCGACTTCAAGAAGCCCCTGACCGCCGAAGTGACGCTCGGGGCCGTTTACGCCGACTTGCCGAACAAGACCGACCCGCAGTTCAGCGCCCTCGTGAATTGGAAGAACGAAGCCAATACCTTCGGCGTGATGATCCAGGCCTTCTCCGAGAAGCGCAGCCTGCGCCGCGACGGCCAGGAAATCCTCGGCTACGACCAGGTGGCGCCGGGCAGCGCGCTCGCGCTGTCCAATCCCGATCTCTCCGGTGTCTGGTATCCGCGCGCGATCGGCTCCGCCCTGTTCGAACAAGTCCGCAAGCGCCAGGGCGGCTTGATCGATATCCAGTTCAAGCCGAGCAGCGACCTGACGGTCGACCTGACCGGCTTCAGCTCCAAGCTCGATGCGGCGAACTACAACCGCAATTACCTGACCTTCTCGCCGTTCTTCATCGGCCGCGGCGTCGCACCCGACGCCGGCTATGTCGTGACGACCAACAATGGCGTCAAGACCCTGACCGCCGCGACCTTCACCGGCGTGCCCGGCACGGTCTACGGCTTGTACGATGAGATTTCCCGCCCGGATGCCGGCTCCAGCTCCAATTTCCTCAGTCTCGAAGCCAAGTACAAGGTCAGCCCCGCGCTGAAATTGAGCGGCCAGATGGGCACCTCGCGCGGCAAGGGCGAGACGCCGACGCAGGACATCGCCGAATGGGATATCGCCCGGGGAGCGGGCGTGTCGTGGCGCCTGAACGGCATCAATTCGGGCGCCGACGTCCGCTTCGGCAACAACAACGACGCATCGCCGGCCGGCGTCACCATCGACTGGATCTTCGGCAACCAGGAGATCGAGGTCAAGGACAAGGAAGACTGGGCGCAGCTGGACGGCGAGTATGCATTGGCCGACAGCGTGTTCTCGTCGGTGAAATTCGGCGTGCGCGCGGCCGAGCACAAGCGCGAGCTGCCGCATTCCCTCAATCAGCGGCCGGCGCTCGACGGCAGCGCCTTCAGCGCGGAGGCGACGCCGACGGTGGTGTCCCACTATCCGGGCGATTTCGGCAGCGGCCTGGGCGGCTCCTTCCCCCGCAACATCTGGTTCCAGACGGCCGAGCAGATGGCCGAGTTCGCCAGGAAGTATGCCTATCGTCCGCAGGACGGTTCGCGCGAATACTGGCCCGACCACTTCGCGCTGAAGGAAAAGTCTTCCGCCGCCTACCTGCAGGGCAACCTGGAAGGCGACGGCTGGAGCGGCAACGTCGGCGTGCGCCTGGTGCAAACCAAGGAACGCATCACGCTGCCGCGCGGCGCCGACGCCAATACGCCGGGCGCGGTCACGACTTCGCTGTTCGGGCCCTACATCAAGGAAGTGACCGAGCATAGCTACACCGACGTCCTGCCGAGCGCCAACCTGCGGCTCGACTTGCGCAAGGATCTGGTCGGCCGCGTGGCCTTGTCCAAGACCATGACGCGCCCGGACTTCGGCGCGCTGGCCAGCGCCTACAGCCTGTCGCCGCCGGCAAGCGCGACCGATATCGGCGGCGGCTCCGGTCCCAATCCCGACCTGAAGCCGATCCGCTCCAATAACTTCGACGCTTCGCTCGAGTGGTACTTCGCTCCTCGTTCCCTGGCTTCCGTCGGCTTGTTCTACATGAACCTGACGAGCTATGTCGGCCTGGGACAGGTCGACAAGGTGTTCAAGACCTATAGCGCGGCCGATCCGAACGGCGCCGACCGCAACTACCGCGTGACGATCCCGGTCAATTCGAGCGCCAAGGTCAAGGGCATCGAACTGGCGTACGAACAGCCCTTGGGCAGCAACTTCGGCGTCCAGGCGAACTACACCTATGCCGATGCCAAGGACGCGGACGGCGGCAATGTGGTCGGCGCCTCGAAGAACACCTACAATCTGAGCGGATACTTCGAGGACGACAAGTTCAACGCGCGTCTTGCCTATACGTATCGTTCGGCCTTCTACAGCGGCCTCGATCGCCAGACCGCGTTTTCCCAGGCGGCGGTGGGCACGCTGGCCGCGTCGTTCGGCTACAAGATCAGCGAGAACCTCAGCATCGCGCTCGACGCGCATAACCTGAACAATCCGAAGCTGAAGTATTTCGCGCTGAACGAGGATCAGCCGCGCTCGATCTACCAGAGCGGCCGGCAGTTCTATCTGACCTTGCGCGCCAAGATGTAAGCTCCAGGCGACGATTTTCTCCGAAGGCGATTCAAGGCGGGATTTCCCTGGAAGTCTCGCCTCTTTTTTCCCGGCTTGGACATGAAGATTGCAGAACTGCAGCCGATCCCGGAATGGCGCGGCGTCGACGGCGAGACGTTCCGGCGCGAGATCGCGACGCAATACCGGCCGGCGGTATTGAAAGGCCTGGTCCGGACCTGGCCGGCCGTGCGGCGCGCGCTGGAGTCTCCCGAGTCGATATGCGAATACCTGATGGCATTCGATAACGGCAAGGCGGTCGACGCCATCATGACGCCGCCCGAGGAAAACGGCCGGATCTTCTACCGGCCGGACCTGCGCGGCTTCAATTACCTGCGCAACAAGCTCTCCATCACCGCCGTCATCCGCCAATTGGCCCGGTATTCGCAATTCCCGGATCATCCGGCATTGGCGATACAGAGCGCGCCGGTCGCGGAGTGCCTGCCCGGCTTCTCCGCCGAAAACGGATTGACGATCCTGGGCGCGGAGATCCCGCCCCGCATCTGGATCGGCAATGCGATCACCACGCCGGCGCATTTCGACGAATCCAACAACATCGCCTGCGTGGCGAGCGGCCGGCGGCGGTTCATCCTGTTTCCGCCGGAACAGGCGGCGAATCTCTATATCGGCCCGCTGGACCATGCGCCGACGCGGACGCCGATCAGCATGGTGTCCTTCAAGGACCCGGACTTCACGCGCTTTCCGAAATTCCGCGAAGCGCTTGCCGCGGCGCAGTGCGCGGAGTTGGAGCCCGGCGACGCCATCTACATCCCGAGCCTGTGGTGGCACCACGTCGAATCGATCGGCGAGCTGAACATCCTGGTCAATTACTGGTGGAAGGCGGCGAACGGCGCGCAAGCGGCCGAGTCGCCATTCGATTGCCTGTTGCGCTGCGCGCGCAGCCTCCAGGGTTTGCCCGCCGAGCAGCGGCTGGCCTGGGGCGCGCTGTTCAACCACGCTCTGTTCGCACCGGATGTCGATCCCGGCGCGCACCTGTCTGTCCAGCGGCGCGGGGTTCTCGGCGGCGCGGAGACATCGGAAGGCGACGGCCGCTCCGATGAGCGTTGAGGGAAGTCATGATGTCCGGGTTGCCCGGCGTTATGCTCGTCGCACCAGGGCCGGCTTACCGAAAGGCTGCGAGTGTCGTATCCTGCAAGCTTGGCATGACACGATACTTCGGGAGATGACATGAGGGATTCATTGAAGCGTCTGCGGTCGTTGCCGCCGGCATTGTGGATGGCGTTCTCGCTGCCGCTCGCCTTGACAGCGTGCGGAGGAGGCGGTTCCGACGCGCCGCCCGCTTCGGTGGCGGCCCCGGATCCGAACGCGCCGCAGGCCACCGGCAACACGGCGACCGACGGTTTCAACCGGTTCAACTATCGGCGCCAGCAGGCCGGCCTGTCGATGCTGACGCGCAATGCGGCGATCGACACCGCGGCGCAGGGGCATTCCGATTACCAGCGCATCAACAACGTGACCACGCACGTGCAGGAGGCAGGCAAGGCCGGCTTCACCGGCGCCCAGGAACAGGACCGGCTGCGCGCCGCCGGCTATGTCCTGCCGTCCGCGGGCTATGCCTTCGGCGAAGTCATTTCCAGCCGCTCGAATGCGCTGGGCGCGGATGCCGCCGAGGACTTGATCGGCGCGATCTATCACCGCTTCATCGTGCTCGAGCCGATGTTCAAGGAAGCCGGCGCGGGCGCCGCGACCGGCGGCAGCACGACCTGGTTCACCGCCGATTTCGCGGCGATCGGTCTCGACGCCGGCCTGGCGCGGGGCGGCGTGGCGGTCTATCCATTTTCCGGCCAGACCAATGTCGCGACCGGCGTCAACAGCGACGAGGAAGAACCGGACCCGGTGCCGAACCAGAACCGGGTCGGTTATCCGGTCAGCGTGCATGCCAATCTCACCTCGACCTTGACGGTGCAAAGCTTCACGCTCAAGCCACGCGGCGGCGCCGACATGGCGGTGCGCCTCCTGACGCGGGAGCGAGACCCGAACGCCCCGGCCTCGGCGGCAGCCGTCATCCCGCTGTCGGCGCTGGCGCCGGCGACGACATACGATGTGCAGTTCAGCGGCGCGGTCGACGGCATCGCCGTCAATCGCGCATGGTCTTTCACCACGCAATAGCAGAACAGGAGGCAGCGTGAATCAGGTTCCGCCGGAATGGGTCAAATGGATCGACGAGAACATCGCGCGCGGCGTGCCGCAGCAGAATCTGATCGATACGATGACGCAGCATCGCTTCGACCGCACGCTGGCGATGCACGCCGTGCTGTCGCGCACGCCGGGCTACCTGGTGCAGCGGCAGGCGCCCGTGATCTCTACCGCCGCGAGCGTCGCGACCGACGCCAGGCGGGCCGCGGCCGATCAATTCGACTACACCGGCGTCGGGATCGAGGTCGGCAATACGGTCGACATCGACGGCCACCGGATTCCGGTCCTGATGAAGGTCGACAAGCCGCGCGTGATCCTGTTCGGCAACGTGCTCACGCGAGATGAGTGCGAGCAGCTGATCGAGATGTCGAAATCGCGCCTGTCGCGTTCGACCACGGTCGACGATCAGACCGGCAAGGCCGAGCATCACGAGCATCGCACCAGCCACGGCACCTTCTTCGCGCTCAACGAAAATCCTTTCATCGCCGGCCTCGATCAGCGCATCGCGCGGCTGATGCAGCTGCCGGTCGCCAACGGCGAGGGCCTGCAAATCCTCAACTACCGGATCGGCGGCGAATACAAGCCGCATTACGATTATTTCCCGCCCCAGTTGCCGGGCAGCGCGCCCCACATCGCGCGCGGCGGGCAGCGGGTGGCGACGCTCGTGATCTACCTGAACGACGTCGAGGAGGGCGGCGAGACGATCTTCCCGAACATCGACCTGAAGGTCGTCCCGCTGCGGGGATGCGCGGTCTATTTCGCCTACACCAACGCCCGCGACCAGGTCGACCCGCTGACCTACCACGGCGGCAATCCCGTCACGAAGGGCGAGAAATGGATCGCGACCAAGTGGATGCGGCAGCGGGAATATCGTTGAATTACTGGCATTAAGCAGCAGCGGGGAGGGGGAGGCTGTTTTTGCGGGGAACACATGCAAGTAGAGAAAAAACCGCAGCCTCTTCCCCGGATGCCATATTGTCGGGAATATGGTCTAGGCAGAAGCCTCGGACAAATCATCTTGTTGCACTGTTCCCCGCAAAAACAGCCTCCCCCTCCCCGCTGCTGCGTAACGTCATTGAGTCAGTGCCTGACGACCCATTGCCGCGCCGGCATGGCGACGATCTCCTTGGCGTTCGGCTGTCCCGGCGCCACGCTGAATGCGCTGATTCTCGCGTCGAGCGCGCCGTTCGGCAGTCCTGCGGTGTCGAGGTCCAGCCACGCGAACGTGCGGTCGGCCGCGATGTTGAAGACGCCGAGGCGCGGCGCGTAGCCGACCGCCGGCAATAGTTCCGCGTTCTGGATGCCGCTGCCGCGCAGCTCGAGCCGGATCACGCCGTTGACGATGGCCCCGTGCGGCGGCGCGATCGCGGCCGTCGCCGTGAAGGCGGAGCTCGCGCCGTTGCGGAAGTCCCAGCGCCGCGCCGGCATGGCGACGGCTTCGGCCGCGTTGGGTTGTCCCGGCAGGACGCTGAATGCGCTGATCCTCACGTCGCGGATGCCGTCCGGCAGCGAGCGCGTATCGAAATCGAGCCAGGCGAACGCGCCGTCGGCCGCCACGTTGAACACGCCTAGCCGCGGCGCATAACCGGCGGCCGGCAACAGTTCCACGTTCGCCATCCGGTTGCCGCGCACCTCGAGCCGGACGATGCCCTTGACGGTCGCATTGTTGGCCGGCGCCGTGCCGACCGTCGCGACGAAACCGCCGGTCGGCGGCGGAGGATTGGCGACGTTCCAGGTGCGGGCCGGCATGGCGACGATTTCGGTCGCGCCCGCTTGTCCGGCCGGCGCGTTGAAGGCACTGACGCGGACGGTCGGCGCGCCGTTGCCAAGCACCCTGGTGTCGAGATCCAGCCAGGCGAAGGTCCGGTCGCCGGTGATGTTGAACACGCCCAGCCGCGGCGCGTAGCCGCTTGCCGGCAACAATTCCACGTTGCGCAATTCGTTGCCCTGCACTTCGAGTCGGACGACGCCGCTCACCGCCGCGCCGCCGGCCGGCGCTGCCGCTATCCGTGCGTGGAAAGGCGCGGTCGCCACGCCGGAGCATTCGGGCGTCAGGCTGCAGCTGTTGAGCGGCCTGCCTTCCGAGGTATAGAAGGTAGGCAGCAGCTTAGGCGCGATGGAATTCGACGTCGGTGTGCCCGCGCCGTTGCCTTGGCCGCCGCAAGCGGCAAGCATAAAAACGAGACAGGCCGCGAGCGCGGCCTGGAAAAGCTTGATTGGCGTCATCGTGTTCCTCGTCATCCGGTTCAAGTGGTCCGTCGCTTCCGCCAATCAAGCATCGCCGTCCGCTGCGGCCGTTGATGCGTCTCAGATGGGAAGCGCTGTGATTTCGAGGGAAAACGATGCGTTAGGTTCAAATATTCATTACGGCGATTTGAAGGTCCAGCTTTCGATGTGGCCGACATCCTGCGCCGCGCGATCGCTGGCGCGCAGCTTCCAGGTGCCGACGCGCGACTTCGCGCCGACGCTGACGCTGTAGCTGGTCACGATATTGTCGGCGCTGCCGCCGCTGCGGTTGTGCAGGTTGTAGACCGTGTTGTCGGGTGCGATCAGGTCCACCACCAGGTCGCCGATGTAGGGATGGACGATGTTGACATCGACCGTCACCGTGCCGGCGTTACCTGGCGTCGCGATCGAAACCGGGCTGGAGACGCCGCTCGTGTTGTTGTCGGGAATGGCGTAGTCGGCGGTGTTGCCGGCCACGACGCCGGTCGCGGGCGGCGGGCGGAATCCCGCCAGCGTGGCGGCGCGCTCGTTCAGCACGCGCGCATTGTTGGACTTGGTGGCGGTGCCCATGGCTTGGCCGTCGCTATAGATCTTGGAGGGATTCGACCAATAGTTCAGGCGCGGGCAGCCGCTGCTGCAGTTGTACGCCATGATGGTGCGCCACTTGCGATCCGGCGACAGGTAGCCGTGGCCGTAGGCGTACGGCGTGGTGGTGCTGTCTTCTTCCGGATTGTGACGCGCGCCGTACAGGTGTCCCAGTTCGTGGCCGAACGAGTAGTTGCCGGTGGCGCAGTCGGCGGTGACCGTCGCGAACGCCGACGTGGCCGATGCGTGGATGCTGCCGTTGCCGCAACCGCTGTTGCCTTCCGTTAGCAGCACGCCGACATCGGCCGCATAGGTATTGCGCTGCGCATGGATCTCGTCCATGACCCGGTCGTCGACGTCGGCGTAACGGCTCCTGTCGGTCGAGTTCGAGCCGCTTTCGGTGTAGTTGACCAAGGCCTTGTGCGCCAACTCGACGCGCGCATTGACGTTGGCGTTGACATAGCCCTGGTTGGTCTCGGCGATCGCGAGGTCGATCAAGGCGTCGATGTCACCCGCGGCGTTCTTGGCGGCCGGCGTGTAGTTCACCAGGACCCGGATCACGGGCGGCGTCGCCGTGACCATGCCGCCGGTGCCGTCCGTGCCGGCGCTTTGCATGCGCTGCCGGTCGAATTCGGCGATTTCCCGCGACGCTGCGTTCGTTGCCGGTTGCCAGTCAGCTTTGACTTGAGCCTGTAGCGGTTGTTGCCGGTATTCGCTCTCGACATGGTCGGGCGGGAAGCGATCGGCATCGAGTTCCGCGATGGCGTGGCTGCCGTCCGCCGCCGACCGGATGCGATACAGCTTGCCGTCATGGCGGATCGTGCCCATGACGCGGCCTGCACGCACCACCAGCACGGTTTCCTCGCCGGCCGATTCGTGCGTGCCCTGCGGCGCCGCACCGTGTTTTCCGATCCAGACGGTCGAGCCGCCGGCGGTCGTATAACGATTGATGCGCCGGGCGTCGAGCCTGCGTCCATCGGGCAATGCCAAGGTCAATTCCGCGGCAGCGGTCGCGGCAGGGTTCAGGCGCATGCCGGCGCGCGTGGCGAGCACCTTGCGGTCGCCGGCGAACGGCGAGACCGAGCCGGCTGCCGGCGTGCCCTGCGCCTGTATTTCCGCGCCGGTTTCCACGAACAGCGGCTCGGCCGCGTGGCCGGTCGCGAATCCGGTCAGCAGCAGGAATGCCGCCGCCGTCATGCCAGTACTTCTGAACATAGCGTGTCTCCGTAGTTTTCATTGTCGATCGGAAACTCGACGGGAAACGGTCACCCGCCCGGCCTGTTGCCGCCGTTTTCCTGTCGAGAGGATGGAGGGGGGCGCGCCGCTTGCGCATCATGACGGTCGGCGGCGTTCGGTCCCGGCAAGACGTGCGGCGTGATCGGCATTGCCGGCCGCACACATTGCATGTTGGCGGCGGCGTTTAGGATTGATCTTGAGCGGCCTCAAGAAGTGTTCGGCGACGGACAGCGGAAGGGGCGCGCCGTCGTGCGGATCCGGCGAGACCGCCTTCCCTGCGCGAGGGAGGCGGTGTTCGGGATTCGTGCGTTCGCCTGTTCAGTGCTCCACCGGCAGCTTGCCGTCGTCGTCGCCGGCGGGCAGCTCGACTCTGCCGCCGTCGCTCAGACCGCGCCACAGGCGTCCGTTCTCGTGCAGCAGCAGCTCGCCGCCGTGCTCGTCCTTCAGGCCGGCGTCGATCGCGATCACGCGTCCGCGGTAGAGAGAGCGGATACTGTCGAGCGTCGTATGTCCCACCACGATGCGCCGCGCCTCCAGCCGCTTGAGCAACGAATCGATCTCTTCGGGCTTGGCGCGCTCGGCGAGGAAATAGCCGCGATACCAGATCGGGCCGTGGCGGCCGAACAGCCAGGCGCTGTCCGGATCGGCCTTGATCGCCTCGCGCGTCTTGTCGATGTCGGCGCGGAAGCGCCGGTTGAGCGCCGCGATGTCGATGCCCTTGCGGACGAAATCGGGATGCAGGCCGCCATGCAGGAATACCGTGTCGCCGAGCCTGAGGATGGTGGATTTCGCGCGCAGCCAGCGGCCGAGCTCGGTATCCGCGCCGTACAGGGTTTGCACATTGCGGCCGAGCGCCTCGGCGACGGCTTGATAACGCTCGTGGACATAGCGCAGATCGCCCTGCAAGACCATGTACTCGTGATTGCCCAGCAATAGATGCACCGCGCCGCCGGCCGCGCCGGCCTGTTGTTCCAGGCGGTAGAGATGCCACAGCGCTTCGTTGACCTGCGGCCCGCGATCGAACACGTCGCCGGGAATGACCAGCACGCCGCGGCCGTAGCTCCAGTTCCCCTGTTTGTCGATGATGCCGTGAGCCGTCAGCAGACGGCGGAACAGTGCGTATTGACCATGGATGTCGGAGACGGCGGCCCAGCGCTCGGCGGCGGGCAGGACGTCGTATGCCGGCGGCGGCGCGGCGTTCAGCGTCAATGGTCCGACCTCGCCGCAGACCTGGGCGACGCGGCGATCCGCGGCCAGCCGGCGCGATTCGATGCGGCCGTCGCACCACCAGAAGGATTCGCTGCCGTCGGCGCGATGTACGACATGCGGGCCGTCGTCGCGCGGCACGGCGCCGGCCTGAGCGGCAAGGGAAACGCAAAGCATGCAGAAGGCGGCGAATGCGGAGACGAATGTCGGCATGGCGGCATGACGGAACACGGATGGCGAAGTATACCGGCGCTGTCGCCGCTTGCGCAGCGTCGCGCGGGAATACCACGCTTCGAGCCGCGACGAGGTGGTCTGGTGCGCGCCGGTACGGTCGCTGGGCAGTTCCGATGCGTTGCGGCCAACTGGTCCGGCGTCAGCGATTCGATACCGAAACCAGTTGACCCTCCCAAGGCGCGATTGCATGCTTTTTTCGGCCGTTGCTCCATCTCGCATACCGGATTGCCGCGGCGGATTTCCATGGACAAGAACAGGAGACGAAATTGAAGAGAACCATCATCAACAGCTTGATCACGGGACTGTCGGGCGGCATGCTCGCGGCCTGCGGCGGCGGCTCGCCCGACGCGGCAGGCGGCGCGCCGAAAATGCTGGCGACCACGGCCGCCTGCTATGCCGCCTGGAACAGCGGCACGGTGTACACCGGCGGCAACACGGCCAGCTACAACGGCGTGAACTACACGGCGAATTACTGGACCCAGGGGCAGAATCCCTCGACCAACAACGGCGGCGCGGGCAGCGGCCAGCCGTGGACCAGCAACGGCGCTTGCGGTACCACGCCAACCCCGACACCCACACCGACACCCACACCGACGCCCACGCCGACCGGCAGTTGCCCGACTTATGTGGCCGGGACGTATTACGCGCAAGGCGCGGTAGTGGCGAACAAGGGCGGCTATTACCGTTGCGACGTATCGGGCTGGTGCTCGTCGGGAGCGTCGGCGTACGAACCGGGCGTGGGCTGGGCATGGACGACGGCGTGGACAGCGGTGACGTCGGGCGCC
>Ga0196972_1000809_pt1 | contig 11703 bp, 8 predicted proteins | sample S1v_2013CmetaG_FD_148618 | JGI IMG/M metagenome (GOLD analysis project Ga0196972, IMG submission 148618) | Soil microbial communities from Anza Borrego desert, Southern California, United States - S1+v_20-13C | ecosystem: Environmental > Terrestrial > Soil > Desert | place: USA: California... | reverse complement strand
CTTAGTGAGGGTCTCGATGCTGGCCGTTAGTTGCGAAGTAGCCTTGAGCATGGTGTCCTGAATCAGTGTCTGTTCTGCCTTGCCCTGCTCAGCCAGCGTTACATGCAATTTTTCGAGAACCGTTTCACGAGTTTTAGACAGGTTTTCGGTTTGCGCTAATTGCAGAGCCAGCATGGCATCTCGTGTTTCCTTGAGTTCTTGCGCGACCGAAGTTCGCAAGCGTTCGCTGCTTTCAGAGGATATTGTGTGCAAGCGATCGCCCAGCTTGTTGAGACCATCATGTAAATCCATCAGCATGGCGCGGTGTTTTTCCTCAAGTTGAGCCAAAAGCTGTGAATTGGTATCGGCGCGAAAGCTCCGCCACAACAGCCATACGAGCAGCACCAGCGTGCAGCCGCTAAAGAAGAGAATCAGGATATCCATGCAGCCTGATTATACTCGTATGCGACTCAGGCTAGTCATCGCAGCTCTATTCAAGAGCGCCTGCTTTATGCCAAACTCGCGCTCATCCGGATAACTGGAATCCTGTCTTGATCCGACTCAAGCTGTTCATCACCCAGTGGCTCGCCAATATCACGCGCAAGCTACGCAACAACTTCTACCTCTACCTGGCTGCCGTACTGACTGTATTGGTGCTACTGGATGCGGGGGTCTTTCACATCGCCGAGAACATGCGGGAACGTGCATTCGATGTCATGGTGCGCAACCGTGTGATCGTCCCAGAGCCCGACAAGGATATCGTCATTATTGATATCAACGAGGCAAGCCTCGCGGCCATGGCCGAGGAATACGGGCGCTGGCCATGGCCAAGGCAGGTATTTGGTGAATTCCTGGAGAGCATTCAGGCGCAGAATCCGAAAGCTGTTGTGTTTGATATCCTGTTCAGCGATGCCGATATCTACAACCCGGATAGCGATGCCTACTTCAATGAAGTCATCGCAAACACCGACAACACCTTTTTCCCATTCCTGCGATTATCCGAAGAGCACGATGCGCTAAGCCAGGTAAAACCTGCCATGATTCCTGTGGTGGAAGAAGAAGCCCCAGGCTCGGGTGATCCGGATACCACCATTGCTGTGGTGCTGCCGCACTTCACGGCCGCCCTCGAATCAGGACGGCTCGGCACCCATAACATCTACCCCGACAAGGACGGCATTGTTCGTCAGTATCGGCTCTACCAGACCGACGATGGTTGGAAAATCCCCTCGCTGCCGCTGACAATCGCGCAATCGATGGATTACGCTGTTCCAAAGGCTCAGGATGTTTTGCTGAATTGGCGCGGAGGACCTTTCACCTACAAATACGTGAGCTTCAGCGACGTCATGCACGACATGACGAGCAAGGAGAAAAAGCGGCCGCAGGATGAATTCACCGGCAAGACCGTGATCATCGGCTCAACCGCCCCTAGTCTGTTCGACCTCAAAGCGACTGCAATGGCCAAGGCACACCCCGGTGTGGAAATCCTGGCGACAGCAATCGATAACCTCAAGCATGACGATTTTCTCCGGGTATGGCGCGGCACCATTCCTGTCATCAACGTGAGCTTGCCGTACGTGTTGATCAGCCTGCTGCTCATCTGGCTTACGGCTGCGGCGTTTTATTTCAATGCCGATCGCGACAAGTTCAACAAGCTGTTCAGCAGCAGCCAGATCATGCTGCTTGCTTTGTCCTTTGTTTTCATCAATGTCTTCAATACTTATTTTGACCTGGCAGGGCCTGTGACCTGGGCCATCGGCTATTTCAGTATTGCCAAGATTTATGCCCTGGCCACCGATCGGGCGCTGCAGCGCGGGCTTGCATTTGAAGTCCAGCCAGGGCAATCAGGCATTCATGTGCTGCTGATGCCCATCATTATCGAAAGCCCGGAACCGTTAGGCGACGCGCTGCTGAAGAAGCTCAAACGCCAGCTGGAGTCCACTGTTCATACAGCCAAGGATGTAGAAATTTTGCGAGGAACACAGCATGGAATATGGGGATTGTTTTGCGATACCGTCATCGTCAACTGGATACATGAAAAACAAGAAGACGCTGAGAAAGCACGGGTAGAGGCTGAGCAGTTGGGAAAGTCTCTTCCAACTTTACTAGGCAATATCGGTTTACCACGCAGCACCCCCGTGCGTTATATTCTGCATGAGGAAACTATGACTGCTGACAACCCTGCAGCCGGCCAATGGCGTGCCCTTTTTGCGCGGGCAATTGCCAGGCTGGAAGCAAGCAACCCTACAGCTCAAGCGCAGAGCACTTGAATTCCATTTAACGACGAGGCAATCATGCATATTCTCCGCATACTCACATTAACCGCCCTGCTGCTGCCCGGCCTGAGCCTGGCCGAGACGGGCACCGCTCTGAAAAACGACCAGATACGCGCAGAACCTTACTCTGATGCTAAGGTAACCGGCAGCATTGTGCGTAACGACAAGGTGGAAATCCTTACGCGTAAGGGGGCGTGGCTCAACATCAAAACACCCAAGACCAAAGGCTGGGTCAGGTTGCTCTCTGTCAAACGAGGTTCTGCCAGCTCAGGGACCAGTGCTTCGGATGTACTGGGACTTGCCAGCGGACGCTCCGGCACAGGCAAGGTCGTCGCTACAACAGGCGTACGCGGGCTCAATGAAGAAGACTTGAAGAGCGCCAAATTTGACGAGCCCCAGGTAAAAACGCTGGAAGGCAATACGCAAACTGCCGCTCAAGGCCAGAAGTTCGCCAGTGAAGCTGGCCTCAAAGCCGCAAAAGTGGAATACCTCCCCACGCCATCTCAACCATCCGCATCCAACCCATCATCCGGGTCCACACTGCCAGGAGGTGCAAAATGATCAAACGCACCCTACCCATCCTGCTCGCCACACTGCTAGGCCTCCCTGTCCCGGCTTTGGCCTTTGACCTGGAAGGCACGCTCAAGGATGCCATCAAAGAGAAGGTGAAACCAAGCAGCCAGACCGACACAGAACCGGAAAAAAAGGCTGATACTCAAACCGGAAGCGAGCCCGCCTTCAATCTCAAGAGCCCGTCCCAGGAAGAAGAAATCCAGCTGGGTCGCCAGATCACTGGCAACTTGCTGGGCGCAGCCCCACTTGTCAAGGATGCAGCGTTGCAGAAGTATGTCAACGAGGTCGGGCGTTGGGTCGCCAGCCAAAGCGAGCGCCCGGATCTGCCCTGGCATTTTGGGGTGATTGAGAGCGAAGATATCAATGCTTTTGCTGCCCCCGGCGGTTATGTCATCATCACCAAGGGGCTTTACCGCAAGCTCGAGAGCGAAGCCCAGCTGGCTGGTATCCTCGGCCATGAAATAGCGCACGTCGTCCGCAAGCATCACTTGCGTCTGCTGCAGAAATCGCAGTTACTCAATCTGGGGGCTAAATTACTGGGAAACAAGCTGGGTAAAGGCGATGACACCGTGCAGAAAGTTATCGGCAATGGTGCTGAAATTCTGGCGCGTGGGCTGGACAAGGACGCGGAATACGAGGCCGACCGCATGGGCGTCATTCTTGCGGCGCGCAGTGGTTATGAACCATTTGGCTTACCGGAAGTGTTGCAGTCCATCAGCGAAACCGGCAACACCAGTCGAGTTGCATTGCTGTACAAGACCCATCCCCATCCCGATGACAGGCTGCTGAGGCTGGGTGATGCCATTGGTGAACGGCTGGATAAAGTTCAGGGAAAAACCTTGGAAGAACGCTTTTACAAGCTCAAGCAATAAGCCTAAGTGGCCGCTTCCTCCACCCGATTGCGGCCCATCCGCTTTGCCTGCAACAAGGCATTATCGGCGCCTTCAGTCAGGCTGATGGCAGTGTTGAACGTGGGATAAGCTGCAAGGCCCGCACTGAATGTGGCGTATACCGCCCCATCAGGATGGGCATGCGGTAACGTCGAGAAATCCTTGCGGATGCGGTCAATCACAGATTTGGCTTGCTCAATATCCACTCCAGGAAGTGCAATCAGGAATTCCTCCCCGCCATAACGGCCGATAAGGTCGCTGGAACGTAGTCGGCCTTTGAGCAGCCATGCCAGGCCGCGGATGACCTGGTCGCCTATGGGGTGCCCATAGGTGTCGTTGATGGATTTGAAATGGTCAATGTCTATCATGGCAACGGTCAAAGTACCATCCGGCGGTGTATGTTCAGCCAGATGTTTGAGATGCGATTTCGCTGCAGTGTGGTTCAACAGGCCTGTGAGCCCATCCAGGCTCGTTGAGCGCTGGATTTCGCGGAAACGCTCGATCTTGGTTTTGACAATGGCCGCCAGCAGCACGGGGTTGAATGGCTTGCCAAGAAATTGATCGCCACCAAGCCGCAAGGCTTCCACTTGCATGCTGACTTCTGATTCGCCGGACACATAAACGATAGGCAAGGAATTGTATGCCGGCATCTGACGCAATACCCGGGTTGCTTCGACCCCATTGAAGTGCGGCATGTACATGTCCATGAGAATCAGGTCCGGTTGATAAGACTGCAAAGCTTCGAGCAGTTGTCCTGGATCATTGATGGCAAAAGTATCGATCCCCTGCTGTTCTAATGTACGCTGGATGACTTCCACCGCCACACGTGAGTCCTCGACTACCAGTACCCGGCTCTTTTCAGTCTCCTCTGTCTGTACAAGATTGAGGATGCTGTTGAGCACCATCGAGGGTTGGTCCTCGCTGGGGATAGCCACATCGATGCCGGCACGCATGAGCGCGACCAGCGGCTCCATCGTTGTCTGCTCACCGAGGTACAGCAGCTGGCTGGCGGGACAACTGGCGCGAATTGCTGTGATATAGGCAAACTCGTCCTGCCGCGTCGACTTGCCTGCAGGAATGAACAGAACGGCAAGCGGATAATCCTTCGAATGATGCTCGTCGCCCCAATGCTTGAGGAATGCCTGGAACCCGAAAAACTGCAGCTGCAGGCTCAGGCCTTCGACCATCTCCTTGCGTTCTGGGGGAGAAACAATCCATACAGCACGCGGCTTGATCCACGCATTGCTATCGGCGGTTTTCTGAACCTGCTTGCTGCGCCGGTCTTTGGCGGGAGGCTTGGAAGTGGAAACAGAACCCGCTAGCGCATCCAGCTGATGCTGGATGGAAAGCATTTCCTGCTTGGTGATGGGATGAGTGCCCTGATCGCCCAGCTTGGCGATGGCTGCATTCTCCAGGCCTTCGCATAAACGCATGAGGCCGGGAAGACGCGAGCGGTTGAAGTATTCCGCCAGGCTATTCACCGCGACGGTGAATTCTACGAAATGCTCAAAGCGGCCATCCTTTACATAACTCTCCCAGCGATTCTTCAATGCCTGAAGGCGGTCTTCCAGTGTTGTTTGAGAAAGTGTACTCATAGCGGCCTCCCCATGTATTCATTATGGCCAGCTTGAGCCCGCCTAGCAAGGACTGTGTGATTACTCCTTGGCGGCCTTCTTGCGCTCGTGCTCCTGCAGGTGACGCTTACGCAAGCGGATGGATTTTGGGGTTATTTCCACCAACTCATCGTCGTCGATGAATTCGACAGCCGATTCAAGAGTCAGCTGGATCGGAGGAACGAGGCGCACAGCTTCGTCAGTCCCTGAAGCGCGGACATTGGTCAGTTGCTTGCCTTTGATAGGGTTCACCACTAGGTCGTTATCGCGGCTGTGGATGCCGATGATCATGCCCTCATAGAGCTTGTCGCCGGGGTTGACGAACATACGGCCTCGATCTTGCAGTTTCCATAAAGCGTAGGCCACGGCCTCGCCATGCTCGGCCGAAATCAGCACGCCATTACGACGCCCCGGCATGTCTGGCTTCACCGGCGCATATTCATCGAATATATGCGCCATGAGTCCGGTACCACGAGTCATGGTCAAGAATTCGCTCTGGAACCCAATCAGGCCACGAGCCGGAATGCGGTATTCCAGACGGGTCCGGCCATTGCCATCCGACTCCATGTTCTGCAGCTCACCACGACGACGGCCCAGTTCTTCCATCACTGCGCCCTGACAATCGTCTTCCAGATCCACGGTCAGAATTTCATAGGGCTCACATTTGACTCCGTTAATCTCGCGATAAACAACGCGCGGTTTGCCGACAGCAATTTCGAAGCCCTCACGGCGCATGTTTTCCAGCAGGATCGTCAGGTGCAGCTCGCCGCGGCCTGACACACGGAATATGTCAGCGTCCTGCGTATCTTCAACGCGTAATGCCACATTGACCAGGAGCTCCTTGGTCAGGCGGTCACGAATCTGGCGGCTGGTGACGAACTTGCCTTCAGTACCCGCCAGCGGCGAGGTGTTGACCATGAAGTCCATGGTGAGCGTAGGCTCGTCAACGGCAGTGACAGGCAGGCCTACTGGATTGTCACGATCAGCAATGGTGACACCAATGCCAATCTCATCGATACCGGAAATAATGACGATATCACCGGCTTCGGCTTCATCCACCTGCACGCGTTCCAAGCCTTGGAAACCTAGCACCTGGTTGATGCGGCCCTGCGCCGTTTGCTTCTCGCCATGCATGACAGTAACGACTTGGCCAGGCTTGATACGGCCATTTCGTACACGGCCAACGCCTAGGCGGCCAGTATAGCTCGAATAATCCAGTGCGGAGATCTGTAGTTGCAGAGGGGCATCAGGATCTCCTGTTGGTGGCGCCACATAACTCAAGATGGTTTCAAACAAAGGGCGCATGTTATCCGACGGCTTATTCAGGTCCAGCGTTGCATAGCCATTCAATGCCGAGGCATATACCACCGGGAAATCCAATTGCTCATCGGTTGCACCCAAATTGGCAAACAGATCAAAGGTGTGGTTAATCACCCAATCACTGCGAGCTCCGGGACGGTCCACCTTATTGATAACAACAATCGGTCTGAGGCCTAGCGCCAAGGCCTTTTTAGTTACGAAGCGGGTTTGCGGCATCGGGCCTTCCACCGCATCTACTAATAGCACCACGCCATCAACCATACCCAGAACGCGTTCGACTTCACCGCCGAAGTCGGCATGTCCTGGGGTGTCGACGATATTAATGCGCGTGCCTTCAAAATTGACGGCGGTATTCTTGGCCAGAATGGTAATGCCGCGTTCGCGTTCCAGATCATTGGAATCCATGACACGCTCGGTTACTTGCTGGTGGGATGCAAAAGTGCCTGCCTGCTGCAGGAGCTTGTCTACCAGCGTGGTCTTGCCGTGGTCTACGTGAGCGATGATGGCGATATTACGGAGCGCGCGGGACATAATGAGGTGGGCCATTCAATAAAAGGGCGCGATTCTAACACAGAAAACATGGCCATGATTTGAAGAAACCTTTGACAACAAATCCTTAACGCGTATACTGCGCGCAAAAGTTCAATCAATAACGATTGACATTCATCGCCCTAGCCTCCCGAAGCCTGTGAAGTTTTTACGGCTCACCTGTATTCATTAACGGTTAGTGGCTATGCCCATGCGCCGATAATGCCTTGATGCTCTCTAAAGTATTTTGCGTGTGTTGTTGATAATGCCGTTTTATTACGGCTTTTGAACTTGCCGCAGGCGCCGTCCGCGCCTTTGTTTGTTATTTCCTAAAGGAATATTTGTGTCTTTTGAACCTCTGAATTTGCACCCGGCCATTCTGCGCGCTATTGAAGAATCCGGTTACACCACGCCTACGCCTATCCAGGCCCAAGCCATCCCAGAAGTCCTGGCTGGCCATGATCTTATGGCGTCCGCTCAAACCGGCACCGGTAAAACCGCTGCCTTCACCCTGCCGGCATTGAACCTGCTGGCAACGCCGCATCCATCGCGTAGCCGTGGTCCACGTATCTTAGTTTTGACGCCTACACGTGAATTGGCTGCCCAGGTTAATGAAGCTGCACGCAAGTACGGCAAGTTCATCCGCGCACGCGCAGTGAGTATTGTCGGCGGCATGCCCTATCCGCTGCAGAACAAGCTGCTGTCTCAGCCGCTGGATATCCTGGTAGCGACTCCTGGCCGTCTGCTGGACCATATGGAACGCGGCCGTATTGATATGTCTCGCCTGCAAATGCTGATTCTGGATGAAGCAGACCGCATGCTGGACATGGGTTTCATGCCTGATGTAGAGCGGATTTGTAATGCACTGCCAAAAGAACGCCAGACCCTGCTGTTCTCTGCCACCCTGGAAGGGAACATCAGGAAGCTTGCCCAGCAATTCATGCGCGAGCCGAGGATGATCCAGGTTGCCGCGCAAAAGGAAAAGCACGCTAATATCGAACAACGCCTGCACTTTGTGGACGACATGTCCCACAAGAACAAGCTGCTCGAGCATTTGCTGATTGATCCGCAAGTCAACCAAGCCATCGTCTTTACTTCTACCAAGCGCCATGCTGACCTGTTGGCAGAAGACCTCTATGCCGCCGGCCACAAGACCGCAGCACTGCATGGTGATATGACGCAAGGCGCGCGTAATCGCACCCTGACCAAGCTAAGGCATGGTGATGTGCGTGTGCTCGTCGCTACCGACGTAGCAGCACGAGGCATTGACGTACAAGGCATTAGCCATGTATTCAATTACGACCTGCCAAAATTTGCTGAGGATTACGTGCACCGTATCGGTCGTACCGGCCGTGCAGGTAATACCGGCATTGCTGTTTCCTTTGCCGCCCATGCGGATCGCCATAATGTACGCAAGATTGAACAGTTCACAGGTCAGCGTCTGCAGGCTACGGTCATCGAAGGTTTGGAACCCAAGCGTCCGATGCCATCGCCTTCCAAAGAAGGTCCTAGAGATCGCAATAGCCGCCCTGGGTTCAAGCCGAGTAACAAGGCTGGCTTCAAGCCGCGCCAGAATGAAGGCTTCCGCAGCGAAGGCAGGAAAAGCTCCGGCGGACGCTCACAGGATTTCGGTAAGCCATCCGGCAGGTCTGATTCATCTCCACGTCGCCCACGGACTTTCGCGTAACTTATGACGGAGAACATTACTTTTGCTTCCTTGAATCTGGCGCCGGAAATTCTCAAGGCGCTGGATGAAACGGGATACACAATTCCCACCCCCATCCAGACTCAGGCTATTCCGCTGGTTCTGGAAGGGCGGGACTTGATGGCCGGGGCACAAACCGGCACCGGGAAGACAGCCGCTTTTGCACTACCGATGCTGCAGAAACTGCTGCCCCAGGCCAGTACCAGTGCATCGCCAGCACGCCATCCCGTGAGGGCTCTTGTACTGGTGCCGACGCGCGAACTTGCTATTCAGGTTGAGGAAAGTATCCGGCTATATGCCAAGCATTGTCCTTTACGCTCCCTCGTGGTGTATGGCGGTGTGGATATCAAGACGCAGACGCCATACCTGATGAAGGGTGTGGAAATTCTGGTGGCAACGCCTGGCCGCCTGTTGGACCATGTGGAACAACGCACCGTGCAGCTCAATCAGGTGCAAATGCTCGTACTCGATGAAGCCGATCGCATGCTCGACATGGGCTTCATGCCTGATCTCAAGCGCATTCTGGCACTGCTGCCTAAGGCACGTCAGAACCTCATGTTCTCGGCCACCTTCTCGCCCGAGATCAAGAAACTATCGGCGGAATTCCTTAACGATCCCGTTCTGGTGGAAGTCTCCCGCAGCAATGCGACAGCCGAAAATGTCACCCAAAAGGTTTACCTGACGTCTCAGGAAGGCAAGCAAGCAAAACTGATTGAAATCCTGCAGGAAAATCCTGCTACACAGGCGATCGTTTTTACCAAGACCAAATTGACTGCCAGCAGATTGGCACGACAACTTGTTCGTGCCGGTATTCAGGCAGATGCCATCCATGGCGACAAAAGTCAGCTCGAACGTATTCAGGCTTTGGATGCATTCAAGCAGGGCAAGGTCGCTGCCTTGGTAGCAACAGATGTCGCTGCCCGCGGGCTGGACATCGACCAGCTGCCCATGGTCATCAATTATGAAATCCCTTCCGCCCCGGAAGACTATGTACACCGCATTGGTCGTACCGGCCGCGCAGGCGCATCAGGCGTTGCCATTTCGCTCGTCTCGCCGGAAGAAGAAAAATATCTGAAGGAAATTGAAAAGCTGATCAAGCGGGAGATACCAAAAGAAACATCCATTGTCAGCAGTGCTCCTTCTGCTAACCCTCTGCCGAAGAGCAGTAGCAAGCCACGTCCAACCCGGACAAAAACCGATGATTGGTTCAATCGTCCCTACGAACCTTCTGCTAATGCGCCATCACCGACTCAGGCTCAACATAAAGGCATCAAGTCCAACAAGGAAGTTGCAGCACTGCTTGGCGGGTTGCGCCGTCAGGACTAATTAGAACCAGGGTCTTGCCGGTTGCGCATGAAATCGGCAACACCATACAGGGCTTCGGCCAGCTTGAGCATCACAGATTCTTCAATACCGAGGTCGTTCATGGCCTTGATCATGCAATACATCCACTGATCCCGCTCCCCCTCACCGATTGAAAAGGGCAAATGTCGGCGCCGCAAGAAAGGGTGTCCAAAGCGCTCGATATATAGCTGGGGACCACCTGTCCAGCCAGTCAGGAACATGTAAAGCTTTTCACGGGAGCCAGATAAATCCTGCGGGTGCATGACACGAATTTCACTCGCTCTAGGATCGCTATCCATAATGTCATAAAAGCGGTCCACAAGCGCCCTAACCTGCTCCGTACCACCGAGCAACTCATAGAACGTAACCGGCCGGGCCGGTTGACCATCATCTTCTGCCATTATTCAGGTCCGCTGGTTTGGACCAAGGCAGCGGCAAGTTTGGCACGGCTTCGGGCTTCGTCGATATCCTTGCCTGTTGCCAGGGCTACACCCATCCTACGGCGCGTAAATGACTCAGGTTTACCGAATAGACGCAGATCCGTGCAAGGCACTGCCAACGCTCGTTCCGCGCCGTCAAAGACGAGATTCTGGCTATCAACACCACCGTAAATCACAGCGCTAGCGCCCGGTTCCCGCAGGGAGGTATCGACAGGCAGTCCAAGAATGGCACGCGCATGCAGCTCAAATTCGCTAAAACGCTGGCTAGCCATGGTCACCATACCAGTGTCGTGTGGACGCGGGCTGACTTCTGAGAACCATACTTCGTCGCCTTTCACGAACAATTCCACCCCAAAAATCCCCAATCCGCCGAGACTATCCGTCACAGCCTTTGCGATACGCTGCGACTCGACCAATGCCTTGTCGCTCATGGGTTGTGGTTGCCAGCTTTCCACATAGTCACCTTTCACCTGCAGATGTCCAATGGATTTGCAAAAGCTGGTCTCAATTTCTCCATCCACGTTTTTGGCTCTTACTGTGAGCAATGTGATTTCATAATCGAAATCGATCTGTCCTTCAATGATGACCTTGCCCTGGTTCACTCGGCCGCCTGTGGCCGCGTAATTCCATGCCGCCTCGACTTCCGCAGGACTCGTTACTCGCGACTGTCCCTTGCCGGAGGAAGACATGGTTGGCTTGATGAAGCAGGGGTAGCCTATACCCCCGTCAATACTTTCTTGCATGGATTGCAGACTGTCGGCAAATGCATAGGGCGAGGTAGGGAGTTTGAGCTCTTCTGCAGCTAGCCTGCGGATACCTTCACGGTTCATGGTGAGCTGGACTGCCCTGACAGTGGGGATAACTTGCGCCAGTTCCAGTCTTTCAATCTCGGCCAAGGCTTCGGTATTCAATGCCTCAATTTCGGGCACAATAAGGTGTGGTTTCTCCTGCTTCACGAGTTCGAGCAAAGCTGTGCCGTTGGTCATATCCAGCACATAGGCCCGGTGCGCAACCTGATGACCGGGTGCATTCGGGTAG
>Ga0196972_1000808_pt1 | contig 11729 bp, 8 predicted proteins | sample S1v_2013CmetaG_FD_148618 | JGI IMG/M metagenome (GOLD analysis project Ga0196972, IMG submission 148618) | Soil microbial communities from Anza Borrego desert, Southern California, United States - S1+v_20-13C | ecosystem: Environmental > Terrestrial > Soil > Desert | place: USA: California... | reverse complement strand
CAACACCGTGCGCCAGCGGCTGGCGCGTTATACCCGAAAAACCCTGGCGTTCTCCAAGTCGACCCGGATGCACGAAGCGTGCTTAGCCCTGTTTATCTACCGGTACAATCTGGACCAGATCATTCTTGAGTTACTCACTGCCCGAATTCATATCTAATCGCTATTTAACGAGCGGTCATGAAAACAGCACAAAAGGAAGATACCTCTCGCGACGACGAATAGCAGAGTATTTAACCAATTCATATAGCGCTACTGGGACATCCGAGTTTTTTACAAACACTCGTAAAGCCCATTTCTTCTTTAAGTTTGACAGTGCTTGTGGTAGAGCAAACTGCGTGGGAACATCAGACCTCACTGCGGACAAAGGTGCAGAAATTTGCGCTAGAATTCGTTTATCGGAAGAGACAATTTCTATACCAACCGAGCCTGCGGATATAGGTAGCAGCGGGCAAATAGCCAGAGAGACAGATGCCAAGTTCTGCATCGGAAATCGAATCACATACTCCCGATACGGCACTAAACGCAGATCATTGCCCAGAATTAATAGATTTCTCGTAGATCGCCAGAAATGCCGAGACGTAAAGGCTTTTATATCCGAAAACGCCGGCGAAACCGAATCCCACAATTTGTCCTTACGAAGTAACAACGCTGCTCTAGGAACAGGTCTCGATGCACGAAAAGCACAAACCTGAGTAAATAGATTTTCGATTACGTGTTTAGTATCGTTCCAATGCGAATCAAGTTGGAGAGTATCTGATGAATTGTCACTCGGAATAGCCGTAACCGGCTGCAGGGTATCTGATGAATTGTCGCTCGGAATAGCCGTAACCGGCTGCAGGGTATCTGATGAATTGTCACTCGGAATAGCCGTAGCCGGTTGCCACGAGGCTTCTATCGAACGATACCAGGCCAATAAACCATTGGCCGCTTCCAATTCCGCCTTGACGAGTGTCAGCTTAGCCTTCATCACTTCTGCATTCTCCAGTCGGGAGCGCAATTCCTGATTTTCTTGACGTAGTCCGGAAAATGTCTCCGATAAAACACTGGTTTCTATTTGTGCCTTGGATAAGGCTGTCTTTGTGGCATGCAGTTGATCGGACAACGTCTCAACTTTCTCAAGAAGCCCCGCCACTTGCATTCGCAATTCATGCTTTTCAATGCGGGCATCGTGCAGGAGTCGTTCTGAGCGATCGATATCTTCATTTAGCTCTTTTAAGCGGCGGACGTCCGAAGATGTGCTTGCTCTCCAGTGTTCTTGTGTAATTATTTCGTTATGCAATTGGTCCATTGATGGTCGCATGTTATTAGTTTTTCTAGTACGGCTCTCGTTCAGTTCTTCCCGTTCACGCGCCTTACGCTGTCTGATGTAATCGGGCTCGAACGGCTCAAATAGGGACAGATGATCGGTAAATGATATCCCGGATTGTTCCTGATTTGGCTTCCAGACAATCAAGTGAAACATGATCTGGTCGCAAACATCCGTGTATCGCTGCCTTGCCTCGCGCTGTTCTATGACTGACAAGTCTCGATACTCTGGAAAATAAAAGAATTTCATACGTACCAGACGCAGATCTAGACCCGGGTCGCTATGATCCGATGTCGATAAACCCCAATTAGCAGCGTGAGGATGAGCAAATTCAGCAGGATGAACCGGAGCATCCGGATAGCTCGTCCAAAATCTCGGTGTATGTTCGTTGAATACGCAGATGTGGTAAGGGTTTGCTAAATTCAGCTTCTGTTCGTGATATGGGGCAACAATGCACACCTGCGCGCCGTGTTTGCAAATGCGGTAAATTTCGCGCATGGTCGCCATCAGATCGCGCACATGCTCAAGCGAATGGGAGGCCAAAACGGCATCGATCGAGTCATCAACAAATGGCAACGTCCTATCAAGGTCAGCTACTACATCGACACCCGTTAGTAGGAAACGATCAATTCCAATAAATCCTTTTTGCTTTCTTGTGCCGCAGCCAAGATCCACTTTTAACATGTTTCCTCTATCCGGTTTCCAGTTGACTTTTGTTCCATTTGTGTAATTGGCTGCGCACCTGCTCCAGCGCCTCGACTAATAAGGTTTCACGTGGTGTCAGTATTTCGACGGGTACTCCCAAATTGGCTAGGTGGAGACTGTCTCCAGACAATCCAGCACTATCCTGTAGTGTGATACCACTGCTCTCCGACGGCAAATCGTAATTTGCCTTTTTTATATGCCTATTAAACTCATCGAATGCTTGATTATAGAGATCCATCAGTTCGGACCTTACATAAGTCGGGCGGGCCAGAAGAATCATTGCCCTATGGGCGCGATTAATAATTTCCAGGCGCTCACTAGCTGAGAGAGAAATATATTCGCTGATAGCTTCCGCTAACGCTTCAGGAGTGTCATTTTTGACTAAAAACCCGGTGTACCGATGTTTGATGATTTCACTTACTCCCCCAACATTGGTCGATACGACAGGCACGCCACTTGCCATTGCTTGGAGCATAGTCTGAGGCATCGACTCGTCTTTGGCAGAGATCAGCAGCAGATCGGCCTTATCGTAGAAGGGCTTGGGATCTTCAATGAACCCATGGAATATCACCTTCTCTCCAAGTCCGCTCTCTTCCGCCATTTGCCGGCACTCAGTCACGTATTCTGCAAAGAACTCAGTGTAACCGATCAGATCCAGTAAAATATCGTACCCCTTTCTCGCGAGGATAACAGCTGCGTGGATTGCGGCCAGTTGATTTTTGCGCGGCTGCAATGTGCCCGATACGAGAATGCGAAAGGGTGTGGTCGAGCTGCCGATGCGCCGGCGATTGCTAGGGAAGGAGGCAAAATATTCGTTATCCACTGGACATACAATCCGTCTCATCGGGCTTTTAGCTACGCTTGCCCATTTGAAACCGTGAGTCAAAGAGGAGCAATGAATAACATCGGCAAATCGAACAATCGACTCCCCTGCACCTTCATAGAAGGCATGTACGCTTGCTGCGGCAGGTATTCCCAGCTTTTTCGCGACGAGGCTCATAGTTGGCGACCACGTGGCAAAATGTAGCAAACCTATATTTTCATGGCCGAGCAGCTTCGCGATCCGAGCGGCTGCGGCATGGTCGTCATCGTTGAACGAGCGCTGGGAGGCTCCGCAGTAGCCGGATGGCCACTGTTCAAGCATGAGGAGCGATCCCCCGGTAGCAGACTCCCAACGCGCGCGAAATGCATCCGTATATGGACCGCGCAGTGGCACGATGCCCACTACTCTGAATCCCAGTGAATGCACCAGACCCGCATGTCGGATTAGGTGTAACGTAGCGCCGCCTAGCGCGGGTTCATGAAAGGCGTAAGCGATACCTTTATTGCCTAATTTCGCGTGCAGCTTTACAGCATCAAAGACGGCTAGGAAGTCATAGAACTGCGATTCCGTTGTATATCGAGTATGGATAAGTGCCCGTGCCCGTTCGAGAAACTCAGCTCGGCCCTGATCACCCATTGCATAAACAGTGTTTAGTGCTCCTTCCCAGGACTCTGCCGTATTGGCAACTTTCAAACAGCAATCGTCCGGAAGGCTGGAATAAGGCGGAGCATCAGTAAAGATACACATGGCTCCAGCAGCCACTGCCTCAAGCAGCTTAACCGGGCTTTTGCTTCTGGCAGCGCGGGTTGAGTAATCCAGCGGAACGAGCACCACATCAAAAGCGCTTTCGTGCAACGCCTGCAGATAGCGTTTGTACACATGAGTGAACGGCCGAAAGTACACCGGACAATTTAGAGGCTCGAAATCTGTGGGATCAATCCCCCAGAAGTGAAACTCCATTGAATCGGAGTGCTTGCGTGCAAATGAGGTAAGGGCCGGCCATAGCTGTCGCAACACGTCTTTTCTCGCTGGCCCCGTCAATATCGCAACTCTCAATCTTGAGCCACGAGAGTACTCGCGCGAGGAAACATAGCATTGAGGAATATTCGTGTTGAGGCGTATGGCTCGCCTATTTAGGGTCTGCAAATCCTCGATTATTGCATCGCTGTAGCCAATGCAGGTGTCCGCACCAACAATCTGATGGGCGATATGCTGGTATGTTGGTGTGCCTGGGGCTAGGAAGGCATGCTCTGGACCAATCTCGTGGAAACACAGCATATTATCATCCATGAGATATGCCACAGGAACTTTATCCTGTTTTTCGTTTATTAAGTTGCTACCTGCTTGTCCTACTGTTCTGTAAAGAACAGTAACATCGATGCCCTCCATTTTCATTGCAGGCAGATCTATTTCTTTTACAAACGTACTCGCAACTGCGCGTTGATAGGGAAGCTGAGTGAAATTATTGATTGTCACGTCGACTGACGTCGAGTAATCCGGCTTCACCGTCAGCAGGTGCAAGCGACGTCCACGCGCACTAGCAGCTACCGCCAGTTCTGAATCGCTACAATAGTCGTTGAATTTAGTTAGGAATGGGATTGCCTCCGATTTGTAATATTCTCCGATTTCGTCATCTGAGAACGCATAGGTAGACGGAGTCAAATCGAGGACATCGTAATCGAGTATATTGCTTGGTTTAAGCAGATGATTACGAGTCAATGACAGCCATTTTCTGTATCGTGTAAAGAAAAGAGGGATATCTTTTCCGAGAGAATTATCCAAATTTGCACGAACACGCGATGCGGTATGCTCGACCCAAATAAAATCTGCATGCTTTGCGAATCTGAGCCATAAATCATAATCTGAATGGCGGCGCAGAATTACATGTGGGTCATACATACCCACAAGCTCGAATAACTGTCGATGATGAACGACCGTGTTATTGGCGATATAGTTGCCATTCATCAGAAGCCCATAGTTGAAAGGTCTACCGAGGGTTCCATACTTATGCGGCTCGTCCGGATAAGCTATTTCAAGCTCGCTGCTGGCATATACAACGGTGGGATAATCACGACTTTCCAGTTCACTGACCCTGAACTTTAGGCTATCATCTGTCCAAATATCATCATCAAACTGGTAGGCAACATACTTCCCCTTCGCATGAAGGGCGGCTTGATTAACCCTGAGAGCGGGCAATCCACTATTTCTATGATATGAGTGAATAATGATACGTGAATCCGCTTGCAAGTATTGCTCTAAAATATCCGCTGTACCATCCCGAGAACCGTCATCAACAATAATAAGTTCAAAATCTCCAAAACTTTGTGATAGCACGCTGCCGATTGCTTCTTGCAACGGACCATGTGCTCGTGCATAGGTAGGAAGAATTACAGAAACTTTCGGTGAGGAAGGTGCATCGCCCCTAGTACGGATATTTAAATCCGCAAAAAAATCACTAAACTTCATAACTTATGACAATCCTGAGACTACGGCTCCACTCCCTTTAGGTTACTTCAAGAGTGAAACCCATGCCGATATCGTTTACAAATCACCCAATGAGAAACCATACTAATCTGACTGTAATCTTTGGATAATCTCCTGTGGGACAGATACTTTTCCAGCATTACAGTAGTCAATTTTAAATTTGAATGCTGACCTGCAAAAAATCAAGCGGACAAATTTCTTTTGATTTTTGAAATTTCCATGTGTACTCAAAAACCTTAAGACCTCATCCTCATCGTGCGCCCTTATTTCTTGTTTTCAGACTGTTGAGTGCATCTTATTTGTTAATACAACAATATAAGTCCGGTATTGAATTTTATAACTTATGCATTAGCCCCCTCTTTTCAGCACATTACTTGTCTTTTTACCTAAATATTTTTATGCTCTTCGCTGTACTGTTTCACGACGTCAGAGGTAGGTCCATCCGCAACGATCTCGCCTTTATGCAACCATACGGTGCGACTGCAGAAGTCTTCTAGAAGATTAAAGTTATGGGTAGTAAATACTAAAATTTTTCCTTGCTCCATAAATTTGAACATCCTGCGCTTTGCCTTCTCCGCAAAGGCGATATCACCCGCTCCCATAACCTCGTCAATCAACAAAATTTCGGGATTGATACTGGTCGAAACGGCAAAAGCGAGGCGAATGAACATTCCGGATGAATAGGTGCGTACCGGATAATCTAAAAATTCTCCAAGCTCCGTAAATTCGGCTATTTCCGGTAGTCTCGCTTCAATTTCATCCGGTGTCATACCAAGAAGCATTCCGCGAATACGCATGTTGTCCCACCCAGATTGACTCATTTCAAATCCGGTGGCAAATTCGAACATCGGACAGACATGCCCTTTGATTTCGACCCTGCCTGAAGTGGATGGGTAAATACCAGCCATAACCTTGAGCAAGGTGCTTTTTCCAGCCCCATTAAGACCAATTAGACCTATACGTTCTCCATGTTGGATTTTCAAATTGATATTCTTTAGCGCCTCTATCCGATAGCTTGAAGGCGCTGACATTTTTCTGCTAATAAATCGCCTTTTCCACCAACCACTTAATCCTTCGTAAGTGCTTAATTGGCCCTCGAAATTTAGTCCGACATTCTGTAGGTTAATAAAAGCCCGTGTCATAGTAAAAACACAACTCTCGAATCCAACCGATAGGCAATCAAAATTGCAGCAGTCCAGATGACCAAAACATAAATCACGGCAAATATATAATTTTCTGATAATGCCCATTCATTCTGCAGTATTGGATGTCTTACGACATCAATCAAATAATAGAATGGATTATATTGATAGATAAAGCTCAGCCCTTTTTGCTGCAGAATCTCGGCTGGAAACATGATTGGTGTAATAAAAAACAACATCTGTAAAACCACCCCCATAGCATGGGGATAGTCACGGAAACGTGTTCCGACGTAGGCGCTTATCGTAATGTGGCCGAGTGTGCCTAAGAGCAGGATAAATATGCCTGGTACGGCCAATAACCAGCCCTTAAGCACGAATTGATCGAAAAACAGCTGGACAGGGATCAACACCAAAATCCCAATCAAGAATACGATGGTATACGACACCAGATTGCGCATAAGATATATCTGCTTAGGGTATGAGAATTGTTTGATATATCCTTCCGCTCTGATAAATGATCCGCTGGCATCGGTAAGTGAAGAGAGGATCAGGCTCCATATCGCGAAACCACCAGCCAAGTACGGCAGAAATTCATGTACAGCCTGGCCAAAGAGCAATCCGTACACCATGCCAACACCGCCAACAAAAAACGCCGTGGTCATTATGATCCACAGTGGGCCGAAGAAGGATCGGCGAAACCTTGCCTTGATGTCCTGTACCCCGAGAAATGTCCATACACGCCAAAGTCGAGTAGCTTTGAGCGTATCTGCGAGCAGCTTTTGATTACGCGTCATAACCTCTCTTATTGTTGGCGTGATTGAGTGAACGATTCATTCGAATTAGTCCATCGTAACGCGTTTCCTCAGTGAAACCGTTGCGCAGGTAAGCACGAATGGCTTTCTCATTGCTCTCCATGACCTCCAAAAACAAATAGGAAAGACCAAAGCTATCGAAGCAGTACCGAACTAGTTCACCGCACGCTTGACTGATATAGCCTTTACCCTCCTCACCAGGAGCAACAAGAAAACGTCCGATTTCTGCGCTTCCAGATTCCCAATTAATCCCGTAAACCGACGCTTGGCCAATCGGCTTGCCGTTGAATTCTACAATAAAGAGAAAGTCATCATCTTTCTCTGCATAGCGCTGATACCAGGTACGGTGTTGTTCGAGGGAAAGCAAACTGGAGGTTTTAAACCAAATACGAACTTCGTCACGATTCCGCCAAGATAAAGTGGTCTCCAGATCATCTTCCCCGATAAGCCGCAAGCGGACTAAACCGTTGCCAAACGGAGTGATAGTTCGTTTCATCTGGCGTAGCGAATGACTAGATCGGATACCATATCAACATCAGCTTTGGTCAAGCTCATATGTAATGGCAAAGAGATAATTTCCTGACTGGCCTTGGCAGCATTCGGACAAGTGCCCTCTGCGTACGCATACATACGGTATTCCGTGTTGTCACGATAGTGTACGCCAGGGTAAACCTGATGCTCGTTGAGGGCGAGCATCACTGCGTCGCGCTTCTTAACTCGCACCTGCAAAAGATGAGTTGAAGACTCGCATCCGTCAGCTACTGGCACGACGGTAATACGATCATGGCCCACAAAGTTTTGACGGTACCATGCTGCAAGTTGTCTCCGATAAGCGTTGTCCTGATCCAAGTACCTGAGTTGCACCAGCCCAATACCCGCCATGATGGAGTTGCCGTGATACTTGTAGCCGACTTCTTCGACGTCGTACATCCACTTGTAGGCACCTTGGGTTGCCGTACGGGCATAGGTATCTTTATTGATACCCAGCCAAGTTAACTTTCGAACGCGCTCATCGTCTTCTTTTTCCTTGAAGCAGATCATGCCGGAATCGGCAGTCGGCATGTTCTTAACCGCCTGAAAGCTGAATACAACCGCGTCTGCCTCTTGGCCTACATGCTTGCCATGCAGTCGGGTCCCCGACATATGCGCAGCATCAAGAATCAACTTGATCCCATGCCGCTGACAGAGCCTTACAATTGCTTCATACTGTCCAGTGTTGCCACCAATACCAACGAACATTAATGCTCTAGTTTTGGGAGTGATGCGTTCGGCCACGCTATTTGGATCGAGGCAGAGATATTCGTCTACGTCGGCGAATACTGGCTTGAGACCGGCATAGAGAATTGCATGGTTGGTAGAAATGAAAGTCAGCGGGGTAGTAATGACTTCATCATCATCGGCCCAGCCGTGTTTGGTCTTAAATAGCTCCAGCGCCAGATGCAAACCGACCGTATTCGAACTCAGAAAATGAGCATTAGAGAGATCCGTATATTTCTTCCAAGCGTCTTCTATGGCTACAGTCTTAAAGCCCAGCCCGGTCCAGCCTTTTTCCAGGCATTCCCGAATTTCGGCAAGACATTCATCGACACGAAAGTTTGGAACGAACAGTTGCACAGTCATTTCTTTATTCCTTATTAATCAAACAATTCTGCATCTTTTAAGTAAACGCCTTGCTTGTCTTTATCGGAAAGCATCGGCGCCAGCGCAATCGGATATTCGTAGGGGACAATAGGCCACTTAATGGCAATTTCAGGATCGTCGAAACGGATGCACCGTTCATACGCGGGATACCAATACTCCGTGACCTTATAGTGAAATTCGGCATACTCAGAAAGTACAAGAAAGCCATGAGCGAAACCCTCGGGAATCCATAGCTCTCGCTTGTTTTCGGCAGAGAGGCGTTCGCCCACCCATTTCCCAAAGGTAGCGGAGTTGCGGCGGAGGTCGACAGCAACGTCAAAAACCTCTCCATGGATTACACGAACCAGTTTGCCTTGAGGTCGAACGACCTGATAGTGCAGACCACGCAACACTGCTCGAAGGGATTGCGACTGATTATCCTGCACAAAAATCACATTCTGTCCAATTACTTCGGCGAACTCCTTTGCATTGAAGCTCTCAAAAAAATAGCCCCGATCATCATCGAAAACCTTGGGTTCGAGCAAAACAACGTCGGGAATTGCCAAGGGAGTTGCTTTCATGAGTATGTTCCGTGGTTACAAGACCAAATAAACACTCACCGCATCCATTTTGACGAAGCGGATCAGTGAATCTGTCGAGGACTGAATTATCGATTCAGCAGTTATGCCAAGCAATTTGTTCAGCGCGGGATGGAGCTCGTCCTTATAACTTCTTCAACGCAACGCCGGCAGCTTGCTTCTGCCGCTATAACACGATGCCGCAGGAATGCCAGCCAACACGCGAGCATGAGTGGGACTAACGAACAGCAGATCATCGGCTTGTCAGAGGCAGCTAAAAATCACTTTAACGCTAGCAAAATAGCGGCACTGAACTGAAAGGCGAAACGCCGGGCTATCGATGAAGATGGCGTCTTTACGCTTCACAGAGGTTTTGCTTTAGAGATTTCTTCGACAAACCGGACAACGTGGTTTTTCCAGTCAGGCAGCAACACTTTGAACTGCTCGCTTATTTTATGAGTATTTAATCTTGAGTTTTTCGGTCGCTGTGCTGGCGCTTTGTAACTATCGCTGGTTGTCGGGAAAATGCGGTTTGATACAACCTTCACGGGAAGTCCACGCTTTCTCGCCAGCCTGACTAAGAGTTGTGCGTAATCGTACCACGACGTTTCACCTGCCGCCGTTAGGTGATAGGTACCCGACACCTTGTCGGATACCTTGTCTTGAATAACCTGATGAAGAGCGAGCGCAGTGACATCTGCAATCAGGTGAGCACTAGTGGGGGCGCCAAAACTATCTGCCACTACCTCAATCTCCTCCCGTTCAAGTGCGCGTCTGAGGATTGCTAATGGGAAGTTCGCGCCATGTACGGAATAAACCCAACTGCTCCTAAAAATCAGATGCTTGCATCCGACGGCTCGAATTGCATTTTCACCGGTGAGCTTGCTTTGTCCATAGACGCTCAATGGATGACAGTCATCCGACTCAAGATAGGAAGCAGCCTTTTTACCGTCAAATACGTAGTCCGTTGAATAATGAATCAACCATGCTCCAAGGCGAGAAGCCTCCTCAGCTAAAGCTCCAACGGCTTCAGCATTTATGCGATACGCTTTTTCAGCTTCAGACTCCGCTTTGTCAACTGCCGTATATGCGGCTGCATTGACAATGATTTTTGGCTTATACGATTGAACACGATGGCGAAGATCTTCAATATTCTTGAGATCAGCCTCCATTCGCCCTAAGGAAAGGAGTTGTCCAAGAGGACTCAGTGAACGCTGTAACTCCCAGCCGACCTGGCCATCTTTGCCCAGTAGAAGAATCCTCATAAGGTGTCTTGCCTTTCAAGCTGTTAAAAATACACGCGGCTGATGATTTTAGCTGCTCGGTTTTCGTTGTCGAGACAGGCACGCCATCTTTTGAGGTCTTGGCTGGTTTCCTGTCGAACTAGCCCTTGATCCTGTATTCGTAGACGACATAGTGATGCCCGACCCCAGACACAAGCGATTTGCTCGGCATAGATACACGTTCAACCGAAGGAGCCAGGCGAAGAGAAGGTCGATTGCTTCAAGACAATGTGGCGTATATCACCCTGCAGGAAGGCAAGGTTTTGCTGATTGACTACATATCTCACCTTGCCGATGTTAACGATTGGCTCGCCGTTATATACAAACCAGACCAGCACTGTGTTGGTGCCAATAGCACCCGCTTGGCCGATTTCCACGATGAACACGTGAATTTAAGTCCGAAATTGGATTAACTTTTATGTAACGGAGCTGAACCCCACAGCTTGGGTTAAGAGTAGCGCTTAGCACGGAAAAATAGCGAACAAGCCTTGCCACACGAGTGATTAGCAGACCCGTTTGCATCGCTTACCACAGCACAGCGCAAATACGGCTGCTCATTAAGAAGGCCCGGATTGTACACAACGATCAAACGAATACGGAATTATAGGTGGGGCAGTCGGCTACCGAGGGCAAATAGCTCACTATCTAGTGCCTTTCCATACCATGAACTCTTCTTTACTGATCTGGCAGGAAAACCTTCATGCGCCATTGCTACATAGTGCTCGCCATCAGTTGTTTTTTCTTGATACTACGCACAGAAAATGTCATAGCCAACCCCCTCCTCCCCGTACAAACGCCCGACCTCCTCAAACCCTGGACCGACTGGGTGCTGTACGGCCACGAAAATCGGTCTTGTCCGCAAGCACAGGGTAACCCTGAAGACCGGCGCTGCGTTTGGCCGGCGCGTCTCGAGCTGGTGTTAGATGATCGTGCCGGGCGTTTTAGTCTGAATGCACAGGTTTACGCGGAGAGTTGG
>Ga0196972_1000807_pt1 | contig 11745 bp, 8 predicted proteins | sample S1v_2013CmetaG_FD_148618 | JGI IMG/M metagenome (GOLD analysis project Ga0196972, IMG submission 148618) | Soil microbial communities from Anza Borrego desert, Southern California, United States - S1+v_20-13C | ecosystem: Environmental > Terrestrial > Soil > Desert | place: USA: California... | reverse complement strand
AGGGGGGTCAACATGCGCCGGAATGACAGTGGATAAAATCCGATCAGGGGGGTCAGATTCGTCCGGAATAAATACAGAATACAGGTTTATGATCCTGGAAAATGAAACTAAAATGAATTCAGGGGGGCAGTTTGCTCCGGAATAAGGGGGTCAACTTGAAACGGAATAGGGGGGTCAAGATAGTCCGGAATCTACAGCTATTTGGGAAGGGTTAGATCAAAAAAGCCCGTAAAATTTACATTTTACGGGCTTTTTAGCAAATTGAGTAACTTATTTGCGGACCGGACGGGCCCGCTTAAGCGGGTATAAGTCCTTGTCCATCAATATGTTTTCAAAAGTGAAAATGTAGAATGTCCGAATGAATACCTTCTCGCGACTTCAAAAACTCAATCCTTAATAAAGTTATATTTATTTAAGGTAAATCTTACTTCAATTTTTGCACAATTAGTGGCGTACACGTCATAGATTACACTAAGTCAATTTCAGGTTAACGTCGAAATGATCGATGCTTAAATTCATAATCTGCAGGAATTTTATAATGATACCTTTCACACCATTCGAGGGGAGTTAGAATCTGTAAAGGAATTACATCTCGTAAAGCTTTTCTTTGGGATAGTATAGTTCTCCAATCCCGAGTACAAAAAACATCGCACTTATAAAACAAGGCTTCAACAATTAGCCGTCTATCATTGGGATCAATTAGTTTATCAAGCCCTCTTTCAAGAAGATACTCTTCCGTATATTTAGCAAGAACGCTAGGTTTAGTATAATCATCATCAACTAAATAATGAAAGTATTGAGAGATCTCATTACAGTATGTTTCAAGCTGCTTTCGCTTAATATTATCTTTTGTAGCGCTAATCTCATTAAATGTGGTTTTGGAAACCGCCATCTCTATTGCGTTATGATTTGCATAATGAAATATTCGTATGATTCCCAGTAAGTCATAATATATTCGATTGTTTAAATTTTCATCCAAATACGCTCCATCAAAAATAACGTCAGAGTATTCGACGATTAAGTTAATCACAGACGTATCAAGAAATATACGATTAGGTAACGCCATATAATGAATTGATCTATTGATTGTAGCCTGAGCAAAAGAAACAAAGGGATAAACTTAATATTCTCAAAGCGACAACAGCCTATTTTAGTCAATCTTTACTCCGTATTTGTTTGTAAAAAAAACATCCAGTTTCTCTCTGTCGCTTTCATTCAATATATATTTTTTATCTTCTTTTGTGAAATCATAAATACCAAAATTCTTAATGTAATTTTTGCTTAGAGAATAATAGTCCGATCCATAGGGTTTGCTGGAATTTTTTATGTAAAACCAAAATAACTTTGACTGCATTATTTTTCTAAGGATTACAAGCTCTTCTAAGGTTTTTCCTATGACAGATATACCGTTGTAAAACAATAGGTCCTCGTCGTTATTAATGATAAAATTTGGAGTTTTAGGGGTTATATGGGGGAAAAACAGTTTATACTTCAATTTCTCAAGAGACTGGTTTCTTCCAAAGCTATACCAAACTTTATACTTTTTGGCTTTGCCTTTATCTCGTTTAGCCAAATCAGTTTTCTTTGATTCAAGATAGGAATAGGTTTTTGGAAATTTTCTTTTAAACTCCGTCTCTTCAATTATTGAAACATCATCTTCATTAAAACTATACGGAAAAATTATCTTCTCTTTCAATCCCCTTAGACTTCCGACCTCTGTTAGCATATTAGGGTTAACGATATTTTTGCACACATCCTTCTCAATAGGATAAATACTTCCATTTTGAAGATAATAATACTTATTGTCCTCCTTTATCGGGGAGAATATGTAAATGCTATTTTTTAAAGTTGCAATTCCATTTCTTGTCTTATACTTTTTATAGAATGGGGTGCCAATTGATTCAATCTTAGAAATAAGTATATTATTTTGCAAGTTCCATCCCTTTAGCCAATCAAGCGTGGAATACGAAATGCTAAAGAATTGTCTGTCTGTGATGCGATTAATTTCTGATACATTAGATCGGATAAATTCCAGATACTCCCTTTTCGTTTTTTCTATTAAACAAATACATGTATAGGTCGACCGGGATCTGAAAATTTGATTTGTGCCAAAGTCTATTATCTTCATTGCATACTTTTCTTCCTGAAAATATTCCCGAAGCGCCCTACCGTTAACGCTTTTGAAGAAGCTATTCATTGTGATAAACCCAAGTATGCCAGATTCAGATAAGATCTTTAAGCCTATTTGGAAAAAAGGTATGTACAAATCCGGATGTCCTGTTCTACAAACACTCCAGTTCTTTAATAACTTTTTAGACTCTTCATCAATATTACGAGAACAGACATAAGGTGGATTTCCCAGTACTATGTCAAACCCATTAAAGCTTTTGATGTGACTTTTCCATTCGAACTCTAATGCATTTCCTGTAAATAAATTAAATTCAAATTCGGAAACATCCTCATGTTCGCTAACGGCAAGCGCCGTCAAAAGCAGCTTTGATCTTGTTATCGAATACTGCTGAATATCTAATCCAAATAGATGATCTTTATATATCTGACGATAGCTTAAACCGGATGCATTTTTTAAGACCTTAGCCGCAGTAAACAGAAATCCACCGCACCCACATGAAATATCTGAAATCTTAATGTTTTCAAGGCATTTGTTTTTTGTAACAAAGGTTTTTCCTACAATATAGTCTCTTACAGCGCTCGGCGTATATACTGCTCCGTTTATGATTCTGTCTTTAGGAGAGATTACAAATTCAAATAATTCAATTAATGCTTCTAAGGTCAAATCAATTCCAACTTTTTTAATCTCAGTGAGAAAATTCGTAAGCCTGGCGAATTCCTTTACGTCCGATTCGTCAATCAAGTATTGCTTTAGTAAAATATTCTTCTGTAATTCAATTTTATTAAAATAGATAAATGCAGATATAAGAAGTCTGTCCACAGATTTCGGTTCGTGGAGGTCTTGCTTGGTAATATATTTAAAGATACTTTTTGTCATATCATATAGGGGCAAAGTGCTGTTATTGGCTTCCAAACAATACCTTCTTTATTGAAAGGCCAATGATCGGCAAGAGAATGAACAAATGGCTTCCAAAGTCTCTCTTGGTATCCCCTGTATAAATTTGCAAATGTGCCATCATCAAGGAGGCAATCAAAAGCCATTGGAAAAAAGTTTGATGTCAAAAATCCCATACCTAAAATAAAATCCATGGGGTAATGCATTATCCGTGGCGTATCAATCTGTAAAACAGAACCATAATTGAAATCACTTGCCTTATAAGGGTTCACGACATACTGGAGATGATATATTGGATGGGGCTCTGTAGTAGCTTGGCTAAGGTCATGCCGATCTACATGAAAACACAGATAGTAGGTATCGTTGCCGATACCTCGAATAACAACATTAAAATGCATCTCCAACAATGGATCACTGAGAGTAGTCCACTTACTAGAATCTGCAATGACCTTCATGTTAAGAATCATTTCTAGATTTGTGATGCCTATGGGGCGTACATGCCTGTCAGTTGCGACGGGGATATTAAAATCTTCGATTTCGTAACCCCAAAATTCAGGTTTTTGTGTTCCATCTTTTAAGGCAGGAACAAACTGCTCATTTTTTAACTGTTTAACAGCCTTAAGAATGGGGTCAGTCTTAATACCATTACCAAGAACCCGTTTAATGACGTTTTCGGTTAACAAAAGCTCAGTAGCCCGTTGTTGCCGGAATCCCATAATTTCTTTGGAAACATTCATTTATCTGTCAAGCTTTGTTTAATTAAATCAATTCGTGAAGCTTCTGAAGAATGCGGCCTGGGCCCTCTTTTGTTTAAAACAGCATCTAATGAGACATATCTGTTTTCTTGCCATGATTTCGGTTCAATGCTTGAATGAATTATAAAGCCTTCTAAAGGATCGAGTGGCATTTTATGATATTCACAAATGGTCCAAAAGTTAGTGCTCTTACCATATGGTAGCGGCTGCGCAGCTACAAGATTTTTTAATCCGGTTATTTCAATAAGATTTTCTACTCGTTGTGCAGCAGTTAATATGGATAGCCTTTTGTTAGATTTATTTTTAAAAATATCAATCACTATCTCCGCCCACCATCTTGTCCACCCATCCGAAAAAACGCCAGTAAATAATGCAGGTTTGAAAAGTCCATCCAATAAATGGGGCCAATCTTCGGACTTGGTGATATCGATTCCTAATCGTGCGGCTAGGAGAGTCTCTTTAATTAAAACTCCTGGTTGATGAAATAAACCCTTAACAACGAACATCGCATATTCCGAAACTGGAAGAGGTTTTTCAAGTCCATAAAATTTTTCAAGCACCCTTGAATCCAAAACGTCCAGATCATCCCTGCCAAGAATCTTCTTAATATCAAACTGGGACTCCTTAATGAACGAATAGCCATGGGCCAAAGCGCTCATTTTACGAGCAAACTTCTCCCAAGGAGGGGACGCTTGCTTATGAAATTTATAGTCAAATAGATCGTGGCTTGTTTTATCAACTTCATAAGTTGCTTTCATTTTTTCTTCAGTGGAGCAAAGAACTATGGGACAGGATTTGATTGAACCTTCAACCGCCATCATTCGTAATTCCTGGGCTAATGCCGGGGCATTATATGGAATATCAAGTCGTTTACCGTCAAGACGCAAATCGAGTATGATCCCATCATAATCTTTTAGATGTTGTTCAAAACTTAACCGTTGCGTTTTAAAGTCCTTTGGCTCCTCTAATTCGATTTCCAATAAGCCATTAACTTTAAGTCCGTCTGCAATGGCTGCTGTTGTTTCATCATTTTCATCATCTAAGTATAGGTATTTGTATGACATATAAGTTACAGTTTCTTTTCTGAAGGAATTTCAATGCGCATTGTAGTATTAAAGTCTTCAGTGGATTCAGATACAAAGATTTGGCCTCCATAGCTTTCGACTATATCTCTTATGATTTTAAGCCCCAGGCCTGTTCCTGTTAGAGAATCCATATCGTTGGTTGATGAACCTGCTGCAGAAGACGTTGTAAAGAATGCATTAAAAACAAATGGGATATTTTCAGTTGGAATGCCATCCCCGTTATCTGAAAATTCAAGAAAAACACGATCTTTTTGCCTTCCACATTTTATTTGAATAATGCCAGGCTCTCTTTTTCTTTTAATAGCTTTCTTTGAATTGGTATACAAATTGAAAAGTATCGAGGCCCACTCAGAAGGATGCATAGGAATTGTAATTAAATCGAATCCTTGGAAAATAGGTGGTTTAAAATCTATTTTCACCCGATTGATGTCGTTTTGTATCACAATTTCAAAATCATTGACGACATCTCTTAAATCGATAGGCTTCAACTCTCGAAGCACATTCTGCGAAATTGCCTTATCGAAATAGGAAGTATAAGAAGTGAAAGATTTGAGGTTAAGCTCCAGTCGCTCTACCCTTTTCAGACCTTCTGAATAATCTCTTAAGGCTGATTTTAAAAAGCTGGTATCAGAATCAAATGCTGGTAAAAAGCGTTTTACCTCGTGTACGTATTCGCCAATGACAAGACCAAGGCCAGCAAGGATGCGCAACATATTTATTTCTTCTATCAAACGCTTCCGTTCTTCGTCAAACTGATTCTTTTCCTTTTCCCTGTTTTCTTTAAGACGTTTGAAAGCCTGTTTAAACCTTGTTGAATTGTCACCGTCATCTTCACCTTCTGTCTTGGTTTCCTCACCACCCAGTAGCTCGTCGAGATCTGATATGGCGCTGTCTATTTCCTCTGTAGGATTTTCACCTTCTTCTGTTTTTGTCCAATCCTTTTGAGATGTCGATCCCTTTCGTCCTCTCAATTCCGCAATTTTTTGCACTGCGCTAATAATTGATCGTTGGACAAAATCCACCAGTTCCTTAAAAGCGTCGTTCTCAAATAATCCTTCTCGGCTTGAGGTTTCATCAAACTGGACACCTGACTTATCTGTTATTTCGACAAACCCAAAAAAATTGATATTTCTATGAGAACTCAATATCACCCTCTTGGCGGTTGATTCATCTAATCCAAGCCAATCGTTCAGCTTTTCCCCGTAAGGAAGCACCCGAAATCCATTTCTGTATACTCTAATGCCTCCCTGTTCGTTAGCCACGTCTCTAATAAATGTCATAGTCTGTGAAGGAAGTAGTGACGGATCATAGATAAAATAAAAGGCACGGAAGTGAACATCTTTTATATGTAAAAAGGGAGTATCAGATTTATCGCGATCCTTTCCAATAAAAAAAACATCTTCATTAACGCCAAGTTTCTCACTTGTGAGCGTCCAGCAGGCTTGCCCATTATCCAGCACATATCCTTCGATTTCTGCCAAGGCATGCTCATAAAAAGCGGTTTGTTCGTCAATTATCGGAAATTCAACTTCACCATCCCTTCTAAAGTAACTGGATTTAAACCCAGGATCTGTTCTTTCTTTCTCTTCTTCCTTTCTTTTTTTTGACAATGGAAAGGGTTGCAAAAGATCTGCGGTATACCTGTAAACTCTCTTTATCATTGCGTCGGTCCACCCTTCCCTTAATCGTTCAATTTCTAATATTGTTCCCTCTTCCCTTCTCTTTTCAATTTCCTCAATAGGATTAGTTATATCGAGTAAGTCCTTATCTGTCTGGAAATGCTCCCAGTCAATTGTTACTTTAAGTGCTTTATCAGAGGAAAGGGTTTGGGTTATTATAGTTAATTTGTCTCCCAGCCTTTGAGTGGCAAATCTTCCGATTCCTTTTTTACCAGCTCTGGTTCTTTTGTACCTATCAGAAATTGGATTATGTATTTTATCTCCGGACGAGAGCCGCATGAACCCTGCTATCAATTGCTTTTTGGTCATGCCGAGCCCATTATCATTAATTGTCAATTTTCCACCGGAATGCCATGCATTTTCAAAAAATAAATCCACCTCGGTTGCATCAGCATCATAAGCATTTTTTACAAGCTCCGAAACAGCGGTTTCCTGTCTTGCCACCAATTCTTTACCAAGGCGATTGATTATACCAGCATCTACTGAAAACCGGACCATTTTATCATCCAGTTTTGCAATTTCATTGGACAAACTAAGAATGAGACTGTTATCTGAAGATGTTTTATTGATTTCTTCCGACAACTGCCTTTTTAATTCTTGCAATCGGTTACTTGTTTCCATGATTTAACTTTTGACAATTATTATCATATATATCATTTAATATTTAGCAGCACAGTTTCTTTAATAAACTTATAGGCAGCTTCATTATCATATTCAATTCCCGGTCTTAATACGATATGAATATCGTCGACAAACTCGTTGTCTTTCATTTTTTCTTCCATGTTTAAAAGAAATTCCTTCTGCGACGGAATAATATCGACTACAAAATGCATATATTCTTTGTAGCATTTTAATAGTTCTGCCGTATCAATTTCGTGGTGTTGATACCCCCAATAAAGATCGAATAGATCCCTGCTTTTTCGACGTTGGTAAAGTGCTCTCAACTTTGTTCCAAACAATTCCTCCAACCGATAAGTTGTAAGTTTACATTCACCAGTGAACCATGAATTTTTTACTTTAAAATCAACTTCCTTAAAACCAAGCACACTAAAATGCTCCCTGGTGTTGATTTCGATTTTCAATCTCATATTAATAACCGGAGGTATCTCGGATTCAAAACGATAAATCAGGGTATTGTTATGTAAGCTTTTTTCATTTTTTGCTTTACTGCCAATAAACTGTAGCCTCTCCCGGATTCTATCCAGTATTGGTCCGATAGGTTCTTGTTTTATTTGTACCAGATCTATATCCTCAGAATACCTTGCCTGAGGTGCCAGATACAATTTGTGAAATGCAGTTCCTCCACGAAAGGCAAGATTGGTTCTTAGAAATTCGTCAGAAAAAATTTCTACTAACGCTCTTTCGATGACCAAATCCTGCTCGACCTGGGAATTATCAGGCCAGGGAGCATGCTCTTTCCATTCTTCTATGTACCTACGTGGAATCATATATCGCTTTCAATTTTCATATTCCGGATAACTTTCCATTTATCGTCTGTAGAACCCTCTTTGGATTTGGTATTGGATAAGGCTACGGGAAATAATGTCTTTTGTTTTAGCACAACCCATAGTGCATCTGATAGCTTTTCATTTCGTAATTCATTATCCAGTAAATAGCCAAGCCTTTGCATTGCTGCTACCTGCGAGTAAGTCTTAGCTGTTTTTGTTAAATCATGGGCTTTCATTTCTGATGCCAGCTCACGCAAAACGGTGACGACTTTGTTAATACCAAAACTATCCTGATAGAACAACAGATCCATTGCTGTTAATTCAGGAGATGAAACCTTTATATAACCTGCATCGGTTTTTTTCTGAATAATATCTTCTATTGCCCATTGCTTTTTAACATAGAAGTTTATTTTGACCTTTTTGCTCTTAATATTTCTAAGAGCTGGTTTTTCGGTGATAATAAAAAATTCCATTGGCTGCTGATGAGCGGCGCCATATAACGCTGCAGCAGAAAGCAGTCCTACATAGTATTTTTTATTTAATGAGTTCATTAAATCATCTACATATAACACAGGAGGCGGAATGCCATAACTAGAGTACTCAGGAGTAATGATTGCATAAAAGCCTTTTCGCACCTGCGCAATTTTCTTTTTGACCTTAAGCCTAAAGAGACTTTGATTGAGGGCTTTATCGGATATATCAAACTGTGCTTTTATTTCAGACCATGTAAAAGCAAAACGTCCGAGGGAACGCACCTTATCTAGGTAATCTTCTAAATAATTGTATTGTATCACAGGAGCCGACACTATTTAATGTTTGCGATATACTACGGAATCCGTAGAATATCGCAAATGTAAACTTTATTATTACAAATATCTGATCTGTACTTGTCGCTTCAAACTTTTGTATTGAATAACAGTATATTATGTTGCTAAAGAGATTTTGTTTGCTATTTACTACATTTTCCGTAGATGATAGCAAATGGTTCCTTGCAGCTAACGACCAATTGGAGTTAAATCACCTGCCTCAATACTTTCCTTGGTTCCAATTAATGCTTCATCATGAAATCCGTGGGGGTAGATACTAAGATATTCTGAAGCGGTTTTCAAGGTTTCATCAATTGAATAATGCTTGGCTGTATGGAGGTAAAGCCAAAAAATGTGATTGCGTTCCTCAGGATCTAAGCCCCGTTCAAAAGCCAGCGCCTTAAACAGCAAATGGGCATTTTCAATCTGATCAATAACCAAATAAACTAAATAAGAAAAACTGCCTATTGAAACTCCATCTCTTAGATAAGGCAAACAAAGTTTTACAGCCTCTATTCCAAAGTTTTGAGTTAATAGTCTTTTTATCTGAGCCTGCATTTCTGGTGATGGAAGAAATTGCAGGTTTCCCGCATGCCAGAATACGTAAGGGTTATCAATATAATTACTGATAACTCCAATAATATTTCTTCGGATTCCTTCCTCTTTGATTTTATCAAATGCGGACAGGATGTAAAACCAGGTTGATGTCTTATCTCTGTGATTTGAATAGAGCGATTTAAATCCTTCATAACCGATAAGGGGAGAATCCATCGAGGCGAAAAGATCGAGACTCTGACCAAAGTTTTGCATGCTCTTATAGTCCTGTATTTGCCTTATAAAATAAGCTCTCAGATTCTCGAAGGAAGAATGGGAGAATTCCTGTGAGGCAGGAACCCTGATCGAATGATTGTCTTTGCGCAAAATTTCAGGATTGTTTGAAATGTATCCCTTAATGTCAACCCAGAATGCTTTCTTTAACTCAGGGTCATAAACTATACCAAGCATAGGATAAAGCGCCTGATTCCAATACTGAAGATGATCCTGATCGACTGGTATTTTATAGCCAGAATTATCTTTGTAACTTATACCACTTTTTATCTGCGCAAAAAAACCAAAGTTCATTGCTCGATTTTCCACAACAAACTCTACATAGACATCATTTCCCTGATCATTTCTTCCGTCAATAATTTGAAAAATTGAGTTGAAGGATTGTACAATTCCCCTGATGTAGCTTTCTCCTTCGAGTTCAATAACACGATTTTGAGATCTGAATGTCATTTTGATTTTTTTAATCTTCTTATTGAGGTCAAATTTTTGGTATAATATTACCGTGTCATCACTAACTTTCTTATCAGTCACCCTTGCATAAATTTGGGTTGTTTTTATACTTCTATGCCCAAGCATCTTACTTACAGAGTCAATAGGCACTCCATTTTCAAGCGTAACAGTAGTGGCAAACGTATGCCTTGCGATGTGAAATGTGATTTTCGTGGTGATATTACAAATGTCTGCAAGTTCTTTCAAATACGCATTCATCTTTTGATTAGTTGGGATCGGTAAAAGTTTTTTGCTTTCACTAGACTTAAAATACTCTTTATACTTGTCCAGAATCCGTGCTACAGGTGGCAAAATTGGCACTCTTTCTGAAATCCCTGTTTTTTGCCTGTCTTTAATTAACCATTGTTTGCCATCGATACCGGTTTTAATGTGACTGGTTGTAAGACTTGCAACGTCTATGTAAGCAAACCCCGTATAACAACTGAATAGAAAAATATCCCGTACTTGATCCAAGCGGCGAATGGAAATTTCCTTTTCTTCGATTTTTTTTAATTCCTCGGCAGATAGATGAGGGATTTTAGGATCGATGTGTTTGACTTTGTACCTGTAAAACGGATCTGTCTCCAACCAATTTCTGTCTACACAGTCACGAATCACCTTTTTTACATTCTTTAGCATTTTACCGGATGAGTTTACTGATAGTCCTTTCTCAGCTTGCAGGTAATATTCGAAATTCCAGGCAAACTCAATTCTTAAATCAGTTAACAAAACATCGTAGCCGTTCTTTCGCCACTCCAAAAATTCAATTAGGTGTTTTTCGGTGCTTTTATACTTTACTAAAGTTGATTTTTTATAGATGCCTTTAGTCACCAATTTTTCCAGATCAAGAATGCTTGACCTGAAGACGCTAAGCAAAGTTCGTTTGTTGCGATCTTCACCAAACCACTTTTCCCGAAGAGTATCTACTGTAAAGTTTTTGCTTTCACGATGAATGCGATCCTTGTAGTCGTAGACCTTTTTCTTTATAATATCAAGCGCCATATTGATATCAATAGCAGTTTCAGATTTACCTTTTATTCTACCTGACCCTGCTGACCATTCTGATGGTTTCACATGTTGGTGAGTAGCCACTTCAAAACGTCTTTTTTCAATTGTGACCCTTAAATAAATAGGTAGGAGTTGATGTCTTGTGATTCTTGATTTCTTTCCTATAAACATGATACTCATTTTCGCTTCCATTTTTGGCCTCCTTTATTGTCTTTTAAATGATAAAAAGTGATGTTTAGACGGTTATAACAGATTTGCCCTAATCCCGTAGGGATAAGGTTCTTGTGAAAATAAGGATACCAAAGAATTGAAGAATTTTGAAGCCCCTCTAATGCACCCTCAACGCAAAGGATGAATCAGACGATTACCGGAGATAAACTGATTGATTGTCTAGAAGTTACAGATCGCTTTGGGCAAATAAGCAGAATGAAGGCGGACCTAGAATATGAACCTAAAATGATAAAACCCGCTATACTAGCGGGTTTTAAGCTAAATTTTCTGCGGACCGGACGGGACTCGAACCCGCGACCTCCGCCGTGACAGGGCGGCATTCTAACCAACTGAACTACCGATCCAGTAGTTTTAAGGACGGCAAAGATAACCCCGCCACCATTTTCAACCA
>Ga0196972_1000806_pt1 | contig 11746 bp, 10 predicted proteins | sample S1v_2013CmetaG_FD_148618 | JGI IMG/M metagenome (GOLD analysis project Ga0196972, IMG submission 148618) | Soil microbial communities from Anza Borrego desert, Southern California, United States - S1+v_20-13C | ecosystem: Environmental > Terrestrial > Soil > Desert | place: USA: California... | reverse complement strand
GTACATGAAATCGAAGTAGTTGCTGGCGTAATAGAGATTGTTGTCGCCCAGCCTGTTCCAGTCGAAGCCCAGCCATTTGACGGACTCCATGATGGAATCCACGTATTCCTGTTCTTCCTTCTCCGGATTGGTATCGTCGAAGCGTAGGTGGCACACGCCCTGGTAATCGCGTGCCAGGCCGAAATTCAGGCAGATGGATTTGGCATGGCCGATATGCAGGTAGCCGTTGGGCTCAGGCGGAAAGCGCGTACGGATTTTCGCCGGATCAGATGCGCCTTTCGAATGATGTGCGGCATCGCCCGGTGAACCGGCCCAACAGCGGCTGGCGTAAGTGCCCAGCTCAAGATCGCGCTCGACGATATGGCGAATGAAATTGGAAGCGGAGGGTGGGGCTTTGTCGGACATGATTTCAGCTTGAAAGAAGTTGCCCTATTTTACACTTCAAGCGCCCCTCTCCCTAGCCCTGAGCGGCATGCGCGCAAGATGGCGTGCAGAGCCTGTGCTAATATCTCCGAGCCCCATGAATAACCTGACTTTTCCCATTCTGCGCCTGCTTGCGGACGGACGTTTCCAGTCCGGCGAGGAGATCGCGCGCCATTTCGGCGTGACGCGCGCGACAGTGTGGAATGCACTCAAGGATGCCGAGAGTCTGGGCGTGCGCCTATTCTCCGTACGCGGTCGCGGCTATCGTCTGCCGGAGCCGATACAGCTGCTGGAGCATGACAGTGTGCTGGCTGCGATCGGCGAGCAGGGATCGTGGTTCAATCTTGAGCTGCACGACCATCTGGAATCCACCAACAGCTATCTCATGAAACAGGCGTCGAATGGCTGCGGGCATGCTACCTGCGTTGCCGCATCATTGCAGACCAAGGGACGCGGACGGCGCGGACGTGCCTGGCAATCGGGGCTGGGCGCAAGCCTGACATTCTCGCTGCTATGGCGTTTTCAGGCTGGGGCTGCGGCGTTATCGGGCTTAAGTCTGGCCGTGGGTGTTGCGCTGATACGTGCCTTACATGCTGCCGGCGTCAAGGATGCGCGGCTCAAATGGCCCAATGACGTGCTGGTCAACCAGCATAAGCTAGCCGGCATCCTGATTGAGCTGCAGGGCGATATGGAAGGCCCGAGCGCTGCAGTAATCGGCATCGGACTTAACCTGCGGTTGCCGGAACACGTCAAACGCCACATTGATCAGGCCGCGACTGACTTGCAGAGCCTGATGCGGCATCCGCCCAATCCCAGTGAAATGCTGGGTCTGATGCTGAAGCATCTTGCCAATGTGCTGAGCGAATTTGAAAGCAACGGGTTCGAAAAGCTGCGCGATGAATGGACGTCTCACCATGCCTACCACAGACAACAGGTGCTGATGCTGCTGCCCGATGGGCGCCAGCAGCACGGCATCGTCATGGACGTGGCAACGGACGGCATATTATTGGTGGAAACGCCAACCGGCATTCAACGTTTCTCCGCCGGCGAAATCAGCCTGCGCGGGAGCCACGCTTGATCCTGGCGATCGATGCCGGCAACAGTCGCACCAAGTGGGGAGTGTTTTCCGCCTCAGGTGAGTTGCGGTCTCAGGGCGCGATACCGAATTACGAACTATCGTCCATGGCCGCGCCTGAGGCGTGGCAGGGATGTCGACGTGCCGTCATTTCCAATGTCGCCGGTGAGCAAGCAGGGATGGCCATCGCCAATCTGCTGCAGCAGTGCGATATATCCCAGTATTGGGTTAAATCCTCCGCACTAGGCTGCGGCGTGACCAATGGCTATCAATTTCCTGAGCGGCTGGGTGGCGACCGCTGGGCGGCGCTGGTAGCTGCCTGGCAGCAACATCATGCACCATGTGTGGTGGTAAATGCGGGTACGGCACTGACCGTGGATGCGCTCGGGGCGGGAGAGGATGGACAAGGAGTCTTCCTGGGCGGGCTCATCGTGCCCGGGCTGCGGCTCATGCAGCAGAGCCTCGTGGCGTCAGCTGCAGGCATCAACGAAGCCGGCGGGAGTGTGGAGTATTTCCCGAGCAATACTGAGAACGCCATTTATACGGGCGCTTTAAGCGCAATGGCCGGCGCGGTAAACTCCATGCTGGTCAAGCTTGAGCTGCATGCCGGGCAGGCGCCGTACTGCATCGTCAGTGGGGGTGATGCAGTACTACTGCAGGAAATGCTGGTGCATTACCGTGTGGAAAAAATTGTGATGGCAGACAATCTCGTACTGCAGGGTTTGCTGTTACTGGAAAAAGAAATGGGGAAGGGTGCATGAAACTGCTGGTGCTGATTCTATTGCTGCTGAATGCGGTGCTGTTCGCTTACTTCAATGTGAACAAGCCGCAGCAGACTGCATCTACCATCAATCCGCCCATCCAGCCGGAAAAACTCAGGCTGTTGACGCCTGCAGAACTTGAAACTATGCCGAGAAAGCAGCCTGAACAGGCGCAGGGCCTCCAGCCTGTGGAATTCAGCTGCTACGAGTGGGGCAGCTTCTCTGCAGCCAGCCTCGAGCGTGCGCGCGAGACGCTGACGCGCTTGTCGCTCGATGCCACGCTGATGGAAAAATCTCCTCAGGAAGCAACGCGCTACTGGGTTTATCTGCCGCAATCGCGCACCCTGCAGCAGGCACAGGCGAGAGTGCAGCAGTTGCGCAGGCAAGGTGTGGAGGAAAGTTTTGTCGTATTTGAGCCACAGTGGCGCTATGCAATTTCGCTGGGAGTATTCAAGGATGAGCAATTAGCGGCTAAACTGCTGGAAGAAATAAAAAAGAAGGGCGTCACTTCAGCGGTAAAGGGAGTTCGCAATCAGGAGCAAGGGCAGACCAGCCTGCTGATCAGCAATATGTCCCTGGACAAGGTTGTGGAGATCAGCAAGCTCAAGCCGGATTTTCCTGGTAGCGAACTCAAACAGGTTACTTGCCAATAGGGGAGGTTGTATGAAGTTGATCAGATCATTATTCAAAAAAGCGGCAATGGTGGGCGCAGTGCTCATTGGCAAGAAAGTCGCTACCAAGGCAATCGAAGTTTACTCGGATAAGGGTGCCGAGAAGAAGGCCGCAACCAAGGCCGCTGCAAAACCTAAAGCTCCGGCGAAACCGAGGGCCGCCGCCAAGCCTAGAGCCACTGCCGCCAAAAAGGCAGATGCCAATGGCGCAGCCGAAAAGAAGACTGCCGCCAAACCCAAGGCAGCTGCCAAGCCAAAAGCTGCAGCAAAACCCAAAACAGCGACAAAACCTAAAGCCGCTTCATGAAATAAAACAAGCCAAACGGATGATTCCGTTTGGCTTGATGCTGATTACTCTGCCGTAGGCGTTGTTGCAGCCGCCACAGGAATTTCAGAATTCTCTTTTGATGTTTCCGCAGTCGGCGCTTCGGTTGCGGTATTTTTTCCTATCACGGGCGAATTCTCTTTTTCGTCCTTCTTGTCATACACCAGGCTGTCACCCATGACGATCCGCAGCCATGAAGGATAGGTGTAAGCAGTGCCCTTGTTGTGATCGATGATGGCACCAATCCCGCCACCAAAGATAATGTTGCCGAACATGCCACCGTTAACGCGAGAGACAACAGTACCACGGCCTGCAGCTTCGTTTTCTTTCTCGCAATTGACCATGAGGTTCTGGCTGGAGCGATGAACGCTTACGAAGCCAGGAGACAGCGTAGTCCATTTGCCGCGCTCATTTTCGGCAGTGCATTTCACACCAGTAACGGGCTGGTTATTCTTGTCGTAGGTTTCAATTTGAACGCTTTGGTTGGCATCCTTGGTGATGGTGGCGCAACCGCCCAAGCCTGCTAATGCTGCAAGCAGCAGACTTACAGCTAACGAAGTTTTTTGCATTATTATTTTCCCCGGATAAAAAAAGGCCGATCAGAGATCGGCCGGGGCATTCTATATCAAGGATGGGCTAGAGCTACCTGTTTGTTCACATAGCTAGCCGGCTGTTATCTTTTCTTGATGTAAAGGTCGGTAATCGTACCTTCCTTCATCTCCGCAGCGAAACATACGGTTTCAGACAACGTTGGATGGGCATGGATCGTGAGACCAAGGTCCTCCGCATCCGCACCCATCTCGATGGCCAGCACCGTTTCTGCCAGCAATTCACCTGCGTTGGTGCCGACAATACCGGCGCCGATGAGCCTGTGTGTTTCCTTGTCGAAAATGAGCTTGGTCGCGCCTTCCGAGCGTGAAATAGATAGTGCGCGGCCGCTGGCTGCCCAAGGGAATGAGGCTTTCTCGATTTCGATGCCCTTGGCCTTGGCTTCGGTTTCCGTGATGCCTGCCCAGGCTACTTCGGGGTCTGTATAAGCGACGGATGGAATCGCCAGTGCCTGGAATTCGACCTTGTGGCCGGCGATGACTTCCGCTGCCACCTTGGCCTCATGCGTTGCCTTGTGCGCCAGCATGGGTTGGCCGACGATGTCACCGATAGCAAAGATATGCGGGATAGGGTTTCCCTGGTTATCACGGGTACGCATCTGCTTGTCTACAGGAATGAAACCACGTTCATCCACATGCACGCCAGCCTTGTCCGCGCTGATATTCTTACCGTTCGGGCGGCGGCCGATAGCAACTAGCACGCGGTCGTAAATTTGCGGTTCGATAGCATTTTCGCCTTCGAACTCGACAAAGATGCCTTCCTTGCGCGCTTCCATCTTGCTGACCTTGGTGGAAAGCATGATTTTCTCGAAGCGCTTTTCCATGCGTTTCTGCAATGGCCGAATCAGGTCGCGGTCGCAGCCAGGAATCAGGCCGTCCATGAATTCGACGACGCTGACCTTGCTGCCCAGGGCGTCGTATACCGTGCCCATTTCCAGGCCGATGATGCCGCCACCGATGACCAGCATGCGTTTTGGAATGCCGGCAAGCTCAAGTGCGCCGGTGGAATCCATGATGCGCACGTCTGGTTTTCCACTTGCGTCAGTCGGCGCGCCGGGGAACTCAGTCGCCTGTGAACCGGCAGCAATGATGGCGTTGTCGAAGGAAATCGTCGTGACCTCGCCGTCAGCCGCTGTCACCTTGATCTGATTGGCCGAGGTGAATTCGCCGACGCCGACAACCGTCGTGACTTCACGCTGCTTGGCCATCTGTGCCAGCCCGCCGGTCAGTTTGGCGACCACATCCTTGGCCTTCCATTCGCGCAGTTTGTTGATGTCGATGTTGGGTTGGCCGAAGCTGATGCCGTGCTCAGCCATCTCTTCCGCTTCGGTTACCACCTTGGCTGCGTGCAGCAAGGCCTTGGATGGAATGCAGCCGACGTTGAGGCAGACGCCACCTAGAGTGGCGTAGCGCTCGATCAGGACGACTTTTTTGCCGAGATCGGCAGCGCGGAAGGCAGCCGTGTAACCTCCTGGCCCGGAACCGAGAACTACAACCTCCGCATGAATATCTCCCTGCTGCGTCGGCTGACTTGCAACTGGGGCTGCTGAGGGTGCTGGTTCTGTCCTGGAGGCGGGTTGCGGCGCAGGCTCCGGTTTTGAGGCGGCTGGGGCCGGCTTGGCCTCAGGCGAAGCACCGGCTTCTTCTTCCAGCAGAAGGATCAGCGTACCCTTGGTGACCTTGTCGCCCACCTTGACTTTGAGTTCCTTGACCGTGCCGGCATGCGAGGAGGGGATATCCATTGACGCCTTGTCGGATTCCAGCGTGATCAGAGAATCCTCTTTGGCAATGACGTCGCCTGGCTTTACCAGCACATCAATGACATCAACGCTATCGAAATTGCCGATGTCAGGCACGAAGACTTCAACTAATTTACTCATGCATTATTCCTGTCTGGCAGACTACAGAAGAAGCCTACGAACGTCCGACAACACCATGCGCAGGTGGCTGGTAAACCTTGCCCCATCTGCGCCATCAATGACCCTGTGGTCATAGGAGAGCGACAGCGGCAGAATCAGGCGCGGCTCGAAAGCGTTGGTCTTGGCGTTGTAAACCGGCTGCATGGATGAGCGCGACACACCGAGAATCGCCACTTCCGGGCAGTTGATAATAGGCGTGAATGCCGTACCGCCAACACCACCGAGGCTGGAAATAGTAAAGCAGCCGCCCTGCATTTCGTCGATCTTGAGCTTGCGTTCACGCGCACGTGCGGACATCTCGCCCAGTTCGCGTGCGATATCTAGTACATCCTTTTGATTGACGTCGCGGATCACGGGCACCACCAGACCGTCCGGCGTATCCACGGCAAAACCGATGTGGAAATACTGCTTCATGATCAGCTCATCGCCATTGGGCGACAGCGATGCATTGAAGGTCGGGTAGGTGCGCAGCGCATTGACGGCGGCCTTCATGAGGAAAGCCAGCAGCGTGAGCTTGACGCCGCGCTTTTCGGCATCCTTGAGCATGGATTTGCGGAAATCCTCAAGGTCGGTAATGTCCGCCTCGTCGAACTGGGTGACATGTGGAGCCGTCACCCAGTTGCGGTGCAGATTGGCCCCCGAAATCTTCTTAATGCGTGAGAGCGGCTTGGATTCGGTCTTGCCGAACTGGCTGAAATCGATGATCTGTGCCGGGGCCACGTTCATGCCGCTGCCGACTGCCGTTTCTGCCCGTGGCTTGCCGAGCTCGCCCTTCACATAGGCTTGTACGTCTTCCTTGAGGATGCGTCCCTTGGGGCCACTGCCACTAACCATGCCGAGGTTGACGCCCAGCTCGCGTGCAAATTTGCGGATGGACGGGCTTGCGTGGGCAAGTTTGCCGGAGGCAACAACTGTGCTTGCGCCCACGGGATTCGGTTTGCCCTCGGGCTGAATCTTCTCGGGAGGCTCCGGTGCCGGGCGCGATGGTGCGGGCACGGGCGGCACGACAGGTGCCTGCGCTTCCGCCACCAGTGCGTCTTTGGCGGCAGGCGGCGGAGTAGGCTGGCCGGATGAAGGCACGGATTTGTCCGCGGGCTTGGCTTCGGTGCCATCCGCTTCCACCATCAAGATCAGCGCCCCCTGTGCGACCTTGTCGCCGACCTTGATCTTGACTTGCTTGACCGTGCCCGCGAACGGCGCCGGGATATCCATGGAGGCCTTGTCGGATTCCAGCGTGATCAGCGAATCATCCTTTGCGATCGTATCGCCAGGTTTTACCAGTACATCAATGACGTCGACACTGTCGAAGTTGCCGATATCAGGAACGAGAACTTCCTTTATTGCCATGGTGCAGTCTCCTCCTGATTAAACCGTGACAGGATTGGGTTTGTTGATGTCGATCTTGTACTTCTTGATGGCTTCTGCAGCCTTGGCGGCGGGCAACTTGCCTTCATCGGCCAGCGCCTTCAGCGCGGCCAGCACTACGTAATAGCGGTCGACCTCGAAGAAGCTGCGCAATGCCTCGCGCGAGTCGGAGCGGCCGTAGCCATCCGTACCCAGCACGACATAACGCTGCCTGATGAAGGTGCGGATCTGGTCAGCAAAGGACCGCATGTAGTCTGTGGAGGCAATCACCGGGCCTTCGGCCTTTTCCAGGCACTTGCCAACGTAGGTGAGTTTCTGCGGTTTCTCCGGATTGAGCAGGTTCCAACGGTCGACATCTATGCCTTCGCGGCGCAGCTCGGTGAAGCTGGTTACGCTCCAGACGTCGGCTGCCACATCCCAGTCTTTTTCCAGCAGCTCGGCTGCAGCGATGACTTCACGCAGGATGACGCCGCTGCCCATGAGCTGAACCTTGGGGCCTTTTGCCTTGGACTTGCTGAATTGGTACATGCCCTTGAGGATGCCTTCCTCAACGCCCTTTGGCATCTCCGGATGGCTGTAATTCTCGTTCATGAGCGTGATGTAGTAGTACACATCTTCCTGGTTCTGCACCATGCGGCGCAGGCCTTCCTGGATGATGACTGCCAGCTCGTAGGCGAAGGTCGGGTCATAAGAAACGCAGTTCGGGATGGTGGCCGACAGCAGATGGCTATGGCCGTCTTCATGCTGCAGGCCTTCGCCGTTCAGCGTGGTGCGACCGGCAGTTGCGCCCAGCAGGAAGCCGCGTGCGCGGCTGTCGCCAGCTGCCCAGGCGAGATCGCCGATACGCTGGAAGCCGAACATCGAGTAGAAGATATAGAACGGAATCATCTGCACGCCGGTGACGCTGTAAGACGTACCCGCAGCGAGCCAGGACGAGAAGGAACCGGCTTCGTTGATGCCTTCCTCCAGAATCTGGCCGTCTTTGGATTCCTTGTAGAACATGACCTGGTCGGCGTCCTGCGGCTCATACAGCTGACCCAGATGCGAATAGATGCCGAGCTGGCGGAACATGCCTTCCATACCGAAGGTACGTGCTTCATCAGGCACGATAGGCACGACGAATTTGCCAATCTGCTTGTCACGCAACAGGGTCGAGAGGATACGCACGAACGCCATGGTCGTGGAGATTTCGCGCTCACCCGTGGCGCCCAACATGTTTTCGAAAGCGGACAACTGCGGTACGGTCAGTTCGTTGCCCTTGCGGCGGCGCGCGGGCACATGGCCGCCCAGTGCGGCGCGGCGTTCACGCATGTACTGCATTTCCGGGCTGTCCTCGGGCGGACGGTAGAAGCTCAGTTTTTCGACCTGCTCATCGCTCAGCGGCAAATCGAAGCGGTCACGGAACACCTTGAGCGAGGCGATATCCATGCTCTTCTGCTGGTGCGTGATGTTCTGGCCTTCGCCGGCGTCGCCCATGCCGTAGCCCTTGACGGTCTTGGCGAGGATGACGGTGGGCTGGCCTTTATGCCTGGTGGCAGCGGCATAGGCGGCATATACCTTGTGCGGGTCATGTCCACCGCGGTTGAGACGCCAGATATCCTGGTCGGACATCGCCGCGACCATATCCTTGAGTTCGGGATACTTGCCGAAGAAATGTTCGCGCGTATATGCGCCGCCCTTGGCCTTGAAGTTCTGGTATTCGCCGTCAACGGCTTCATCCATGCGCTTGCGCAGCAGGCCGTCCTTGTCCATGGCGAGTAGCGGATCCCAGTATGAACCCCAGATGACCTTGAGGACATTCCAGCCTGAGCCGCGGAAATCCGCTTCCAGTTCCTGGATGATTTTGCCGTTGCCGCGAACGGGGCCATCGAGTCGCTGTAGATTGCAGTTGATGACGAAAATGAGGTTGTCGAGCTTCTCGCGGGAGGCCAGCGAGATTGCGCCAAGCGATTCCGGCTCGTCCATTTCGCCGTCGCCACAGAATACCCAGACCTTGCGGTCGGAAGTATCGGCAATGCCGCGGTCATGCATGTATTTGAGGAAACGCGCCTGGTAGATGCCCTGCAGCGGGCCCAAGCCCATGGAGACAGTCGGGAATTGCCAGAAGTCCGGCATGAGCCAGGGGTGCGGATAAGACGACAGCCCGTTGCCGCCTGTTTCAATGCGGAAGTTGGACATCTGGTCTTCGGTCAGCCGGCCTTCGAGGAAGGCGCGTGCATAAATGCCGGGCGAGGAGTGGCCCTGAAAATAAATCAGGTCGCCGCCGAAGTTCTCGTTAGCCGCACGGAAGAAGTGATTGAAGCCAATGTCGTACAGGGTGGCTGCCGACTGGAAGCTGGCAATATGGCCACCTACACCCGGCGATTTCTCATTGGCGCGCAGCACACACATGATCGCGTTCCAGCGGATCAGCGCGCGGATCTTGCGCTCCATGGTAGGGTCCCCCGGCAGCTTCTGCTGCAGGTGGACTGGGATGGTGTTCAGATATGCCGTAGTGGCGTTATAAGGTAGATACGCTCCGGAGCGGCGAGCCTTGTCAATCAAGGTTTCCAGCAGGAAATGCGCGCGCTCGGTTCCCTCCTGTTCCAGAACCGCCTCGATGGCCTCAAGCCATTCCTGGGTCTCTTGCGGGTCAGTATCGGGGGTCAATGCCATGTATGGGTCTCCGGGGAAACTTTTGTCGCGCTGTCGGTATAATCAGGTAGACAAAAGGATGTAAGCCAAGATTGAATTTCAAGTTCGCTGTATCAGCCAATGCGATTGAATATTTAGTTGGATGCACGTAACGCACTTGCGGCTTTTGCGAAGCGCGTAGTTTGGCTTCTTTGACTGTTTTGGTCAAGTTAAAAGGCGCCTGCAAGGCCGCGCAGCGCCGGCCCGCAAACCTTGCCAGTTCTGATAGAGAGGAAGTTTATGTCCGCCCGGATTACCCAGTTTGATACCCCTGCCGATGAGCAAGCTTTGCATGGCATTTCCCACGTGCTGTTCGTGCTGCCCGAGCTGCGGCCTGAGGCCTTGCCATTTGCCGCATCACTTGATGCCAGGCTCAAGCGCAGCCGTCAGGGATATGCGGAGCTTGGCAAGGCGCCATTGACGTCGGATTTGCCGAATGGGATCGCAGCAAGCTGGGTCGTGCTGAGCCAAAAACTGGAAACCTACCAGCGCCATACCTTGCTGCGGAAGGCCGTCAAACCTCTGCTGGACGAGAAACCGCAGCAGCTGGCGATCTGTGTCTATGGCGATGACGAAACGCGTTCGCACTCAGCACATGATGCCCTTTATGTAGCGCTGGTCAACGCGGTCGAGCTGCCCACGCGCAAGGGCCGGCAGGAATCGCGTCCGCTACAAGAGATCTCACTGCATGGCTGGCAAAGCGCCGACGAGTTTGCAGAAGTACGCGCGCTGCAAAATGGCAACACGCTGGCGCGCGAACTTACCATGCTGCCGCCCAATGAATTGACACCAACCTTGTACCGCGAGCGCATACGAAAACTCGCAGAACAGTATGGCTGGCAGCACGAGGAGTACGACATGGAGCGGTTGCGCAGCATGGGTGCGGGCGCTTTTGTCGCCGTGGCACAGGGTTCGCAGCCGCAGGATGCCGCCATCGTGCATCTGACCTATGCACCGCAAAACGCGGGAAAGCGCTTGGCGCTCATTGGCAAGGGCATCTGCTTCGATACCGGTGGGCATAACCTCAAACCCGCGCGATACATGCAAGGCATGCATGAAGACATGAACGGCTCGGCTGTTGCGCTGGGGATTCTATCGGCGGCGACCGAAGCCGGGCTTGCCATGAAGATCGACTGCTGGCTCGCCATCGCTCAAAACCACATCGGCCCGAGCGCGTACAAGCAGAACGACATCGTGACCGCGCTCAACGGCATGACCATAGAGGTGGTCCATACCGATGCCGAAGGCCGCATGGTGCTATCTGATACCCTGACCCTGGCTTCGCGTGGCAAACCTGATTTCATGCTGGATTTCGCAACACTCACCGGCAGCATGGGAGTGGCGGTGGGCGACCGCTACAGCGGTATTCTGGGCAACCGCCCCGAGCTTTTATGCAAGGCGATAGGCGCAGGCCGCGCGGCGGGAGAACGCGTAGCGGCCTTCCCGTTTGATGAGGATTACGACGAAGAGCTGGAAAGCAGCGTGGCCGACATCAAACAGTGCACGATTGAAGGCGGGGCCGATCACATCCTTGCTGCGCGATTCCTGTCGAAATTCATCGAGGGCGACGTGCCCTGGCTGCATGTGGATTTGTCATGCAGCAACCGCAAGGGTGGCCTGGGTGCAGTAGCAAGCGACGTCACCGGTTTCGGCGTGGCTTTCGGCCTGCAGATGCTGCGGGCCGAAAGCTTACCTTAGGCGCTGACCTTTAGGGGTTGTGATCCTTGGTGCGGGTTTTGGATACGCCCATCATGATGCCAATACCTAGCAGGATCAGGCAGGTAATGGCGATATAAATGTTATCCACGCCGGCGGTGACCAGGGCCCAGGCAACACCTGCAATAAAGATGATGAAGCCAATCAGGTAGATGGCGAACGACATTTGAAAGCCTCCTCAGACATCAGTTGATTGAAGGCGGCAAGGGC
>Ga0196972_1000805_pt1 | contig 11763 bp, 11 predicted proteins | sample S1v_2013CmetaG_FD_148618 | JGI IMG/M metagenome (GOLD analysis project Ga0196972, IMG submission 148618) | Soil microbial communities from Anza Borrego desert, Southern California, United States - S1+v_20-13C | ecosystem: Environmental > Terrestrial > Soil > Desert | place: USA: California... | reverse complement strand
GCTGCCGGCGGATGTCGTGGGCGTGTCGATTTTCAACCGGGAAAAGAATGGCTTCGTGTTCCACCCCGGCCCGGTGTTCACCCAGGTGCTGCTGGCCGACGAGATCAATCGAGCTACACCCAAGACGCAATCCGCGCTGCTGGAAGCCATGGAAGAACGGCAAGTCACGGCCGATGGCGTGACCCGCGACCTCCCCAGTCCTTACTTCGTGATCGCGACGCAGAATCCGACGCACCAGATCGGCACCTTCCAGCTTCCCGAATCGCAACTCGACCGCTTCCTCATGTGCCTGTCGCTCGGCTATCCGGACGCTGCCGCGGAGCGCGCGTTGCTGATGGGTGAAGACCGCCGGACCATGCTGAAATCCTTGCCGACCGCAATGCAGCCGGAGGAATTGCTTGAAGCGCAAACGGCGCTGAAGTCCATCCATGCGTCGACTTCACTCGTCGATTACGTCCAAGCCTTGGCGCAGGCTTCGCGCCAGAACGGCCTGTTTGCGGAAGGCATGAGTCCGCGCGCCACGATCGCACTGCTGCACGCGGCGCGCGCATGGGCGGCGCTGGAAGGCCGCAACCACGTCATTCCCGAGGATGTGCAGGCGGTTCTGGTGCCGGTCGTTGCACACCGGTTGCGGCCGCTGAAGTCGGGCGGCAGTTCCGCGCTGGGCAGCCGTGACCTCGTGCTGCAACTGATGAAATCCGTGCCGGTGTGAGCAAGAAACTTTCCCTGTATGCGCGGCTGGAACACGCGCTGCGCGGGCGCCTGAACAAGTGGCTGTTCCGCCTCAAGGATGCCGAGCCCGGCGAAGTGTTCCTGCACCAGCGGCGTGTATATATCGTGCCGACTCACCCTGGCCTGCTGTTCTGCGTCATGCTGGTGGCTTTGTTCCTCGGCTCGGTCAACTACAACCTCAGCCTCGGCTTCGGCTTTACCTTCCTAATTGCGGGATGCGCGTTGATCGACATGCACCTGACCTTCCGCAACCTGGCGCACCTGCACTTGAAAGCAGGGCGGGCTGCCCCCGTGTTCAGCGGCGAGGAAGCGCAATTCGAACTGCACCTGATCAACCGGCGCAAGCACGACCGTTATGCGATCTGGCTCGATTTCGTCCACGATGACCGTCCCGAACTCGCACAGGCCGCCGATGTGCCTGCCCAAGCGACATGCAGCGTGCTGTTGTCCACGCCCGCGCTGCAGCGCGGATGGCTGCAAGCGCCGCGGGTGCGCCTGCAGACACGCTTCCCGCTAGGCCTGCTACGCGCATGGAGCTACTGGAAGCCGGATGCGCGCGTCCTCGTATACCCGCGTCCGGAAGAGGATGCGCCGCCCCTGCCCTTCGCCGGCGTGGAAATGAATGACGGACAAGGACAGGCGGGCCAGGACGATTTCGCCGGTATCCGCGGCTATCAGGCGGGCGATTCGCTGAAACGGCTTGCGTGGCGCCATATCGCGCGGGTGGACGTGGAAGCGGGCGGTGCTCTGGTGACCAAGCATTTCGAAGGCGGTTCGGCGACGGAGATTTCGATCGATTTCAACACGCTGCCGGCAAGCATGGGCCTCGAATCGAAACTCTCTCGCATGACGCGCTGGGTGATGGAAGCCGAGGCGCGCGGACTCGCGTACGCCTTCCGCCTGGGGGACGTGTCCCTTCCAACAGGAACGGGACCGGCGCATCGGGATGCCTGCCTGCGCGCACTGGCCTTGTACGGGACCACACCATGAAGCTGCCGTTCATCAGCCCATCGAGGATTTCCGCATTGCGCAGCCGCCCGATGTCGCGCGATAAAGCCGATATCCTGTTGCTGCTGGCGTCCTGCACACTCGTCCTCCTGCCCCATATCAGCCACCTGCCGCTGTGGGTGTCGCCGGCATGCGCAGCGTTGCTCGCATGGCGCGGCTGGATCACCTTCCGTGGCAACCGCATGCCGCCGCGCTGGCTGCTGCTGCCTATCGCCATGATGGCGATGGGCGGTGTGTACCTGACCTACCGCACCTTCTTCGGCCGCGAAGCGGGTGTGACGATGCTGACACTGCTGCTGGCACTCAAGCTGCTGGAGATGCATGCAAAGCGCGACCTGTTCGTTGCGCTCTTCCTCAGCTTTTTCTTGATCCTGTCGGGCTTCTTCTATTCGCAGTCGATCGGCACGGCAGTCCTGACCATCGTGGCCGTTGTGGCAATCCTGACGACGCAGCTGTCGTTCCAGTACACGGGCGCGGTACCACCCCTCAAGCAACGCCTGCGGTTCGGCGCGACCATCCTGATGCTTGCGGCGCCTGTAACGCTGGTGCTGTTCCTGCTGTTCCCGCGCATTCAGGGGCCGCTATGGGGATTGCCCAGCGACGCCGCGACCGGACGAAGCGGGCTCTCGGACACGATGGAACCGGGGAAAATCCAGAGCCTGGCACTGTTGGATGAAGTCGCATTCCGCGTCAAGTTCATCGACCCGGCCCCGGGCCAGCCGCAACTGTACTGGCGCGGCCCCGTGCTCGGCGCATTCGACGGAAAAAAATGGTCACCCGTGCGGCAAAGCCGCCAAGTCAGCGTGCCGACCACGGTCAACGTGCGTGGCGCGCCGCGCCGCTATCAGGTGACGCTGGAGCCGCACGGCAAACCATGGGTATTCACGCTCGACCTCCCCAAGGCTCTGCCAAACCTCGACCAGAATCCGACGCGCATGACGCGCGACATGCAGGTGCTGGCCAACGCACCGATCAACGACCGGGTGCGGTATGAAGCAGCCTCGCACGTCGACTACGACCTGAACCCGAATGAATCGCCGCTGATCCTGGGACAATCGCTCGCACTGCCCGAGGGATACAATCCGCGCGCCCTCGCCTTCGCCTCCGAACTGCGTAGCAAGTCCGCAAACAATGGCGACGTGATCACTGCGGTGCTCCAGCACTTCAGGCGCGAGAACTTCCGCTACACGCTCCAACCACCGCCTCTAGGGCCGAACAGTGTCGACGATTTCCTGTTCCAGACCCGCGCCGGCTTCTGCGAGCATTACTCGGAAGCCTTCGTCGTGCTCATGCGCGCGGCAGGAATACCGGCGCGCGTCGTTACCGGCTACCAGGGCGGCGAAATGAATCCCGCGGACGGCTACCTGGTGGTACGCCAGTACGATGCACACGCATGGGCCGAAGTCTGGCTTGAAAACCGCGGTTGGGTACGCGTCGATCCGACTGCTGCCGTGGCGCCGAATCGTGTCGAAATGAACATGGCAAGCGTCATGCCGCGCCGTTACCTCGGCGGATTGATCACGATGGACGGCGCCGGCAATCCCTTGCTCGCGCAATTGCAGAAGCTCCGGCAGAACTGGGACGCCATCACCAACGCGTGGAACCAATGGGTGCTCAACTATACGCCGCAGCAACAGAGGAACTTCCTCCAGTCGCTCGGCTTCGAAGATGTCGATTGGCAAACGATGACCGCGCTGATGTTCGTGTTCGGCGCCGTCGCGGTCGCGGTTGTCGTATTGCCATTGCTGCTGCACGAGAGAAAGCGCGATCCGATCGACGCGGTGTACGACGCGTTCTGCAAGCGCTTTGCAAAACGTGGTTTGCCGCGCGCGATCCACGAAGGCCCGCGCAGTTACCGTACACGATTGACATCGATGGAGTCTCCGCTGACACACGAGCAGAAAGCAGCCCTTGCGCGCTTTCTCGATCTCTATGAAACTGTGCGCTACGGCGCATCCGACCTTGCACGTCCCGCAGCCGTCTCCAGACTCAAATCCCTGTTATCTGAATGTCGATGATTCTCCCCAAACCCGCCGTACCCGCAGTCCTGCTTTGCTCCCTGCTTCTTGCACTCGCCCAGCCCTCCGACTCCCACGCAAAACAAACGGACAAGAACGCCCGCAAGCCTGCGGCGCACGGCGCGAAACTGCGCAAGGTATCGACCAATCCTGACGAAGCGGGCGAGTTTGCCAACTTCACGCAATGGAAGGAAGTTGCCGAATTCATCAACCAGATGGCGGAGAAGCATGGATTCGACCGGGGCGAGCTGGAGGCGATGTTCAAGAAGGTGCGCTACCTGGACACGACGATCCAGCTGATCAAGCCGGCACCGCCCGGCCGTCCCAAGAACTGGCGCGCCTACCGCTCGCGCTTCATCGACCCGGTCCGCATCAATGCCGGGGTTGCGTTCTGGGAGGAACACCGCGATGCACTGGCGCGAGCCGAGGAACGCTTCGGCGTGCCGGCGGAAATCATCGTCGGCATCATCGGCGTGGAAACCGTCTATGGCCGCAATACCGGGAACTTCCGCGTCCTGGATGCATTGACCACGCTGGCATTCGATTACCCGAATACACCCAACCGCACATCGCGCATGGCATTCTTCCGCGGCGAAATCGAAAACACGCTCCTGCTGGCGCGCGACACCGGCGTCGACCCGTTCTCGCTGTTCGGATCCTATGCCGGTGCAGTGGGCTGGCCGCAGTTCATGCCGGGCAGCATCCGGAAGTTTGCGGTGGATTTCGACGGCGACGACAAGATCGACCTGCGCAACTCGCCCGTCGATGCGATCGGTAGCGTCGCTAATTTCCTCGTCCAGCACGGCTGGAAACCGGGCGAGCCGATCGTGTTCCCGGCGACCGTCGCGCCGTCCGAACCCGGACGCGGCTGGGAGATGTTCATCGGACAAGGACTGGAAGCGAAATTCCGCGTCGATGAACTGAAGGCAGCGGGCGTGACGCCCACGGCCGAACCGCCTGCGGACATGCTCTTCGGTCTGGTCGATCTGCAGAATGGTGGCGAGCCGACGGAATACTGGCTGGGCGCGAACAACTTCTTCGCGATCACTCAATATAACCGCAGCTTCTTCTATGCCATGTCCGTGATCGAGCTTGGGCGGGCGGTGAGGACGGCGCGCCGTTAAGATGCGCCGCCCGCTCCGCACTCATCACCCGACTATTATTGCGCCTGCAAGGCGGCGATACGGTCCTCGATCGCCGGGTGGCTGCTGAACAGCGAGGCCAGTCCACCTCCGCCGGCGATGCCGGATGCAGCCATGCTCTTCGGAAGGTCGCCTTGTGCGACACCGCCCAGGCGCTGCAGCGCGGCGATCATCGGGCGCGGCGTACCAAGGATCTGTGCTGCGCCTCGGTCGGCGCGGTATTCACGCTGCCTCGAGAAGTACATCACGATGATGCTGGCCAGGATGCCGAACAGGATGTCGCAGACAATCACGGTCACGGTGTAACCGATGCCCGGCCCCGAGCTCTCTTCATCATTCCTGCGCAGGAACTGGTCGACCGCATAGCCGACGACGCGTGCGAGGAAGGTGACAAAGGTATTCACCACGCCCTGGATCAGAGTCAGTGTGACCATATCGCCATTCGCGATGTGAGCCACCTCGTGTGCGAGCACGGCTTCCACCTCTTCGCGTGTCATCGAGGTGAGCAGGCCGGTCGATACCGCCACCAGCGAGCTGTTCTTCGTCGCCCCGGTTGCGAACGCATTCGGCTCGCCCTCATAAATCGCCACTTCGGGCATGCTGATTCCCGCCTTTTGCGCCTGCGCGCCGACGGTGTTCATCAGCCACAGCTCCGTGGAATTGGACGGCTGTTCAATCACGCGGGCGCCGGTCGACCACTTGGCGATCGGCTTCGACAGGAACAGGGAGATGAACGCACCGCCGAATCCCATCAGCCCTGCGAACACCAGCAGTGCACCCAGGTTCAGGCCATTGGCGGTGAGGTACTTGTTCACGCCCAGCAGGCTTGCGGTGATGCCAAGGACCACCATGATTGCCAGGTTGGTGACAAGGAAAAGTATGACGCGCTTCATATAGGACGTTCCTCATTTCTTTATGTTTGTCATGCCGAGCCGGGATTCACTGGCTCGAGCGTGCAAGGATAACAGCGCGCAACGCGCTGAAAAAGCGAAGTTTTTTGAATGTTTTCTTCGCAAAAACAGAAGGGTTGGAGGCTAGGTCAGGCGGCGCGCTTGTCGTCGCTCTCCTGCGTTCCAACCTCATGCACTGCGTCGGTGTGGCCGCCGCGCAACCACCAGAACAGCACGGCCATCATGAACGGGCCGACGAACAGGCCGAGCACGCCCAGCGTCGAGACACCGCCGAGCAGGCCGAAGAGCACCGCGAGGAAGGGAAGATTGACACGATGTCCGATGAGCTTCGGGCGCACGAACTTGTCGACCAGGAAGAGCTCGAATGCGCCCCAGGAAAACAGACCGAGCGCCGCGCCGGCATGCCCCTGCCCGAGCAGGAGCAGCGAGACCGAGGTAAATGACAAGGGCGCGCCTCCCGGAATCAGTGCCAGATAGCCGGTAATAACGCCGAGGATTGCCGGTGCCGGTGCGCCGGCGATGGCGTAAGCAATGCCGAGCACGATCCCTTCGAGCACCGCTACCGAGCACAGGCCGAGTGCCGTGCCGCGCACGGAAAGGGGAAGCAGCCGGCGAAAAACGCCGTAATACCGCGGGATGAGCCGTGCACCCGCGTGGTCTACGTACTTCACGACCGCGGGCCCCTCGAGATAGAGGACGAACAGGGTCAGCAATGCCAGGAACAGGTAGAGCGCATTGGCAAGAATCGTCGGTCCCAGCGTACCCAGTGTACTGGTGAGATGCGGCAGAAGGTCGCCCGCAATCCCCTTGATGAGCGTATTCAGTCCGCCGGGTGCGGCCAGATGTTCCTGCCACCACTCCATGGCCGGTTTGGCGACCAAGGGCAGGCGCGAAAGCCATTCCGGTGCCGGCACGCCGGTGCTGTTGATCTGGCCGATCAGGCGTTCGACAGTCGCCAATTCATTGCTCAAGGTGTGGAACAGGAAGATCGACGGCGCCACGAAGCTGATCACAATGGCGAGGAGCAAGGTGGTCGCACTGGCCGCACGCGTCCAGCCCCTGCGCTGGAGCCGCTCGTGCAGGGGCCAGGTAATCACGGCAAGCAATGCCGCCCATGCGAGCGAGCCGAGGAAATGCTTGAGAAGAACGGCGAGCGAGACTGCGAACGCCAGAGGGAGGATCAAGGAGAGGTAAGGCATGCCGAAATATTGTGAGAAACGGCCATCGCCGTCAATGAACTGGCGCTGATTTACGAGGAAGCGCGAACGCTCAGCATGGCCGGCTCGAGATGGACGGTCTCTTCGCCGTCCGTGATCCAGACCTGTCCTTCCTGTATCGTGAACTGGAGCTGCATGTTGCGTTTTGCCAAAGATGCCAGCGTCGAACTTGACGCCGATGAAAGATTGAATACCTGCAAATTCCGGGCACGTTCGAGCTTGCTGCCGACCTGGCTCCACCAGATGTTGCTGGTATTGCTGTAACTGTAGACGATGACCTCGCCGGCGCGACCGCAGGCTTTGAGTATCCGCCGTTCATCGGGCTGGCCGACTTCAATCCACTGCTCGATGGCGCCGGTCAGGTCCTTGCGCCAGAGGTCGGGTTCGTCGTCGGTGCTCAAGCCTTTCCCAAACTGGAGCGCATCGTGCGCGTGCAGTCCGAAAGCCAGCAGCCTGACCATCATCCGCTCGTCCGTCTCGGAAGGATGCCGCGCGATGGTCAGCGCATGGCCGCCATAATAATGACGATCCATGTCCGCGATCTGCAGGTCGGCCTTGAATATTGTTGCCTTGAGTGCCATGTGGTGTGCTTGCTTGCGCCCTCAAGGGGCGCTTGAATGAGTCCCGCAATGTACATGAAAGCAGGCGAGCGCGCCATCCGCACGCCTCGCATTGCAAACCGTTCATAATCTCGATATGAAAACTCCCAACCCTGCTGTTTCGCCATCCCCTGAACACGTGATTGCCGCCACGCGCCGCTGGCTGGAAAAGGCGGTGATCGGACTGAACCTTTGCCCGTTTGCCAAGAGTGTCTATATTAAGGACCAGGTCCGGTTCGTGGTCAGCGCGGCGGACTCGGCGGAAGCCTTGCAGGCGGAGCTTGCGCGCGAACTCCTGACGCTGAGCGAGACAGACCCGGCGGAAGTCGACACCGTCCTCCTCATCCACCCCCATGTGCTGAGTGATTTCCTCGATTTCAACGACTTCCTCGATGTCGCGGAAGGGACGGTAGCGGAGCTGAGGCTGGAAGGGGAAATCCAGGTCGCGAGCTTCCATCCCGATTACCAGTTTGCCGGTACCGAAGCGGACGACATCTCCAACTACACCAACCGCGCGCCCTATCCGACGCTGCACCTGTTGCGCGAGTCGAGCATTGACCGCGCGGTGAGTGCGTTTCCGGATGCCGCCGACATCTTCGAGAAGAACATCGACACCTTGCAGCGCTTGGGCAAGGCGGGTTGGGACAGCTTGTTCAGCACCGACGATGCTGCGCCGGTGAAAAAAGATTAACGGGATGAAATAGAACTAACCGCGCAGTTGTTGTTCAAACCCCAGCCTGTATTGCTGTTTCTGCATGTACCGCTTCCTGGCAGGGGAGCGCCGAGGCGATTGCGGCGGCTCAAAATGAACGAAGATGCGGTTAGTTAGAATGCAGTTGAACCACTGCAATCCGTTTTGGCTCTAGTAACGGCGGGACGGTCGAACGTGCAACAGGCTGGACTTATATTTCAGTTCTGATTGATTCACCGCATGGTTGCACGATTCTAATATTGCTTTTTTGAAATTTCTTTACTATATTGCATTTATGCAAGTAGTGTCTACACGGCAATTGTGGTAGTGCTACCTATTGCATCCCGGTCATGCAAGATATGTCACAAAGCTGATACACTTTCCAGATAAGCAAATTGTTTCTCTGTATAATCACCTTGCAGTCCGGAACTATTGTGACTTTGACTACTCATTAAGACAATGCCATGGACAACACGGATAACAACAAGCGCACCGGTACCCGTCTCGCCGATCAGGTGAACTACGACCCGAACAACCTGCTGGACGCGCTTATCGAAAAACTGAACCTGAAGAATGACGCTGCGCTGTCGCGCGCACTGGAAGTGGCGCCGCCGGTGATCAGCAAGATCCGCCATCGCCGCCTGCCGGTCGGCGCGTCGCTGCTCATCCGCATGCATGAGGTCAGCGACCTGAGCATCAAGGAACTGCGCATCCTCATGGGCGACCGCCGCGACAAATTCCGTATCAGCGACAAGCAGTTCAAGCCGAAGGATGCACCGCAAGCAGCAGCCGGCATGGAACAGCACGAGTAAAGCACGAAAAGAATCGTCACTGCCCCGCCTGCATGCTGCCAGGCGGCGGCTAGGCGGGGAATACGCCCGTCGACAGATAGCGGTCGCCGCGGTCGCAGACGATGAATACGATTGTCGCGTTCTCCACCGTTTGCGAAATACGTAGCGCCACTTCGCAGGCGCCGGCCGCCGAAATTCCGCAAAAGATCCCTTCCTCCATCGCCATCCGGCGCGCCATCTGTTCCGCGGCGGCCTGGCTGACGTATTCGAGCTGGTCGACACAGCTCTTGTCGAAGATCTTCGGCAGGTAAGCTTCCGGCCACTTGCGGATGCCGGGAATCTGCGATCCCTCTTCCGGCTGCGCACCAATGATGCGCACTGCAGGATTCTGCTCACGAAGATAACGCGAGACGCCGACGATCGTCCCGGTCGTTCCCATCGCACTGACGAAATGCGTGATCCGGCCTTCCGTATCGCGCCAGATTTCGGGACCGGTACCTTCGTAATGCGAGCGCGGATTATCGGGATTGGCGAACTGGTCGAGAATGATCCCCTTGCCTTCCTTCTGCATCTGCTCGGCGAGGTCGCGCGCGTATTCCATGCCGCCGGTCTTCGGCGTGAGCACGATCTTCGCACCATAGGCCGCCATGCTTTGGCGCCGTTCTTCGCTCAGGTTCTCGGGCATCAGCAGCACCATCTTGTACCCGCGCAAAGCCGCAGCCATCGCAAGCGCAATGCCGGTGTTGCCGCTGGTGGCTTCGATCAGCGTGTCGCCCGGCTTGATCTCGCCGCGCTCCTCGGCATGCATGATCATCGACAGCGCGGGCCGGTCCTTCACCGAGCCCGCGGGATTGTTACCCTCCAGTTTCCCGAGAATGACATTGTTGCGCCGCGCGGCGTCCTCTCCGGGAATCCGCTTGAGCTGCACCAGCGGGGTATTGCCGATTGTGTCTTCGATGGTCAGGTAAGGCATGTCGTGAAAAGGCTGCTTGGTAAAAGCACCATTTTACTCGGACGCGCATGTGCACGCGCGCTCACCGCATGCGCCCCGAAAAAAACCCCGCTCGTGCGAAGCGGGGTTTTTCATTGGACGCTGCCTTGATTACTTCCTGGCCTCTTCCTTCTTGCCATCCTTGCGGCTTTCGCCCGGCATTGCCTTCTTTTCCTCCTTGGCGCCGGCGGCCGCATGGCGCGGCTGGCCGTTGACGGTCAGGCCGGCGTCCGACAGCCTGATTGCATTCTTTTCGCCGACACCTTTCACGCGCCCCTCCAGATCCGGCCAGTCCTTGAAGTTGCCACCCTTCTGGCGCTCGTCGAGGATTGCCTTGGACATTTTCGGCCCGATTCCCTTGACGCCGTCGAGCGCCGCCTGGTCTGCCTTGTTGACATCCACCTGAGCAAAGGCAAAGCCGGCCGTCGCGGCAAATACTGCAATCGAGAGCAAGAGTTTTTTCAGCATGTGTTTTTTCTCCGAATGAAACGATGAAAACACCGGGCGGCCGCCCGATGTTATAGAAATGATAACTTTAAAGTTATCAAAAAGCTATTATCGTTTTTCGGAAAAAATGGCTCAGGAGAAGAGTTCTTCCTTGGTGACTGTCGCCGTGCCCAGTTTGCCGACGACGATTCCGCCTGCGCGGTTGGCAATGGATACGGCATCCGGCAGGGACTTTCCTGCCCCAAGCATGGTCGCAAGGGTGGCGATCACCGTGTCGCCCGCGCCGGATACGTCGAACACTTCGCGCGCCACGGTCGGGATGTGAAACACCTCGGCGTCGGTATAGAGCGTCATGCCCTCTTCCGACCGCGTGAGGAGCAAGGCCGCGAGATCCAGCGAGCGGCGCAGGTTCTGCGCCCGGTTGGTCAGGTCTTCCTCACTCGTCCAGGTGCCGACGATATGGCGCAGTTCGGACTTGTTCGGCGTGAGGATCGACGCGCCCTTGTAGCGCGTGAAATCTTCCCCCTTGGGATCGACGAGGATGCACTTGCCGAGGCGCTTGCCGGCTTCGATCATGTGCGCGACGTTGACCAGGCTCCCTTTCGCATAGTCGGAAAGGACGATCACGTCATATTGCGACACTAGCGTGTTGTACTGCGTCAGCTTGTCGCGCAGCACGGCTTCGCTCGGGGGCGCCTCGAAATCGATGCGCAGCAGCTGCTGCTGGCGGCCGATCACGCGCAGCTTGATGATGGTGGAAATCGCGGTGTCGCGATTGAGGAAACTGTCGATGCGAAGTTCGGTCAGCAAGCGCTGCACGACATCGCCGGCCTCGTCGGTACCCACCACGCCCAGCAGTCCCGCCTGTGCACCCAAGGCCACGGCATTTCGCGCAACGTTGGCGGCTCCGCCCAGCCTTTCCTCGCGCCGCTCCACGCGAACCACCGGCACCGGCGCCTCGGGAGAAATGCGGCTCACATCACCGAACCAGTAGCGGTCCAGCATCACATCGCCCACGACGAGAATACGCGGGCTTTTCTGGGGAGGGGTCATGTCGGTCATATCGGAGTTCGGTTCGGGCGTTCCCAGGGGACGCGCTAATTCATCACGTTGAGTTCTTCAGTGCGTCGCGGCGGGTACGATTCCCATTGGCTGCAACCCGGGCACTGCCAATAGAACTGGCGCGCCTTGAAGCCGCACTGGCTGCACTGGTAGC
>Ga0196972_1000804_pt1 | contig 11769 bp, 8 predicted proteins | sample S1v_2013CmetaG_FD_148618 | JGI IMG/M metagenome (GOLD analysis project Ga0196972, IMG submission 148618) | Soil microbial communities from Anza Borrego desert, Southern California, United States - S1+v_20-13C | ecosystem: Environmental > Terrestrial > Soil > Desert | place: USA: California... | reverse complement strand
CGCGCTTGACAGCACAGGAGGTATGGGAGGCAATGGCGGCACCGTGAAGATTTCGGCCCCCGCCAAAGTCGCCGTAGACAGCAAGCATATCGTCGTTGATGTAAGTGGAGGGACAGGCGGCGATCCCGGACCTGGTGGCCTTAAGGGACAAGGCGGCGCCGGCGGCGCGGGTGGGAGCGGCTCAATTCACTGCAGCGGCGGCAGGGGCCAGCCCTCATTGGGAGACGGGGATCCGGGAGATGAAGGAAAGCCGGGGGAGAAGGGAAAGCCGGGTCAAATCGTCGTGATCTAGATCGATGTTGTCGTAATTGCCTGATCTCTTCGTCCCGCCAACGGTCCCCATTCAGTTCGTTGGTCTGACTAGCCTACCCGACACGCTCACCTCCGCTCATTGTCGTTACTCGCTCGACGCGGGCCATTGGGCCGGTTTAGGATTCAGAAAAGCAGTGCCTCTCGGTTCGCGACGCTTGAGTATCTGCGGGAAGGCGTACCAAGGAGCGTTAGCGGGCGACCCAGCCAATAAGCGCAAACATCAGCATTTCGGCTACCAAGACTGCGAGCAGTGTGAGCCATAACGCGGTCCTCTTTTGCTGAATCGTTGTGCCCTCGTTTGCGCAGCCGGCGTGGGTCCCTTATGGCATGCGCTACTCTTAATCGCGCTAGGCTATGCAGGGCTTCGCTTCGGTCACGTCGTCGTTCGTGATTTGAAGCATCACCGGCGAACTGCGAGTTGTCGACAAACATCCAGGAAAAGAGAATCAAGTGAAGGAACCTACGGTAAAGCGCCTCGACACTTCGAGGGAGGCTTGCATCAACCGGTGGCGGGAACGCGCCGAACAAGCGTTTGAGGATGGAGACATTGAGAATGCGCTCCGTTACATGAAGTTCGTTCCCCAAGAGAAGCCCTTAGATCCACCGCCCGATTTGCCAGATACAGAACCATATGGCGTTGATCCAATTTAAGACGACACAAGCTACCTTAGTTGGGAAAGGGAGCGGCATGCGCTCCATAGGTACAAGAATCTTGGCGTCAAGCCAGTCGGCGCTGTTACGACACAGGGCAAGTATGTTTTGACTGATGCCACGCGGCCTCCCCAGGAAGCCCAAGAACCTCTTTCGAAGGATTTCGGTCTATTCAGCAAGGCGTCCGGCGAGCCGTGGAAGTGGGTGATCGGTGTGAACTGGTGCATCTTGAATTCTCCTGTCCGGTCCCTCAGAACGCGCTGGAGCTGAAATTCTTCTCGCCGCGCCTGCGGGCGCTGTCGAGCTGGCTGAGAAAAAACCGTGGCAGGACAGTGCTGATCTTGCCGAGGATGCCGTCCTTGCCCGGCAGGTAGATTTCGAGCGGACGCGTCTTCAGCACCGGCCCAAGCACCGCCTCCGCGACCTCTTCAGGCGTCAGTGCGCGCTTGCCGGAAAAGGTGAGCGAAGCATTGGGATCGCCGCGTTGCTGCTCGAGCATGTCGGTCTTCACCGGCCCCGGCCCGACGAGGGTGACTGCGATACCATACCGCCCGAGATCGCCCGCTGCCGCAATACTGAATCCGCGCACCGCGAATTTGCTCGCAGCGTAAACGGTGGTACCCGGCGTCGCGAAGAGCGATGCGGTGGAGCCGATATTGATGATGTGGCCCGAACGCCGGAGAATCATGCCGGGCGCGACGGCGTTGGCGCCGAAGATCACGCCCTTGGTGTTCACGTCGAGCATCAGATGCACGTCGCGCGGCGACAGTTCCCCTGTCTTGCCGCTGCGAAGCACGCCGGCGACATTGACCAGTACATCGATCGCGTGCCCGGCGTGGTTCAAGCGCTCGGCCAATGCGGCCCAGTCCTCGGCGGACGACACGTCCAGCCTCTCGCAGATCACGTTGCGATTGTCGTTCCATCGCTCGGACAGCTTCAGCTTGTCGAGGTCGGCCGCGATCACCGTGTCGCCGCGGCGCGCGGCAGCGGCGGTAATCGCCGCGCCGATTCCATTCGCCGCGCCAGTGACAAGTATCTTCATTTCTCCTCCCTCCAAGCTTTTCAGGAATGATGACAATACCGCCATCCCGGCCAATGATTCCCTGCCCCGCGCGCCCAAATTCATACCTTGAGAGCCGATCAAAGAGCGCATTGATCTTTCTCAACCGAAGCGCGTTTCCCGCGCCATAAGCTCCTCGGCAATTCCGCGTTGAAAGGACAGAGAAATGAAATTGTCGTGTGGTCCGTTGTCCGGTTCGCTGCTTGCCGTCATGCTCGTCCTGGCCGGTTGTACGCCGAAGATCAAGTTCGTTGACCAGCAGGTCCCGTTCGAGCGGCAGATCTCGGGGATCGATGCGCCCGTCAATATCCGCCGCGACAAGCTCGGTATTCCGCTGGTCGAAGCAAAGAATGACGAGGACTTGCATTTCGCACTCGGCTATGTCGCCGCCGCCGACCGGCTTTCGCAGATGGTCGGCACAAAGCTGGTGTCGCAGGGACGGCTGGCGGAATGGATGGGCGAGCCGGTGCTCGACATCGACCGTTACATGCGGGCGATGGATCTGCGCCGTGCCGCGCTCGTCTACTGGAATGCGGCCACGCCGGAGCAGAAAAAACTGCTGCAGCGCTACGCCGACGGGGTGAACGCGTACATCGCCTCCGGCAACCTGCCCGACAGTTTCCGTTTGACCGACTATCGCCCGGAACAGTGGGAACCCGCCGATTCGCTCACGATCGTCGCACTGAACACGCTGATGCTGTCGACCAATGCGCCGGAGGAAATCGCTTACCTGAAACTGGCGCAGGCGCTCGGGCCGGAAAAGGCGGCGTGGCTGGCGCCGGTGTATCCGGACCAGCCGCTGCCGATGGACGAAGCACGCAAGCTCGGCCAGGTAGACCTGAACGCCGTCCACGAGACGGTCGAGCGCCTTCTCCACGCGCAAAACCAGCACGACGTGCTGGGCCTGAGCGGCATCGCGGCCTCCAACAACTGGGCGGTGCACAAGTCGCGCACAAAGGGCGGTGCTTCCATCGTCGCCAACGATCCGCACCTGCCGCTGTCCCTGCCCTCGGTCTGGCATTTCGTCCATGCACGGACACCGTCCCTCGACTGGGCCGGCGTCTCGATTGCCGGCGTGCCTGGCCCGCTCATGGGCTACAACGGCCATGTGGCCTGGGGCGCGACCATGGTCATGGGGGACAACCAGGACATCTTCCTGGAAAAACTGTGGGAATTCCACGGCAAGCTGCATTACCTCTACAAGGGAAAATGGGTGCCCTGCGAAAAACGCCGCGAGGCATTCCGCGTGAAGGATGGTCGCACGGAGTACCAGACCTACTATTCGACACGCAACGGCACGCTGCTCAATCCATTGCTCAGGCACCCGGGCAAGCTGGTCAGCGCCCCGACCCAGGTCAGGACCACCTACGGACTTGCGTTCAGGCATGCGCTGCACGATCCTGCCAGCAGCCCGCTGGCACTCTCCGACATGGTGCGGGCGAAGTCGGTTGCCGAAGCGCAGGAAATCTTGAGGCGTACGCGCGGTGCGCCGCTCAACGTCGTGTTCGGCGATCGCGATAATATCGCGTGGCAGGTGACCGGCACCTACCCGATCCGGAAGAAAGGCAACGGGCACTTCCCCTCGCCGGCGTGGGACGGTGACTATGACTGGGAAGGTTATCTCGATCCGGCCAAGCATCCCTCCTCGCAAAACCCCGACGCAGGGTATCTCGGCACGGCCAACGAACGCATTGTTGCGCGCGACTTTCCGCATACGCTGAGCTCATCCTGGTTCTACCCGGAACGCTCGGAAAGGATCAAGCAGATGCTGTCGAAGAACGAACCGCATTCGTCCGAGGACAGCATGAAGATGCAGCTCGACCGGCATTCGCCTTTCGTCGGCAAGCTGCAGGAATGGCTGAAGCAGGATGAGAACCGGACGCCCCTGGAGGAGGCCATGGCGGCGCTGGGCAAGTCGAAAGGGGCAAAGGCACGGGAGGCGCTGTCGGCAACCCTTACGCTGGACGGCAACCTGGAGCACGACTCGCGCGAAGCAGCGATCTACGGTGTTTTCCTGCACAGCTTCATCCGCCGCACCTTCCTCGACGAACTCGGCCCCGAGAGCGAAGAAAACTGGAAAGCCTTCGTCCGCCTCGCCAACTCAAGCTATTCGGCGCCGATGGACCACCTGATCGTGCGCGGCGACGACAGCCCCTTCTGGGACGACGTCAGGACGCCGGCGAAGGAAACCAAGGCCGGCATCATCGCCCAATCCCTCGTCGACACCATCAATTACCTCGAAGGCAGGATCGGGCTGGACAGGAAGAGCTGGAACTGGGGCAAACTGCATACCTACCACTGGAAGACCGAGGCGGCAAAGATGGCGCCGATGCTCAGCCTGCGGCAGCGGCTTGGCATCGAATCGATGGACAAGGTGCTCAATCGCGGTCCCTTCCCCGCGGGCGGCGATCACACCACGCTGAACCTCTCGTCTTACAACCTGGGCCTGAACTTCGACACCTGGCTGGTGCCGACCATGCGCATGATCGTCGATTTCTCGCGCGAGGAACCTATGCTGGCCATCAACAGCTCGGGGCAGTCGGGCAATCCCGGCAGCCGCAACTACGACGACAGCATTGCCATGTTCCTGGAAGGGCGCTACCACACGCTGCCCTTCAAACAGCAGAACATCGATCAGGCGTATGGGCCGGCGCTGACCCTGGTGCCGGGGAAGTGAAGCGTTGACGGTCACGCCGGCGGGTTGCAACCGTCAGCTGCGGTATCCGTAGGGTTCGTTGATGTAGAAATGCCGCCGCGAGCTGGTTTGCCTCTCGGCGCTTCACGATTCCTAGACAACGTCGACCAGTTCGGAGTATCCCTTCAACTTGTCGTCGTGCGTAAGTAACCGCAAAGGTTCACAGATTGCCTGAGCGACGAGTAATCGGTCGAAAGGGTCGTTATGCAAGGGAGGCAGGTTTCGCACAGTAGCAGCGTGCCTTGCAGAGATCGGCAATTCCTGGAAACCGCTGGCCTCGATCTGCTGAACCAGCTCGTCAACGTCAACCTCCAGTTTTCCGAGGCCGGCCTTGATGGTTGCCTCCCAAATGGAAGCGCTGCTTACGTAGACTTCCGCTGCGCTGACGATCTTGCTTTTCGCCTGTTCAGACAGCTTCGGATGGTCTGCCAGCCACCAAAGGTAAACGTGGGTATCGAGTAACAGCCGCATCAGCTTCCCTCGAACGCTGCTTGCAAATCATCGGGTAGCGGCTCATCGAAATCATCGGCGATCCGAATTCTTCCCTTCAGTGCTCCAGGCCTGCGGTCGACCTTTTGGCCTTGTATGGGCACAAGCCGGGCTGCGGGTTTGCCGGCCTTCGCGATAACTATTTCTTCCCCTTGTCCAACTGCGTCGATCAGTTTGGAGAAATTCGTTTTTGCCTCATGGATATTCACTGTTAGCATGCTTGCCCCTTAGCTTAGCTTAGCTTAGTCTAGCTTAGTCCACCGCAGAAGTAAACGCAACGAACTTCCTTCCTGAATGGGCTAAGTGGGCAACAATCTCGAAAGCGATGTCAGTTTGGTCGGAAAGTGAATGTTGACTCTCACGCTCCGGGCATGCACCGGCAGGTAGCAGAGTGCATCCATCACGCAGCCGCAGTCTGCACGAGCGGTTCCGCCGGCGCGGCAATGCATCGATTCCGCCCGCCCTCCTTTGCCAGATACAGCGCTTCGTCGGAATGCTTGAAGGTCAGCTCCGGCCGGTTGCCGCGGACATGCTCGGCGATGCCGATGGAAATCGTGACTTTCAGGTCGGGATGGATGTCGGCAAAACGCATCTGCTCTACCCTTTGCCGGACACGTTCCGCCGACACCATCGCGCCGGACATCGTCGTGTCCGTCAGGACCATGACGAACTCTTCGCCGCCGAAACGGCCGAAGAAGTCGGTCTGCCGCAGCGCCCCGCTCGCCGCCGCTGAAACGCCTTGCAGCACCTTGTCGCCCGCGAGGTGCCCGTAGGTGTCGTTGACCTTCTTGAAAAAATCGACGTCGATCACGCAGACGCAAAAACTGGAGCCGTTGCGCAGGCAGCGCTGTGTCTCTTCCTCGATACGCTCCATCAGGTAGCGCCGGTTGTAAACGCCGGTCAGCTCATCGCGGATCGCCATGTCGCCGATGCGCTTCAACGCAAGCTCGAGTTCCTCGTTTCGTTTTTCGAGTTCGTGGTTATTGACGCGCAGCTTGTGGCGCAGGCTGCCGATCTTCCCGGCGAGGAAACAGAATTGCGCCAGCGTGACGAACTGCGCCATCCACTGCAAAACCTCGACCTTCCACAGGATTTCATCCGGGCGGAACACCAGCAGCAGACTGATGACCCCCGCATATCCGCACAGCAGGAATGCGCCGAAATAAGCGAACTCGCGCGTACGGAAGCGGAACATGCCGAAGACCAGCATGGCCATCCCGAGCATCAGGAAAGTGGCGCGCACATCCTGCGCGTAATACATCAGGTAAAGGCCGGAGAAGGTTGCGCACACCAGCTGCGCGCTCGTGAGGCTCGGATCGGCGAAGCGCTTGTTCCATCCGCTGCGGATGAGCGCGAAAAAGCAGACGTGGATGGTGGCGACGATCCCGAGGTAGTTGGCGACGATGGCGGCACTGAAATAGTCCAGCGCCCAGCAGGCAAACACAAAGCAGCTGTTCATCGCGTAGGCGCCGGCGGCGGTGAAAAAGCGCCTCAGCCTGAGCCGCTGCTCCGGTTCGTCCCTGGGAAAAAGTGCCAAAGTTCCTGCCATGGTTGCCCCTCCGCCCCGTTGTGAGTGCTGCTCCATGGATATATTAACTGTTGGTATTCGGTTTTGGTGCGCGTGTTTCGCCTTTTTGCGCCGGCTGTGTTAATAGAACAACAAGATCTGAGCCCCCCAGCCAGACCGAGGTTCGCCGTGCCTAACCCGCACCCGTGATGAGCAACATGGCAGCCGGCCTCACCTACGTTTGGGCGAGCGTGCTTGCGGTGAGCGATGGGACGAGTGTGTTGAAACTGGTGGTGCGGTGATGCGGTTTGGTCAAGCATCCTGATCAGGAAAGACCAACGGTGGACCGGAAGACTGATCAGCCTCAGCGGCGCGCCGTTGTTGGCACTCCCCCTACGGCACCATCTGGGAAGCCATCTTCGGTCCCTTTCGGCGAGGAATACTCGGCAAGCATCTCGTTTCCGCACAAGTCGGGCATGGCGGCCCAGAACCAACCAACGACCGCCAGGAACAAGACGCCCACAAGGCTCGTACCAATGAAGAGAAGCCCAAAGAGAACCCGCAATCCTGCTTTCATGATGCCGGACATCTAATTCATTATTCTCACGTTCATCTGCATGCCAACGCCTCTTTCATCTCAAATCGTCGGAAGGGTTGTCAGAACCATATCTCCCAGATTGGCATCCCAGGTAGCCAGATTAATGGCCTGGCCGTGTTTTTAATTTGCTTGATTCGGACAGCGGGTACGCTCGTAGAGCACTGCGTCGCCCGAGCGGTTTTCTGGTTGAGCGGTGCCCTGGTCTTAGAGGGAAGGGTAAGGTTTCGCAAACGGCTTCGGCTGCTCGACCTCACTGCAAGGGGGAAGGCGCCTGTCCTCTCATCATCTGGATTCTGCAATTGCCTGGCTGCAGACCGCCTCACCCACCCTCACCCCTGCCTACTCTCCGTCATCTGCCGGCAGTAGTTCGCCATGTTCTCCGGCAGGTTCGGCGGGCAGACGCCGCACTGCCGGTTGCCCGGCACCGCGTAGTCGACGAACTTCGGATACGGCAGGTTCAGGTTCGCCATGATGTCGCGGAATTCTTCGAGCGTCCTGTCGGCGCCCAGGCGGGGATTGCGCTTCTTTTCCTGCGCGATCGACGATACGCGGCGGTCCTTGTAGTCGTGTCCCGGATACACCAGCACATCGTCCGCAAGACTGAACAGTTTTTCCCGCACGCTGTAGTACAGGGCGTCGGTGTCGCCATTCTGGAAGTCGGTGCGCCCGCATCCTTCGATGAGCAGCGCGTCGCCGGTGAAGACGCGGTCATTCAGCAGGTAGGCAAAGTGGCCGTCCGTGTGGCCGGGGGTGTGCAAGGGCTTGAGCGTGATGCCGCCGACCTGGAATGGCTTGCCTTCTTCGATGCCGACATCGGTGCAGGGCAGGCGGTCGCAGGCGGGTGAGGCGATCTTGCTGCCGACCGCTTCTTTCAGGTGCCGTGCCGCCGTGATGTGGTCGGCATGGATATGGGTATCGAGCGTGTAGGCGAGCGTGAGGCCGAGGTGCTTGAGTTCGAGCAGGTCGCGTTCCATCGCGGAGACGACCGGATCGATCAGGACCGCAAGGCCGGACTCTTCGCAGCCGAGCAGGTAGGTGTAGGTGCTGGAGAGCGGTTCGAAAAGCTGACGGAAAATCATGATGCTTCCTTATGGGTTGCTTTGCATGATCGGTCGCAATTCACGTCATTGCGAGGGTCATTATATTGCCCTCGCCTGGCGAATGGCCGAGAAAGGTGCTCAGCCTCCGGCGGAATTTTCGTATTGCCCTTTCGAAACCGGGCGAGGGAAGTCTAGAAAGACGATGCGCCCATGCGTTCAGACAACCGGTCGGCCAGCCGGCGAATTGCCTGGCCGGCCTTTTCCTGCATGGCCGCTGTAGTTTCCTGCGCCAGCAGGCTGACTGCGACACCGGCAACGGCGCGAGTACCCGAGGAATCGAATACCGGCGCTCCGAAGCAATGCATGCCCTGCCGTACCTCGCCATCGTCGATCGAATACCCGCGTTCGCGGACGCCGGATACTTCCTCGAGGAATGCATCGAGGGTTGGCGTGCCGTCCGGGGTGAGCGCCGGCGGCCAGGAGGTGCCGAACAGGCGGCGGATCTCGTCGTCCGGGAAGGTGCTGAGCATTGCCTTGCCGGTGGCCGTATAGGGCGCGGGCAGGCGCATGCCGGTACGGAAAGTGACGCCGAGCGGGCGGTCGCCATTGCGGCAGGCGATGTAAACGACGCTGGTGCCGTCCAGCACCGACAGCGTGATGGTTTCCTGCGGCAGCACGCTGACCTCGTCCCAGGCGGCAAAGAATTCCCGCGTGATCTCGCTGCGTGAAACGAAGGCGTTGGCCCAGGTCATCACATGCGGACCGAGCGTCATCTGCCCGGTGTCGAGGCGGGTGAGCAAGCGCAGGTGGGCGAGCGTTGCGCAAATCGTATGCAAGGAGCTCTTGGGCAGTTCAACCTGCCGGGCGAGGTCGGCCAGCGAGATCGGGTCGGGCGATTTCGCAAGCGCGTCGAGCACCTTCGCAGCCTTGATCACGGCCGGGGCAAATGCCTTTTCGGTCGCGTCGCTCGCGGCGGCGGCATCAGAATCTTGGCGAAGCATGAATTGGGCGTCCTCTGTGAGATCGTCATTCAGGTGCGCGACGATGCGTCGTGCGACCTGGGGTCCGGAGACCGCCTTTCATTGTCGACACATCCGGCGTTCATTGCAAGATGTCGCGCTTTATACAATGAAAAGCAAACGAAGCTCCCCGCTGAGTGCTGTTGCCATTGACGGGCAGACGGATAATGCCTGCCCTGTCAGAGTGAATCCTTGCGCCGCTCAGGTCACTTGTTCAGGAATGCGCGGATGACCTCGCCTGCCTTCGCGATATCGGTGATGCCGGCAAGGTGTCCGCCCGGGGAGTCGAGCTCGTAGTACTCGGCGTGCGTGCCGTTGGCCTTGAGCTTCTGCACTTCGGCCTTGGCGTCCTCGGGCGGGAACAGCAGGTCGGTGCGCGCCTGGATGACCAGCGTCTTGGCCTTGATCCTTTTCAGGTCCGGATCCACGGAGCTGCCCTTGCTGCCGGCCACGAACAACTGGTTGGCCTTGGTCATGTACAGCATGTGGTTGGCATCGGTCGTCGTGGTGGCGCGCGCCATGCCGGCCGCTTTCAGCGCCTTCTCTGCCAGGAAGTCGTTGTTGAGCGCATCCATCGGGTTCTTCGATTCGTCGCCCCACTTGTGCCCGAACGCGGTCTTGATGAATTCCGGATGCCGTGCGCCGACCAGCACGTTGAAGAAGGATTGGGCGACACCGGTAACCGGCTCCGGGCCGCCGTAGTAGTTGCCGCCCTTCCAGTTCTGGTCCACCTTGATCGGGCCGCTCCAGTTTTCCAAGGCAATGACGGAGTACGGCGACTGGCTGGTCGTCGCGTCGACGGCGATGACACGCTCCACCATCTCCGGGTAAGCCGCCGCCCATTCGTAGGACTGCAGGCCGCCCATCGACACCCCAGCCGAGGCCTTGACCTTGCGGATGCCGAGCGAATCAAGCAAGGCCTTTTGCACGCGCACGAAATCGGAGATGGTCACGACCGGGAAGTCCAGGCCGTACGGCTTGCCGGTGTCGGGATTGATGCTGGCCGGACCGGTGGTGACCGTGATGCCGTCCTTGGAGTTCAGGTTGACCAGGGAATCGACGCTGATGACAAAATACTTGTCGGTGTCGATCGGCTTGCCTGATCCGATGATGCTGTCCCAGTATCCCGGCAGCTTGTCGTCTGCCTTGTACTTGCCGGCCACGTGCGAGTTGGCCGAGTAGAAGTGGGGAACGAGGATGACGTTGTCCTTCGCTTCATTGAGCTTGCCATAACTCTCCCAGCCTACCTTCAGGTCCTTGATGGTCTTGCCGCTGACTGTGGTGTAGGCCGGCATGCTGAAGGTGTTCTTCTGGACGATGCCGTCGTAGGCGAATGCGCTGCCGGCAAGTGCGCCGGCCAGCAAGGCTACGAGGAAATGCTTTTTCATTGTTTTCATTCTTTGTCTCCTTGAAATTACAACGGTTGCTACTGCTGATAATCAGTCCTTATTGCTGCCCTCCGAGTTGGGCGACCGGCACTGCCGGTGCACTCGCCTTCCGTGTCTGCGCGTGCTGTCTCCATGCCACCAGCTCGCCGACGATGCCGCGGCGGAACGCCAGCACGCAGACGATGAAGATGAAGCCGGTCACGATGGTCACCGACTCGCCCAGCGTGCGGAACCACTCGATGCCGGTCAGCACGGCGATCCCGTTGCCGAGTTCACCAAGCTTGTTCTCCAGCGCAATGATCACGATGGCGCCGACAATCGGACCAGCCAGCGTGCCAAGGCCGCCCACCAGCGTCATCAGTACCACCAGGCCGGACATGCTCCAGTGCACGTCGGTCAGCGTCTCGAAGCCGAGGACGACGGTCTTGGTGGCGCCGGCCAGCCCGGCCAGTGCGCCCGACAGCACGAAGGCCAGCAGCTTGTACTTGTCGGTGTCGTAGCCCAGCGAGATCGCACGCGGTTCGTTTTCCTTCACTGCTTTCAGCACTTGGCCGAACGGCGAATGCACGGTGCGCACGATCAGCGCAAAACCGCCGATGAAGATCGCCAGCACCACGTAGTACAACGTCATGTCGCTGCCCAGATCGATCATGCCGAGCAGCTTGCCGCGCGGCACGCCCTGCAAGCCGTCCTCACCGCCGGTGAACGGCGCCTGCAGGAACACGAAGAACAGCATCTGCGCCAGCGCCAGGGTGATCATCGTGAAGTAGATGCCCTGGCGGCGGATCGCAAGGCCGCCCATCACCAGGCCGATCAGCGCGGCCACCGCGACACCGGCAATGAGACCGAGCTCGAACGGCCAGCCCATGACCTTGATGGTGTGACCGGCGATGTACCCTGCCCCGCCGAAGAAGGCGGCATGTCCGAAGGACAGCAGGCCGGTGAAGCCGATCAGCAGGTTGAATGCGCACGCGAACAACGCGAAGCACAGCACCTTCATCAGGAACACC
>Ga0196972_1000802_pt1 | contig 11798 bp, 15 predicted proteins | sample S1v_2013CmetaG_FD_148618 | JGI IMG/M metagenome (GOLD analysis project Ga0196972, IMG submission 148618) | Soil microbial communities from Anza Borrego desert, Southern California, United States - S1+v_20-13C | ecosystem: Environmental > Terrestrial > Soil > Desert | place: USA: California... | reverse complement strand
GATCCTGCCCGCAGAAAATGTTTCGTATGTATATGGAGCATTGGAAGCCCTCAGCCGAGTCCGTCCACCTAGTCGCAGGAGGCGCATTTGCAGAAGGAATTGAAGCTGCTCGACGAGCATTTTTCGAAGATGGCAAGCCGCCTTCCGAAGCTGTTGCGATTGGACTACACGCGCTTGTCGTTAAATATGGGGATTTTGAATGCCCAGCCGACTCCGCTAAATCATTGGAGCGCACTGCAGGCGCTCTCGAGTTTTACTTCGAAAATTATCCTCTTGGGGCAGACGGGGCAACTCCGATCACTTTCCCCGGCGGACGCAGAGGGATTGAGTTTTCTTTCGCTCAACCTCTCCCGATCAATCATCCAGTCACTGGAGACCCGCTGCTTTACACCGGCCGAGCTGATATGATCGCCGAAGCCTACGGAGGGATTTACATTTATGACGAAAAGACTACATCTAGTCTCGGACCTTCGTGGGCCCGCCAATGGGAAATGCGCTCTCAGTTCACTGGATATACTTGGGCTTCCCAACAATCTGGTCTTAATTCTCAAGGCGTTTGTGTTAGGGGAGTCTCCATCCTTAAGACTAAATACGACACTCAACAAGTGCTCACTTACCGCAGTCCTTACGAAATTGAGCGATGGCTCGACCAGACTTGTCGTGACATTCGACGAATGATCCAGTGTTGGGAAGAAGGGGTCTGGGACTACAATCTTGATCACGCTTGCTCCGAATACGGAGGCTGTGCTCTTGTTTCGGTTTGCAAATCTCAGCACCCGGATAACTGGCTCGACCAGTATTTCATCCAGCGTGTGTGGAACCCGCTGCTCCGCGAGGAACAGACTGTAGAAGAGTATAACGCCTATATGGCAGGCTTTACGGAGGTGGAAAATGTCTAAGGAAACGAGTAAGGAAGTTGCTCGGATTGCTGGAAAAATTCTCGGTATGCCGATCGAAGAACTTCATGCGTGGCTTGATAATGCAGATGCTGATCAACTAATAAACTTTGCCGAAGAAATCCGCGTCCTCGCTGCGTCGTGCCTCAGCCAAGCCGAACCCGATGCCGGAGATTAGGGTTCACTGGTGGGTCGACCGGCTCGGTAATACTTACCAACATCTTGACAACAAGCCCGAAGGCTACGGAGTTTCTCATTTCTGGTATTGTTACAAGTGTGGAGAACGCTATGCGGAAGCTAAAATCGAAGGTCGAGTTTGGCGAGCTATCGGCGGCGTGTGCTGTAATTGTCGCGGCGACCGTTGGAATATTCCTGGGACTCTTGAATCTCTATTTACAGTGGGGTGGGATATTCCCGAAGTTCTTGTGCGCTACCAGCTCGATCGGGAATTAGCCTTCCTCGACAGCCCTCAACACCCTTACAATGAGAAGGAATTAGTATGACTTGGAATGTGTATATCAGAGCAAACGAAAGCAAAGCTCATGGCAGCGTCGAACGTGTCGAGGCCACTGGCATTAGCATTTCGCCCGACGGTTCGCTGGTCTTCCAGAACAGTCCGGGAACTCCGCCAGTTGCGATCTACAATCCGCAGCATTGGCTGAAGGCCGAGCCTTCAGCGATCCAGAGCGGAAAGGGGCTTAACTCGTGACCGAAGCCCTTAAACCCCCATTCCACCTGCCTGGCCTTAACGTCCTCCTGATGGGCCCGGCGGGCACAGGCAAGACCCATTCCATCGGCACCCTCGTTGACCAAGGCCACGAAGTTTTCTACCTCGCTCTCGAAAGCGGTATGGAGAGTCTTCTCGGTTATTGGAAGGATCGCAGGAAGGAAATTCCCTCGAACCTCCACTGGCATAAGGTCGCTCCGCCGAAAGCTTCGTTCACCGAAATGATCGGTAACGCGAAGAACATCAACACACTGAACCTTGAGTCGCTTGCCAAGATGGTGGACCCGAATAAGTCCAAGCACAACCAATTCATTTCGCTTCTCGAAGCTCTCAACAATTTTCCTGACGATCGCACCGGAGAAAAATATGGCGCAGTCAACGAATGGGATCAGTCCCGTTTCCTTGTGGTTGATGGTGCTACTGGCATATCTCAGTGTGCTATGTCTCTTGTCGTGGGGGGCAAAGCTGTTAGATCACAAAGCGATTGGGGCATCGCACAGGATCAGGTTGAGAAGTTGGTTCGTATGCTTTGCGATAACTGTCTCTGCCATTTTGTCTTGCTTGCTCATGTTGAGCGTGAAAGTGATCTCGTTCTCGGCGGGGTGAAGCTCATGATTTCCACCCTCGGCAAGGCTCTCGCGCCGAAAATTCCCTCCATGTTCTCTGACGTAATCCTTACCGAAAGGTCGGGGGATAAGTGGACATGGAACACGGCTTCGGCAATGGCTGATGTTAAAACCCGCAACCTTCCGATAGCGTCGGGGATCGAACCGACGTTTAAGACAATCGTGGATAAGTGGCGTAGTCGGAACGCTGCTGCATAAAGGAGGAATGAAAATGGATGAAGCATATATGCCCGAACCTCAGCGAACTTACTCCGGTAACTCTTTAGGAGCTGCTCCTCCCACTCTCCCACCATCGCTTGCTAACTTTCGCGATCGGCTAGTAAGCTTGCATGAACAGGCTTTGGACCTAGAACAGATGATGCGCCGACATGCTGATAATACCTTTGGCGGCCAACCGGTGAACGAAGCCAAATACGATGACAGAAATTCATCTGTTGAAGACTCTACCAACACCATTCTTATCGAGTTTGAACGCACAATGGCGCGGCTCCGCCAACAGTGTAACCGTTTCTAATCCCATCCCCATAATCAGCCCAGGAGGCGACTGATTATAACCTACAAAGCCTCCAACTTTGCAAAGGATGAACTATGACTTTCGATCCAAATACTTTTCTCAATACCACTGTCGAAGGGGAGCTTGACACTCGGACCATCCCCTGTCCCGTCGGTGAATACAACGCTATTTCGGACAAGGTCGATGTGAAAACGTGGCAGTCCAAGGATGGTTCATCGTCGGGTTTGAAGGTGAACATTCTCTGGGACATTCAGGACGAGAATGTGAAGCAGCTTGTCGGCCGGGACAAAGTCCTCGTGCCGCAGGATATCATGCTCGACCTAACTGAAGAGGGTGGCCTCGATATGGGCAAGGGCAAGAATATCGGCCTTGGCCGCGTGCGCGAAGCCCTCGGGATGAACAACCCCGGCGAGCCCTTCGCAATCGGGAACATGCAGGGCCGCTTGGCCCTTGTGACCGTTTCGCATCGTCCGGGCCAGAACCCCGAGGATATCTACCACGAAGTTAAGCGGGTCGCAAAGCCGGCTTAATCCCTAGGCTGGCAGGGATCGCCCCCGAGGTTCCTGCCAGCCGACTTTTTCCCTTGGAGACTTCGATGCTCAACCCCTCCACCCTCGAACTTGCTTCATTCGCCATTAACACCCTCTGTGACCAGATCTATTTCGCCAACGTCGAAAAAGGCTGGTATCGCGACCCACGCACGGGCCGCAAGAAAGATCGCAACATCATGGAAATGCTGATGCTTATCGTCAGCGAAATTTCCGAGGGCGCAGAAGGTTGGCGGAAAGACCTTGCCGATACCCACTTGCCGAACCACAAAATGCTCACTGTTGAAGGAGCCGATACCCTCGTCCGCATCTTCGATCTATTCGGTTACATCAGGAATAATCCGGATAAATTCCCTGAATACGCAGGGCTTGACCTAGGCCGAGCATTCTGCGAAAAGGTGATTTACAACGGCTCTCGGGCCGATCATAAGCTTGAGAACCGTGCCCAATCTGGGGGGAAGAAGTGCTAGGCACTTGCGTCAGTCTCTACGACGAGAGCGGGAACCTACTTCGGCCTTGGGCTGAGGCGGGATATACTTGTTATTGCTTCGATCTCGAAGGTATCGAACGCGACGAAGGGAATCTCCACTTCATCAAAGCTGATGTAACCTCGGCTTCGACGCAGAGCTTTATCCTTTCCCTCCGCCCCTACGCCATATTCGGGTTTCCGCCTTGCACCGATGTTGCCGTTTCCGGCGCTAAGCATTTTGAACGAAAGCTCCGCGATGATCCTGCCGCACAAGCGAAAGCCGCTGAACTTGCTCTTATCATCCCAATGCTCGCACAGGACTCTGGCAGCATTTGGATGTTCGAGAACCCTAAGTCAATGCTTGTTCACCACTTCGGCCCGCCAGACCACGTTTTCCATCCTTGGGAATTTGGAGGTTATCTGCCGGAAAACGACATTCATCCCCGATGGCCAGATTATATTCCTGCCCGCGACGCTTATCCTAAAGAGACATATCTCTGGTCAGGTGGTGGGTATCGCTTCCCCGAAAAAGCACCTGTGTATTGCCCGCCTGGCTGGTCCCCGCAAACAACCAAACTAGGCGGCAAATCTGCCAAGACCAAGCAAATTCGCAGCGAGACACCTCGCGGCTTCGCGAAAGCGAACTTCATGGCTAATCGTAAGTAGGAGGCACTGTGTCCCATTCTATCCACATCGAAAAAATCCGCATCGCACCGAACCGTCAGCGCCAGGACTTCGATCCCGAAGCTCTAACGGACCTCGCAAACTCGATTTCCGCTCGCGGGCTTCTCCATGCCATAGTCATGCGAGAAACGTCCGAGGGCCTCACTCTCGTTGCCGGAGAGCGCCGCCTACGCGCCCTAGAACAGATTTGGCTCCTAGGCGACGGTATCCGCTACAACGGCTCTCAATTCGACCCCTACCACGTCCCTTATGTCACCTTGGGCGAACTCGACCCCCTCGAAGCAGAAGAGGCTGAACTCGATGAAAACATCAAGCGAAAAGACCTCACATGGCAAGAACGCAGCGAAGCTCTCGCACGTCTACATCGGCTTAGAGAACGCCAAGCAGCTGCCGCCGGAGAGACCCATTCGATTGCTGAGACCCTCCGGGAAGCTCGTGTGCCAGAGGGAAGTCTCGCCTATGAGCGACAATCTCTTCTCCTCGCCGACCACCTTGACAACCCCGAAGTCGCTGCTGCAAAGACTCCACGCGAAGCTTTCAAAATCATCAAGCGTGAGGAAGAACGCGAGCGTAACCGAAATCTTGCTCAGACCGTCGGAAAAGACTTCTCGTCCGCTTCCCACGCACTCCACCATGTGGAATGTATTAAGTGGCTTAGTGGTTGTCCAGATAATAGTTTTAATGTTATTCTTACTGATCCGCCATATGGGATGAACGCGCAGGCGTTTGGCGACGGTGGCGGGAAGCTCGTCGGAACTGACCATCAATATGATGATAGCGTTGAAGCCTGGCGGGAGTTGATGAATGCATTTCTTCCCGAGGCTTACCGCGTGGCAAAGGCCGAAGCCCATGCGTATATATTCTGTGACTTCGATCGGTTCCACGAACTTAAAAAAATTGCCGAGGCTGCTGGTTGGTATGTCTTCCGAACGCCGCTTATTGTCCACAAACTCGGTAGCGGACGTGTTCCATTGCCTGAACATGGCCCAAGGCGACAGTATGAGCTATGTCTCTACGCCATTAAGGGAAATAAACCAGTCACCGGAATTTATTCAGACGTTATCTCCTGCAAGTTGGAAGAGAATATTGGCCACGGCGCGAACAAACCCGTCGAGCTCTTCGTCGATTTACTTCGTCGATCGGTCAGGCCGGGTGATAGTGTGCTTGACGCTTTCGCTGGAACGGGGACGATATTCCCTGCGGCCCATGCTTGCAAGATTTTTGCAACGGGCCTCGAACTTAACGCGGAGTATTATGGGATCGCGGTGAAGCGGCTCAACGCTCTCGATAACGAACCTTCGATGATATGAGCCAGTCTAAAATCGACAGCGCGATTGAAGCTGTCATAAACATCGCTATTGGGTTCTTACTCTCATGGGCCTTCTGGTCCTTCGTCGTAGATCCTCTCTTTGGCTTCCGCACTAACGCCGGCGAAGGCTTCCTCATAACCTCACTCTACACCATCCTCTCCTTCTTCCGGCAGTATTGCATCCGCCGCTGGTTGAATGGAAAAATCATCTGGGAGAATTGGCTCCATGCTTATTCCAAGCGGTCCGACAAATGCTAAGCTTCTCATCGCTATTGACTGCGTTTCCCCCCGCGACCTATATTCCAACACCATTCTCTCAGATCGAGAGTTTGACAAGATGCTCAGCGAAGCCGGCGGGATGCGCTCGTCGTGTTTCGTCACAGCCCTTATCCGGGAGCAGTGTTATGGCCAAAACTTCGATGCGCAAGTCGCAGCTTCCAAGAAGGCTATTACGCCTCGTCACGTTCCTCTTCACAATCGTATGGTGCTTCCCTGTGTGGTTGACGGCCTTCGTGCTCTTGAGCGAGACATTGACCTTGTCAAGCCTGATGTGGTTCTCGCTGTCGGCAATGGTGCTCTGTTTTCTCTTACAGGCAAATGGGGCATTAAGTCCTGGCGCTCGTCACTCCTAGAATACACTTCCCCCGGCGGACATAAGTGCATCGTCGTCCCGACGTATTCTCCTTCCTACATCTACGGTGTGTGGAAAGATCGCAACATCTGCATCCACGACATTCGGAAAGCTTGGAACCTCGCCCATGCAGAAGACCGCATCCAGTCTCCGGCATACAACTTCATTATCGAGCCAAGTTTCTCTCAGACTGTTAATACTCTCCGAATGCTGCTGGCGCGAGCAGATGCTAGAACTCTCAAGCTCGCCCCCGACGTTGAGACCCGAGGAGGTCACTTGGCTTGCACCGGTCTGGCTTGGTCAGCTCTTGATGCGATCTGCATTCCGCACCTTCGAGCTGTCCATCCCGAAATGTCGAACTGGCAACAGCGCATTAACTATTGGAACGAGGCCGAGGAAGCATTTATCGTTCATCTGCTCTATCGGCTCCTGACCCATCCGAACGTCGAATGTGTCGGACAGAACTTCCTCTACGATGCGCAATACTTCCATCGCTGGTTCCACTTCATTCCGCGCTTCAAGCGCGATACGATGATTGCTCAGCATTCGATATTCTCATCCATGCAGAAGGGCCTCGACTTCCTGTCCTCGATGTGGACGAAGCATCATATCTATTGGAAAGACGAAAGCAAAAATTGGGATCCGAAACTTGGAGAACGTCAGCTATGGATATACAACTGCAAAGATTGCTGCGTGACCTACGAAGTCGACGAAAACCAACAAAAGTTTATCGACGCATTCACAGATACTACGTGGCCCAAACTTCGCGAGGTTCACGACTTTCAACAGTCGCTATTCTATCCCGTTCTCGACACAATGAATACAGGGTTGAGAGTGGACAACTCAACCAAGGGGATATTATCTGCCGAGTTACAATCAGCAATCGACGAACGCAACGCTTGGCTTACAGAGGTCCTCGGCTATGAACTTAACATCAAGTCCCCGGTCCAGATGCAAGATCTCTTCTACCGCCAGCTCGACCAGAAGAAAATCATCAAGCGAGGGACTGGTAGCCCAACTTGCGACGACGCGGCTCTTGAGAAGCTTGCGGACCGCGAACCCCTGCTTATTCCGATTTGTAAGACAATTCGGGAACTCCGAAGTTTGGGAGTATTCCGCTCGACCTTCCTTGAAGCTCCTATTGACACCGATGAACGGATGCGCTGTTCCTTCAACATTACAGGGACTGAAACTTTCCGATTTTCGTCTAGTGAAAATGCTTTCGGATCGGGGATGAACCTCCAGAATGTTCCGTCGGGTGATGAAGGCCAGGGCCTTCCAAACGTGCGGAAGCTCTTCATCGCTGACGAGGGGATGGAATACTTCGACATCGACCTTGACTCCGCCGATGTTCGGATCGTGGTGAAGGAGAGTGGTTGTGTCAAAATGCAGCAATGGTTCGACGAGGGAAAGAAGCCTTACGTGGAAGTGGCGAAGGAGTATTTCCAAGATGACTCCATCACCAAGGAGCATGATGCCTATAAGGCTTTCAAAATCATTTGCCACGGGACTAACTACGGTGGCGGAGCTTCAGAAATCTCAAGCCGTATGCCAAAATCTGCCAAAGTTGCAGGACTTGACGAAACCCGAATTTCACAAATTCAAAAGTGGTATCTTGAGGAGCAATTTCCTGAGATTAAGGAATGGCAAGCTAGAGTTGAGGCATCTGTCAGACAATTTCGATATGTCGAAAATATCTTTGGCTATCGAATTTGGTTCTTCGATCGAATGGAAGGAACGATATTCAAGCAAGCTATTGCGAGCATTCCGCAGTCAACTGTTGCTTGTCTCATTAACCGAGGATACAGAAATATCTATGAACACGAGAAGTGGATTCGTGTATTGCTTCAAGTCCACGACAGCCTCGCGGGACAATATCCGATCGCTCGCCGGGATGAAGCCTTAAAGAAAATCCTTGACCATTGCTCCATCGAACTTCCATACTCTAGCGGCCCTCTAGTCATTCCAGTGGGCATCAAGACCTCGCCTGTCTCGTGGGGGGACTGCCAGTAAATGTCTCGGCGTCATTTCGACAACTGGATTCGTGCATTCATGGAGTATGCTTCGTTCAGCGAAGCACCTCCGCATATGCACTTTTGGACAGCTGTTTCAACCCTCGCTGGCGCCCTTCGTCGCCGCGTGTGGATCGACATGGCTTATTTCAAATGGTTCCCCAATTTTTATATCATTCTGGTCGCGCCGCCTGGGATCGTTTCCAAGTCCACCACCGCGTCGATCGGTATGAGCCTTCTGAAAAAAGTCCCCGACATTAAGTTCGGGCCTGACGTTGTCACTTGGCAAGCACTAGTCACGGGTTTCGCTGAAAGCACAATGGCCTTTGAAATGAATGGAGAGTTTCATGCCATGTCTGCTCTCACTATCGAGTCGTCAGAGTTCGGTAATCTGCTCAATCCCCAAGACAAAGAAATGGTCGATTTACTTGTTTCTCTCTGGGATGGAAAACAAGGAGCTTTTGAGAAAAAGACCAAAGGCTCTGGTCATGACGTGGTGGAGAACCCTTGGATCAATCTCATCGCTTGCACAACTCCAGCATGGATTGCAGGGAACTTTCCGGAATACATGATCGGTGGCGGGTTTACGTCCCGCTGCCTCTTCGTCTATGCCGATAAAAAGGCCCAACTCGTTGCCTATCCCGGCCAGCTCGTTCCGAAGGATATGCAGCAAACGGCCCAGAAGCTCGTCGAGGACTTAGCTCAAATCTCTCTTCTCACGGGCCAATACGAGCTAACTGCTGATGCTCTCGCATGGGGCAATACATGGTATTCTGACCACTACAACGCCAAGCACGTCAACCTCGACGATGAACGCTTCGGAGGCTATCTCGCTCGCAAGCAAACCCATATCCACAAACTCGCGATGATCCTGGCTGCAGCCGAAAGCCCCAAGCTCGTCATAACCGCCGAACACCTCGCCCTCGCCGATCGAATGGTCTCCGACCTCGAACCTGATATGCAATTCGTGTTCTCGAAAATCGGTAAGTCTGACGAAGCCGTCTACGCTGAACGCCTTATCTGGTATGTTACCAAACGCGAGGGTTGCCCTTATGCTGAAGCCTATCGCTTCGTCCACGCCCACTTTCCGAAAATTCAGGATTTCGAAGCCATCGTCACCGGAGCGATCCGCACGAACCAACTCAAGCTCATGCCCAAGCCTGGAACGAGTGAAATGTGGATCTGGCCAACGGTGCTGCCCGCTAGCCTCGTTAATTAGCCCCAATTGCGGTTAGATAAGTATTCAGATGCGTATGCATGTTGGCAACGTCAGTGTCGGTCAGCCCGCCACCAAAATAAGCAGCTGCTAGCCGATCTGCTGAAAAATTCGTCCCTCGACGCAACAACCAGCCATTACCATCCGGGGTTGCACTGGAAGCGGTTGTTAAATCAGCAACTCTAACGCCGTTAAAAAATGCGCGTTTGACTGTAGCGCCGATGCGAGAAGCGGTGCGGTGGCCTAACTTGGACACGCTAGTTCGGGCGCTATCTACTACAGCGTCGTTAACCTTGAATGCCTCGGAGCCTCCGCCGGCTTGAGCGCTGATTTCGATTACCCCTGTCCCGGTGGAAGCTACATGAAAAACAGAAGTTGTTCCAGTGCCTTCGTTGCACCATGCGCCCAGCGATGCGCTGTTCTGAGCGAAGTTATTGCCTATAGCATCAAATTGTTCGCCGAAATCGAGATAGCTAGACGTCCCATTACCGGCAAAACCGCGATCGACTGTAAAAGTCGGCGCACTGACGGCAGTTAATGCCTTGGTCGGGTTTTTGGCATTCAACCTTCCCGCTTGCTCGGCATGGGCCGCGAGTAGGCTTAGCCAGTCCAGCTTTGTCCAGATGCCGTCAGTTTTCAGCTCTCCGACTAACTGATCAATAAGAGCTTTTCGTGCATCGTCGGGTTCGACCGTCATAGCTGTGACATAGGCTTCAGCTTCGGCGTTTTCAAAGACGTATTCCGGGCTATATTGAATAGTCTTAAATTCGACCCCTTCAGCCGCGTCAGTCAGCGTTCCGTATTGATACGGTCCGAAGGTTAATTCAGGGGTGAAAACTTCGGCCATGAAAGTGGTCCTCTAAACAACCGGCGATAATAACGATATTATTACCGGCAATTTCAATTCGACTTTTTCCAAATTTCAGATTGTTGCCTATACCAGTCTTCCCAAGCTTTCGCCTTCACCCAGCAGGAGTCGTGTTGGGCGGCAAGAGCGACGGCGCCAGATGCTGGCAATCCGAAGAGTGGCTCCCTTTCTCTTGGAGGCAGATCAACCACGGAAGCGCTTCCTGCGGGATCGGATCGCCGAGGTGGACTGGCGGGGATGGAAACGGCGGGGCTACAAGCTGCTTTTCCTGGGCCCTGCATGAGGACAACGCGAGCGCTGCTAGTAATGCGATTGAGGTTTGTTTCAGTGATTCTACGGGCATTGGAGGAAACCTTTTCAGATTCGATGAGGATGCGTTTGACCTTTTTTGCGATGCGATTTTGTTCGTGCTTTACACCTTTGTCAAACTGCTCTTGACCAAACTTCGACACGGCCCGCGAGTGGAGGAACAAGCCCAAGCCGGTAAGCAAGGCAATGCCGAGAGCGATCCAGACACCTCGCGGAACACGGGCTAGAAAAGCTTTAACGCCGAGGAATGTTAACATCGTCGTCTCTTTCTATTGCCAGCTCAGCATCCTTATATTTGCCCGAAAGCTTTGCACCGGCGATCACCACCACGACCAAGACGCAAAGGCAAAGAGCAAACACAACAAAGATAATATGGCTGTTAGTTGCTAAAGATTTTAGCTGAATAGTCAGCAACCCTACGCAAGCAGTAAGCCCGTCAAAGGAGCTATCGGGGGTAATTCTATCAGCCTGGAGGGCCTTGCTGCACCAATCTGGACTGGATAAAATGTTCACAACTTTCAAAGCCATGTAGCCAAAGAAGATACTCGTTGCCGTTACGCACAACAACGCAAAAGCTTGAATAGGATGCTCTCGGATCAGCCTAATCATGCCCACCGGCCTTTCATAAGTGCCATTTGGAATTGAACAGCATGGCTTGCGATAAGATTAGCCTTGTCGAGCCCGTTGATGATCTTCCGGGCTAGGCGAAACTCGTCGAGCAGAGCAGGTTTATCCGCGGGCAGGTAACTAGAAAACTTCTTCCCCGTGAACCAGCCCTCATCCATACCTTGCCGCATGATCTTCGCCGCGACGTCAGGCTCTAGGGCCATATCGGGATAGCCGAGAAGGTTAAGCCCGAGTTTAACTCCCGCTTTGCGGTAATTCGCCCGACCTGTAAGCTGCACATATCCCCGCCCCGCGTATAGCTGCCCGTCACCGTCAGCATCCGATGTGTTGCCAAGCGCCTGGGCCAATTTTCCGGTATCGTA
>Ga0196972_1000801_pt1 | contig 11823 bp, 10 predicted proteins | sample S1v_2013CmetaG_FD_148618 | JGI IMG/M metagenome (GOLD analysis project Ga0196972, IMG submission 148618) | Soil microbial communities from Anza Borrego desert, Southern California, United States - S1+v_20-13C | ecosystem: Environmental > Terrestrial > Soil > Desert | place: USA: California... | reverse complement strand
AGAAAAAAACAATTTGGCGTGCGCCATGCTGATCCACACGCTGGCCGGGAGGCAGAGCAGTACGAAAACCCGCTGCCAAGTCGAGAGTACATTCTGGATGTCATGGCAGAGCAAGGTGTGCCTGTGCGGGTCGAGCAACTCTATGAATTGCTGGAAATCCAGGATACTGAAAGGGAAATTTTCAACAGACGACTTGCAGCGATGGAGCGTGAAGGCCAAATCATCCGCAACCGCAAGGGCGCACTTTGTATTGCCGAGAAAATCAACCTGATCGCCGGAACAGTTCAAGGCCATCCTGACGGTTTTGGTTTTCTGATTCCCGATAGTGGGGGCGACGATCTTTTCCTCTCACCTAAAGAAATGTCACAAGTGCTTCATGGTGACCGGGTAATGGTTCGACCGTCTGGGCTTGACCGTAAGGGTCGTCCGGAAGGCAAGGTTGTTGAAGTTCTTGAACGTAAGAATCGGCGGCTTGTGGGAAGGCTCATACGGGAGCAGGGTGTTACGGTTGTCGCGGCTGAAGACAAGCGCATCAATCAGGATATTCTGGTGCCGCCGGGCCAGGACATGAAGGCCAAGGCCGGTCAAGTGGTCATGATTGAGCTGATCGAACAGCCCTCGGCATACGCGATGCCTATTGGCAGGGTGGTCGAGGTGCTGGGCGACTATGCGGATCCCGGTATGGAAATAGAAATCGCACTTCGTAAACATCAGCTGCCTTATGAGTTTTCGAGCGCAGCGGTCAAGCAGGCCGAAAGCTACCCTAAATTAGTGCAAGAAGCGGACTGGAAGGGTCGCAAGGACTTGCGAGAGCTGCCACTGATCACTATCGATGGTGAAACAGCACGCGATTTTGATGACGCGGTGTTCTGCCAGCCTCAAGGCAAGGGCTGGCGCCTAGTGGTAGCCATTGCGGATGTGAGTTTTTATGTAAGGCACGGCGATGCGCTGGACAAGGATGCTTTTGATCGGGGCAATTCAGTCTATTTCCCGCGGCGCGTCATTCCCATGTTGCCGGAAGCGCTTTCCAACGGCTTATGTTCGTTGAACCCGGACGTAGAGCGCCTCTGCATGGTCTGTGATATGCAGATTGATGCCAAGGGCGAGGTCAAGCGCTATGAGTTCTATCCTTCAGTGATGCGCTCCAAAGCCCGGATGACCTATACCAAGGTATACGACATGATTATTAATCCGGATGGCGACACGGCGAAGGAATATGCCTGGCTCATGCCGCATGTCGAGCATTTGTACTCGCTATATCAGGTGCTGGCTAAAGCGCGCGAGAAACGGGGTGCCATTGAGTTTGAAACGACTGAGACGCTGATTATTTTCAATGAACACGGCAAGATCGACCATATCGAGGCTTCAACCCGTAATGACGCCCATCGGTTGATTGAAGAGTGCATGCTGGCTGCCAATGTCTGTGCTTCGGATTTACTCAAGAAACATGAACACCCGGCGCTCTACCGCATCCATGAAGGGCCGACACCTGAGAAACTGGAAGCATTGCGTACTTTTATGGGCGAATTCGGCTTCCAGATTGGTGGCGGGGATACGCCCCACGCCAAGGATTACGGCAAACTGCTGGCCCGCATCAAGGGGCGTCCAGATGAGCAGTTACTGCAGACTGTGTTGCTACGTTCCATGCAGCAGGCAGTTTATAGTCCAGACAATGTCGGCCATTTCGGGCTCGCCTATGAGTCCTATACGCACTTCACCTCGCCCATCCGGCGTTACCCTGACTTGCTCATCCATCGCGCGATTAAGGCCGTGCTCCAGAATGAGAAATACAATGCAGGCAACTGGCATCTGCTGGGCCAGCACTGTTCCATGACTGAGCGTCGGGCCGATGAAGCAACGCGAGATGTCACCAACTGGCTCAAGTGCTATTACATGCAGGATAGGATTGGTGAAACGTTTGACGGCACAGTGTCAGGCGTGACCAGCTTCGGCTTGTTCCTTGCACTCGACGATATCTATGTGGAAGGACTGCTGCACGTCACTGAGCTCGGCAACGATTATTTCCACTATGACAAGGCGCGCCATGCGATGGTGGGCGAACGCACCGGGATGCAATATAGGCTGGGCGACCGGCTCAAGGTCAAGATTAGTCGTGTAGACCTGGAAACTGCACGGATTGACTTTGTTCTAGACACTGAAGCCCTTGGTCAGATACAAACACCAAGAGCAACAAGCTCCCCCGCAGCGAAGTCTTCAAGCCGTAAAACTACAGGTACTTCGGCCGAAAAGCGCGCTGTAAAATCCAGCCGCAGCAAAACAACAGTCTCCAGTCGGAGCGAGAAAAAAGGCAAAAGGCGTAAATGAGTGAAAGCCGTATTATTTTTGGATTCCATGCCGTATTAAGTCGGCTGCGCCAACATCCCGAGAGTGTCCAGCAGATTATCTATGACAAATCCCGTAACGACGCCCGGATGCAGGATTTATTGAAGATCGCGGAGCAGAAGGATGTGCGCGCCATGCAAATGGACAAGGAGCGCCTGGATGGGCTGGCGCAGCATGGCCGGCATCAAGGGGTGTTGGCCCGCATTGTGGATACTCCGATCCCTTACCGTGATATTCACGATATCCTGGAATCGGATCTAAGCGAACCTCCATTTTTCCTGATACTGGACGGTGTGGAAGATCCCCACAACCTGGGCGCATGCCTGCGCGTGGCGGATGCCATGGGCGTGCATGCGGTCATTGCCCCTAAGGATCGCGCTGCGGGGCTCAACGCGACCGTGCGCAAGGTGGCCTGCGGAGCTGCCGAAACGGTGCCATTCATTGCTGTGACCAATCTGGCGCGTACGATGCGGGAACTCAAAGAGGCCGGAGTGTATCTGGTTGGCACCACAGCTGAGGCTGAGCAGGACTTGTTCAAGGCCAAGCTGCAAGGTCCGATGGCCATGGTGTTAGGCGCAGAGGGCAGGGGATTGCGAAGACTCACGGCTGATACTTGCGATGCCCTGGTCAGTATCCCAATGTTTGGGACAGTGGAAAGCTTGAACGTGTCAGTGGCAACGGGCATTTGTTTATACGAAGTACGCCGGCAACGCGATTTTGCTGATGGGGTCCAATAACTTCAGGTATTGGAATCGAATTCTCTCTGTCATAATGAATAGAGCCATAACTGAAAAGCCGGCTAACGCCGGCTTTTTATTCATTCATTGATAGATTATTAGTCATACGTTGGCACCATTTTTCCGGCGTCGGCTCACTGCTCCCAGCATGCCTAGACCGGCCAGCATGAGTGCGTAGGTTTCTGGTTCAGGGATGGCATGAGAGATTTCTACGTCTAGCAAAATAGCGCCCAATGAATCACCGCCCTGATTAGCAAACGTCAAGGCGTAACTTCCATCTGTAGCAGGCGTGAATCCCAAGGTGAACAAGGCTAGTGGGTCGTTTGATGCCAATGTGAACGTCTGGGAGGAGGTGCCGAAAGAGACATCAACAATGTTGCTGTCGCCGCGTGTACTGCCACCCAATGTAAAGCTGGCGTTATAGGTAATGCCGCCGGTAAGCGAAAACGATTGGCTGAGCGCACCTGCGTCATTCGTGGAACCGTCCAGGTCAATGAAGGCGCCGTTCCCGGGATAGAAATCAAAAAATCCGTTTCCTATAATATCCACTGTGCCATTGCTGACTGTCCAGCCAGCAGGTACAGCATTCAGGCTTATGGCATTACTATCAAAATTGTCGGAAAAAAGAACTGCAGCTTGAGCACCGCTGGTAAAGGCGCTGAGGGCAAACGCGCACAAGCCAGCCTTTACTGAGCGGTTTGATATAAAAGATGAACTTGGGTTTCTATTTCTAAACATGTGATGTCTCCTTCGCATAATCTACATACACACCGTTAAGTTTCAGACCCATGCAGGACTGTTGACGCTGTAGCCGAAGTCAATAGCTCAGTAAAAACTAGCTACTTCAACGAAGTACGAAGGCCACGGATTGGGGCTACCCGTTCCAGATAGCATGAAAGCTGGTGGCAGTTGGTGTGAGAACGTACAATGGAGGGCAGGAAGCCAAAATTTAATTGCTTGTGCTGTAAATCGAACGTGGCAGAGCCGCTCTTAAGCAGGTAGCTCAACACAAGTTGAGGTTTATTTAAGGCGGCCGAAATGTTATTTTAATGGTCTTTCCCGCGTTATTTTCGAATCTATTTTCAGTAAATCTTTTGGAGTAATCATGGCTGTAGAGCGTACCCTTTCCATTATCAAACCCGATGCAGTTGCCAAGAATGTTATCGGTAAAATCTATACGCGTTTCGAATCCGCAGGACTTAGAATTGCTGCTGCTAAGATGGTCCATCTTTCTCAGGCCGAAGCTGAAGGGTTTTATGCAGTGCATCGCGAACGGCCTTTCTTCAAGGATTTGGTGAAGTTCATGATTTCCGGCCCTGTGATGGTACAAGTGCTGGAAGGCGAAAATGCTGTGCTCAAGAACCGTGAATTGATGGGCGCCACGGACCCGAAGAAAGCTGATGCGGGTACCATCCGCGCTGATTTTGCCGAGAGCATTGACGCCAACGCCGTGCATGGCTCCGACTCCCCAGAAAACGCGGCGATCGAAATCGCCTATTTCTTTCCCGCGCTGAACGTTTATTCACGCTAGGCATCCTAGCTGTCCATGTCGGTAAATCTGCTTAATTTCAACCAGCCGCAGCTCGCCCAGTATTTCGAAGGCCTGGGCGAGAAGCCGTTTCGCGCAAAGCAGCTCATGCGCTGGATGCACCATTTCGGCGTCAACGATTTTGAGCAGATGACGGACATTGCCAAATCCCTGCGCACCAAGCTCATGGAAGAGGCGTGCATCACACCGCCTGTGGTGAACACCGAGCAGATTTCCAAGGACGGTACACGTAAGTGGCTCATGGACGTCGGTACAGGGAATGGGATCGAAACGGTCTTTATTCCAGAGGACGACCGTGGAACCCTGTGCATTTCATCTCAGGTGGGTTGTGCGCTGGAATGTACTTTTTGTTCGACAGGGCGGCAGGGCTTCAATCGCAACCTGACAGTCGCAGAAATCATAGGGCAGCTATGGATAGCCAGCCGAGCTTTACGCCACGAAGAAGCACCGGAAGAGCGCATTATCAGCAATGTAGTCATGATGGGCATGGGTGAACCGCTCGCCAATTTCGACAACGTAGTGACGGCATTGCATATCATGTTGGATGACTCGGCGTATGGCTTGAGCCGGCGTCGCGTCACGGTTTCGACTTCCGGCCTGGTCCCGGCTATGGACAGGTTGCGCGATCAATGCCCAGTTGCTCTGGCTGTTTCCTTGCATGCACCTAATGATGAGCTGCGCAATGAAATCGTACCGATCAATAAGAAATACCCCCTCAAGGAACTGATGGCGGCATGCCAGCGCTACCTGGAAAAGGCTCCGCGCGACTTCGTCACTTTTGAATACGTGATGCTAGAGGGTGTAAACGATACTGAAGTGCATGCCCGGCAACTGCTGGAAACGGTCAAGGATGTGCCCTGCAAGTTCAATCTGATACCATTCAATCCGTTCCCAGATAGCGGCTACAGTACTTCCAGCCAGGACAATATTCGGCGCTTTCGCGACATCCTGATGCAGGCAGGCTATGTTGTCACGACTCGTAAGACGCGTGGTGATGACATCGATGCGGCATGCGGTCAACTCGCTGGGAAAGTACTCGATAAGACCAAGCGTAGCCAACGCAGAATACATATAAAGGCAGCAGCATGAAAAAAATGGTTTTGTTGATTTGCCTGCTCCTGCTCGGGGGATGTGCATCCCAGGAGAAAATGCAAAGAGGGGAAGAATCCAATACCCGCCAAAGCGCTCGCATTCATACTGAGCTGGGTGCCGGTTATTTTGCCCAAAGAAATATCCCGATAGCGCTTGAAGAGTTTACTGAGGCGACCCAGATCGATCCTACCTATGCCATGGCCTATACAGGATTAGGTCTGGTCTACGCAGCCCTCAAGGAGGATGCCAAGGCGGAGGCCAATTTCAAGAAAGCTTTGCAGCTCGATCCTGGCAGTTCCGAATCCCATAACAATTACGGCACGTTCCTATGCTCGCGTGACCGTATTGATGAATCGATTACGCAATTTCTCGAGGCCGTAAAAAACCCGCTTTATACCACGCCTGAGTCTGCTTATTTTAATGCAGGGGTTTGCGCGCTCAAGAAAAAGGATGTGACGAACGCTGAGGCCTATTTAAGGAAAGCCTTGCAGATTCAGCCATTGATGCATTCTGCTGCGTATCAGCTGGCTTCCATTCAGTATGGCAGGGAAGATTATGAGCAGACGCGTAATTACCTTCAGTATGCGCTCGCTGATAACCCCGCGCCTGAAGTTCTCTGGCTTGCCATACGGACTGAGCGGAAATTGGGGGGCAAGGATGCTGAAGCCAGTTACGCGCTTGAACTGAGGCGCCGGTATCCTGAGTCCAATGAGGCCAAGGAGCTCCTTTCAGGAAAGTAAGCATGAGTGATTCCCCCGACGATACGCCAGAGATCAGGACCGCCGAAATGCCCGTTTTGGGGCGGCATCTGCGTGAGGTACGTGAAGCACACGGACTTGCTGTAGAGGATATTTCAAATCGCCTGAGGTTGAGTACCCGTCAAGTCAAGGCCTTAGAAGAGGATGATTTTACGGTCTTGCCGGAACCCATGATCACTCGGGGTTTCATCAGGAATTATGCGCGTCTCCTGGAACTTGACCCCGAGCCGCTGCTTGAAGCGTATCGCGCGCTAGTGCCTTCGGAGCCGCCGCGCGCCATTAGTATTCCTTCTGCGAATATCCCTATCTCCGATAACGGACGTCGACCATGGATGGCGTACTTCATCGGCTTTCTTTTGGTCGCTGTGATCTTGGGGGTCTGGTTATATACGGATCGAGCGACGAGTCCCAGCCAGAAGGCAGACCCGGCACCGCTTGCTGAGACGACTGAGTCTCTGGTGCCGAATGAACCTGCTGACTCAATGCCGGTTCCTGCCTTGCCTCTGGCCGAGCGACTTAGCGAGGAGACCGCCACTGCCGAAGTGCCACCTACAACCATTGGAACGGATGCTGCTAGTGTTGGTAATCCTACTGGGGCGAGCCAAGCAGGGCCAGCTGATAACGCAGCAACACGGAATACAGCAGTGCCGACAGCTACTGCCAAACTTGAATTCAACTTTACGGACAAGAGCTGGGTGAGTGTGACCGATGGCAACAATCAGGAAATACTCAACAAAACCCAAGCGGCAGGAAGCCAGGAAGTGGTAGAGGGTAAGCCACCGCTGAAGGTTGTGATCGGCAATGCAGGAGGCAGCACACTAACCTACAATGGCAAAGCGATTGATCTAGGGCCACACACCCGCCTTAATGTCGCTCGCATAACTCTTGAATAAACCGGATTTTTAATCGTTCAGCATGCGTCATATAACCAAACAAGTGATGATTGGCAATGTGGCGGTAGGCGGTGGAGCGCCTGTCGTCGTGCAATCGATGACCAATACCGATACGGCAGATGCCGAGGCCACGATCCGGCAGGTCTACGAACTGTGGCGGGCTGGTTCTGAAATTGTGCGGATTACGGTCAATTCCCCAGAAGCAGCCGCCCAAGTGGGGCTCATCCGCAGGCAGCTTGATGACATGGGCTGTGATGTGCCTTTGGTCGGTGACTTCCATTTCAATGGACACAAGCTACTTGCCCAATATCCGGAATGTGCAAAAGCGTTGGCCAAATACCGAATCAATCCCGGTAATGTCGGTAAGGGCTCAAAGCGCGATGACCAGTTTTCGGCCATGGTGCAAACTGCCATTGATTATGACAAGCCCGTGCGCATTGGTGTGAACTGGGGAAGCCTCGACCAGGCCAAGATGGCGCGCATGATGGATGAAAATGGCAAGCGCTCAGATCCATTGCCAGCGGAGGCGCTCATGCGCGAAGCGTTGATTCAGTCCGCCTTGGAGAGTGCAGAACAGGCTGTGGCCTGGGGGTTGCCTGCGGACCATATCGTGATCTCCTGCAAAGTGAGCAATGTGCAGGATCTCATTAAGGTGTACCGTGATCTGGGGAGTCGCTGCGATTATGCATTACACCTTGGCTTAACCGAAGCCGGTATGGGATCTAAAGGTATTGTGGCCTCGACCGCGGCCTTGTCTATTCTGCTGCAGGAAGGCATAGGCGACACCATTCGTGTTTCATTGACGCCCGAACCAGGCGAGAGCCGTACCAAGGAAGTCGTGGTCGCGCAGGAGATCCTGCAGACCATGGGTATCCGTTCGTTCACCCCATTGGTAACGGCGTGTCCCGGCTGTGGCCGTACCACCTCCACCTACTTCCAGGAGCTCGCCCAGAAAATTCAGGCTTACCTGCGTGACCAGATGCCTATTTGGCGTAGTCAGTACCCGGGTGTGGAAAACATGAGCGTGGCTGTGATGGGGTGTGTGGTTAACGGACCCGGCGAATCCAAGTTGGCCAACATTGGCATCAGTCTGCCAGGTACCGGGGAGGTGCCGGTGGCGCCGGTCTTTATCGATGGCGAGAAAAACGTCACCTTAAAAGGCGATGCCATCGCAGAGGAGTTTCAGTCCATCGTTGAGGAATATGTTCGCAGCCATTACGCAACCGGCAACCCAATCTCGCCGACAGTTTCTGTAAGTCCCAAGACGATCCCGCTCAAAGCCATTTAATCCATGAGCGTCAAATTTCAAAGCATCAAGGGCTTCTACGACATCTTGCCCGACCAAACGGCACTTTGGCAAAAGCTGGAAGACACCGCGGAGCGAGTACTCAGGCTCTATGGCTATCGCAACATCCGTCTCCCCGTGGTTGAGCCTACTGAGCTCTTCGTACGAAGCGTGGGCGAGCATACCGATATTGTCGAAAAGGAAATGTATTCCTGGGTCGACTCACTGAATGCCGACAGGCTCACACTACGGCCGGAAGGCACAGCTGGTTGTGTACGCGCTGTCGTTGAGCACAACCTTACCTACAATGGCCCGCAGCGGCTGTGGTATATGGGACCCATGTTCCGCCACGAGAATGTGCAGAAAGGCCGGCAACGGCAGTTCCACCAGATCGGCGTGGAAGCCTTTGGCTATAGCGGTCCTGATGTGGATGCTGAACAAATCGTCATGCTGGCCCGACTCTGGCGTGAGTTGGGCCTCGCGGAAGTAGAACTGCAAATCAATACCATAGGGGATATCAGTGAGCGCGCGGAATACCGCAACTCGCTTATCGCTTATTTCTCTGAACATCTTGATCTATTGGATGAAGATGCCAGACGTCGTTTGCATACCAATCCATTACGTATCCTCGATAGCAAGAATCCTAAGATGCAGGCGATGATCGAAGCGGCACCCAAGCTCATCGATCATCTAGGAGAGGAAACCCGGGCACATTTCGAGGGCTTGTGCCGTTTGCTGGATGAATCACTCGTATCTTATCGCCTCAATACCAGGCTGGTGCGCGGGCTGGATTACTATAACCGCAGTGTTTTTGAATGGATAACCACCAAGCTCGGCAGTCAGGGTACCATAGCTGCTGGTGGCCGTTATGATACGCTCGTGCAGAATCTGGGCGGCGACACCACACCCGCATGTGGCTTCGCCATGGGCCTGGAGCGCATCTGCCTGTTGATGCAGGAATATGGCATTACAGCAAGCAATGCACCTGACGTGTATCTGGTTAATGTTGGTGAGGCTGCCGAGCGTCAGGTTTTAGGTATAGCAGAAAAATTGCGAGATGCCGGTGTGACCGTTGCCATGCATGCCGGTGGCGGTAGCTTTAAGTCGCAGATGAAAAAGGCAGACCGTAGCGCTGCTGCTTATGCCATGATCATTGGCGAAGATGAGGTAATTGCGAACGAGGTGACGCTCAAATCCATGACAGGTGGTGAGCAAGCCAGGCTGAAACTACAGGATGCAATCAGGAAACTCCAGGCGCAAAGTTGAGCGAGCTGCTTAAAATCGAGGGACTCACGGTCTCACCGGTAGGAGCACCAGACAAGTTACTGGTGAATGACGTTTCCTTCTCGCTGGCGGCGGGCAAGACGACCTGTATCGTGGGCGAATCGGGCAGTGGGAAAAGCCTGACGGCATTATCTGTCATGGGCCTGCTCTCCAGGCAACTGCAACGCATTAAAGGCAGGGTCATATTCCAGGGGCAGGATCTGACCATGTTGGATAATGAGCAGTTACGCCAGATACGCGGCAAAAAGATCGGCATGATATTCCAGGAGCCGATGACGTCGCTCAATCCCGTACTCAAGGTGGGTTATCAAATCGGCGAAAGCCTTGCAGTGCATTTGGGCCTCAAGGGGGATGCGTTGAATTCCCGCGTTGCTCATCTGTTGGAGCAAGTGGGTATTCCCGCCAGTCGCGCTGATAGTTATCCCGATGAGCTATCCGGTGGGCAACGCCAGCGCGTCATGATCGCCATGAGCATTGCCTGTGAACCTGTCATGCTGATAGCTGATGAGCCTACCACGGCACTCGATGTCACCGTTCAGGCGCAGATTCTCGAACTGCTGGATGAACTCAGGCGGCGTTTGAATATGGGCATGCTCTTCATTACGCACGACTTTGGCGTGGTGGCGGATATTGCAGATGACGTTGTCGTCATGTTTCGCGGGCAGATCGTTGAATCAGGCCTGGTTGACCAGGTGCTGCATAACCCCCAGCACCCTTACACTCGCGCATTACTTGCCTGTGTACCGGATGCGGAAGGCAGGAAGCCATTACGCCCCATCGACTATGCCTGGCTCAATGAAGAGGCTCCGGCATGAGCGAGATCATCCTCTCTGCCAGCCACTTGTATAAAACCTACCGCCAGCGCAGTGGCCGTTTTGGTTTCGGCAGTACAGTCATCAAGGCCTTGGATGACGTGAGTATCAATTTGCATGCAGGTTCTACATTGGCCGTTGTAGGAGAGTCGGGCAGTGGAAAATCAACCTTGGCACGTTGTCTGTTACAATTGCAGCCCCTTGATAGTGGCGAAATCCTGTTTCAGGGACGTGATTTGTCTAAATTGTCTGCGAATGAATTGCGCCATGAGCGGCGCCATTTGCAAATGATTTTCCAGGATCCGTTCGCCTCTTTGAATCCGCGCATGAAAGTGGGAGAAATCGTAGGCGAGGGTCTGCTGATCCACAGTACGGATACCCCATCTGAACAGCGCAAGAAAGTGCTGAGCATGCTCAAGCGTGTGGGGCTGGAAGAGTCAGACATGCAGAAATATCCGCATGAATTTTCGGGCGGCCAGCGGCAGCGCATCGGCATTGCGCGTGCGCTAGTGTTGGAGCCCAAGGTTGTGGTGTGCGATGAGCCTGTATCTGCCCTCGATGTCTCAATTCAAGCGCAGATTCTGTTGCTGCTCAAGGAGCTACAGCAGGAAATGTCGCTAAGCTATATCTTTATCAGCCACGATCTGAGGGTGGTAAGGCATATCGCTGACGAGGTTGCAGTGATGCATAACGGCAAGCTGATCGAGCAAGGCAAGGTCAGCGACATTTATGCAGCGCCGCGTGAGCAATACACACGAAACTTATTGAATTCAATCCCTGGTCGCAAGCAAACAGCTGCGCAACATGTTTAGGAAGCGTTATGGCATACGATTTAGAAGAACAGGAACAGATAGATGCCTTCAAAGCCTGGTGGAAAGCCAATGGTAATAAGGTCCTTGCGGTGCTGGCAGTGGCCGTTGCCTGTTTCGTCGCCTTGCAAGGCTGGAAGTCATATCAGAGCAAGAAGTCGGTTGAGGCATCCACGCACTACCAGCAGCTGATCCAGACTGACCCCAAGGATGTAAAAGCCATACAGGCGATTTCCTCACAGCTCATTGAAAAATACAGTG
>Ga0196972_1000800_pt1 | contig 11825 bp, 10 predicted proteins | sample S1v_2013CmetaG_FD_148618 | JGI IMG/M metagenome (GOLD analysis project Ga0196972, IMG submission 148618) | Soil microbial communities from Anza Borrego desert, Southern California, United States - S1+v_20-13C | ecosystem: Environmental > Terrestrial > Soil > Desert | place: USA: California... | reverse complement strand
CCTTAAACTTAGCTTCTTGAACTAGTCTTTATTATTAGGCTTTTCTACGTTTCCACCAGATTACGACACCGGCCACTAGCAGCCCGATCGGCAAGACGAGACGGAAGCCGAAGAAGATAAGCGCTGCCATAATACGGCCGCCCGTGTCGGACGGGATAATGACGTTCACATCTTTGAGCGGTTTGGGCTGAATGGTAATCAAGCTATCGTCGCCGGCGAGCCAGTTGACGATGTTAATGCCCAGGTCCAGATTCCCGCCGTTGGCGATAAACGTATTGGAGAGGAAATTGCCGTTACCGACGATCACCACGCGCTGGCCCTTTTTGCCGTAAACGCGCTCTAGTGCTACTGCAACATTGATCGGGCCGCGAATATCCTTCTTGTCGTCAAAGCTCACTTTGCTATCGAGCTTGCCGGTTTCCAGCCAGCCGTTAGGCGCAACTTCAACCAGGTGGCTAACCTTCCAGCCGTTCTCATCGTTGCCGTGCGCTTCAACCTTGCGCGCTTCCGGGAACAGGGTACGCAGCATGAAGTTCTTGGTGATCGCATGTTCGCCGTAGGCACTGGCAAACGCCACCTTGGAATCGGCCCCATACTGGGCCGAGGACAAGTCCACGACTATGCCGGGCGTAACCTCCAGGCCCAGGTATTCAGCCACGGACTGCAGGCCGTGCATTTTCTCATCATCCAGCAGCCACAGCAGATTGCCGCCGCCTTCCAGATAAGTTTTGATCTTGTTGGCCTCGACTTCGCTGATATCCACCTGCGGGCTGGCAATGACCAGCATGGCGCCATTGGTGGGTACGCCCTGGGCAATCGTCAAGTCCGGATTAGCCAGCTTGAAGCCTTTTTTCTCAAGCTGTTTGCCGAATTCGCCGAGGTCATGATTCTTGAGGCCGATCAGGTTGCGTTCGCCATGGCCGTCCAGATACATGACGGCGCGCTTATTGCTGCGCGACAAACGCACCAGCAGATTGGTCATGTCCTGTTCTACGTAAGGAGGCGCCAGATGTTCGCTGCGCTTTTCGTACTCAACGACCAGTTCGCCTTCAGCCTTGATGCCTTCTTCTTGCGCCAGCTTGGGATGCTCAGCCGGGTTGATGAAAGTGACCTTGATATCAGGCTTGGTGCGCTGGTAGCGTGAGACAAAGTCATTAATGGTCTTGCGGTACTGGTCGTCCTGTGAGACGTAGACGGTAATATTGACCGGCCCCTTCATCTGCTTCAACACATTCACGCTGCCCTCGGTCAGGGTATTCCGGTTGCTCTGCGTGATATCGCGGGAAACATGGTATTCATGCGAAAGGAAGCCAAGCAGGAATACCAAAGCCAGGAACAGCAGCACAAAGAAGCTGTTCTGCATGAAGAGCTGAAAACGCAATTTACGATTAATTTTCATGATTATTGCCTGATTAGCCGCGCAGACGGTCGGCATCGAGGCGACGCACCGTCAAAGTCAAGAAAGTGATGATAAATAACAGGAAGTAGGCAAAATCGCGTGTATCCAGCAACCCGCGTGAGAATGGCTCGAAATGCCGCATCAAGGACAGGTAAGCTGCGGCGCTGTTAGGATCGCCGGCAAAAAAGTGATCCAGAATCAGCAGCCCGAACAGGGCAATGAAGGTAATGATGCCTGCTACCACGGGCTGCTGCGTCAGGCTGGAAACATACAGGCCCAGCGCCGAGAAGCTCGCCACCAGGAACCACAGGCCCAGCGCGTTAGCCAGGACGTAGCCAAAATCGAGCTCGGACCATAGGTTGAGCGAACTCATCATGGCCACCATGAACAGGATCAGGATGGTCAGGAAAGTCACCAGGCCGAAAAATTTGCCGAGCACGACTTCTGTCAGCGACAAAGGTGCGCTGAACAGGAACGGCAGGGTCTGACTGCGGCGTTCTTCGCTGATGAGGCGCATGGACAGCAGCGGCACGGCAAACAGCATGACGAAGGAAGCAATGCTGAACACGTTATGGCCGACAAATTCCGTCACGCCCATGCGCTGCTCAGGACGGATCATGCCGGACATGGTCTGGAAGTACTGGTCGATACCGATCAGGAAAAAAGTGCCGAAGACAAATTGCAGCAGGGCCAGGATCACCCAGCCCATAGGCGAGGCGAACAGGCTTTGGAGTTCTTTTCGGGCGATATTAACAATCATGGATGAATCACCTTCTTATATGGCAGGGACTGATTCCTGCGTCGTTAAATTGCGTGTTCCTGGAATGTCAGCTGGACGAACACTTCTTCAAGGCTGGTCTGGTCCGGATTGATCTGATAGAGACCCCAGCCGTTGTTGACTGCAGCCTGCACCAACGCCTCGGCTGGCGCCTGCCCATCCGCATGGCGCACGCGGAGCAAGCCATTGGGCATTGCCTCAATGCCGACCACGCCGGGCACCTGCAGCAATTCATCGCCAGCCGGCGGATGATTCAGGCCCACCAGCAGCTTGTTGCCGTGGCGCTGCTGCTTAAGTACGTCGATAGCGCCATTGAACACCAGCTGGCCCTTATGAATGATTTGTACGCGGTCACAAATCATCTCGACTTCAGGCAGGATGTGGGTGGAAAGGATGACGCTGTGTTCGCCGCCTAATTCTTTAATAAGGGCGCGTATATCGCGGATCTGGATCGGGTCGAGGCCGACAGTAGGTTCGTCGAGAATGACGACCATGGGGTTGTGTATGATGGCCTGGGCAATACCTACACGCTGCTGGTAGCCCTTGGACAGGTTTTCAATAAGACGCTTGCCCATTTCGGTCAGGCCGCAGCGCTCCTTAGCAACTTGTACGGCCTTCTTGATATGCCCACGGCTTACACGATGCAGGCGGGCTGCTATGGTAAGAAACTCGTCTACGGTAAGCTCACGGTAAAGCGGAGGCTGCTCAGGCAGGTAGCCGATCAATGCCTTGGCTTCCTTGGGGTTTTCGATGATGTCGATGCCGCAAATTTTCACGGTACCGGAGCTCGGCGCCAGATTACCGGTCAACATTTTCATGGTGGTGGACTTGCCGGCACCATTCGGACCAAGAAAACCCAACACTTCACCCTTGTTCAAGGTAAAACTTACATTGCTAACTGCTTCTCGGCCCCCATAGACGCGGGTCAGCTCGCTCGCCTCAACGGTTATAGTAGTCATAAATTATTCTGGATACCCGATTGTGGGCTGCTAAATTAAAAAAACGCCTGACAACTGTCAAGCGCCTGATGTTTTGCCGCAATATTTGAGACTATAGCCCTTGGAAAGTTCTGTTCAAAAAGCTATAGTCAAACTTCATTATGGATGAACTCGCAGTCAGTGTCACGGACTAAACAACCATACCCGATATATAGCAGATCCGCCCCATTACTTACAGTAACGAGAACAATTCGATATGCCTACGCACCCGACCCTCAAGTTAACTCTTGCATGGGCACTCCTTGCTTCAGCCGTTCCAGCCTTTGCCGCGGATAATGCCCCTGCCAAAGCCAAAGCGCCGCAACCCACGCTGACCAGCGAATTCGTATATAAGTACCTGGTGGGAGAAGTGGCGGGGCAGCGCGGTGATATGGGCCTGGCCAGCAACATCTTTCTGGACCTGGCCAAATCGAGCCGTGACCCGCGTCTGGCTGAGAGAGCGGCAAAGGCTGCGGTATACGGCAACAAACCCAAAACGGCAATCCAGGCAGCCACGCTCTGGGCAGAACTGGATCCTAATTCGATTGAAGCTCAGCAAGCCAGCACCCAAATGCTGGTCAGCACCGGCGCGTTGAGCGAGGCTAAACCGCATCTGCAAAAACTGCTGGCCAAGGAAGATACGCGCGCCAACGGCTTCCTCTACCTGAACAGCCTACTTGCACGGCAGCAGGACAAGAATGCCGTCCTGAATCTGGTGCAGGAACTGGCGAAGCCCTACCCTAACCTGCCAGAAGCCCATTTCACTATTGCTAATGCAGCCTGGTCCGCAGGCAAGAACGACCTCGCCATCAGCGAACTTGAACAAGCTAATAAATTGCGTCCGGGCTGGGAAATCAGCGCCATTCTGCAAGGGCAGGTCCTGTTGAGCCAGTCGCCCGAGACCACGCTTGCCTTTTATCGCACCTTCCTCAGCCAATATCCTCAGGCCAATGAAGTACGCCTGACCATGGCTCGGCTGCTGGTTAATCAGAAGCGCTTCGACGAAGCCAAGGTTGAGTTCATCAAACTGGTGGAAGCGGCAAAAGGCAATCCTGAAATCCTGGTAGTCGTAGGCCTGCTGTCGTTCCAGGTGACCGATTACGCCGAAGCGGAAAAATATTTCCAGCAAGCGCTGCAATCCGGCTTCAAAGACCCGGACCAGGTTTATCTCTACCTGGGCCAGATCGCCGAAAAGCAGAAACAGGATGAACAGGCCTTGGGCTGGTACAACAAGGTGCAGCCCGGTGATCGCTACCTGGATGCCAAACTCAACATCGCCAGCTTGATGGCGCGTACGCAGAATGTAGACGCAGCAATCCAGATGTTGGATGACCTGCAGGAGGTGAACAGTGAGCAGATGGCGACTATCGTGCAAGCCCAGGCCAATCTGCTGACCCAGGCCAAACGCTATCAGGAAGCCTTTAACCTGCTGGAATCCGCGGTCGCCAACCTGCCTAATACGGCAGAAATCATATACGACTACGCCATGGCGGCAGAGCGCGTACAACGGCTTGATGTTATGGAAAAAGAGCTGCGCAAGCTGATCCAACTCAAGCCGGACTTTGCGCAGGCCTACAACGCGCTGGGCTACACCTTGGCAGATCGCAACATGAAGCTGGATGAGGCACGCAAGCTCATTGAGAAGGCTTTGACCTTGAGCCCCAACGATCACTACATTCTCGACAGCATGGGCTGGGTGCACTATCGCATGGGCAAGCTGGACAAGGCAGCCGACTATCTGCGCCGCGCCTACAATTCACAGACCGATCCTGAAATCGCTGCCCATCTGGGCGAAGTACTATGGCAGCAAGGCAAGCGCGATGAAGCGCAGAAAACCTGGGAAGAAGCCTTGCGTAGCCACCCCGAAAATGAAGTATTGATCAACACGACCAAGAAGTTCAAAAACTAACCGCATGTCAGCCTCATTTCGTGCGCCGGTACTACGCCGGCTGCCGCTGCTTGCGGCATTAACCATGGCTGGGTGCGCCGCCTTGCCTTCTCAGCAGCAACAGCCCGCCAGTACGCCGCAGATACATCAGCAGCATCTGGCCAGCCTCGCCAATATTAAGCAGTTCTACCTGGAAGGCCGCATAGGCGTGCAGGCCGAAGGACGCGGCTTCTCTGGCACCACGCGCTGGCACCATGAGGGCCCGGCCAATGATATTGGCCTGTTTTCGCCTCTGGGCAGCCAGGTGGCCAAAATCAATATCACCGCCGACGGGGTCACGCTCATCACCAACAACGGCAAGATTTATCGCGCCAACAATGCAGAAACACTGACCCAGGAAACGCTGGGCTGGAGCCTGCCCATGCAGGGCCTGCCGGACTGGGTGCTGGGCCGCCCTAAAGCCGGCCCCGTAACCGAATCGCATTGGGATCAAGCAGGCCGGCTCACACGTCTTCAGCAGGACGGCTGGAATATCGAGTATCCGCAATACGCCGAGGCTGAAGGCTATCAGCTGCCGACCAAGGTCACGTTGCGCAGCCCCAAGCTTAACCTCAAGCTCGTGATCGAGCAGTGGTACGGCCTGCCGGATAAAGACAATAGAGCTCAAGAAGAAAGCCAGCAGTGATGCAGGATTTCCAGAGTTTTCCCGCCCCGGCAAAAGTTAACCTGTTTCTGCACATTACAGGACGCCGCGCGGATGGCTACCACCTGCTGCAAACCGTTTTTCGGCTGCTCGATTTTTCCGATACCTTAAAGCTGAGACCCCGCCAGGACGGCGTTATCAGCCGCATGCAGGATATTGCCGGCGTGCCTGAGGATCATGACCTCTGCGTGCGCGCTGCGCGCTTGCTGCAGCAGCACACTGGCTGCAGCATGGGCGTCGATATCGCGCTCGACAAGCGCATCCCCATGGGCGGCGGCCTGGGCGGCGGCAGCTCCGACGCGGCCACTGTGCTGCTGGCGCTGAACCGGCTCTGGGACCTCAATCTGCCGCGTGAAGAATTGCTTAAACTGGGTTTGCAGCTCGGCGCGGACGTGCCGGTTTTCATCTTCGGCACTAATGCCTGGGCTGAAGGAATAGGCGAAAAATTACAGCCTATTGCTCTGGCTCCAGCGTATTATGTTGTGCTCACGCCGCCAGTACATGTATCTACGCCACAAGTTTTTGCCAGCAAGGAATTGACAAGGGACACGATTCCCACGACAATAGCGGCCTTTTCGAGGGGTGCAGTTCGTAACGATCTCGAAACCGTAGTTTGCCGACAATATCCTCCTGTCGCAGCATGTCTGGAATGGTTAAATCAATTCTCACAGGCGCACATGAGTGGTTCCGGTGCATCGGTGTTCGGAGAGTTCGACGATCCGATCGAAGCGGAAGCAGTACTTGATGAAGCCTTGCAGGACAGAAATCTGAATACAGCAGATTTCCAGATTACTGGCTTTATGGCACGCGGGCTTGATCAACACCCGCTGCACAGCTTTGCTGAATAAAAGCAGGTTGATCAAAAAATATTGGGGAGTCGCCAAGCTGGTTAAGGCACCGGATTTTGATTCCGGCATGCGAAGGTTCGAATCCTTCCTCCCCAGCCAGAATAACAAGAGCGTGTAGCCTTACACGCTCTTAGTTTTTTAACCTTTTATTATTAATAATAAATAAGGATTCCGGCAGTGGCCAACGGCGACATAATGGTGTTTACGGGCAATGCCAACCCTAAACTGGCTGAAGAAGTCGCTGGCCACCTGGGCATAGGCTTGGGCCGTGCAACGGTTGGTCGCTTCAGCGATGGCGAAGTAATGATCGAACTGCTCGACAACGTGCGCGGCAAGGACGTTTTCGTACTGCAGTCCACTTGTACCCCCACCAATGACAGCCTTATGGAAGTCATGGTCATGGTCGATGCGCTGCGCCGCTCTTCTGCCGGCCGTATCACCGCCGCCATTCCTTATTTCGGATATTCGCGCCAGGACAGACGTCCGCGCTCGGCACGCGTTGCCATTACGGCCAAAGTGGTTGCCAACATGCTCACCAGCGTCGGCGTTAACCGCCTGTTGACTATGGACCTGCACTCTGACCAGATTCAGGGTTTTTTCGATATTCCCGTTGATAATATTTACGCCACGCCTATCTTGCTGGGCGACCTCTGGAAGCAAAATTACGAAAACCAGGTGGTGGTCTCTCCCGATGTCGGCGGCGTAGTCCGTGCCCGCGCACTGGCCAAGCAACTGAATTCCGATCTGGCGATTATCGATAAGCGCCGCCCGAAGCCGAACGTGGCCAAGGTCATGAATATTATTGGCGATGTCGCAGATCGTACCTGCATCATCATGGATGACATGGTCGACACCGCCAATACCCTATGCGAAGCCGCTGCCGCTCTCAAGAACCAGGGCGCTGCCAAGGTTGTAGCTTACTGTACCCACCCTGTTTTATCAGGCAGCGCAATCGAGCGCATCAGCGGTTCCCAACTGGATGAGCTGGTAGTTACCAATACCATCCCGCTACGTGCCGATGCGATTGCATGCAAGAAAATCCGTCAGCTGAGCACTGCGGAACTGCTGGCTGAAACGATACGTCGCATCAGCCGTGAAGATTCCGTCAGCTCACTGTTCATGGAATAAGTTTCGATCGAAACGCGCAAGCGGATTGGTCACAACCCTGTTATCTGGTCGCGGATAACAGAATATTAGGAGTAGTAAAATGGAAATCACAATTCAAGCAAGCAAGCGCGAAGGCAAAGGTACGGGTGCGAGCCGCCGTCTCCGTCGCGCCGGCAGTGTACCAGGCGTTATCTACGGTGCCAGCAAAGATCCAGTCAGTGTGCAGTTCGATCACAAGGCTCTTTTCCTGCAGTTCCGTCACGAAGCATTCCACGCTTCGATCCTGACCCTGGATCTGGAAGGCAAGAAAGAACAAGTTCTGCTGCGTGACTACCAGATGCATCCAGTACGCAACACTATCCAGCACATCGACTTCCAGCGTGTAAGCGCTACTGAGAAGATCCACGTTAAGGTGCCTCTGCACTTCATCAATGAAGATGTGGGCCCTGGCGTTAAGCTGGGCGGCGGTATCGTTACCCACATCCTGACCGAAGCCGATGTAAGCTGCCTGGCAAAAGACCTGCCAGAGTTCATTGAAATCGATCTGGGCAATGCAGAAGTCGGCCAGACCATTCACTTGTCCGAAATCAAAGTGCCTAAGGGTGTTGAGTTCGTTCAGCTGTCTCACGGTACCGACGCTGCAGTTGCTACGGTTACCAAGCCACGCGGCGCGGTAGCTGACGAAGAAACGCCAGCTGAAGAAGCACCAGCAGCCGCACCAGCAGCTGAGTAATTCGCAGTTCGCGATGTAGAATAACGCGCGTTCCGGGAAACCGGGACGCGCGTATTTATTTGAGGATTTGCAAACGGAAACCGCATGAGTGGCATTCAGCTAATCGTTGGTCTAGGCAACCCCGGCGCTCAATACGAAGCAACGCGGCATAACGCCGGCTTCTGGTGGGTGGATGAGGTCGCGGCCTCCCATGCAAGCCGGCTCAATGTCGAGAGCAAGTTTTTCGGCATCGCCGGTCGCCTCAAAGCGGACGGGCATGAAGCCTGGCTGCTGAAGCCTGCCACCTTCATGAATGCCAGCGGACGTTCTGTTGCCGCCTTGGCCAATTTTCACAAGATTCCGCCCGAAGCTATCCTCGTCGTGCACGACGAACTGGACCTGGAACCCGGCAACGTCAAGCTCAAAAAAGGCGGCGGCCATGGCGGACACAATGGGCTCAAGGATATTACCGCCGCGCTGGGTACCCCCGACTTCTGGCGCCTGCGCTTGGGCATAGGCCATCCCGGCCACCGCAATGAGGTTGTAAATTTTGTGCTGCATGCGCCTTCGCGTGAAGAAATGCAGCTTATCGAACAAACCATGGACGCCAGCACAGCGGTACTACCCATGCTGCTCAAAGGCAATTTTGAAGCCGCCATGCTCAAACTGCATACAAAAAAGTAGCTCCCTCCGCAATTACCCCTTTTAAAAATAATGACTTAACCAATCAACAGGTGTAAATTGCTGCTGTAACTCAAGGGGTTAATTCTCATACACGTCTAATGAATAAAAACAGCCGCACGCAGGGCTATCTGCTATTTACGCTATTGCTTTCGGCGGCTGCCCTTATTTCCAATAAAGTGCAGTGGGATAGCTCGGCCTCGCTCCATACGATTATGGAAGTGATTGCGACAGTCATGGCGTTGACCGTAGGCGCAATGTCATTGATTCGCTACTACAGTCATACCGAAAATAAATACCTGTTGGTCGGTTTAGGCTTTATAGGCACGGCGTTGCTAGACAGCTTCCATGCCAGCGTTACTTCGATCTGGTTTCACGAGTTCTTCCCTTCACAGCTGGAAAGGCTGCTGCCCTGGAGCTGGATCGCGTCCAGGCTCTTTTTAGCCATCATGCTGACGCTAAGCGTTGCCCCATGGCTCGGTAGAAATCCACCCGTAATCAAAAACCCATCCAATGAGCCGCGGATCTATTTCCTCGCGGCCTCGGCCATTTTAGGCTGTTTCGCATTTATCGCTTTCGTCAGCCTGCCACCTGGTTACTTTGCCCACATGGCAGTTTCACGGCCGGAAGAATGGCTTCCTGCCCTGTTCTTTGCGCTGGCCCTGGTCGGGTATTTACGCCAGGGCGCTTGGCGAACAGTCGATATCGATCACTGGATGGTGCTGGCGCTGATCACGAGCCTTATCGGCCAGATTGGATTCATGGCTTTTTCGACCCACCTGTTCGACGCGCGCTTCGACATTGCCCATGCATTGAAGCAGATCAGTTACTTATTTGTCCTCATCGGGCTGCTGATCACCACTTATAAATCCTTCAAGCAGCTTGAGCGTGAAATTCTGGAACACCGGCAAGCCGATATCAAAAACCGCATGCTCGTGACCGCCATTGAAAAAAACCCGGTAGCGGTAATGGTCACCAATGCGCAGGCGCAGATTGATTACTGCAATTCCAAAGCCTTGCAAATGCTCGGTTATAAAAGTGAAGAAGTCATCGGCCAGAACCCGAAAATGTTCGCCTCAGGAAAAACGCCTATCCATACTTACAATTCGATGTGGGAAACCTTATCCAAGGGTGAAGACTGGAAAGGAATTTTCTTCAACAAGAAACGCAACGGCGAAGAATTGATTGAAGAATCACACATTTCGCCCATCATGGATGAAAACCAGAACATTACGCATTTTGTCGCCATTAAACTGGATGCCACGGAACGCACCCTCAAGGAGCAGGATACCTGGTACAAAGCCAATTACGACTGGCTGACCACATTGCCTAACCGCGGCCTGTTTCTCGACCGTGCACACAATGCCTTGAAAAATGCGAAAAGGGCCAATGCCGGCATCGCCATTCTGTTCATCGATCTAGACGGCTTTAAAGCAGTCAACGATACTTACGGCCATCAGGCCGGTGACAAGCTGTTGCAATGGGTCGCTTCCCAAATCAGCCGCGCCATCAGAGACAGCGATACAGTAAGCCGTTTCGGCGGCGACGAATTCGGCCTGCTGTTATCCAACTTCAGCGAGCAAGAAGAAGTCAGACTGGTTGCAGAGAAAGTGTTGTCCGCCATCAACCAGCCCTGCTCCATCGGCGATGTTGAGGTCGTCATCTCGGCCTCAATTGGCATTGCACTCTACCCCGAGCATGGCGACGATATCAGCATGCTGATTACCAGAGCCGACTCGGCGATGTATCAGATCAAGAAACACACAGGCAGCGGCGGCATTGCCTTCTATACGCATTTGGCCTGAAAGGCTCGTAAGCTTTTGAGCTAACTGGCTGAACGGGTTAAAATAGCGCCCATCTGACATAGCTCATCCTAACTGCTGTTCATACACACATGCCCTTGCGGCCCAGGTAACAACCGGGGAATCCCGGACGCCCTAGCTTGCTAAACTAGAAAGGTAATTATTTCCATGAAGTGCGGAATTGTAGGCTTGCCCAATGTAGGCAAATCCACCCTGTTCAATGCCATTACCAGAGCCGGGATCGCCGCAGAAAATTATCCTTTCTGCACTATCGAGCCCAATGTCGGCATCGTCGAAGTGCCCGATCCGCGCCTCAAGCCGCTTATCGATATCGTCAACCCACAGAAGGTGCAGCCCGCCATTGTTGAGTTCGTCGATATCGCCGGCCTGGTTGCCGGCGCCTCCAAGGGCGAAGGGCTGGGTAACAAATTCCTCGCCAACATCCGCGAAACCGACGCCATTGCCCACGTCGTGCGCTGCTTTGACGATGGCAATGTCGTGCACGTAGCCGGCAAGGTAGACCCGATGTCGGATATCGAAGTCATTAATACCGAACTTGCGCTGGCCGATATGGAAACGGTGGAGAAAACCCTGCAGCGCGAAGGCAAGAAAGCCAAGTCCGGCGACAAGGAAGCCCTTGCCCTGTGCGCCGTGCTAGAGAAAGTACTGAAGCACCTCGATGCAGGTAACCAGGTACGCACGCTGGGCCTGGATGCCGACCAGCTCGCCATCATTAAGCCGCTATGCCTGATTACGGTCAAGCCCGTCATGTACCTGGCCAATGTCGATGAAGGTGGCTTTGAGAATAATCCGCTGCTGGATAAGGTAATGGAGCTGGGCAAGAAAGAAAACGCTCCAGTCGTCGCCATCTGCGCCAAGATCGAAAGCGAAATCGCCGATCTTGAAGACGAAGACAAAACCTTATTCCTG
>Ga0196972_1000799_pt1 | contig 11828 bp, 6 predicted proteins | sample S1v_2013CmetaG_FD_148618 | JGI IMG/M metagenome (GOLD analysis project Ga0196972, IMG submission 148618) | Soil microbial communities from Anza Borrego desert, Southern California, United States - S1+v_20-13C | ecosystem: Environmental > Terrestrial > Soil > Desert | place: USA: California... | reverse complement strand
AACCTGACCGACTTCGTGCGCAGCCACATGCTGGAGCCTTTCGACGTCGCCCCGCGCATCACCGCCCTGATCGCCCACTTCGACGACCTCAACCGCGCCCACGAAGCGGTGCTGAAAGCCAAACGGCAGGTGGAACTGCTCGCGCCGCTGGTGGCCGATTGCGACCGGCATACGGAAGTCAGTGCCCGTTGCGAGGAGCTGAGGGCCTGCCGCGAGGCGCTCAAGCCTTATTTCGCCGGCCTGAAACTCGGCCTGCTGGAAAAGCGCATCGCTACGCTCGACGACGAACTGGCGCGGCTCAATACGCAGGTGGCGCGGCTGGAAGAACGAAAGCAAGGACAGCAGGCCGAAGAGAGGGAACTTCGGCGCAGCATCGCCGAGAACGGCGGCGACCGCATCGAGCGGATCGGCGAGGAAATCCGCCAGAAAGAGGAAGAACAGGCGCGGCGGCGCAAGAAAGCCGAAGACTACGCCGACCTGGTGCGATCCCTGGATCTGGTTCCGCCCGACGACGACGACGCCTTTCTCGCCCGGCGGCGCGAATTCGCCCTCCTGCAGGACAAGGCCGACGCCCGCGAAGCGGAGCTCCAGAACGAGCAAAACGCAGTGCGCTTCGCCTTCGCCCAGGGCCGGGAGGAACACAAGGCGCTTGCGGACGAGATCGAAAGCCTGAAGGCCCGCCGCAGCAATATCGACGCCCAGCAGATCGCCATGCGCGCCGCCTTGTGCCGGGCGCTGAACCTGTCCGAGGACGACATGCCCTTCGCCGGCGAGCTGATCCAGGTGCGCGAGGACGAGCGCGAATGGGAAGGCGCGGCGGAACGTCTGCTGCGCAATTTCGGCCTGTCCATGCTGGTGCCGGATGTCCATTACGCCCGGGTCGCGGAGTGGGTGGACCGCACCCACCTCAAGGGGCGGCTGGTCTATTTCCGGGTGCGGGAGGGCCAGCGCGGCGAGCCGCCCTGCCTCGACCGCGACTCGCTGGCGCACAAGCTCGCGGTCAAGCCCGATTCGGCCTTTTACGACTGGCTGGAACGCGAACTCGCCCATCGCTTCGATTACGCCTGCTGCGCAACGCAAGAGCAGTTCCGCCGCGAACCCAAGGCCATCACCCGCGCCGGCCAGATCAAGGCGCCTGGCGAGCGCCACGAAAAGGACGACCGGCACCGCCTGGACGACCGCAGCCGCTACGTGCTCGGCTGGTCCAACGCCGCCAAGATCGCGACTCTCGAATCCAGGGCACGGCAGCTCGAGACCCGGCTGGGCGAGCTGGGCAGCCGCCTCGCCGCCCTCGACGCCGAACAAAAGGCGATCCGAGCGCGGCTCGCGACGCTGTCCAAGCTCGACGTCTACCGCGACTTCCGCGAACTCGACTGGCGCCCCCTGGCGAGCGAAGTGGCTCGGCTGCACGAAGAAAAACGCCGGCTCGAAGCCGCCTCGGACGTGCTCAAGCAACTCGGCGAGCGGCTGAACGCCGTGGTGCTTGCCCTGGAAGAAACCGAACGCCGGCTCGTCGACCGCAGGGACGATCGATCGCGGGCCGTGCAGAGGAGGAACGATGCCGACGCCTTGCGCGTGCAGACCCAGGCCGTGCTCGACGACCCGGCCAATGCCGTCCACCCGGCCCGCTTCGCCTCGCTGGATGCGATGCGGGCGGAAGCTTTGGGCGAACATCGCCTCGAAGTCGAAAACTGCGACCCGCGCGAACAGGACATGCGCAAGTGGCTGCAGGGGCGCATCGACGCGGAGGACGCCAAGCTCGGGCGTCTGCGAGACAAGATCATCAAAGCCATGGCCGAATACAAGGACGCCTACAAGCTGGAAACCCAGGACGTGGACGTCAGCATCGAAGCCGCCCACGAATACCGCGAGATGCTGGCGAAACTGGAAGCCGACGACCTGCCCCGTTTCGAGGCGCGCTTCAAGGAGCTGCTCAACGAAAACACCATCCGCGAGGTCGCCAATTTCCAGTCGCAACTGAACCGCGAGAGGGAGACCATCAAGGAGCGGATCGGCCAGATCAACGCTTCGCTCAATCAGATCGACTACAACCCCGGCCGCTACATCGTGCTGGAAGCGCAGCTCTCCCAGGACAACGACCTCCGCGACTTCCAGGCCGCCTTGCGCAAATGCACCGAAGGCGCGCTGACGGGTTCGGACGACGCCCAATACTCGGAAGAGAAATTCCTGCAAGTGAAGGAAATCATCGAGCGTTTCCGGGGGCGCGAAGGACAGGCCGACATGGATCGGCGCTGGACGGCGAGGGTCACGGACGTCCGCAACTGGTTCACCTTCGCCGCCTCGGAACGCTGGCGCGCCGACGGAACCGAACACGAACACTACTCGGACTCGGGCGGCAAATCGGGCGGGCAGAAGGAAAAACTCGCCTACACCATCCTGGCGGCCAGCCTGGCCTACCAGTTCGGCCTGGAATGGGGCGCGGTGCGCTCCCGTTCCTTCCGCTTCGTGGTCATCGACGAAGCCTTCGGCCGCGGCTCCGACGAATCGGCCCAGTACGGATTAAAACTGTTTCAGCAGCTCAACCTGCAACTCCTCATCGTCACCCCGCTGCAGAAAATCCACATCATCGAACCTTTCGTCGCCAGCGTCGGCTTCGTCCACAACGAAGAAGGCCGCGCCTCCAAGCTGCGCAATCTCACCATCGAGGACTACCGCGCGGAAAAGGCGAGGGCCAGGGCGTGACGTCGTTCCTTCCACTTACGGAATCTCTTAAAAAGCCCTCTTCCTGTGGGAGCATAAATATCTACGCAGATCGTCACCCCGGCAATCCCTGCCGGTATGACGCATAAACCGGAAGAAATTGAGGCATGACCTGGACCACACCCACCGACCTCCGCGCCCAGGTGCAAAAACTGTGGGACAAAGGCCTGATCCTGTCCAGCCTCGCCGGCGGCGAAACTTTGTTCCCGCGCCGACTGACGCTCAAGGGACCCTCGTCGTCCGAACTTACGGACCGGTTCGAACAGGTACGAACCTGGATCGCCGATCTCAGGCGCGGTTCGCACTACCGCGTCGTGATGCGCGACGTACGGCACCGCATCCTCGGCGCCAATCAAATCCCCGACGAAGTCTGGATCGACACGCTCGACGACGCGCTGGCCCTGATCGGAAAACGCCGCGACGCCGAGCGCTTCGCCCAGCTGGTGGCGATCACCCGGAACCGCCGGCCTTCGGCACTCCCCTGGCTGGCCAAGCATCCACTGAAAGCCCTGGAACTGGCCGATCGCTGGCCGCTGCTACTCGACATCGTCGACTGGATAGAGGCCCACCCGCGCCCCGGCGTTTATCTTCGGCAAATCGACATTCCGGGTGTCCATACCAAGTTCATCGAAACCCATCGCGCGGTGTTGTCGGAACTCTTCGATCTCGCCCTGCCGCCCGACGCGATCGACGCTGACGCCGCCGGGCTCGGCCAGTTTTGCCGCCGCTACGGATTCCGCGACAAGCCGGTCCGAATCCGTTTCCGCATCCTCGATTCCGATCTGGCTTTACTGCCCGGCACCACCGACCAGGACATCACTCTGGATCACGACACTTTCGCCCTGCTGGACGCCAAAGTCGACCGGGTATTCGTCACCGAAAACGAAATCAACTTCCTCGCCTTCCCGAGCCTGCCCCGCAGCATGGTCGTATTCGGCGCCGGGTACGGATTCGACATGCTGGCCCGGGCCGCCTGGCTGCACCGATGCGCCGTCCACTACTGGGGCGACATCGACACCCACGGCTTTGCCATCCTGGACCAACTGCGCGCCCACCTTCCCCATGCCGAATCCTTCCTGATGGACCGCGAAACCCTGATGGCCCACCAATCTCAATGGATGGTCGAACCCCAGCCGGTCCGCCGCGATCTCGGCCGCCTCACCCGCGAGGAACGCGAGCTTTACGACGACCTCCGCGACAACCGCATCCATCCTTCCCTCCGCCTCGAACAGGAACGGATCGGTTTCGGGTGGATCGAGGCGGCGTTGGATAGGCTGAGGCTCGGATATAACGCTTGAGCTTGCCGTTCGAGCTAAGCCTTGCGGATCAGCGGTTTAGCTGCATTCGCGGTTCGCGGGAACTTTCCTTTTTGTTTGTTTATTGCACCGTATACGTGACAATAATTAAGACTATGGCCGAAAACAACGTTCCGATTCATGTTTCTGGTGTAGGGTGGGTTAGGCGCGCATCGGACGGACCCTGCAACGTTCCTTCCGTGTTGCCGCGCGCCGTAACCCACCAGGCAAGCCGCGGAATCGGTGGGTTACGGCGCACTCGCAGCGCAGTGTTCAATGACTGGCCGGTGCTGGAGTGCGCCTAACCCACCCTACGGCTATATCGCTGCTCAAGGACAGCGAAATCGACGGCATCGCCACCGAGACCGTCGATTTCAAACACTCCTTCGCCACTCGCGCTCGGACTCTACGTTTTAAACTGCTGGCACGGCTATCAAGGCTGCGAAGCCGATTCCGTGGCCGAGATCGGCACATCATTGAGCCATTCGAATCAGCACTAACCAAAAGATTAAAGATCAGGATCGCGGATGCCCACTCTGAACTGGATCGGCAAAGAAGCCGTCGTCAAACATCACAAAGAAGTGCCGTTCCGCCTGTTGGAACCGGTGCCGGAACTTTCCTGCCCGCCTCTCTTCTTGGAAGAAGGGCTGGGGGTGAGGGAAAGCGGCAATTTGATCGTGCAGGGTGACAATCTGCACGCGCTCAAGGCCCTGCTGCCGCGTTACGCCGGCCAGGTCAAGTGCATCTACATCGACCCGCCGTACAACACCGGCAACGAGGGCTGGGTCTACAACGACAACGTCAATAGTCCGGAAATCCGCCGCTGGCTGGGCGAAGTCGTCGGCAAGGAAGGCGAGACCCTGGACCGGCACGACCGCTGGCTGTGCATGATGTATCCGCGACTGGTGCTGCTGAAGCAGTTTTTGCGGGAGGATGGGGCGATATTCGTGTCCATCGACGACAACGAGATGGCGACGCTGAGATTGTTGATGGATGAGATATTTGGGGCGAAAAACTTCATCGCATCGGTTCTATGGCAAAAAATCTTTTCACCGAAGAACTCCGCTCGTCACTTCTCAGAAGATCACGACTATGTCGTTATCTACGGGAAAAATGCTGATCTTTGGAAACCTGAGCTACTTCCACGCGGCGAAGATGCTAAAGCTCGCTACAAAAACCCAGACAATGATCCACGCGGTCCATGGACCTCTGGCGACCTTCAGGCCCGTAATTACTACTCGGAAGGTACATACTCCGTCACTTGTCCTTCAGGACGCGTAATCACCGGCCCCGGCAAAGGTATGTATTGGAGAGTATCGAAATCCAACTTCGAAAAATTAGATCGAGAAGGCCGCATTTGGTGGGGGGAAAAGGGGAATAATATGCCTCGTTTGAAACGATATCTTAGCGACGTAAAGGAAGGCATCGTTCCTCAAACCATGTGGTTCTACAAAGACGTCGGCCACACTCAGGAAGCGAAAAAGGAGCTGCTGGAACTGGTTGAGTTCGAAAGCTCGGACAACGTATTCATCACCCCCAAACCGACCCGCCTCATCCAGCGCATCCTGCAAATCGCCACCGAGAAGGATTCGCTCGTTCTCGACTCCTTCGCCGGGTCGGGCACCACCGGCCATGCCGTACTCAAGCAAAACACGGCGGACGGCGGCAATCGCCGTTTCATCCTGGTGGAAATGGACGAAGGTATCGCCCGGAACGTGACCGCGGAAAGGATCAAGCGCGTCGCATCCGGCTATACCAGCGCCAAAGGCAACAAGGTTGAGGGACTCCGCGGCGGATTTCAGTTTTGCCGCCTTTCCGCCGAGCCCTTGTTTGCCGCCGACGGCCAGATCCGCTCCGACGTCACGTTCGCCCAACTCGCCGAATTCGTCTGGTTCGCCGAAACCGGCAGCGGCTACGCCGGCCAGGCCGAATCGCCCTTGCTGGGCGTGCACGAGGGCCGGGCGATCTATCTGCTCTACAACGGCATTCTCAAGGACAAATCGGTGACGGGCGGCAACGTGCTGACCGGCCCGGTGTTCGACCTCTTGCCCCGATTCGACGGCCCGAAAGTGATCTATGCCGCCGCCAACCGGATGGGGGCACGCACGGCGCGCGAAGGCATCGTCTTCAAGCAAACTCCTTATGCGCTGGAGGTGTGAGCCATGACGACGTTTTCCGCGAAAACCTATCAGTCGCAGGTACTCGAAAGCGTCGAGGCGTATTTCAGAGCCTGCCACGAACTCCCCAGTCCTTCGGTGGCGTTCAATGCCGTCACGGAAAGACTCTGGGGCCGAGGCCTGGCCTACAACCCGCTGTCGGGTTTTCCGCCGGACATGCCCTATTTCTGTCTGCGCGTGCCGACCGGCGGCGGCAAGACCTGGCTTGCAGCCAGGAGCGTGCAACGGGTCAATACGCATCTGCTGCGCGTCGAGCACAGCGTGATTCTGTGGCTGGTGCCGTCCAAGCCGATTCGCGAACAGACGCTGCGAGCCCTGAAGGACCGCAAGCACCCCTATCATGCCGCGCTGAGGGAAGCCGGTCCGGTCACGGTGATGGATCTCGAGGAAGCCAAGAGCGTAACCCGCGCCACGCTGGATTCCTCGACGGCGGTGATCGTCGCCACCCGCCAGGCCTTCCAGGTGGAGGAGGAAGAATGCCGCAAGGTGTATCAGTCCAGCGGAGCGCTGATGCATCACTTCGACAATCTTTCGCCGGTGCAGCGGGACGAGCTTCTGAGAGAGGGCCAGGGAACCGAGCAAACCGTGCCCTATTCGCTGGCCAACGTGCTGCGCCTGCGCCGTCCTTTCGTCATCGTCGACGAAGCCCACAACAGCCGCACCGAACTGGCTTTCGACATGCTGGCGCGGTTTCGGCCCAGTGGAGTGATGGAGCTGACGGCCACGCCCGATACCGAGCGGACGCCGTCCAATGTACTGCACAGCGTTTCCGCCGCCGAGCTGAAAGCGGAGGAAATGATCAAGCTGCCGGTAGTGCTGGAAACCGAGCCCAACTGGCAGCAGTGCCTGGCGGACGCTATCGGCCGCCGCGACGCATTGCACAAACTGGCCGACGACGAGCGCCGAACCGGTGCCGATTACCTTCGCCCGATCGTGCTGATTCAGGCGGAACCCCGGCGCAGCGGCGTGGAAACGCTGGACGTGGAGCGGGTGCGCCATGAATTGATCGCCAACCATCGGATTCCCGCTGGCGAGATCGTGATCGCCACCGGGGAAGAGAAGGGGCTGGAGAAGATCGAGGCGGACTACAAACGGGGAATCGCCGATCCGGCCTGCCCGGTGAAGTTCGTCATCACCCAGAAGGCGCTGGCCGAAGGCTGGGATTGCCCGTTCGCCTACATTCTGGTGAGCATGGCTTCGCTCCATTCGGCTACAGCGGTAGAACAGTTGCTGGGGCGGGTGCTTCGCCAACCCGGAGCGAGCCATCGGCAGAATCGATTGCTCAACCAGTCCTATGCCTTCGTGGTGTCGCGCAATTTCGCCGAGACGGCCGCCGCATTGCGCGACCGGCTGGTGACCGGGGCTGGCTTCGAGCGGCGCGAAGTCGCCGAGTTCGTCACCGCGGCGAAACCCGAACAGGCGCGGCTCGACCTAGATGGGCACATCGGCCGCATCGTGGTCCGGCCGGTTGAAGTGAGCCTGCCGGAGAGACCTGACCTCAAGAGCGTGCCCAAACCCGTGCGCGACAAGCTGAGCTGGGACACGAAGCTCAACACCCTGACCATCAACGCGCCGCTGACCGAGGAAGAAACCGAGCACCTGAAGGCGTCCGTCACATCGGAGGCAGCCATAGCCGCTATCGAGCAGGCCGCAGAAGTAAGCCGCACCACCGCCATCGAGTTTTTCCAGACGCCGGCCGAACTGGGCGAGCGCTTTCGCGTACCGCAACTGGCGCTGTGGGTACAAGGCGAGCTGCAACTGTTCGACGACCCCGAGGTGCTGGAATATCCATGGGACGTGTCGCCTTACGATGCCGCACCGACCGCCGACGATATCTCCACTCTGGGGGCCGGTCTCAAGGTATCCGAAGGCGGCGAGATCGATATCGACGAAACATCAGGCCGGGTGGTCTCCCGCTTCTTGCCCGAGTTGCAGCGCGATCTGGGTCTGGTCTATCAACCGGAACACTGGAATGAAGTGCGGTTGGCCGCCTGGCTATGCCGTAACCTGCCGGAGCCGTCCCTGACACATGCGAGCAAGCAGGCTTTCGTTGCCGCGTGGATTTCGGAGTTGCTGCGGCGTGAAGGATTTACCCTGGCCCGCGCCAACTTGCAGAAGTTTCTGATCCGAAACCTGATCGAAGCGCGTATTCGCTGCTTGCGTGTCGAGGCTGTCGGTCGCGCCTATCAACAAACGTTGTTTGGCGACGGCCAGGCCGAACGCGTGGCCGTAAGCGATCAGTATGCCTTCGAATTTCACCCGCAGGCTTATGCGCCAAGTCGAGACTACGACGGACGCTTCGGCTATTTCGACTTCCGCGGGCACTTCTACGGCCGTATCGGCGATTTGGACAGCAAGGAAGAATTCGAATGCGCTTGCTGGCTCGACAGCCAGGCGCAAAAGGGACGCATCCGCTACTGGGTGCGCAACCTGGTGCGGCGGGAGGGGTGTTCGTTCTTCCTGCAGAAGGCCGATGGCCGATTTTATCCGGACTTCCTGTGCCGATTGCCGAACGATGTCGTCCTCGCGGTGGAATACAAAGGCGCGGACCGCTGGAAGAATGCGGAGGACGACCGGCTGATCGGCGGGCTCTGGGCCTCGCTGTCGGAAGGCCGGTGCCGCTTCGCGATGGTCAAGGACAAGCGCTGGGATTGGATCGAAAGCTTGCTGCAATGATTGCGGCCTCGTTGCAGCCGGAGCGACCGTTACTTCGCAACCGGTCCCACATCAAGGCCATAGTCGGGGATCAGTAGCAGCCGCTCAAGAAACTCCGCCATCAGTCCTGTCTACGTTCGCTTTCGGCCGCTTTCCGTAAGCTGATATCCTTTGCCTAACCCCCCTTCAACCGGAACGATCCATGGATTTCACGATTCAACGCCAACTCTCCATCGCGATCGAGAACAGGCCCGGCCGTCTCGCGGCTATCGGACGCCTGATGGCGGGGCAGGGAATCAATATCAAGGACATCTGCGTGGTGGACAATGTCGAGCAAGGCATGATCCGCCTGATCACCAGCGATCCTTCGGCCTGCAAGACGCTTCTGTCGAGCGAAGGGCATATCGCGGTGGAGGCCGATGTTTTGGTGCTGATACTGAAGGATCTGCCGGGCCAACTGGAAACCGTTTGCAGTGCGCTGGACAACGCCGGAATCAACATCGATTACGCCTATGGCAGCGATGATGCCCGCGAGGAGGAAATGCGGCTGATCATCAAGGTATCCAATCTCAAGAAAGCGGCCGAAGTCATCTCCGCCTTGGAGGGATGAGACATGGTGTCAGAAAAGGCCGGCCGCGTGGGTATCCTGCCGGCCGGCGCCCTTGGGGTGAGCTTTTTCTACCACCTCACGCGGCAAGCCCGGCAGATCGACGGCGAGGTTTATTTTCTGGAACGTGCCGGCTCGGCGAGTGCCAAGGCTTTGAGACAGCGAGGAGAAATTCTGATCGCCGGCGACGAGGGACTGCACCCGGTTCCGACAGCCGGAATCCTGAAACCCGATCTTGTGGCCTCTTACGAAGAAAACAGCCTTCCCGACGTTCTCCTGATCTGCCCGAATCCGGATCAGCTAACCGGCGCGATGGGAAACTTGGTGGAGCTTCTTGAGCGCATTCACCATAAAGGACGGTTGAACGCTGCGGGCTTGCCGTTTCCGCTGGTCGTGCTCTGCTCGAACGGCATTTATTACCAGCGGCTGCGCTTGTGGTTCGTCGAAAAACTCGAAGAATCGGTTTTGTTCGGCCGGCTTCCCGAGCTTTGGCCGGATTTGATGGGCGTGATCGTGGGACGCCTGCTCCGCGGGGTGACTTTGCAGTCTGGCATACGGGAAGGTTCGGGCGGCGCAACCGTTTATCGACCGGGGCCGCGCGCCATCACGCACGTGGCCGGCGGGAACGAAGCCATCCGCCAGCGCTGCTGCGAAATTCTGCAAGAGCACGGCGGCTGGTTCGAACAAACGGTCAATGGCTCGGCCACGCGGCTGGAATTCGACAAAGCCATGCTCAATCTCGCCGCCAACACGCTGGGCCAGCTTTATGCCATCGACGATAGGGGCCGCCTCGCCACTCTGGCCATTCGGGACATGATCGGGCCGGAGCACCAGGCAGCGATTCGCGAGCTTTTTCGGCACGTGTTCCAAATAGGCCTGGCGGTCAAGGCTTACGGATCCGAGGACTGTTTCGAAGACATCTACGCCCAGCGCATGGAAAGCCTCCGCCTGCACGAGAGGCATATTCCGTCGAGCCTGCAATGGGTCGATCTGAAATGCCGGCTGGGCACCTTGGAACCCGAGTTATCGCCCACCGAAGCGTGGCTTTTGGAACCCCTCATCCGCTTCGCCCGCGGCGTGGGTCTGGAGGAGTCGGCGCATTACTTCGAGGATCTCAAGGAGAAATTGCTGTACAAGCTGCAGCTTGCCGCTAAAGCCTGCCGCAATCGAGACGATCAAACCGCAGGCCAATATCGGGTTATTTGAGGGAGAACATGGTGATTTCCCATAAGCCTCCGTTCGACCCCACCTACGGCTACACCCTGGAGTCGCTGCTTCGGGTCGGCTGGCCGGATGAACCCGGCGATTTCGCCGAGTTCTGGCAGTCCCGTTACCGGAACGCGCTTGGAATCTATCCAAATCCCGAACTGACGCGCTGTAAAGGCCATCATCCGGATTTCGATGTTTACGATGTCCGTTATCGATCAACCGAGGATTTTCTCATCGGCGGCTGGCTGCTGAGCCCCAAGCGCGGACCGATTCGGCGGGGACTGGTGGTGGGACACGGCTACGGCGGCCGGGAGGCCCCGGATTTCGATCTTCCGGTCGGAGAAGCGGCGGTTTTGTTTCCCTGCTTCCGCGGACTTTCCCGCAGCAGGGATTCGCGCGTGCCCGACAATCCCGCCCGGCATGTCCTCTACGGCATCGGCCAGCGCGATCGTTACATCCTGGGCGGCTGTGTCGAGGATTTGTGGCTGGCGGTCTCGACGCTACTGAGCGTCTTTCCGCAAGTCGAGGGGCATATCGGCTACTCAGGGATCAGCTTCGGCGGCGGGATCGGCGCTTTGGCCTTGCCTTGGGAGCCGCGCATCCGCATCGCCCATCTGAATGTCCCGACCTTCGGACACCATTCTCTGCGGCTTGCGCTGCCGACCCAAGGGAGCGCTGAAGCCGTCCGGCGATACGAGCACCGCCATGGGCACGTGTTGGAAACCTTACGCTACTACGATGCCGCCTGTGCCGCGAGACACATTCATATTCCCGTCCATGTCGCGGCGGCGCTGTCCGATCCGGTCGTCGCACCGCCCGGCCAGTTCGCCATCTACAATGCGCTGACGGGACCGAAACGCTTGTTCGTGCTTAAAGCCGGGCATTCCGATTATCCGGAACGGCTCGAGGAGGAGCGGGCGTTGCTGGCGGAGCTTGGAGCTTTTTTCGAACCGCTCTGAGCGGAACGGCATTCCCGGTGCAGCCGGCGACGAGCCTTGGGTCCTGCGTTCGAGCGAATGGACTAATCTTGAATCGAACCGAAAGAAGGCGGGCTGACCGCCTCGGCTCGATGGGATAGCCGGGCGATAAGCCGGATCACGGATATCATTGGGGTCCGCGACCCGGGCAAATCACGGATTATTTGATTTTTGCTTCCTTGTACAT
>Ga0196972_1000798_pt1 | contig 11845 bp, 10 predicted proteins | sample S1v_2013CmetaG_FD_148618 | JGI IMG/M metagenome (GOLD analysis project Ga0196972, IMG submission 148618) | Soil microbial communities from Anza Borrego desert, Southern California, United States - S1+v_20-13C | ecosystem: Environmental > Terrestrial > Soil > Desert | place: USA: California... | reverse complement strand
GACCTCCATATGGTTGGATGATAGTGGAGGGACCTACGAAAAAACCAGTCAGCATCAAAATGGGCTGTGTTTAAATGATGAACAGGTCATCAAGCTGATAGATATGCTCAGGAATGTAGAAAATTACTACAATATGCCTATGGATATTGAATGGGCCTATGAACAGGATAAGCTGTACTTGCTGCAGGCCCGTCCAATTACAGCCTATATACCGCTGCCAGAGAAGATGCAGACTAAACCGGGAGAGCAGAAGCTTTTATATCTTGATGAGACTACCGTTAAACAGGGGATTAATGAGCCTATTTCAGTAATGGGAACAGACTTGCTGTCCATGTATAGGTCTAAGGCTGAAGAGGCGGCATCCGGAAAAGATTTCTCCGGTGTTGTGGATGGATTGGGTGGCTTTTATGAAGGGCGGATGTATCTGAATATATCCAACAATATCAAGCTGGGGGGCAAGGGAAAACTGACCTACGGCTATAAATTGATAGATAAGCCTACTACTGAAATCATTGCCGGCATTGATGAGAAGGAATATGTGCCCGAATACATTCCTGGCAAGCTCAAAGGAATTGTATGGGGCAAAATCAAAAACGGCTTTGGCATAGGGGTAAATGTTCTAAGCGCTATAAGAAAGCCGGAGAAGTTTCATTCTGAATTTGTCAGGAGAGCAGAGCAATATGTTTCTGAGCTGAAAACAGAAGCGGATAAGAACCATACAATAAAAGAATTTGTTGAGATTATGACAGATAAGTTTGTGGATTTCTTTATGTTTTCCATGCCGGTCATAGCGGTTCCTGTGCTTGCTCAAGCTACCCTGCAAAAGGTATTTAAGAATCAAAGTCAAGAAGTTAGGGATAAGGCTGCTTACATTGGGAAGGCGCTGCCCCACAATATCACCACAGAGATGGGCTTTAGCATGTACAGACTTTCTCAATTCGAGGAAGTAAAAACATATCAAAATTTTGCATCCTTTTATGAGGCCTTGGAGGCCGGTTTGCTTTCTGAAAAGCTTATGGAGGCGTGGCTTCAGTTCGTTGAAAAATATGGCTTCAGATGCCCAAAGGAGCTTGATATTGCAGCGCCTCGCTATTATGAACAGCCGGAGCACCTATTTAACCAGCTTAAGTCCATGTCAGAAAACAGCCTTACGGACCATAATCCGCAGGCCGTTTTTGAAAGAACTCGGCAGGATAGAGAAAAGGATTACCAGGATTTGCTCCGTGTGGCGAAGCAGATGGGTAAAGGAAAGGCGGATAAGGTTAGGAAAAGCTACAATTTAATTTTGATGTTCGGGGGCTATAGAGAAACGCCCAAATATTACTGGATTATGACCATCGATGCCATCAGAAAAAAAGTGCTGGAAGCAGGCAGTGTTTTAACTGCAAAAGGCTGCCTGGACCATAGGAGTCAAGTGTTTGATCTTACTATGGATGATTTGGAAAGCTGCCACGTAAATCCATCCGTCGACCTTAGGGCTGTGATTGAGAAAAACACTGCATTTCTCAGAAAGCTTAAGAGTATAAAGGAATTCCCAAGAGTGATTGACTCGAGGGGGAAGATTCTATACCCCCCTAAGAAAAAAGCAGGTCATGGGGAGTTGATTGGTGATGCCATTTCTCCCGGCATTGCAAAGGGAAGAATCAAGGTGCTTCATAGACCCGATGAAAAGCCTATCCTGCCTGGTGATATATTGGTAGCTAGCGCTACAGATCCGGGTTGGACGCCGCTTTTTATCAATGCGGCGGGAGTCATTCTGGAGGTTGGCGGTATGCTGCAGCATGGGGCATTGGTAGCTAGAGAGTACGGAAAACCATGCGTCTCAGGGATAGAGAATGCAGTTTCCATATTAAAGGATGGTCAGATGGTAGAAGTAGATGGACTCAACGGAACGGTAAAATTATTATAAAAATGAAAAGGACAGTTTGCCATTTGCTAGAGCCTCATGGCAAACTGTCCTTTATTCAACCCAAAATCCTCATCCTATAAGCCTGTATAGCAGTTTCACTTAACTTCTTCATCAGATTATTATTTACATAAGAGCCTACAAAAGCACCGATGCCAGGCACCATTTGCAGCAGCTTGGCCAAATCGATATAGTCTCGGTATTCCTGTTGAAAGCTTTTCCAATCGTAGCTGTTGATGTCTTCAGGCAGAGAGTGGCTGTATTCCTCCCATTGTTCCATTTTCTCAAAAATCATATTGATGTTGCCCTTGCTGGAGAAAGCAAGCTGGAAAATGTTCAGCATATAGAGTCTTTCTCTATAATCCTTTACATCAAAGCCATAGATACTGGCAACCTCATACAGAAATTTCATCTTGATGCTTAACAATAGCGGAAAATCAGTCAATCCTAAGACGATTCCTCCAGCTCCTGTAGCAGCCCCTTCAAGGATTGCTGTGGTTTTATATATTTTTGTTTTCTCCTGTACCAATTGCTCTCGCTCCATCAGTGAGAGGCCTAAGAGAGGAGCCTTGGTCGTATATTGAGAACCAAAAAGCACCGCCCTTGTCAGGTTCCTGATAGATGAAGTAACAATCTCGTGATAGCCCTCCGGCAAAATGCTGTTAAACTTTCTCTGTACTCCTTTTGTGGCCTTCTCTATGATTGTAGGCTTCTTTCTCATTATCCTTTTCCAATCATTCAGCTCCCGAAGAGCTTTGTCATTGTATGATATCATTGCATCACCTGCGTTTTTCAATATTTAAGGATTCAAGTCGTAAAAGCTGACTGTCATATATATGTACGTTTAATATGCCGTGATGTTTCATGGTTTATATGAGTAACTGGGGTAATTTATGCTGTAATTTATTCCTCAGTTTGCTAGAATTAATATTGTAGTATGATACAAAATAGGACTGTTCATTTTTTAAATGGAATTTGGGACAGGAGGAGTAGAAATTGAAAGAAGCAAAGATGCAGTATGAGAAGAGAGAACGACGGTACAGCAGGCTCCATGAGAAACAGAAAAAGACAGAAATGCTATTGAGTAATTTGCGGCTGGTAGTTTTCGTTATAGGAGCAGCCGCTGCTGTATGGATGTTTCTTAGACGTGATTTTGCAATGATGGCTGCGGCATTGATTTTCTTTTCTGTTGCTTTCCTATATCTTGTGATTCGCCATAGCAAGCTGATAAATCGGATAAAGTACACCAAGGTGCTGAGGGATATAAATAGAGATTCTTTGAAGCGCTTAAGCGGTGATTGGCATACCTTTGCAGACAATGGAGCGGATTTTGCGGATGAAAATCATCGCTATGCCGGAGATTTGGATGTTTTCGGTAAAGGGTCGGTTTTTCAGTGGATCAATACAGCGAACACCTATATTGGAAGGATCAAGCTGAGCGAACTGCTTTCGGGAGTAGTGGGAGGTTGGCAGGATATTCTAGAAAGGCAGGAGGCTGTAGATGAGCTGGTTAAAATGCTGGCATGGAGGCAGCGGCTCATGGCAGAGGGTTTGATAAAATCCGAAAGGATGCATAACCCAGAGGAGTTTATGTCTTGGGCAAAAGAAAGCAACGAAATATTTCGAAAGCCTTGGGCTAAGGTTATATTGAGAATATGTCCGGCTATTACAGTGCTGCTGGTATTGGCAGGTCTTATCATGAATATCATTTCATGGCACTGGCCGGTAGCCGCATTGGTGATCCAATACGGACTGCTTTCCTATAAGGCAAAGGAAAGAAAGGTGCTTTTCTCCATCAATGAGAGATATAACAGTGACTTAAGAGTTTATTACAATATGCTGAAGCATGTTGAAACTTATCCGTTTAAATCCCTGCACATCCTTTCAATTTTAAATGAAATCAAACATAATGGGGAATCGCAGGCATATAGACAGCTTGATAAGCTATCTGGCATTATTGATTCTGTGTCAGATCGGAGCAATGCCTTTTATTTTTTCTTTAATATATTGACTCTATGGGATTTTCAAAACTTAATAGCACTAGAAGCTTGGAAACAAAAGTCAGGCGCTTTCATAAAGTCGTGGCTTGAAGGCTTAGGGAGGATCGAAGCGCTGGCCAGCCTGGCAGTGATAGGCTTTGAAAACCCGAATTGGGCAAAGCCTGTTATTTCGGATGGCGGTGAAGCGGTACTAGAGGCCAAAGAAATGGGTCACCCGTTATTGTCAGGGAAACGAGTGCATAACAGTATGGCTATTACTGATCAAACAAAGGTTATGCTGATTACAGGTTCCAATATGTCAGGGAAGAGTACCCTTTTAAGGACTGCTGGGATTAACCTGGTGCTGGCCTATGCGGGAGCTCCGGTTTGTGCTGATGCCATGAGGGCATCTATCATGGAAATCTATAGCTGTATGCGCGTACGTGATAATCTGGAGGAAAGCATATCATCCTTTTATGCAGAGCTGTTAAGGATAAAAGAGATCGTAAGTGAAGCGAAATCAGGAAAGCAGATGTTCTACCTATTGGATGAGATTTTTAAAGGCACCAACTCACTGGACCGTCACAAGGGAGCCAGCGTGCTTATTCAAAGCTTAAGCCTAACCAACTCAATCGGAATGGTATCAACCCATGATCTTGAACTTTGTGACTTAGCAGAGAAGAATGAAAGGGTCGTTAACTATCATTTCAGAGAGTACTATAGAGCTGGTAAAATTCATTTTGATTATGAACTGAGACCGGGACCTTCTACTACCCGCAATGCATTATATTTGATGCGGCTGGCGGGAATAGAGGTAGAAGAAGACAGCTTGTCATAATAAAACGCCCTCAATAAATAAGGGCGTTTTTATATTGGATTCATGTGTACAAGCATTGACAAATTTTGATATAAGTTATATTATATATAAAATATATATAATATTAAAAATATGTTTTGGGAGGAATACCATGGAGATTACTGAATTTAAAAACTTGGTTTGGGATTACACCAGAAAAATTGCAGAAAACATGAACTGTGTGTTTAGTCCTGTAAGTGAGAAACATGGATTGACAATGCTGCAAACCAGAATTCTAATGGAGCTGCATCAGTATGAATCCCATACAATTGGCAGTTTGGCTGACAGCATATGTGTGGCAGGTGCAAATATTTCAGCAATGTGCAAAAAGCTGGAAGGTCAAGGGCTATTAGAAAGAGTAAGGAAACGAGAGGATGAAAGAGTGGTCATGGTAGTCCTTACAAATCAGGGAAAGGAGATTGTAACAGATATAGACTGTTCTTTTAACGAGAAGATTTCACAGTATCTATCACATGAGACGGAGGAAGCCTTTGAAGAAATTGTTTCGGGTCTTCAAAAGCTAAACGATATATTGCAGAGAATCAGTAAAGTTGATTAGGAATCGTAAAAATTCCAGATGGGAGTAAAAAATGAAAGAAGAAAAAAATCCTAAAAAACCGATTATATATTTTTACATTGCTACATTAATTGTTGTATTGCTATTAAACGCCTTTGTTTTCCCATCCGTTATGAAGCAGCAGATTACACAGGTGGATTATGGGACCTTTTTAAAGCAAATTGAAACGGGAAAAATTAAAACCGTAGAGATTCAAGAAAATCAAATTGCTTTTACTGAGGCAAATGAATCGGGCAAGGATAGTATTTATGTAACGGGTCGTGTTGATGATCCCGAGCTTGTAAACAGACTACATGGTGCAGGCGTAAAGTTTTCCAAGGTCATTCCTAGAGAAAACTCACCTTTGATGAATTTTATATTGTCCTGGGTGCTTCCGATTATTGTTTTTGTTGGTGTGGGACAGTTGTTTGCAAATTCCATGCAAAAAAGAATGGGCGGCAACAGCATGACCTTTGGAAAAAGTAATGCCAAGGTTTATGTTGAAGCACAGACCGGAAAAACCTTTGCAGATGTGGCTGGACAGGATGAGGCCAAAGAAGCGCTGACTGAGATTGTAGATTTCTTGCACAATCCAATGAAATATAAGGAAATTGGTGCTATCATGCCAAAGGGGGCATTGCTGGTGGGACCTCCTGGCACAGGAAAAACGCTATTGGCAAAGGCTGTAGCGGGCGAATCCAAGGTGCCTTTCTTCTCCATTTCAGGTTCTGAGTTTGTGGAGATGTTTGTAGGTATGGGTGCAGCGAGAGTGAGAGACCTCTTTAAGCAAGCCCAGGCAAAAGCGCCATGTATCGTGTTTATTGATGAAATTGATACCATAGGTAAGAAGCGTGACAGTGGAGGAATTGGCGGAAATGATGAGAGGGAGCAGACCTTGAATCAGCTGTTGACAGAAATGGATGGCTTTAATGCTGAAAAGGGTGTTGTAATTCTTGCGGCAACAAATAGACCGGACACCTTGGATAAGGCATTGCTCAGACCAGGAAGATTTGACCGTCGTGTTCCGGTGGAATTGCCTGATTTGGCTGGTCGTGAAGCTATTTTGAAGGTACATGCAAAAAAAGTGAAGCTTAGCAGTAATATAGATTTCAATGAAATAGCAAGGGCTACTTCCGGTGCATCCGGAGCAGAACTGGCTAATATCATCAATGAGGGTGCTTTGCGAGCGGTAAGATGCGGCAGAAAGTTTATTGAGCAAAGCGATTTGGAAGAGGCAGTAGAAGTTGTAATAGCAGGTTATCAAAAGAAGGGTGCGGTAATATCACCGAAGGAAAAGCAGATTATTGCATACCATGAAATTGGACATGCTATTGTAGCTGCCAAGCAGAAGGATTCTGCACCGGTTCACAAAATAACGATCATCCCTCGTACTTCAGGTGCATTAGGTTATACAATGCAGGTAGCCGAGGGTGAAAATGTGCTGATGACGAGAGAGGAAGCAGCAAATAAAATTGCTACCTTCACAGGCGGGCGTGCAGCGGAAGAGTTGGTATTTGGAACCTTCACATCAGGCGCTTCCAATGACATAGAGCAAGCTACCAAGATAGCAAGAGCTATGGTGACGCGTTTGGGTATGAGTAAAAGCTTTGACATGATGGCATTGGAAACAGTTTCAAATCAATATCTTGGCGGAGATTCCTCCTTGGCTTGCTCCCCGGAGACGGCTTCCAAGATAGATGAAGAAGTATTGACAATCATTAAGAATGCCCATGAAAAGGCCATTAATATTTTAAAAGAGAATATAGAAAAGCTCCATACACTATCCACTTATCTTATTGAAAGAGAAACCATTACTGGTGAGGAGTTTATGAAGCTGCTGAACAGCTAATAAGAAAACCTCCGTCTATTTGACGGAGGTTGTTTCTATTTCAGCAGCATAAGAAGTAAGTCATGGGTGCACCGACATAGTTTGGTGATGAAAATTCATATATAACAATTTGTTAGCTTGCTTTTGCATAACGCATAGAATTAAAATCGATAGTAGAAGTAAATGCATCAAAGGAGGGTGTGCCATTGAGTGAGATAATTCCTTTAGAAATAAAATTTGACTACGCCGGCGCTATAAACACAATTTTTCCTGCTCTGATAAAAGATGAGAAAGAATTGATATTAGTGGACTGTGGCTATCCGGGTTTCCTGCCGTTGATAAGAGCTGCATCATTAGAAAAAGGTGTGAATTTAGATGACTTGACGAAAGCTATCATAACCCACCATGATTTTGATCATATAGGTTCCTTGGCAGCGTTAAAAAGAATATATCCGGGTATCAGCGTGCTATCCTCGCAGGAGGAAGAACGGTATATAAACGGCATGGAAAAATCCTTAAGACTTCAGCAGGCAGAGGCTATTTATGATAAGCTTCCAGATGACCAGAAAGCAGGTGCTATGAGCTTTCATAAAATGCTGGAGGCAATAGAGAAGGTATCGGTGGATGGTCTATTAAAGGACGGCGATTGCCTTCCCTGGTGTGGAGGTATGGAGATTGTTGCAACACCGGGACATATGCCTGGTCATATATCCATATATCTAAAAGAGCATAAAACCCTCATCTCGGGGGATGCGTTGGTTGTCGAAAACAACCACTTAGCTATTGCAAATCCGCAATATACCTTGGACCTGGCAGAAGCAAAAAGGTCAATCGGCAAGCTGCTGAACTATGATATTGAGAGGGTTATTTGCTATCACGGAGGAGTTTTTGCAAACAATGTCAAAGTATCGTTAGAAGAATTGATTGAGATTTAATAGGGTGGTGGTACTCTATTATATAGATTATTATTTAAGGGAGGGTTTGAAATGATCCATTATAAAAAGTGTATCGATGCAGAGCCTGAAAAAATCTATGCAGCCTTCAGCAGAGGATTCTCGGATTATATTATAAAATTTGAGATGCCCCAGGAAGATTTCTTTAAGCGCTTTTTCGGACCGGAAGACAACAGCTTAGAATATTCCTACCTGGCTTTGGATGATGAAGAGGCGGTTGGCGTGATTTTGAGTGGGCTTAAAGAATATGAAGATGTGAGGACAATGCGCTGCGGCACACTCTGTGTAGCTCCTGAATACCGCGGTAAAGGCATCAGCCAAGAGCTCTTTAGACTGCACAAGCAAACCGCATTGGATAATGGATGCAAGCAATTGTTTTTAGAGGTTATTGTAGGAAACGATAGAGCAGTCAAGTTTTACAATAGTTTAGGCTATAATAAAGTATATGATATTTATTATTATAGTTTGCCCGATACATCGAAACTAAGAGGATTAGAAAAGTCATTTTCAAACATCAAGCAAATCGACTTTGATACCCTATGCAGTATTTCGGATAAAATGAAGGATATACATATTAATTGGCAGAATGGCTTTGATTATATGAGAAAGCTTGCGGATATGACCTATTACGGAGCTTATCAGGACGCAGAACTAATCGGCGCCTTGGGTATTAATTCAATGGGTAAGATATTCATGCTTTGGACGTCGCCTGCACACAGACAAAAGGGTGTCGCATCAAGCCTAATTACAAGAGCAGCGAATGATCTGCAAGCAGAAAAATTAAATATCAGTATCACTAACAATTCAAAAATGGAAGGCTTTTTGCAGCATCATATGTTTGTAAAAGATAAAATTTCACAATATGAAATGTATTTGATACTTTAGGAAGAAACTCTCTTGTGAATCAGCATGAGGGGTGTACTATATGCATAAATGAATGCGCATTTACCAGAACAAAATATAAGAATTTATACAAAAGCTTTCATAAAAATCACCAATAAGCAATGGGGAAAGTAAAACAGTTATAGCAATGCAAGCTATGGCTGTTTTTTAATTGACAGAAAGAAAGATAAAGCATATACTAAAAACATACCAAACGGTCGGTTTTTAAAATGAAATATTTAGATGAAAGGCAGGAAGAAAAATGAGAATTGATTTAACCAGCATATTTGTTGAAGACACCAATCAGGCGTTGAAATTTTATACAGAGGTGTTGGGATTTGAGAAAAAGGTCCATATACCTGAGATAAACTGGGTCACAGTTGTATCGGAAGAGGCACCTGAAGGTACGCAGCTGCTTCTTGAGCCCAATGACAATCCGGCAGCAAAAACTTATCAAAAGACAATTTTTGAACAGGGAATACCGGCAGCTTCTTTTGCTGTAGAGGATCTGGAGCAGGAATATGAGAAATTGGTGAGACAAGGTGTAGTGTTTGTGATGAAACCGACAAAAACAGTGGGTGCTATAGTTGCTGTATTAAACGATACCTGCGGGAATCTTATACAGCTCCATCAGATTTTAATGAATTAGGATAACAAATTATCTAGTCTGCAGTTTGCATTTGAAGGGGATGAGCAAATGAGTAATACCAGAGAGCATATTTTAAATGTAGCCTTTCAGCTTTTTTTACAGAAAAGTTTTAAGGAGGTTACATTGAAAGACATCGTTGAGAAGACGGGAATGTCTAAGGGTGCTTTCTATCACTATTTCACCAGTAAGGAGCAGCTTTTTCTTGAGTTGGTCAATCATGTGTTTTCCTCCGTATTGGATGTTCCCTATGAAAAATTCAATAGGGATTCGCTCTATCATTTTTACTTGGACTATATCAATTATTATGTGGAAAGCTTAAAGGGGCAAAACAATACTGAGGAAGGCAGCCCCCCCAGCTTTAACTACATTTCCCTGATCTTTGATGCTATCAAGCTTTTTCCGGATTTTCAGGAAAAGCTGCTGTTGTCAAAGCAGACGCAGCTGAATGCATGGAAAGAGGCCATCCATGCTGCCAGAGCTAAAGGGGAAATTAAATCTGCCATGAGCGACGAGCAGATTGCAAATATGTTTATCAGTTCCTCCGGCGGAGTGGAGATGAACAGCATATTTAAAGGCAGCAGCGAGGATGTTGGCAGGAGTTTATTAAGCTTATGGGATGGATTTTATTCGGCGTTAAAAGGATAGCCCGCAATATGGATTTAAATATGTTTAGGTAGTCAATAATATACAATGAAAGGATGAATGAAATTGAGCAGCAATCAGAAAATAGTTACATTTTTAATGTTTGAGGGACAGGCAGAGGAGGCAATGAATCTTTATACCAGCCTCTTTGAAGATTCTAGGATTACAAACGTTATACGATATGGGCCAGAGGGTCCGGGCAAGGAAGGGACTATACTGCATGCCGCATTTACTTTAAAAGGACAGACATTAATGTGCATCGACAGCTACGTTCAGCATGGCTTCACATTTACACCTGCAATTTCTTTGTATGTAAACTGTGATACAGAGGAAGAAATCAACAAATGCTATGAGATACTTTCACAAGATGGTCAAGTGCTTATGCCTTTAGGAGCTTACCCCTTTAGTGCAAAGTATGCTTGGGTTCAAGATAAATATGGAGTGACATGGCAGTTGAATTTTGGAGGAATTTTGGCATAGAAGTCGAATTAAAATAAGAAAGAATCCTTAAGTTAAAATAAGGACCTAATCACGTAGTAGAAGGAGGATGAAAAATGGATAACTATCAAGTAATTATTGACTTTTTCAGCAAGTCTGAAAAGCCTGTAAGCGCTGGGCAAATCGCAACAGCAACTGGCATAGACAGAAAAGAAGTAGATAAGGTTATGACTAAGCTAAAAAAAGAAGGCGTAATCACTTCTCCAAAGGTTTGTTATTGGGAAATAAAGAAGGATTAATCCATTCAATAAGCTGCCGCAGTATTCGGCAGCTTATTTTTATTGTATCGCCATATGCGAAGCAAATCTAGGCAAAAGGTGATGGTGCCCGATGCACTGAGACTTTTATTGAATAAGCAAGTTGATATGTTATAATGGATAGGGTGAAACTGGCAAGTTTAGCAGAATGAAAAGAGACTATTTGCATTATATATGAATTATAACGGCAGCAGTGTTTTTGTATGAGAGTGGGGTATTATTTTGAAAAGCAATCTGACAGAAGGAAATATATTTACGAAGCTGGTAGCCAATCATGGGAACGTCCTTAATACAAATGGCGTACAACCTGACAGATATGATATGGATTGGGGTGCTGGGTTCAAGAGCGGTTACGGCAGTGGGCACCGCAGGCTTTTATACGTGGCTCGCCATGGCCTTTATCATTATTCCCAAAATAGGAGCAGAGGTGGGCGTTGCGCAATCCATAGGCAGGAAAGACAAAGAAGAAACCAAGACTTATATACAGCATTCTATACAGTTGAATATTGCCTTTGCATTACTATATGGAACTATTATGATTCTTTTTAGAAAACAGCTTATTACGTTTTTTAATATTCAGGGTGATGATATCATTGGAATGGCTACAAATTATCTGCTGATCATTTCCTTGGGCATCGTATTTTTCTTTTTGCCGCCGGTGCTGACGGCAATATTTAACGGACATGGGGATAGCAGAACTCCGTTTCTGATCAATATTATTGGCCTTACTACAAACATCTTGCTTGATCCGCTGCTGATTCTGGGTGTGGGACCTTTCCCGAGACTGGGTGTCGCAGGAGCGGCAGTAGCTACCATATTTGCACAATTTGTGGTAACCA
>Ga0196972_1000797_pt1 | contig 11880 bp, 17 predicted proteins | sample S1v_2013CmetaG_FD_148618 | JGI IMG/M metagenome (GOLD analysis project Ga0196972, IMG submission 148618) | Soil microbial communities from Anza Borrego desert, Southern California, United States - S1+v_20-13C | ecosystem: Environmental > Terrestrial > Soil > Desert | place: USA: California... | reverse complement strand
AACAGGCCCAAGCATCATGCTTGAAGTTTATCCCAAGAGCCAGCCGCAGAAGATTGATGCTGCTAGCGATGCTTGGGTTGCATTGCTCAAGCAGGCCGTGGATGCCTGCCGCAGCCTGCGGGGCGAGATGAATATCTCTCCAGCGCAGCGTGTGCCTCTGATTGCAGCAGGCAATCTAGATGAACTGCAGGATTTTGCGCCTTACCTCAAGGCGCTGGCTAAGTTGTCCGATGTGGAGGTTGTTGCCGAATTACCGGAAGCCGACGCCCCCGTGGCGCTGGCGGGCGATTTCAAGCTCATGCTCAAGATCGAAATTGATGTGGCTGCGGAGAAAGAACGTCTTGGCAAGGAGATTGGACGCCTCCAAGGGGAGGTCACGAAAGCGCAGGCCAAGCTGGGCAACGCCGGATTTGTCGAACGCGCGCCCGCAGCTGTGGTTGAACAGGAGAAAGAGCGCTTGAGCGGATTCAGCGCCACGCTGGAGAAGCTGGAAGCCCAGTTGGCCAAGCTGAAGTAGCTTTCGCAGTAGCAGCTTTTTTGGCAGCGCGAGCAATGCCAGTGTATGGAGGGCGGAGGCCGGTTACGCGTCCACGAGCAGCTTGAAGCCGCCATAGATCATGCGTTTGACATCAAATGGTACGTCCTTGGGGCCCATTTCGGCGAGTCGTGGATCTTTCATGACCTTGGCATTGACCCGATCCCGATGCGCACGAGACTTGAATACGATGTAAGCAAAAATTACAGTTTCGTCGGTTTTTGCCTGCACTCCTTGGGTAAAGGGCACCAATTCCTGAGCATTGAGGTCATCAGCTACCCATTCCTTGTATTCCAGCGCGCCATGTTCACGCCAGATGGCACCGGCTTTTTTTGCCATGCGGCGGTAGGCAGCAATGTTCTTCACAGGAACCGGCAATACATAACCATCAACGTAGGCCATGGCAACTCTTCGAGTCTGAGCTGTTAACTTCGCTTGCGGATGTAGAAGGTAAATTCATCGTCCTGCTGCTCCTGCGATAGCAGTTCGTGGCCGGTTTGCTTGCAGAATGACTGGAAATCCTTGACTGCGCCAGGATCAGTTGCTAACACCTTGAGCACCTGACCGCCCTCAATCTCGGCCATGCCTTTTTTACAGCGCAGTATGGGCAATGGGCAACGCAGACCGCGTGCGTCCAGTTCCTTGTCGAATTCCATCCCAGAAATCAGCTTTTGGTGGGTTTGTTCGCGGGTTCGCCGTTTTTGCCGAAAGTAAACCCAGCCTTACCCCAGGCCAGCACACCCCCCCTGAGGTTGAATACGTGGGCGCGGCCCTTGTTGGCAACAAATGCTGCCGCCTGGGCAGAGCGAATACCACTGTGACAGTAAAACACCAGCGGGTCATCGCCGGCGAACGACTCGAACTTGACAGGGATCATGGCCAGCGGGATATGTGTCGCACCGGGAATGATGCCTCTGGCCACTTCGTCGTCATTGCGGACGTCAATGAGCTGGATTTTTTGGTCGCCCATCATTTCATGCAGGTCGGAGGCTTCGATTTCGTTGTAGCCGAACATGAATTTTCCTTAGAAACTGAAGAAGCTATTATGCCAGAGGGCTTTGTCGCATTGACAACGGGTTCCTGGCAGCAGCTATTTCGTACGCTGAAAAGTGTCTGGGCTGCTGGGAATGCCCGTGTATTTTTCCCAGCCCTTGATGAATTCGTCAGGCGTTAGCTTTTTGTCACCGTCGCCGTCAGCTGCCTTGAACGGCTCGTCAAAGTCCTCCAGTACTTTCGTGTCTTCTGTCGAAAGATAACCTTTCTTGTTGGCGTCCAGCTTGGCGAATGCCGAATCAGCTGTTTCCATCTTTCCAGGGACCATGGCAGGCAGCACAGCCGGGTCTTGCGGTTCCGGCTCTGCTATATCAGGCGCGGCATGCGCCGGTGGGAACATGCCTGTGCTTCCTAGAATCCCTGTTAGTAAAAAAGCTTTGAAAGAGGAACGTGTATTCATGATTTTCAGAGAATTATTGTAGTAAAGAACTACCTTGGCACGCGACGATAAAATCGTCAGTGTGACTGCAAACATAGGCTGGACTGGCGGATCGTACAAGTAAGAGTCAGAGGTAGGGATGCGCTAGCTCTTTCTCGGCTTTCAGCTTTCTGAGGGCTTCCCGGAACAAAACCTTGCCTTCGTGCAGCATGGCTGGACTGGGGACGAAAGTTTCAACTGTGTAGGGCGGAAAACGACAAGCGACCACGAACATGTAGGACGGATGAGCCCCGGTCACGTGCGCCACGCCTTCCCGGTACATTGCTGCTGCCAGATGATAGAACTGCATCAGGCTGGTTCGCTGAAACACAGCGGCTGAGGGATCGAACGTCGTTTTGAGTTCAAGCATGAGGTCGGGTAATACCAGCAAATCTGGCCGGATTTTGCAGCGTATCCCCGTTTCCTCATCCTGCCAGAAGAGGCTGCTTTCGGCCTTGCCTGCTCTCAACAGCTCTACGATTTCAGGCTTGCGCTCAAGCTGCTGCTGAATGCCCATCACCGCGTTCATCTGAGACTCCGTGAGAAACCGTACCTGGCTTTTCTGCTCACTCTGGATCAGGCGTAAATCTTCTTCATGGAAGATGTCTGCCCGGCTCACAGGGATGGGGATGTATTCCTGGTGAAATCTTTCAGGCTCCAATATGGCGCAATGTACTGCTGTGCCCAGATCCAGATGCGGAATAGATTCCTCTTTCCGGTTGAGATAACGCCTGAAATGGGAAGGCGAGCGCAGTATCTGCTTGAGGCCAGAACTTGAGACATGAGAGTAAATACCCAGGTATTCATCCAGCTCGATCTCATAAATATCGGGGGAGTACATTGAAGTGTAAGGCGATAGTTGATGAAGAGTATTTAGCGGAAGAAGTTTTTTGAAGTCTGGCATGAAGAAAACGTCCCTTTCGCGGGTGTCCGCACATATCACCACCACACATCTGCCTATATTGAAATCAACTCAATTCTATCAGCGACAAGTAAAGGAGAATGGGATGAAACAACATTCGACAGCAGTTAGTTCGACGACGTATATATTGGCGGGGATGGCCGTTGGTGCATTGGCGATGTATATGCTGGACCCAGTACAGGGTAATAGAAGGCGGGCTTTGGCGCGCGACAAGGCCTACAGTGCTAAGGTCCATGCCGGAAAGTGGGTGGATGCCACCTCGCGAGATATTGCCAACCGCGCTAAGGGCGTTTGCGCCAAGACGGGCAGCATGCTTTCCCAATCCCGAAAGCATACAGAGAATTCAGGCGACAGCAGCCCACAAAGTACGGAAGCATCGCTGTAGGTGATCTGTAAAACAAAAAGGGCTTAGTCAATGACTAAACCCTTTGGATAGTGGTGGCCAGGGGCAGAATCGAACTGCCGACACGCGGATTTTCAATCCGCTGCTCTACCAACTGAGCTACCTGGCCAACGCAAAATCACGACCGGCTGATTTTGCAAAGGCGGCATTATAACAAACTTCTCCTGCTTGAGGCATTTGTAAAAAAGTCACCAGCAAACCGGGTCGATCGCTTTCAAAAACGGAACTCGCTCAGGTATGCTCGCGCATGAGTTCTTTGACTAGTTGATGTATGCTGACTTTCGATATTCCCCCGCTTGACTACCACTTGATGCCCGAGCTCAAGGCGCGCATCGATAACAAAACCAAGCCATTTGGTGCGCTGGGTCGCCTGGAGGAAATTGCCCTTAGAGTCGGGCTGATTCAAGACACACTGACGCCTGCGCTCGCACGCCCCGTTATTCTCGTTTTTGCTGGTGACCACGGCATTGTGGAAGAGGGTGTGAGCCCATACCCACAGGCCGTTACACAGCAGATGGTGCAGAATTTCCTTGCAGGTGGTGCCGGTATCAATGTGTTTGCCCGGCAAAACGGCATTGCGCTGCGTATTGTCGATGCAGGCGTTAATCATGTGTTTGAATCGCGACCGGAGTTGATTGATGTCAAGGTCGGCATGGGCACGCATAATTTCTTGCATGCTCCTGCCATGACACAAGACGAGTGTCTCCAAGCGATGGAGCGTGGGGCTGCGTTGGTCCGCGATGAAATGCAGGCAGGCAGCAATGTGCTGGGTTTTGGCGAAATGGGTATAGGCAACACCTCGGCAGCTGCCGCACTGATGAGCGTACTTTGTGAGCTTTCGCTTGAGCAATGTGTCGGGAGGGGTGCCGGCCATGACGATGATGGCGTCAAGCGCAAACTGGCGATCATTGGCAAGGCAATGGACCGACATCAATGCAGCAGCGAAGCACCACTCCAGGCATTGGCCACCTTTGGGGGGTTTGAGATCGCCATGATGGCCGGCGCTATGCTCGCTGCAGCTGAGAAAAAGGCTGTTCTGCTCATTGACGGCTTTATCGCAACCTCGGCTCTGCTGGTGGCTTCCCGCATAGCGCCAGCGGTTCTTGACTATTGTATCTTTTCCCATTGCTCGGACGAATCGGGGCATGCCTTGCTATTGAATCAGTTGAACGCAAAGCCTTTGTTGAGCCTGGGTTTGCGTTTGGGTGAAGGAACCGGCGCAGCATTGGCCTACCCGCTCGTGCAGGCCTCAGTCAATTTCTTGAATCAGATGGCTTCATTTCAGTCCGCCAACGTCAGCAGAAAGGTCGCTACATGAACCGCTTTTTGAATAGAGAGCTTGAGCTATTTTTTGCCGCGGTTGGGTTTTTTACGCGACTGCCTGTGCCGATGAAAGCGGAATTTAGCGAAGCGGATCTTAATCATTCCACACGCTATTTCCCCCTGGTTGGCATCATGATCGGGGTTATCTCAGCGCTGGTGTATACCTTGTCAGCCAGGCTGTTGCCCATGGAACTGGCGATATTGGCGAGTATGGCCGCGACTATTTATCTCACCGGCGCCTTTCATGAAGATGGTCTGACAGATGCCTTAGACGGCTTGGGCGGCGGATGGGAAAAGGAGCAGGTGCTGACCATCATGCAGGATTCGCGCATCGGCAGTTTTGGCGCAGTGGGGTTATTCCTCATCTTGCTCGCCAAATATGAAGCGTTGGCTCATACCTATCCCGCGCTAATACCTGTCGCCCTGATTGCTGGGCATGCGCTAAGCCGCTTTGCTGCCGTTTTGGTCATCTACACACAGGCTTACGTTAAAGCCAAAGGCAAGGCCAAGCCGTTGTCGACCAGCTTGAGCGAGGGAGAGTTAGCGCTTGCTTCTGCTTTTGGCCTGGGACCGCTCCTGTTGCTGGCGCCTAAGCTATTGGTCACTCTGGCGCCCGTGATCATTGTCTGGTGCTGGTTCAGTTACACGCTGAAAAGACGCTTGGGGGGTTATACCGGTGACTGTCTGGGCGCCATGCAACAGCTGACTGAGCTCGCTTTTTACCTTGGCGTCGTCGCTTGGAGCACGCACTGAGTGAACCTTTATCTCGTGCGCCACACTACGCCCGACATATTGCCGGGCATCTGTTATGGCCAAACGGACATCGAGGTCGCTGGCACTTATGCCCAAGAGGTTGAGGCCGTTGTAGCTAAACTCTCTGCCACTTCGCCGGCGGCCCTCTACAGCAGTCCACTCAAACGTTGCAGCCAGTTGGCAGTCGAAATCGCTGGACTCACGAATTGCAACGTCACGCATGATCCCCGCCTCATGGAGCTGCATTTCGGCGATTGGGAACAAGTGCCATGGAATGACATCCCGCGAGGGCTGGTGGACGTCTGGGCAGATGATCATGTCATGCAGGCTCCTCCTGCAGGGGAATCCTTCCACACCTTATCTTTGCGTGTGCAGGAATTTTTCCAGGAAATGCGGGCTCACCACGAGGGTGATGACGTCGTCGCATTTACACATGCTGGCGTAATCCGGGCCATGCTGTCTCATGCCTTGAATCTGCCATTAGTCCATAGCTTCAGGTTGCAGATCGACTACGGCAGCGTCACAAAAATTGTTGTGGAGAAGGCAATCACGCGTGTGGCCTATGTCAACCTCTAAAAGGCTCATGGTGCAGGGCACCACCTCGGATGCTGGCAAGAGTACCTTGGTTGCCGCGCTGTGCCGTATCTTGCACAGAAAAGGCATCAAGGTGGCACCCTTCAAGCCACAGAATATGGCCCTGAATTCCGCAGTCACCATCGATGGCGGGGAGATTGGACGCGCACAAGCCGTGCAAGCCCAAGCGTCCGGATTGAAGCCGCATAGTGATATGAATCCGGTTCTGCTGAAGCCCAATTCAGATACCGGCTGTCAAGTCATCATTCAGGGCAAAGTCGTCAGCAATCTGGAAGCCGCGGGTTACCACGCATATAAACCAACTGCCCTGCGTGCGGTTTTGGATTCCTGGACGCGAATGTCGGGTCAATACGACTGTCTGATTGTTGAAGGTGCCGGCAGCCCGGCAGAGATTAATTTACGTGAGGGCGATATCGCCAATATGGGGTTTGCAGAGGCAGTGGATTGCCCTGTAATCCTTATTGCCGACATTGATCGCGGCGGGGTTTTTGCCCATATCATTGGCACACTGGCCTTGCTTAGTGAAAGTGAACGCTCACGCGTTATCGGTTTTGTTATCAACCGCTTCCGCGGCGACATATCGTTGCTGCAGCCTGGTCTGGATTGGCTCGAACAAGAGACCGGCAAGCCCGTGCTTGGCGTTTTACCTTATCTGCACGGCTTGCATATCGAAGCGGAAGATGCAGTGCCCCGTGTGACAAAAAACGCTGCTGAGTCAGCTTTCAAGATCGTCGTGCCGGCGTTGCCGCATATTTCCAACCACACGGATTTCGATGGGTTGCGCTTGCACCCGCAAGTTGATTTCAGATTCGTTGCTGTGCATGAGCCAATCCCCCCTGCTGATCTCGTGATTCTGCCAGGCAGCAAGAATGTACGCGGCGATCTTGAGCTACTTAAATCCCTTGGATGGGAGCAGGCAATTACTCGCCATTTGCGCTATGGCGGCAAGTTACTGGGGATTTGCGGTGGTTTCCAGATGCTGGGTGAATGCATCCATGACCCGTTGGGCATGGAAGGTGAGTCAGGGTCAAGCCCCGGATTCGGTTTGCTTGCCATGGAAACGACACTGGAAGCCGAGAAGCGTCTGGCACAAATTGAAGGCAAGCTCGCATTTGCTGATGCCCGGGTAATCGGTTATGAAATCCATATGGGAATGAGCACTGGCGAGGCACTGCGGCATCCTGCGCTGTTCATCTATGACAACCCCGAAGGGGCCATCTCGAGCGATGGGCAAATTGCGGGAACCTATGTGCATGGCTTGTTTGACCACCGGGATGCGCTGAATGCCTGGCTGGAATGGGCTGGGCTCACAGCAAGGACAACTTTTGATTATCAGGCTCTGCGCGAATCAGAACTCGACCGCCTCGCCGATTGTGTAGAAACACATTTGAACTGGGCTCGGCTCCAGTCTTATTTGCCGACTATTTGAGTTTGAGCGGCAGGCCCGCGGCAATAAAGAATACCTGGTCAGCAACTCTGGCCACCGCCTGGTTGAGGCGTCCTTGTTCATCCTGGAACTGACGGTTGATCTCGCCTAGCGGCACAATCCCCATGCCGACTTCGTTGCTCACCAAAATGACGCTTCCCGGTAAGCCTGCCAAGGATTCCAAGAAATCTTCACGTTCTTTCCGCCAATCGACACCTTCCGCAGGTTTGCACTCTGGACAAATGCATTGCGCCAGCCAGAGGGTCAGACAGTCGACGATGAGGCAGCGATTGGCTGAAGCTTCTCGGCGTAATGCCGGTGCCAGATGATGCGGAATTTCTACTGTTTCCCATGCCGACGGCCTGCTGGCACGATGGCGAGTGACACGTGAACCGAATTCCGCATCAAAGACCTGGGCGGTAGCAATATAGGTAACAGGCAGGCCACTCTCGTGGGCTAGCTGTTCTGCGTAAGCGCTCTTGCCAGAGCGTGCCCCACCCAAAATCAATGTAATATTCATGCGATCAATACCAATGTTTGCTGAAGGCCTGCCGTGCAGCCCATTGCTGGATAATGGTATGCAACTGTGGCAGTCCGTGCTGAATCACAGAAGGCCCTGGCTGCAGGATATCCGCAGATTTTATCTCGCGCAGGAACCCGTCCCGCACGGCAGAAATGCTCTGCCACCCGTCGCGTTGCATGACCTGTTCGGGCTGAAATTTTTTGCCGCACCAGGATCCAATTATGATGTCGGGGTTGCGCTTCACCACCTCTTCAGGATCATGGATCACGCGATCCTTGGCGCTGCTGTGCTGCGATAGCTCGGCAAAGCAATCCACGCCGCCGGCTATCTCGATTAACTCCACAACCCAGCGGATACCGCTGATCATGGGTTCATCCCATTCCTCGAAATAGACCTTGGGTCTAGTTGGCAGCTGTTGGGCTGAGGTGAGAACGGCAGAAATGTTGCGTTGCAGTTCACTCACCAGGGATGCAGCTTTTTCCTGTGCATTGACTAGTGCCCCTAGGGTCATAATCATTTGCAGAATCTCGTCGACGGAACGCTGGTTGAAGGCATGCACTTCGATCCCCGCCTTGATAAGCGCGGCGGCGATGTCCGCTTGCAGGTCGGTGCAAGTCAGAACCAGGTCGGGTTTGAGCGCAACAATTTTGTCGATTTTGGCACTGGTGAAAGCGCCGACCTTGGGTTTTTCCTTGCGGGCGATGGCCGGGCGAGTGGTATACCCCGAAATGCCGACGATACGGTCCTGTTCGCCAAGCAGGTAAAGGACTTCGCACGTTTCCGTCGTCAGGCAGACGATACGCTTGAAACCCGGCTTCATACGGCCTTCCATTGATTTTCCATTATAAGTTCTCTTAAAGGGCGCTCTTTTGCCCAGCCTTCTTCAACCAGCATGGGAGCCTTATAAAAGCTATCGACATGGCCGATGCATAGAATAGCAATCGGTTTCGCCCCCGCAGGGATCGCCAGCAAGCTACTCAGGCCTGTGGGATCGAACATTGACACCCAGCCCATCCCCAGGCCTTCGGCCCGTGCAGCCAGCCATAGATTCTGGATGGCGCAGGCTACCGAGGCCAGATCCATCTCGGGCAGTGTACGACGGCCAAAAATATGAGCTTCACGATGGTCGCACAGCGTGGCAACCAGTATCTCTGCGCACTGCAAGATGCCTTCCACCTTGAGCCGCATGAATTCGGCATCACGTTCACCGAGTGCTTCTGCCGTCTTCAAACGCTCATCTTGTACAAGATCGTAGATACGCTGGCGAATGGCCCGGTCGCTAATACGTATGAAGCGCCAGGGCTGCATAAGGCCGACGCTGGGCGCATGATGTGCGGCTTCTAGCATGCGCTGCAGCACGGCAGAATCAATCTTGCCGGGCCTGAAATGCCGCATATCACGTCGTTCGCGGATTACCCGGTAGATGGCTGCGATCTCCTCTTCGTTATAACGGTGTTCGCTCATGCCTGAAAGAATCCTGCCGCCACGTGTGGATTTGAAGGAAAGTAGAAGTGCAAAAAGCTGGCACTGATGCAGCCATAACGATAGAAGTTCTCACCAGTACCATAAGGGGTTTCAGCTGCGCAATGCGGTTCCAGGCTGGTTTCGAACACGCCATGGTGGAAGGTATGACCACTGATATGGTTTCCATCAAGTTGCAGGTGTTGGGTGCCAATCCCCTGCAGCTGCTTTTCGACGCGGCTTTTACCGGGTAAAAGCCCGAAACCGGGCTGGCCGTCGATGGATTCGCATAGCGCCATCATGCCGCCGCATTCAGCCAGTATAGGTTTACCGGTTTTGAACGCCTGATCCAGGGACTCTCGCATCTCGCGATTATTGGAGATTGCTGCCAGGTGCAGCTCAGGGTAGCCGCCCGGTAGCCAATAGGCATCAGCCTCGGGTACAGCTTCATTACGCAACGGCGAGAAATAGACCAAATGCGCACCCATGGCCTGCAGGCACTCCAGGTTGGCCGGATAAATAAAACAGAAGGCCGCATCTCGGGCGACCGCAATGGTTTTTCCAGTCAGTAGTTGCGGATAGCCCTGAATATTGGAGGACGGAAGTTCTACCGCTGGCGGCAAGAGCAATTCGCTGCTTTCACTCAACGCCTGGGCTGCACTTTCGATGCGCAGCTCGAGATCTTCGATCTCGCTTGCCCTATGTAGCCCTAGATGGCGTTCAGGCAAGCTATAGCATGCCTCTGCTGTTAGTGCACCCAGCCAAGGGATATTTACCGGCAGACTGTTGCGCAGGAAATCGGCATGGCCTTTGCCCCCAATACGGTTAGCGATTACGCCGGCTGGTTTGATAGCGGAATTAAAATTCAGCAGACCAGATGCGAGTGCCCCAAAAGTCTGTGCCATGGCGCTGGCATCAATCGTGAGTGCTACAGGGATGCCGAATTGCAGCGCAATGTCTGCGCTTGAAGGTGTGCCATCGTACAGGCCCATCACGCCTTCGAGCAGGATTACGTCATTCTCTTGTGCTGCCTGATACAGTAGATGCTGGGCATCGACTAAGCCGCACATGCCGAGATCGAGGTTATAGACGGGCTTGCCGCTCGCCACCTGCAAGATCATGGGATCGAGAAAATCCGGCCCGCATTTGAATACCTGCACTTGCAGGCCGCGATTACGCCACGCCCTGGCAAGTGCGGCGCTGCAGAGGGTCTTGCCTTGGCCCGATGCTGGGGCAGAGACTAGCAGCGCAGGGCAGCTAACGCTCACCATTCAATACCAGGCATGGCTTGCACGCCAGCAGCGAAAGCGTGTTTGATGGGCTGCGCCTCGCTAACGGTATCGGCAAGGTCGACCAATGCCTGGGGAGCGGCCCTGCCGGTGATGACGACATGCTGCATCTGCGGGCGCTGTTGCAGCGCCTCTGCCACTTCTTCCATGCTCACCCAGCCGTACTTAAGGGCGTAGGTAAACTCATCCAGGATTACCAGGTTGATCGTGGGGCCTTTCAGGTATTCCGTAGCCAATTGCCAAGCAGCCCGACCGCTCAGGCGATCATGATCGGCATCCTGGGTCTCCCAGGTGAAGCCATCGCCCATGACATGCCAATTCAGAAGAGGGTGATTGCGGAAGAAGGCTTCTTCACCGGTATCGGAGCGGCCCTTGATGAACTGGATAACCACCGCCTTGTGGCGATGGCCCAGAGCACGTGCCAAGAGGCCGAACGCGGCGGTCGACTTACCCTTGCCGTTACCTGTATGGATGACAAGCAGCCCGCGGGAAACACGGGCTGCTTCGATCTGGGCATCCACTACTGCCTTTTTGCGCTGCATGCGCGCAATGTGGCGGCTTTGCTTGGATGTGTCGTTCACACCTTGCTGGATTTTTGGACAAACAGGCCACTAGCCAGAAATGCATAGGCAACCCACGCCACACCCAGGTACATCAGCGTGTAGCCAACGTAGGGCAGATAGTACTGGGCGACACTCTGCGAGAAAGCGGCGATAGGCATGGAAGCCACCTTGTCGGAGAAGCCATACCAGAAGGCATTGGATAGCACGAAGGCAACACTTGCTGCAGCCCAGCCGAACAAGGCATATGGCAGGGCGGCAAATGGCCTCTCACGTTTTGCCAGCCAGCGGCCTGCTCCCCAAACCAGGGCATAGGTTGGAATCAGACCCCAGTAGCCGGGCGACATGCAGTAATCAGAAACGCCTTTCCATCCTAATGCATAGGCATCCATGCCAAATGCGACAAGCAATGCCAAACCCAGCCAGCCAGTGCGGGCAACCAGCAATCCGCCGAGGAACAGCACGGCCAGCGTTGCATCGGGCAGGTAGACGGCGCTACCGAAATGCTGGGTACGGGTCAGGGCGATCATGGCTAGCAGACCGATGGCCAGCCATATGTTTTTTTTGTTCTCAGCCAACATGTATAACTCCTTTTGTGAGTAGCAATATTGTAAACCTTA
>Ga0196972_1000796_pt1 | contig 11890 bp, 13 predicted proteins | sample S1v_2013CmetaG_FD_148618 | JGI IMG/M metagenome (GOLD analysis project Ga0196972, IMG submission 148618) | Soil microbial communities from Anza Borrego desert, Southern California, United States - S1+v_20-13C | ecosystem: Environmental > Terrestrial > Soil > Desert | place: USA: California... | reverse complement strand
TTCCCCGCAGCGTCCTTGATGATCTCGGGGCGATAGGGCGAGCGATAGATTTCACGCGGCTCGCCGGTTGTCTGATCAATCTGGATGACCGCCGAACCCGGCGCGACCTGCTCGATTTGCGGGCGGTCTCGCAGTCTGATCTGCTCCAGCATCGCCGCGAACCTTTCAGGGCCGGCGACATTCGCGATCATGAAGCCGGCCAATCCCTTAGCCTTCGCGGCATCTTTTCCTACAAGGTCGCGCAGTCCCTCAAGGTCTGTGGTCGGCTTATCCGCCTCCTTGTCGGCCTTGATGCGCTCATCAAGTGCCGAAGTGGCAAGGTCCGTGCGCCCTGATTCCAGAGCGGCGTAGATACCACCAAGCCCCTTCAGATTGGACTCCCGCGCACCCTCGCTTTGGGTATCCCACGCCTTCCGGATCGCGTCGCCATATCCTGGGAAGCGGAGTTGAATCTCGGCTGCCAAACGCGCATCCGGGGCGCGCAAGAACTGCTCCACCATGCCTTGATATTCGGCCTCGCGCTGTGCGGCACGCTGCTGGTCGGCAAGCTTCTGCTCAGCCATCCGCCGCTGAAGCGCGACGGCCTGCTGCTTCGCCTCCATCTCCTGCCGGACCTGCAAGCCGCCTAGGAACGACCCCAAAGGATTAGAAATTCCCTGAAGCCCGCCCATTGCCTGGAGGTAGTTGATCCGGTCCATCAGTAGATCCCGCCGCCGATGCCGCCGCCGGGTGTCATGATCCCATAGGGATTGCGGTTACCGCCGCCCCCGAAGATGTTGCCGACGCCCTTCAGGCCGCCCATGCCGGGGAACAGAGCGAGCGAACTGAACAAATTGTTCGTGTTCATAGCGTCGATCGCGGCACGGCTGAGGTAGTTGTCTGCTTGCGCCGCGCCCTGCTGCCCGAGAAGCTGCGAGACCTGACCGGCGGATGCACTGCCAATCTGCCCCAGCGCGGTCCCGGTAGTCTGACCGGCTCCCCGCAATCCTCCCAGGTTCGCCAGCTGCTGCTGGATGACGCGGGTTAGCGTGTCCGACCCGAAGTCGGCCAGGCTTCGGTTGGTGTTGCCGCCGCGCAGGCCTCCGGTCGCCGAAGCATTGGCAAGGATCGCCTCTTCTCCGGTGTCGAATAGCGTTTGGAACAAGGGGCTGCCCTTGAGGGCGGCGATGGCTGCGGCCTGGTCTTCCGTGCCGCTGAGCCCAAGAAGGTCCTGTTCGGCGCCTAGCGCAGCCTGACCCGCCTGGAGCCACGGCATGAGGTCGCCGCGCGTCGTGTCGAACTGCCGGCGCTGCTCGTCGATCCCAAGCTGCGCCGCCTGCAACTGGGCCTGCGCAGCCTTGTCGATGGACTTTTTCTGTCCCTTGCCGCCGAAGATGCCGCCGATTGCTGAACCGATGCCAGCAGCCGCTGCGAGGGGAAACGCCATCAGTTACGCTCCAGCCAGAATAGTTCGCAGCGCCCATCGGCGGCTCGATCGACAAAGCCCTTCGAGACGCAGCCGACTTTGCGGTTGAGCCAGCGCGCGGCCTTGTTGCCGATAGGGGTCTGCCCCCAGATCGCCCGCGCGCCCTCGTGCTCGAACATGTAGTTCGTCATCGCGGTCGCCGCCTCTACCGCCCACACGCCGCGACACGTCGGAAGCATCGCATAATGCGCCTGGAATATGTCTGGGGCGGTCCATTCGAGGATGCCGACTGCGTCCTCACCGCAGGCGAGCAGCACGTAGTTCTCGGGCTCGTCGAGCAGCGGAGACACGTCGACAGGCCCCTCGGTCTTACCGAAATACGGCTTGACGGAGGGGTCATTCACCACCCTGTTGTGCAACTCTGCCGAGAACATCCGCAGCCACGCCCCGCGGGTACTGAGATACCGTGATGTTCAGGGTACGGACGCGCCGCGGGGAATTACTAGCCGTCGCCTCACGTCGCGAGGAGGAGCTTGTAGATCGTGCCGTTGATGTTGATCGGCACGTGGTGGGTCTGCGCAACCGCCGCAGCTGTCGGAGTCGCGTCGAGGCGCAGCGTGTCGCACTGGAGCGCGCCGACGATATCGAGCCCCGCCGAACTCCAGGTCCCCCTGAGGGTGCCCGCAGGATAAACAAGGATATTGTTCGCCGAGTTGTAGATCGCCAGATGGTTGTTGCTGTTGCCGTTGATGCCGGAATCGGTCCCGACATAGCCGACCGTCGCGCCGGCCTTCTGGAAGCGGATATAAGGGCCTGCGGGGCTTACGCCGCCGTTCATCGTGAACACGGGCGATCCAGAGCCGGAACCGATCGTCCCGGAGGCCGATGTGATGTTGGTCAGCCCGGTCACCGTACCGCCAGTGATATTGACCGCGCTGGACGACTGGAGACCAAGGTCGCCGAGTGTCTGCCAGGTCTTATCGCCGCGCCAATATTGCGACGTAGTTCCAGGCGCTATCGTCGGCTCACCGCCGAGATTCGCGAGCGCAGCCGGAGCGGTGGCAGCCCCGGTCCCACCGAGTGCCACGCTTACAGGGGTAACGAGCGCGATGACGCCCGTACCGGTATCATAGGACAGGCCAGTGCCGGCGGAGACCGAGGCGCGAGACCTGGCGTCGGTGTAGTAGAGGTTGACGGCACCTTCCGCCACATTGTCGCTATTGAGCGCGAATGCCTGCGCGCTGGTAATGCGCCCTTTGGCATCGACGCTAACCGCGAGCGTCTGGGTGGCACTCCCATACACGCCGGCCGTCACCGTTGTGTCGGTTAGGTCCAGAGTGGCGTCACCGCCGGGTCCGCCATCGGCGATCGAGATATTGGCGGAGCCCGTGAGCTTGCGCTGATTGAGGAACACTGAACTAAGGCTCAGCACCAGCACCGAGCTTTCCTTGGCTCCGGCGATGAAATCCGCGCCAACCCCGACATTCTGCTGGATGTTCTCGAAGGCCCGGATCTGCCGGGGCGTGGAGAGGAACTGGCCAATGTCCTGGCGCGTGAGGCTGAACTCGTCCATCAGACATTCAACCCTTCGACCTGGGCCTCTAGGCGTGCCCATCCGCGCAAGGAGTTGTCGGCGCCCCGGATACGCAGCCCCATGTAGTTCCGCATGCGCCAATGCGGACGATAGGCGACGCGCTTGCCTCGATCACCGACCAAGCCGGTGGAGACCGCATATTCCTCGCCCCAATCCTCGCCGTCGAGGGTGCGCGAGAAGAACACTCGCCCCTCGGCGCCACGCCCCGGGAGCCCGACAAGCTCCAGCGAGTGAACTATCCCGCCGCGGCTTTCGTTGTAGATCAGGATCGTATCGAACTGGTATCCGTTGACCTCTCCGAAATCCTGCGCCGTCGAATGCGAAAGGGCGCCAATCGCCGCGCTGCTCAGGTCTCCGCAAATCCACTTATTGTAGCAGTAGCCGAAGAAGCGGGGGCGCCATTCTTCGGCCATATCGGGGCCTGCCTGCCGAACGCCCCATATCGGCTCCTTGGCCTTAATCGAGGCGAGCGCGTAGAAGACCAGCGTGCGGTCGGACAGATGCACGTACAGGCGCTGCTCGTCGCGCTCGGTCACGCGTTCGCAGATGATACGCTCAGGGTTCACTTCCAGCGCGAGTTGCCGGTCGATTTCGCGGGTGCTGATCTTCACGACCTGACCCGCGCCAGCCTGATAAACGCCGAGCGCTTCATTGCGACCGCTGCCGACGAAGGCGAAGGTGTCCGCGAAAAGGCATTTCGCTCGGGTTCCCACGATCCCCTTCGGAATCGCGGCGCCCGAGTTCAGCGCGAATGGAAAGCCGTTGCCGCCGATATTGTTGAAGATGTCGATCGTGTAACGGTTCAGCGCATAGACCTCGCCGCGCACGAGGATCAGACCCATGACCGGGTCCGGATCGCTCTCGGATGACCCGTACTTCAGCGGGTCCACCGCCATCGGGTTCCCCAACTCCGTCACGACGATATTCTCGCCGTCCGTCGTCATGTTGTAGCCGTCCACGAAGATGTGATCGACGACGAGGCCCAGATCCGGGTCCGTCACATGGCGCAGCCCGTTGGTCGTGTCCCAATAGTACAGGCCGCCACCGCTGCCGATCGAGAGGTAATCGAAGCTGTAGTCGAGCGAGACCGGGAGGCTATCGTTGCTCACGTCTCCAAGGGTTGTCGGCGCGCCATCCTCAGCGATGCTGACCAGCTTGCTTCCCATGACGGCATAACAGACGCCGTTCCAGTTGATCGAACCACGCATGAGACCGGGACCGATACCGATCTGTTCAGCGCCGGGGGGCGATTTCAGATAGCCCTTCGAGATGCCGGTATCAGTGATGACCGGCTCAAGGTTGATCGGATAGCTCGCGCGGAAATCGGCCTCTTCGCTGCCGATGATCCCGCTCAGAATGGGGATTTCGGCCATGCGCAGCAATTCGCGTCGGCGATGTAGGGATACCACGTCGCATAGGGTTGATTGCCCGAGCCCTTGGGCGTCGTGCGCGGAAGTCGGACCTGTGGCACGACCTTGGAAGCGGCTTGCATGGCCACCATCCCGAGGGAGGCGCCGCGCTTCTGCTCGGGCGATAGCGCCTTGCCGAGCCCCGGCGCGATCCGGAGCGCCAGTTGTCCGGCCACGCCGTTGATCGCGTAGTCGGGGATCAGCGCGGGATCATCGGGATCGCTAGCGCCCACTTCGGCGGGGAAGTTGTAGCCGAGCTTGACGCCCTGAACCTCAAGCTCGCGCATCGTGGCATCGAGGCGCCGGAGGGCGGACGCGATCTCATTGGGCTGTGCAGTGAAGCTGTAGCCAGGCAGACCGCATTCCTCGAACGCCATCTCGAACAGGTCGCGCTTGGTCGCCGTCGACGGCATGTAGGTCGAACACGCGCTGGAGATGATCGGCAGATAGATCGTCTCTTCGAACGTGAAGCCGTCCGTGGTGGTCAGGAGGGCGGTGAACTTGGCTGAACGCCCGTTCACGCCGCCCGAGATGACCGCCATCGTGGTCGTGTCGTCGTTGGTCTGGCTGTCAATCACCGCGCCCACGACGAGCGTCAGCGTGGCGGTGGCGAGGGTATCGCCATCCGCCAGCATCGGCTTCCAATTGATGCCGTAGGGCCGCACATCGGCGGCGTCCTTGGCCTGCCAGACGATCATCCGGCGAGCTTCGCGTCGATCGCCGCATTGATGGATGCGAGGACGCCCTTGCGCTTCTTGCCGGCCTCCTCCGCAGCCTTCAGCGTCTCCAGCTCTTCGAGGTCGAGCGACGGCAGCGCCGCCTCGATCTCCTTGGCGGTGAGATCGAGTAGCGAGCGGTCGTTCGCTTCCGCGTTTAGGAACTCAGCGGCTTCGGCCCAGCCATCGGAAAGCGCGGCTTCGTGGTCGTCCGCATCCGTGACGGTGCGAACGCCGACCTTGCGGCCATCCCATTCGATGTCGTCGCCGTTGCGGTACAGCATAAGCGGGTAGGGGCTCGTCATGGCTTCTTTCCTTTCAGCACCTTGTTGGCCTTTGCCTTGATCTTCGCCGCGGCAGACGGGCTGAGCTTGCCCTTGTCGACCATCTGGGTGGCGCGGGCCTTCGCGTTCGCGGCGTGGGATTTGTCGGGCATCGGGTATGCCTTGCGGCCCGGCAGCCCGAAGTCCTTCTTCGGCAGCTTCTTGCGTGCCTTGGTGGTCAGCTTGGTCACAGCCCGGCCCTCCCGATCATGAAATCCCACATCGCGCCGGATTCAGCGCTGCTGAGCGGCTTGGTGATCGCGAGATCGCCCAGCTTGCCCTTCCAGAAATGCGTGCCCTGCGCGTCGGCGCCGACGTAGAGGCTGGCCGGGATGCTGGCCGCGACCGTGATGCTGGCCGGAATGCCCACCTTGCGGTCGAGGTACCCGAGCACCCCATCCGGGCGCACGACCCAGCGGATGACGTGCACGCCGTGGTAATCGTCGCCGCCGAACGCCGACGACGCGCCGAATATCGCCGTGCTCTGACCGCCGATCGGGGGCGTATAGGCGAGCACCATGCCGCCGGCTGCCGTCCCGGAGGACAGCGACACGGCATTGGCGCTGCCCGCCGCCTCGGTCTGGTCGACTACCTGCCACACCTCGAAAGGTGGCTCGACGGTCCACAGATTGGCGCCGAACAGGAAGCCCGCTGCCGGGATGGTCACCCACGAGCCGTCATAGGCGAGGTTGCCGGTGCCGGCCTTCTGGATTTGCGCTGCGGCCTTGCGGTCAACCCACGTATCGACGTTGCCGCTGGTCGTGTTGACGCCGGTCTTCGTGTCCCACCAGTAGACAAGGTCGTCGCCGAGCACGAGCGGGTCGAACGCAGGACCCAGCGTGTGCGCACGACGACCCCGGCGACCCAGCTCGGGGTGGAATGTGGTGTTGAACACCCCCGGCAAGGTCGAGGCGAGCGACATCAGGCCGCCGTGTAGCTGCTGCGGACCGTGACCGATCCCTGTGGTGTGCCGCCATTGGCGAGCACCACGCGGTGATAGCGGGCCAGCACCGGCGTCTGGAGAGTGAGCGGCGTGGCGGCGGCAAGGATGTCGGTCGCGCAGGTCGCCCAAGTCGCGCCGTCGTCCGAGCACTGGAGCGACGCGGTTCCCGTCTGATCGGCCAGGAAGAAGCCGTTGAAATATGCCGGCGCCACAGGTCCGGGCGATGCTGCGCCGGTGTCGCGCTGAGGTCCTGTAAAGGTGTCGGCAGCCACAAGTGGCGCGATCGTTTCAAGCCAGAACGAAGCGGCGAGGGGGATCGCGTAGAGATTGCCGTTGGGGTCGACCAGCACCGGAAGAGCATCGCCACCGGGCTCCATGCCGAGCGCCGGAGAGCCGAACATGCCCATGGGCTGTCCCTGCATCTGTTCGGCGATCGTCTGGATATAGCCGCCGACCGTCTGGATCGGCGCGACGTGGCCGTTCTGGTCGATGCCGGCGACATAGACCGGGGCCTTGGTCGGCACCACGCCCGTCGCATCTGGGCCATGCACGGCCATGTCGGTGCCACCGCCGCCGCCAGTCGAAACCACTAGCGGGTTTGCCGCGGTGCCGAGCGCGTCGCCGGTCGTCGGATCAACGAGCGCCGTACCTGGGATGATGACGGGCACGGTAACGCCGTTGAGGTCTTCGGCCTCGCCAAGGGGTCCGACAACACCTTCGTATCCGGGTTGAGTCTTGAGCGCCATCAGGCTGCCTCCGAAAAGGAGGGAGGGAGCCGTAACCCCCTCCCGTTGGTCATCAGGTCTGCGAGAAGATCTCGATGCCCATCATTTCCGGGTTGGCCGCGAAGCTCCCCCAGATCGCATCGACGCGGTACTTGGTGTCCAGGTTGTTGATGTTGCCCTGGCGGGTCATCGTCAGCTGGAACCCGTTGTCGGTCGTGCCCTGGATGACGGCCATACCGCTATCCACCCGTGGCTTCAGGCGCCCGGGGAGGATCTGCATCGCGTCGCCCTGCCAGAACGGGTTCACGTCCGCCGCCGCGGTATTCAGGAAGGTGATCGCCGCACCGTTGGCGGGTGCCGCGGTCACGTTCTGGTACTGAAGCTCCGGACCCGTGCCTCCGGTCGCCGAGATGATCGGGGGGGTGATCTCGACCGTGCCCGTACCGCCGGCACCAGTGACGATGCGGGTGATGCGGAAGGTCTTGAGCTGGCCCGTGTCGAGCTTCGCGATGTGGTGCACCGCATTGACGTCCGCGATCGTGAAGCAGTCGCCGACCTTGACCGTGCTGCCGGTGACCGCAATCGAGATGATCTGGAAGCGGTTGTCGACGTTGACGAACACGCCGCCCGAGGTCTCGGTATTGGCGACCGGGGTGTAGTAGAGCGGCTGCGTGTTGGTGATCGTCACGCCGGTCGCGGTTGCGGCGGCGAGGCGATAGCCATAATCGAGCTTGTACGTGTCGAAGCCGGCGACATCGCCGAGGGACGCGCGCTCATACGCCTTGAGCGACTTGCTGTTGTCCAGCACGCGGCTCGCGAGGTTGGCGGCCATGTTGTTGTAGTTGCCCGGCGTCAGACCCATCATGCGCTGCTCGCGCGGCACGCCCTGAGTGGTGAACACGGTATCGGCGAGCGCGACGTCATCGAAGCCGGTCGCAGCGACAGTGCGCTTGACCACGATCGACCCCATCAGCGACGCCTTGGTCGTGACATCAACGTTGATGTCGGAGGCGAGGCGCTGATAGGCGGCATCGCGGATGCGACCCTCCTGCGCTGCGTCACGAAGCTCGCGGGCAGTCAGGGTCCAGGGCGTGTGCTTCTGGGTATCGATCACGCCAGGGACGGCAAGCTGTGCGACATCCTTGAAGTTGTTGGTCGCGTCGTTGCCGCTGTAGCTGGCCATGATGTAGGGCTGCGGGAACCACATGATGTCCCCGGTGCGCTCCATCTGCGTCTGATCGAGCGTGACGACGGTGGCCATCTTCGACGCGACCAGCGCGTCCTGATAGGCTTCGAGCATGCGGTCGAAGGCGACCACCTCTTCCTTGGAAAAACCGTTAGCCATGGTGAAAATTCCATCTAAGGGACCGTGGCGTCATCACGACGCGGAATGGTCGGGTTAGCCTTTGGCTCGCAGCTCCCGGATGCGCTTGAGGGTGTCGGTTACGTCACCGCCGCGCGCCGCCTTCGCCATGAGCCGGTCGAGTTCCTTGGCCCTCGCGTTCTGAGAGATCGGGGCCGAACCCCGCTGCCTCTCTTCCGGCTCCGGACCTTTGCGGCGGGGCTGCACCTTCAGATTCCTTTCGAGTTCAGCGACCGCCGCGGCGAGTTTGAAGGGGTTCTTGATGTCGGCGAGCGCGTCGAGCCGCTTGGGATACTTGCCGAGCGCGGCCACCACGGCGGCCTTGTTCTTCGCGGAAGAGATCAACGCGATCTGCTGGGCATCGCTCAGCTTCTCCATGACCTTCGCTTCGGCGAGTTCGAACCCTGGAACCTTGAGCTGTGTCTGCTGCCGCTGGTATTCCCGACGATCTTCCTCGACGTCTTCCGCGATGCGCTTGACCTGATCCTGCTGGCCGGCCTTGGCCTTATCAACCTTGGCCTTGTCTTCGTGCCACTTCAGCAACGCCGCATCGTACGCGTCGGTGTCGTAGTTGACATCATCGAGCGTCGGCTTCGGTCCCAACTCGATCTTCGGCTCATTGGCCTCCAATCGCTTCAGTCGCTCGCTCTGCTCTTTGAGCCTGGCACGTAGATCGCGAACCAGCCCGGTGTCGCGGTCGCCTGAGGATGGCGAATCCTCCTCACCTTCGATGATCAGGTCGTCTTCGTCCGATTCCTCGAATTCCGCTTCCTGATCCGGCGCCTCTTGCTCCTGATCGTCGGGCTCATCGGCCTCCAGATCCTCGTCAAGCTCAAGGTCGTCGTTCTCGGGCAAATCTGCCATATGTCACCCCATCCACTCACCCGTTGACGGTCGGGCGGCTACCGATGGGGGTACTCTGATACCCGAGGTGGGGGATTTAATAGCCCTCTTGCCACTCGAACATTTCGTGGAAGACCTCGCGCGCTTCCTCGTTCGCGATGAGATCCCGACGCAGGATTTCGGCCACCCACGTCGGGATCACCATCCTCGGCATGGCATGGGGGCAGTCATGGTTGTAACGAAAGCCGAGCGACGCGGCGCCACTCTCGAAGAGGCCGAGCACGACATAGCCGGCAAGCGGATCCTGATCTGTCGCGCTTTCGGCAATCCGCCTGGCATTGTGAATGATCGCACCACGCCAGTCCTCACCGCCCTCCGCAGCAACCCGATTGCGGAGAACGTGCACGTCCGCGCCATCCTTCAGGCGAACGCGGCTGATGCGGGCACGGAACTCGCTCACGCCGCCTCCCGATCGTTTGCCGCAAGATCGCGGCCAAGCTGGACCTTCTTCAGTCCCATTTCCTCGTGCCGCAGACCGACATCGGCGCCCTTGAGTGCCGCAGCGGCGAGGGTATCGACGGTCTTGGCGCCAGAAAGCTCGGTATCCGCACGGGCCTTCTCCGCGCGGGCCAACCTCTCTTCGGCGGACGCCTCCAGATCCCTCGCCTGCGCAAGGAGCGCGATCGACGTGGGATCGGGCTGCTGTTGCTGCTGCGCCTGATCGAGCTTTGCCTGCTCTTCCTTGGTCGGCTCGACGATGCCCTTGGCCACCATGCGGGCGCGGTTCCACTTCTTCAGGCCATCGATACCTTCGCCGTCCATGTTCTCGATAGCCGTACCTACGCACGCCAGCACAAGCTCCGTATCGCCGGCCTTCGCGGCCATGTCGCCCAGATTGACGCATGCCTTGACCGTCTTGTCGCGGCGTGTCGCGGTCGCCTCGGTCACGTCCGCGATCACGAGGAACTTGCCCTTGCCAAGGTCATTGCGCGTGCCGAATGCGCCGGTCACTTCGTCGGTGAACGGCTCCATCAGGACGGCGCTGGCCTGCTGACCGTCGTCGTCCATTGTCTCGACCTCGCGGCCCTCCTCGAAATAGACCTCCTTGGCCATGTCGAGGTAGATTTCCCCGCAGCGCTGCATCGACTGGCGGAAATTGTCCATGTAGCTGCCATCGCGCTCGTCTAGGCGCGCCGCTGCGATGTCCATGGCCTCTGCCGACACATTCGAGCGCACCTTTGCGGCGCTGTCGTCGGAGCCGGTCAGCTGCTCGATGTCGCTCGCCGTGATCTGCATCAGCGCGGCGGTTACGGGCGGAAGCTCGGGTGCCTTGATATACGCCATTGGCGGGGCAGGGATGCGGTTGCCGTTCTCGTCCACTACCGGATTGAGCAACGCATACGGGAAGCGGTTCGTCGTCAGTTCCGCCCAGTGCTGCTCATGCCCGGCAATCTGGTCGGGCGTGACGATGGGCTTCTCGATCGGCGACTGCGCATTCGTCTCGGTGAGCTTCGAGACCGCGGTGTTGTAGATCCGCTGCGGGTCCTTCGCCTGGCGGACATGACCCTGCACGCGCTCGATGTTGTCGATGTACACGCGCTGGCCGAAGTACGGCACGACGGGGATGTTGCAGCCGGCGATCCACTTCTTCGGCTTCAGCACCTCGCAGCCGGACAGCACGGTCTTGGACACCCGCTTGCGCTTGCGCTTCTTCGGGGGCTGCTCGACCCAACCCTGAGCGAGCAAGTCGTCAACGCCTTCGTCGGTCAGCTCGTCAGCCCAGAAACCCTGCGTCTCGTCGGTGAGCACGAAATGGAACGATCGGCGGATGTCCTCGACCACCTCGACGCGGTAGTACCACGCGACCACGATGCGGTCGGGCGTGTACCAGTCATAATGCGGCTTGACCAAGCCCTCGGGCCAGGTCGCATAGTCGGCGTCGGGATAGTCCTCCTTGAACGCCTCCGGGGTGTGCGCGAACAGCACGACGGCCCACTCGGCGTCCGACTTGTCGTAGAGCTTCGAGTTGCCGTCGAAGAACACGCGCTGGTCCGCATCCACGATCGTATCGAAACGGATGCGCTGATGCTCGTTGTCGGGGTCGAACTCGTCCTCAAGCTCGTTCGCGAGCAGCCACGCGCCCATGCCGCCCGACGTGCCTTCCATGAACGCATTGTCGAACGCCTGCGCGCCCTTGCAGCGGTACACGTCGGCGCGAAACAGGCCGTCGAGAAGGTCAGCGGTGCCGGCCGCGGTATTCTTCACCTCGCGGAAATTCACCGTCACACGGTTGGAGCGGTAATCGTCCTGGATGCGCTTCAACCCAATCGCGGTCTTGTTGACCTCGACGCGGATCATGTTCTCGGAAAGCTGCGCCCAGCCTGATTCCTCCCACTGCGCACCGGCAATAAAGGCAAAGCGCCGGTCCTGGAGACACAGCGCGCGCTCTTCCTGAAGGTACGACACTTCCCCATGGATACGGGTCAGCGCTTCCTGAAGGATGGTCTCGTTGTCTTCCCGCTTGGCCATGGCGGGGAGGGTATTGGCGCGGTGGGGCTATTTCCTAGCC
>Ga0196972_1000795_pt1 | contig 11892 bp, 9 predicted proteins | sample S1v_2013CmetaG_FD_148618 | JGI IMG/M metagenome (GOLD analysis project Ga0196972, IMG submission 148618) | Soil microbial communities from Anza Borrego desert, Southern California, United States - S1+v_20-13C | ecosystem: Environmental > Terrestrial > Soil > Desert | place: USA: California... | reverse complement strand
GTTATAATTTAGCCTTTCAAAAGCGTTAAAGCTAGGAATAACAATGCTTGCTTTCATTTATCAATCTCACCAACTTATATTACTAAATTTTACACATGCTTATCTTTGGCAAAGTTATTTCCTTGGTAATAGCAAATTATGACAAATTTTCTCTCATTATCTAATATATGCAACAGATAAAATTAGGTCTACAACTTCTTAAAATAATCCTTAGTACCATATATCAAGTAAGTTATTTTTTAATTAAATGTTTCTAATTGCATATTATATTGCAATTTTTAAAATTTGACTTTGAAACTGACTGATATCTCGTATATAATCTAATATGTATGTCCATGTTTATTCATTATTTTTATATAGAAAGGAAGTATCCCATGAGTATACTAAACGTTAAGAATTTAAGCCATGGCTTTGGCGATCGTGCAATTTTCAACGATGTCAGCTTTAGACTCCTTAAGGGCGAACATATAGGTCTGGTTGGTGCAAATGGTGAAGGAAAGTCAACATTTATGAATATAGTAACAGGCAAACTTGAACCGGATGCAGGCATTGTTGAGTGGTCCAAGCGTGTTAGAGCCGGTTATCTGGACCAGCACACTGTATTGGAAAAAGGAATGACAATAAGAGATGTACTAAGAAGTGCATTCCAGTATCTTTTTGATATGGAAACTGAAATGAACGGTATATTTGAAAGAATGGCAGATGCTACACCTGAAGAGCTGGAGCAGCTTATGGAGGATTCAGGAACCATTCAGGATATTTTGACCCATAATGATTTTTACATCATTGATGCAAAAATTGAGGAAACTGCCAGAGGTCTTGGTTTGGCAGACATAGGCTTGGACAAGGATGTGAATGATCTCAGCGGCGGTCAAAGAACAAAGGTTTTGCTGGCAAAGCTGCTGCTGGAGAAGCCCGATATATTGCTGCTGGACGAGCCAACAAACTATCTGGATGAACAACACATTGAATGGCTGAAAAGATATCTGAATGAGTATGAAAATGCATTTATCCTTATATCTCACGATATCCCATTCCTAAATAGCGTAATCAACCTGATTTATCATATGGAGAATCAACAGTTGAACCGTTATGTTGGGGATTATGATAATTTCTTGCAGATTCACGAAGTGAAAAAACAACAGCTTGAAGCCGCTTATAAGAAACAGCAGCAAGAAATTGCAGACCTGGAAGATTTCGTTGCAAGAAATAAGGCTAGAGTATCTACAAGAAATATGGCTATGTCCAGACAAAAAAAGCTGGATAAGATGGAAGTTATTGAGTTGGCAAAAGAAAAACCAAAACCGGAGTTTAAGTTTAAAGAAGCAAGGGCTGCGGGCAAAATCATTTTTGAAACAAAGGATTTGGTAATTGGTTACGGCGAACCGCTGTCCAAGCCGCTTAACTTGCAGATGGAACGCGGACAAAAGATCGCTTTGGTAGGTGCAAACGGGCTTGGAAAAACAACATTATTAAGAAGCATCTTAGGTGAAATCCAGCCTGTTTCAGGAGAAGCCCGGCTTGGTGACTATCTCTATATCGGTTATTTCGAGCAGGAGATCAAAGATAACAATTATAACACCTGTATAGAAGAATTCTGGCAAAGCTTCCAATCATACAGTCAGTACGAGGTTCGTGCAGCTTTGGCCAAATGCGGTTTGACTACAAAGCATATCGAGAGCAAGGTTATGGTGCTTAGCGGAGGCGAGCAGGCAAAAGTACGATTGGCTAAGCTAATTAACAAAGAGACAAATCTTCTGGTGTTGGACGAACCTACAAACCATTTGGATGTTGACGCAAAAGAGGAGCTTAAGAGAGCATTAAAGGAATATAAGGGCAGTATCCTCCTCATCTCCCACGAACCTGAGTTTTATAGGGACATCGTTTCAGAGGTTTGGAACTGTGAAGCCTGGACAACAAAAATAGTATAATATTATAGAGCACCCACGCTTTTAGCTGGTTGCTCTTTTTTTACTATCAGTAGTTTATTGCATGGACAAATATGATACATAAAATGTAACTACCTAAAAATATGAATCATACTATGTAGCAAGTGGACATCTAATGACTTGAATTATATGTTAGGGGGAATATCTATGCATAATTATTGCTCTGCAGTAAGTAAAGACTATATTCATAGATGGCTCATACTGTATAACTCCTTAAAAAAGTATGATAATGATTTTAGGTTTTTTACTGTATGCCATAATAATGAAGTAAAAACACTTCTTGAGTTAATGGCTCTAGAAAGAGTGGTACTCATTACTATAGAACAGATTGAGCAGCTGGATCCGGAGTTGGCAAGTGTAAAAGCATCACGCAACAACAAGGAGTATTCATGGACCTCAAAGGGTTCAATTCTGCTTTACTTATTTAAAAACTATCGGGAGCTTAACCATATTTTGTGGCTGGATAGCGATATCGTTTTTTACTCAAGCCCAGAACCGATTTTTAGGCAACTGCGAGAGTGTTCTGTTCTGCTTACAAAGGAAGGATTTATTGAAAAGCATATGGACCTCAATAATATTTATGGTATATTCAATACCGGTTTGATGGGTTTTAATAGAAATGCAAATGCAATGAAATGCCTTAACACTTTTAGAAAAAAATGCATTGATTGGTGTTATGATACAGTCGAGCCAGGAAGATGGAGCGATCAAATGTATGTAAACTATTGGCCATGGTTATACAATGATATAAAAGTAATTGATGACTTTGGCATTAATGCGAATGCCTGGAATATTCAAGATAAATCAATACACAGTAACGGAGGCGATCTATATATCAATCAAAACAAGCTGGTATTTTATCATTATAGCGGTTTTAGATTTAATAACTTTAATGAATTTGACCTATGCTGTTATATTGATTTGCCCCAAAGTGTAATAAAGCTTCTGTATGTCCCCTATGTAAACAGTTATCAAAATATGATTCATACTGTCAATAAATATATCAATAATTTCTATAATGGCATGAATTATAAAGAACTCAAGTATATGAATTATTACAAGGCAGGGGGTAGCATCTAAATGAACAGTTCCATTAACAATTTTTGTACCATTACAACGAATGGGTATTTACTAAAGTGCCTTGCTTTATATGAATCCATTGATAAACATACCGACGGCAATTATCACCTATGGATATGTTCAGTTGATAAGGCGGCTTATGAACTATTGCTAAAGCTAGACCTCCCTCACATTACAGTAGTACATGTTGAAAAAATTGAGAATAAAGCCCTAATTGAGGCCAAAAACAACAGATATAAAAACGAATATTGTTGGACTATAAAAGCCAGCTTTATAAAATATGTATTAAAACATAACGAAGCCATTGATTCCATTCTCTATGTTGATTCCGATACCTTTTTGTTTTCTGAGCCAGAGGTTTTATTCGACAGCCTGAAGCATAATGACATTCTGCTTACTAACCATAATTTTACACATGGCTTTTATCATTTGTATGAGCTGAAAGGTAAGTATAATGCGGGAATCGTTGGCTTTAAAAACAATAAAAGAGCATTTCGTTTGCTGAATTGGTGGGAAAAGAATTGTATTAAATGGTGTTATAATCAAGTTATTCCAAACAGATTTGCTGACCAAAAATACCTTGAGACATTAGGAGATAAATATTTGAGAACAGCAAAAAACGCATCCCTTGGCGTAAATACAGCCATGTGGAATATGCAAGATAGAATCGTGATGAAAAAGGGAGATAAGACCTATATTAATAATGATCCGCTTATTATATATCACTTCAGCAGTTTTTTTATCATCAATGAAAAAGAATTTGATTTGTGGAATTGCGATTATACAAAGCCGGATGTCCATATAACAGAACTTATCTATATTCCGTACATCAAATCAATCATGAATGCCATTGAAATAGTAAAGAAAATAGAAACAGATATCACAGAGTTTTTAACGGATAAATATTATACAGGTCTGTATTACAACCATTTTATAGTTTCTGAGACATTATAAAAGTATAATCAACACATACACGGAAAATTAGGGGTATCCGACTGCCATTAATAAATAAGCTTTATATAATAAACACCCCTTAAATATTTGTACAGTCATTAAGCTGTTTTATTTAAGGGGTGTTTGTTATTGCTTTATGTCTTTTTTTTACCTTCAATACATCCATTCAATTCATCCATAACTTTGCCTAAGTCAAGTTTTTTTAACTCAACAGCCTGTTGAATTGTATTGCTTCCCCTGCCACCTCAGCCACAGCCAATATTTGATAAGCCATAGTGCGCTATGACCTTCTTCGTCTTTGGATAGCGCACTATAAGCTCTTTAATCCTCATATCAGGACTTATCATTTAATTAGCCTAGATGCTGTTGTATGGTGTTATGGCTTTATCGAGCTGTGCAGGGTTAAAGGATGGTAGGTTTTCAAACTCGAATCTTTCGCAGAAGCTATCTTCTATTGGAAGAACTTCTTCAATTTCACAGTAGCCAAGCACAGGTACGCAAACTTGAACTTCAGCGTCAAACTTAACTGCTAAAAATACGCCAATATTTGTTACTAGTAGTTCACATTCTGTGTCACTGTTCATTTCATCAATAACCGCTTCTACAAAGCATTGCAGTTCGAATCTGCCTTCATCCAAGAAGTGAATCAGATTGTTGAAGTTTTCTGTTGTTGCATCAGGGTATTCTCTTCTTACACTGAATCTGAAGCACAATTCGCCATCTTCACCAATTGATAGATTTGTGTGGCAATCTGGTATGTCTATTACTCTCATTCTTATGATATTTCCTCTTTCGTCCTTACCGAATACTTCGCAGCAGCACTTGCCGCTGAACTTTAACATTTTCATGCCGTTTGTAGAAACATCCTTTATTTCTACATCACTAATCTTGCAGTGTCTTAGTATTAACGTAGGTTGAATGGATCCGCCCCTTGGAGGTTGGCATAGTTCAAACTTGATACCTTCAACGCAATCTCTTAGAGCAAACTCATCAAATACCTTCTTTACTTTTAAGCATTCAAGTGTTAAGAATTCCGGGCATGATGTTAAATCAGTTCCATTAATAATCTGAACTGGTATTTTACCTTTGCACTCTACTGTTTTTAATGGCATATATCTCACCCTCCTGATCTTTTAATTAGCTATGTGCTTCTAGTTTTATAATATGGAATAGTTGTTGTTTTGGTGAAAGCTGTTTAAAATATTTTTATCATTTTTATGAAATATTGTCATAATTATTAACTGTAATCATATAATTTGGGATTACATACCTTATTTTAGGGGTGATATGATGATAGAAAAAAGCTATAAAGCAATCATTGAGGATTCAGCAAGAAATAGATATATGTTCTATTATTCCGGCTCCTCAGTATGCTGTAAAGAAGTTTCAAAAGACGGATTAACCAGAGATACAATAATAGCAAGTCAGGTTAAGGATAACTTCCTTACTGCAATAGACTTGCAGGATAAGATTTATGTTGCTTGTTTGAATAATGATAATGGCCTTCAGCTTTATTGCTATGAAAAGAATGAATGGAAACTGGAGCAAATATTGAATATCCAGGGTGAAGTCAGCATATACCTACTTTCCCTCTACGCCCATAATGGCACTACTCATATAATATATGCGAAACAGATGGCTATTGCTAACTTTTATAATGTTTATCATCTGCATAAGCCAAGTACACTAAGCGCCTATCATGCAGCAACCGCCTGGAGAAAAAACAACATCTGTGAAATCTACGCAGAAAATCTGGGTACGGCTTATAGTGCAGTCATAACGAAAGATGGTGCAATTCACCTAGTTACAGAATGGTATGACGGAAACAACTACTTAATCAACTATCACTGGTTTGATAATGGGAATGGTGGATGGAAAAGAAAAACCATTACTACTTTGTTTAAAAAGGATATCATAGTAAACATTCTTTATGATGATGGCATACTGCATTTGCTTTGCTATACCTTTGAAGACGAACTATCGGCTATTTTCAGCTACTCCAAAAAAGAAGGTTCCATCAAGGATTTTGAATTCCACTGCTTGTATAAAATAAATACTGACCAAGCCGTCTCTCCAAGCTTCCACTTGGAAAATGGCGCAGTTTATCTATCTTGGGTGCATAATAATAAATATTGTCAATACGCCTTAAATAAAGAACAAAAGAACTGGACCAAGAAAGTTGACAGCAATATTCCAAGCAATGAGAATCTTCAAAGCCTGGAGTATATTAGAAATCGCAAAGGCAAAGCCTTGATTGTAAAAAGGACCTATTTTACTATTGATTTTAAATATAATATCAACCTCCCCTATTTCAGAGATAATTCATCAGATAATGCCGACATGTCAGAGGGAAAACAATTAAGAAACGCAGATGGAGATCTGGTAAGATATATCCCCTATATTCTAGATGAATTGAAATCCTTGTCAGAAATCGTCAAGAGCTTGAAGCAGCAGATGGATAGCGGCGAAGTGAAGGTAAAGCCTGAGCCTGAAACCAAGAAACAGCCGGAACCTCCTAGATTAAGTGCAGAACACTTACAAAAGCTGGATGAAAAAAGCAGGCTGAAAAAAAGCAGCTTCAGGGATCAGTTTATGAATTCCAATAAACTAATAGGACGTCCCGAAGCAACAGCTTTATTTGTAGGTGCCTCCTCTATCCCAAATCCTGATAATTTTTCTAATAAAGCGGCAATCCCAGTGGTTGAGAATCAGTATGACAAACCTGAAAAACCACCTGCCAAGCAATCAGCGCCAATAGCGGAAGAAAAACTCCATGAGCAGACTGAATCAGCTCCAGGGGATAATGTGGTAAAGCAAGCTGCACCTGTATTAAAAGAAAATAAAATTGAACAGTTCGCTGCTGTTGACAATACAAATCTATCTGAACGAGAGCATCATTCAAATGTCGATAATAGTGACCATCCAAGACAGGAATTGGATGCTGCACAAAAGGATACCAACCTGTTTAAAAAAATTGGAGACTTCTTTAAATAATGATAAAGATCAATTAAAAAAGGAAACGCTATAGCGTTTCCTTTACTTTATTTCGTCTACTCTCATATATTTCTTTCATTTTTGCTTCCTGTCCATTTTGGGTGGGCTTATAATATTGAACATCCTTTATTTCATCCGGCAGGAACTGCATCGGCACATAACCACCCGCATAGCTGTGGGCATATTCGTAGCCCTTGCCGTAGCCCCACTCTGCTGCTCCTTTAAATGCATTATTGCGCAAGTGCAAAGGCACTACGCCTGTATTTCTATTCTCTACATCTTCCATCGCCTTATTGATTCCCATATAAGCAGAATTGCTCTTAGGTGCATTTGCTACGTAAACAGCTGCATGAGCCAATATAATTCTTGCCTCTGGCATGCCTATCATATGAACTGCATTTGCTGCAGCAATTGCTACCTGTAATGCATTGCTGTCTGCCAACCCTACGTCTTCTGAGGCACAAATCACAATTCTGCGGGATATAAATACAGGATCTTCTCCCGCATATAGCATTTTAGCGAGGTAATGCAAGGCTGCATCAGGGTCTGAACCTCTCATGCTTTTAATAAAAGCAGAGATTGTATCATAATGGTTCTCACCTTTTTTCTCGTAGGCTATGGCTCTTTTTTGAATGCATTCCTCTGCAGTCTGCAAATCTATGTATACTTCACCCTTAGTGTTCTTTTCTGTAGTAAGGACAGCTAATTCCAGTGCATTGAGGGCTGATCTAGCATCTCCGTTGGAAATATTAACAATATGGTTCAGTGCATCCTCTGCTATCTTTACATTGTAAACACCCAAACCCTTTTTCTCATCTTGGATGCATCTAAGGATGATATTTCGAATATCCTTGTCTGTCAAGGACTTCAATCTGAAAACTGTAGACCTTGATATCAGGGCATTATTCACTTCAAAATAAGGGTTTTCTGTAGTGGCACCAATGAGGACTACTGTCCCATCCTCTACATAAGGCAGCAGTGCATCCTGCTGTGACTTATTAAACCTATGTATTTCATCTACGAAAAGGATGGTTTTTTTATTGTACATGCCTTTTCTTGATTTTGCTTCATTGACTGTATTCCTAATATCTGCAACACCTGAGGTTACTGCATTCAACTGTTCGAAGTGTGCTTGGGTAGTGTTGGCGATAATCCGCGCCAAGGTTGTTTTTCCGGTACCCGGCGGTCCAAAAAATATCAAGGAAGTGAGCTTATCTGCTTTAATGGCTCTATACAGCAGCTTTCCCGGAGCAATGATGTCCTCTTGGCCAACGAACTCTTCTATGGTTTCCGGTCTCATTCTCATGGCCAGAGGACTATCCTTTTGCTTTTGCTGCTCTCTGTTGAAATCAAATAGACTGAAGTCTTGTTCTTTCATCTGATTAACCTGCCTTTTTGTTTATTACATAGCCTGCGCTTAATATACCCTCCATTTTGAACTTCCGAATGGAATTCCTTGCGAAGCAAAAGGCTTCAAGGGTGTTGCCCTCAAGCTTGATAGGCTTTATCACTCTTTTTGTAATCCCTTTTTCGCATAAGTATATTATTTCAATTTTTCGCTGCTTTTTCAAGGCTTGATTTATAATAAACTCTACCATTAAAACACTTCCCTTCATCAATTGGTGAAAGCAAAATAATGTGTTTACTCTTAATAAAATTATAACGCGAACAAACGTTCGCGTCAATATTGTAATCATTAAGTTTTGTTTACAGCCTTTTAATTCAAAAACCTGATGTTTTCTATGCCAAATTCTTCAAAGGATATCCATGCCCAGTTTTGATTGCTGCTCAATTTCTCACCCATAGATAGCAAATTGAGCGCAATTCCAGCCTCGTCGAAATTAAAATCGCTGCTTTCCAAAGTCTCTTTGAGTCCATTTTGGATGGCTTCCTCACTAATAGGCAAATCTAATTTTTTGATATGCTTCAAAATTACATTGCTTGCTTTCGTTTCATCAATAAATATATCCTTCAACCGAATTTCCCTATTGGAGTTGAAGTCATAGTTAAAGGAAGTTTTATAAAGTTCATGGTGGCTGCCAAGAAAGACTTCATCCGAAACAGCTATGCTAAGCAAGCCTCCGGCATTGGTGAAAATATTGATATAGTGTCCGAAATTTGAATTTGTGGTTTCACCCTCGATCTTTTCTGCCTTCTTGATAAATCCTTGTACATCATATTTACATGCAACCATCTCATTTAGCTTCTTTTCGATGTTTTTATCCGGTACATTGATAAATTTGCCCTCGGTTATGCCTATATAATACTTGTGATTTCCCTCTTCAATCATATTATCGGCCTTAAATTCGATTTGATTAGGCAGCAGCTTCTTCACTAGCTTTTCCTTTTGATAAATGCTTTTTCCTTCCTCGGAGTATTTATCAAATATATATAGATCATCGCCAAGTACTTCTAGCGGAATGGATATGATATCTGAATATTCCCTGCTGACAAATTCATCATTTTTTTCATCCAGTATAATCCTCAAGGCTTCTAAGTCAAATGTAAAGCTTTGGTCTTCTCTGATGCCTTGAAAAGGCTTTGTCATTCGTTCTCTGGAATAATCATCGTAATTGTTTTCAATCAGGTATTGGCAGATATAGTTATTGATTTTCTTTTTATAGTCCATGTCAGGCCTAAAAAGATCGGATAACTTTAGTTCTTCGCCGGTATTCAAATCATAGCCCTCAGAAATCCATTTATATGTGGGATATTCGTTGTAGATATTATATGGCATCTGAACTCTGGCAGAATAATTTACAAAGATGACATTGTTTAGGCTATACGTAATATAAGCATCTGTATATTTATGTTCATATAATCGTATATCATTCTTACCGTTGTTTTTCAACTCTTCTTCAAGCTGCGGCAGTAAGTTTTGCGCAGTTTCCTTCAACCTTTGATTAATTTTATCCTGTACCTCAATGTTTTTCAGGCCGCTTATGGTCGGATAATGATCTGTTTTAGGCACTTTGTCCTGTCCTGTTGACTGAATATTTTTTTCCTCTACTTGAATAGCGTTATGATAGACATACCGTCTATCCTTTAGAGGCATAATTGCCTTAACCTCTTCTACAGGTGTTTTAATTACTTCTTTTCCTTTGATTTCTAGGACTGTTGTTTCTTGCTCACATCCTATTAATCCGATGAAACATGCAAAAAACAATATCACACTAAGCTTCTTTATCATAGTTTCACCTTACCTTAGAGGAACATAACCGCTTTGCTCAGCCAGCTTCTGTCCCTCGTTTGATAGCAGCCATGCCAGCAGCTTCCTTGCATTAGAATCTTTAGGTTCATTTTTTCTGATAACTGCATAGTACGCACTGGTATAGGGATACTGTCCGCTCTTTATCGTCTCATTGGTCGGCTCTACCCCGTCTACCTTCACAAACTTTATAGTTTCTTTGTTGTACATTGAATTTGCAAAATAAAATACCGAATACCCTAATGCCTTATCCGAGTTATCATAGGACGCTATAACCTCAATTAGGCCAGCCATTTCAGCAGGCTTTAGCTCCTTTGGCGCATCCATGATCTTCAAGCCCTTCATCACAATATTCTCCATGATTGTCTGGCTTCCGGAGTTTTCTGGTCGCTGATAGGGTATGATTTCCTTGTCCGGTCCGCCAAGCTCTGTCCAATTCACTATTTTTCCTTGATATATTTCCTGCAGCTGCTTTACGGAAATGGTGTCCACCGGGTTTTGTTTATTTACTAGAAACACAAAGGCCTCTTTTACAATAGGTACAACTTCCAATTCAATATTTGCCTTTTGCGCCAAATCCAACTCGTCGGCTGAAGGCTCAGTAACAAAGATGATATCCGCCTTGCCACTAATCAAGTTCTCATATGCACTATGTGTTGTATTATGCTTGATAAAAACCCTTGCCTGCTCAGGCGTAAGCGATAAAAGCTTTGCAGCCGTGTTTTCAGATAATGGTATGGTAGCAGTGGAACCATCTACTTTAGGATATGTATCCTTCGTAAAAACTGTATTCATGCCACCCGGAGAACATGAGGTTATTATTACTGCAAAAGCTGTGACTAAGGCTATTAAGCTTATTCTTTTCAACAATACTCCCCCTTATTTTTTACTATTTCAATTATACCACTTATTTCCATTTTAGTAAAAGCCAGCAGAGTTTTATGAATACTTAGCTTTTTTCAGGTTCATAACACTTGCAAAGTTAAATTCATTTAGCTGAAGTTTTATATTTAGTGAATTGCAATAACCTTATAATCAAAAAAAGGAGCAGTCTTTGAAACTGCTCCAATTCAATGTTTATTTTACAATTTTGCTTACATATTCAGAAGTAGCTGCTGCCAGCAGTGCACCATAGCTTACGCTGAATTCCACGACATCTCCAACCTTATAGGCTTTATCAGCGTTGGTAACATCCAGTATCATATGGTCGCTGCTTGCTCCCAATATGCTGATTCCCGTGTCTCTTGGTGTAAGTCCTTCGTGTTTCACATCCTGTCTTCCGGCTGCTACAATCGCTCTTTTAATGATACCCTTATCCTCAAAAACAGGTTTGCCGCCAAAAGCATCCATACCTATCTCTCCAATAGGCACCGAAGGCTTTTCCTTCAGCTCTACGATTTTAGCAGCAAAGGTAAAAGCATCCCCATGGGTGTTTTCTATTCTTTCCCCATAAGCGGACTCAGTACCTAATACTATGGCCTCGCCCAGTCTTATCTGATTTACTCTGGCTGGCATCTGCCCTTTGAACAGCAAATGTATGCTGCTGGAGTTGCCTCCTGAAATAACTTCCAGCTCCAAATTGTACTTCTTTTCTATTTCTTCAGCGATCTTAACCAAATTGCCAAGATTATCGGCAGATGGTATAACGCCTCCATAGCAGGTCAAGTTCGTTCCTAGACCTATGAGCTTTATATTTTCAAGCTTTAC
>Ga0196972_1000793_pt1 | contig 11905 bp, 8 predicted proteins | sample S1v_2013CmetaG_FD_148618 | JGI IMG/M metagenome (GOLD analysis project Ga0196972, IMG submission 148618) | Soil microbial communities from Anza Borrego desert, Southern California, United States - S1+v_20-13C | ecosystem: Environmental > Terrestrial > Soil > Desert | place: USA: California... | reverse complement strand
CGACCTATGCGCCTTCCGATCCATGGTTGGTATCCGACCTGCTCAAGAACAGTGTGACGGTCGAAGCCAAGCCGGATGAAGAGCCATCGCTGCTCATGAATATCTTCGTCTCCTGGTTCCCGATGATTCTGCTGATCGGCGTCTGGATATTCTTTATGCGCCAGATGCAGGGCGGCGGCCGTGGTGGTGCGTTCTCATTTGGCAAGAGCAAGGCGCGCCAGCTCGATGAAAGCATGAATCCCGTGACCTTTGGCGACGTCGCCGGCTGCGACGAAGCCAAGGAAGAAGTGAGCGAACTCGTGGAATTCCTGCGCGACCCGACCAAATTCCAGAAGCTGGGCGGTCGTATTCCGCGCGGCGTGCTCATGGTTGGCCCTCCGGGTACCGGCAAGACCTTGCTGGCCAAGGCAATTGCTGGCGAAGCCAAAGTGCCGTTCTTCACCATTTCGGGCTCCGACTTTGTCGAGATGTTCGTCGGTGTGGGTGCCGCACGCGTACGTGACATGTTCGAGCAGGCCAAGAAAAGTTCGCCCTGCATCATCTTCATTGACGAAATTGATGCGGTAGGCCGTCATCGCGGCGCTGGTACAGGCGGCGGCAACGATGAACGCGAGCAGACGCTGAACCAGTTGCTGGTCGAGATGGATGGTTTTGAAGCCAATTCAGGCGTTATCGTGATCGCCGCGACCAACCGTGCCGATGTGCTGGACAAGGCATTGCTGCGTCCAGGCCGCTTCGACCGTCAAGTTATGGTCGGTTTGCCCGACATTCGCGGCCGCGAGCAAATCCTGCTGGTGCATATGCGCAAGGTGCCTATCGATCCGGATGTCCGTGCGGACATCATTGCGCGCGGTACACCCGGCTTCTCGGGTGCCGACCTGGCCAACCTGGTCAATGAAGCTGCACTGTTTGCTGCCCGCCGCAACAAGCGCACGGTCGACATGCAGGATTTCGAAGACGCCAAGGACAAGATTTTCATGGGTCCGGAACGCCGCTCCATGGTCATGCGCGAGGAAGAGCGCCGCAACACGGCTTACCACGAGTCCGGTCATGCGGTGGTTGCCAAGCTGCTGCCCAAGGCCGACCCTGTGCACAAGGTCACCATCATGCCGCGCGGCTGGGCATTGGGCCTGACCTGGCAATTGCCCGAGCACGACCGCGTCAGCAATTACCGTGACAAGATGCTCGAGGAAATCTCCATCCTGTTCGGCGGGCGTATTGCCGAGGAAGTGTTCATGGACCAGATGTCCACTGGTGCAGCCAACGACTTTGAGCGTGCCACGCGTCTCGCCCGAGACATGGTGACCAAGTATGGCATGTCCGATACGCTCGGCACCATGGTGTATGTGGATAACGAGCAGGATTCGTTCCTGGGCCGCATGTCCGCCAAGACCGTATCCGAGGCGACGCAGCAGAAGGTTGATGCTGAGATCCGTCGCATCCTGGATGAGCAGTACGCCATTGCGCGCAAGCTCATCGAGGACAATCGCGACAAAGTCGAGGCTATGACCAAGGCATTGCTGGAGTGGGAAACCATTGATGCAGAGCAGATCAATGACATCATGGCAGGCTTGCCGCCACGTGCGCCCAAGCCCAGCCAGACCACCAAGCCAGTGCGCGATACTGGCGCCGGCCCGACGCCGACACCATCGCCACAGCCTGCTACCAAGTCCTGATCAACTGTAGCAATAGCCAAGCCACGTTTCGGAGGTGCAAGCCTCTGATGCGTGGCTTAATTTTTGTGTGTATGGCTTAATGTCGGCCTATGGCTGATGCGCACCTTTTTTCCTGCGGTAATTTCCAGCTGGACTTCTCGCGCCCCCACATCATGGGGATCGTCAATGTCACCCCTGATTCATTTTCCGATGGCGGAAAACACAACTCTGTCCAGCAGGCAGTCGAGCATGCCCTGAAGCTGGCTGAAGAGGGGGCGGATATTCTTGATATCGGCGGGGAATCCACGCGACCCGGCGCTACACCCGTCAGTCTGCAGGAAGAACTGCAGCGCGTCATTCCAGTGATCGAGCAGCTGGCACCTCGCGCAGGCGTACCAATTTCCATCGATACCTATAAGCCCGAGGTCATGCAAGCGGCCATCGAAGCCGGCGCCGCCATCGTCAATGATATTTACGCCTTGCAACAGCCCGGTGCACTGCAGGCTGTCGCCGATAGCCGCGCCGGGGTCTGCCTCATGCATATGCAGGGCACGCCGCAAACCATGCAGCTGGATCCGCAATACGAGGATGTGGTGGCCGAAGTAAGAGACTTTCTGAAATCCCGCATGGAAGCCGCGATGGATGCAGGTATCTCCAGGCAACGCATTGTGCTCGACCCCGGGTTCGGATTTGGCAAGCGCACGGAACATAACCTTGCCCTGCTGCAGGCCCTGCCTTCGCTGGCTGAGCTGGGGCAGCCATTACTGATTGGCTTGTCGCGCAAATCGGTGCTTGGACACCTGACAGGCGGGAATGTGGATACCAGGCTGCATGCCAGTATTGCCGCCTCTGTGATATCGGCCATGAAAGGCGCTAAAATACTGCGCGTGCATGACGTCAAGGCAACAGCGGATGCACTCAAGATCGTCACTGCAGTATTGCCTCAAGAGAATGCATAAATAAATATGTCCAGAAAATATTTCGGCACCGATGGCGTGCGCGGCCGTGTAGGTGAGACCCCAATCACTCCTGATTTCGTCATGCGCCTGGGCTATGCCGCCGGCCGTGTCTTGACTGGCAACAGCCAGCTCACCAAAGGTGAGCATCCAGCAGTATTGATCGGCAAGGACACGCGTATTTCCGGCTATATGCTGGAATCGGCTCTGCAGGCAGGACTCTCCGCCGCTGGCGTGGATGTGCTGCTGACAGGCCCCATGCCTACCCCGGCCGTCGCCTACTTGACCCGTGCATTGCGTGCACAGGCCGGTATCGTCATTTCGGCTTCCCACAATCCCTACGAAGATAACGGCATCAAGTTTTTCTCCGCGCAGGGGGCAAAACTGCCCGACGACATCGAGCTGGCTATCGAGGCGGCACTGGATACGCCCATGCAGGTCATGGAATCTGCACGGCTGGGCAAGGCAAGACGCATCAGCGACGCTGCAGGACGATACATAGAATTCTGCAAGAGCACATTCCCCAATGCCCTGGATCTGCGCGGTTTAAAAATCGTACTCGATTGCGCGCATGGTGCCACCTACCACGTGGCACCGCCCGTATTCCATGAGCTGGGTGCGGAAATCATCGTCATCGGTAATCAGCCCGATGGCCTCAATATCAACCGCGAATGCGGTTCCACGCATCCTGAAGCCTTGTGCAAGGCTGTGCTCGAACATCAGGCTGATGTCGGCATCGCATTCGACGGCGATGGCGACCGCGTGCTGATGGTCGATAACAAGGGACAGTTGCTGGACGGCGACCAGTTGCTCTACATCATCGCCATGCATAGACAAGAGCGCGACCGGTTGGGCGACGGTGTGGTCGGCACGCTGATGACCAATCTGGCGCTCGAACACGCGCTGGAAAAAGCCGGTATTCCTTTCGCACGCGCCAAGGTTGGTGACCGCTACGTGCTGGAAATGCTGGTGGAAAAAAGCTGGCAAATCGGTGGCGAGAATTCCGGGCACATCCTGTGCCTCGACAAGCACAGCAGTGGTGACGGCATCATATCCGCCCTGCAAGTCCTGCATGCCTTACGTGCAAGTGGTGAGACACTTGCCGCACTGGGTTCGCGTCTTACGCTTTATCCGCAGGTGCTGATCAACGTCAAGGTCGAGAAACGGCTGGATATCGAGAACAACCCAGCACTGCAGGATGCAGTGCGATCCGCAGAGACCGAACTCAACGGCAGCGGCCGTGTACTGCTGCGGGCTTCCGGCACGGAACCGAAAATCCGCGTGATGGTGGAAGGTTCTGTCAGGAGCCAGGTGCAAAGCCTGGCGGAAAGCCTGGCCGATACCGTGCGCAAAGCGGCCGCCTGATCCAGCCAACAAACTGATTTTCTTCATGTAGTTGTCACATTAGCGTGCCATGCTGCACGCCATGAACATCCCCATCACAGTTGTACTCACAGGCGGAGATTTTCATGCCGCATAGGATGGCTTTGTATCTCAGCTGGATGCACCGCATGGACAGTACGCTGTGCATTCGCCTCAACCGCACGAGTCATAACCTCTGGGTCCGCAGGCTGTTCCGTCTGGTAAGCCGGCTGGGCGATGGTCTTTTCTGGTATACGGTCATGTTGGGAATTATGCTTGGGCAGGGCAGCGACGGTTTTCTGCCCACATTACATATGGCGCTGGTAGGTATCACAGGCGCCTTGCTCTACAAATGGCTGAAGCAGAAAACGCTGCGGCCTCGACCTTATGAAGTACATCAGGACATCTGGCTTACCGGCATTCCTCTGGACCGCTTCAGTTTCCCCTCGGGCCATACGTTGCACGCGGTGGCCTTCACCACGGTAGCGCTTGTGTATTACCCGGCTCTGGCCTCATTGCTTGTGCCGTTTGCGGTCATGGTCGGCATGTCGCGTGTCGTGCTCGGGCTGCATTATCCCAGCGATGTGCTGGCGGGCGCCCTTCTCGGGTTCTCGCTGGCAGCATTATCCTTTGCCTTCTGACCAGGGCGATCTTCGCGGTTTGCTATACTGCCGCGGCTAGTTACCTCATTTGGAGTCCAGCTTGGAAAGTCCATTCAAGGGCAAGACCGGTCTGCGCCGTCTGTTCAATGCCTTCGGTTATTCCATGGCGGGCATCAAGGCCGCCTACCAGAATGAGGATGCATTCCGCCAGGAAGTCATCATGGCGATCGTCCTAATCCCGCTGGCATGCTATCTGGGGGAAACAAGGCTGGAGATGGCGCTTATGATTGCATGCGTGCTGCTGGTCATCATTGTGGAACTCATCAACTCCTCCATCGAAGCGACGGTGGACCGCATTTCGCTAGAAAACCATCTGCTGGCCAAACGTGCCAAGGATATCGGCAGTGCTGCAGTGCTGCTGACGCTGTTCAACCTCGTGATTGTCTGGGGCCTTATCGTGTTGCGTTAACGCCCGTATTGCAGCCATGTGAATCATCATACGGCTGTCATATTGGCTTTTTATGCTGATTGCATGTCGCTCCCAGAGAGCATTGCAAAAGGCTGACAACATGAGAATTCTGCTGATCTCCGACGTGTACTTCCCTCGCGTCAACGGGGTTTCCACTTCCATACGCACCTTCGTACGCGAAATGCAGGCGCTGGGCCACCACATCCAGCTCATTGCACCCGATTACGGGGTGGCGACGGAAGACGAGCACTGGATCATCCGCATACCTGCCCGCAGCATCTACTTCGATCCTGAGGACCGGCTGATGAAGCAGAACGCGGCGCTCGAAAAGCTCATCGAACTGCGCCGTCATGATTTCGACCTGATCCATGTGCACACGCCTTTTGCGGCACATTACCTGGGCCTGAAACTGTCACGACTACTGAGCATCCCCTGTATCGAGACCTATCACACTTTTTTCGAGGATTACCTGCACCATTATTTACCATTCATCCCCAAGTCCATGGCGCGGTGGATGGCGCGGACGATCTCCAGAAGGCAGTGCAATGCAGTGCATGGCATCATCGCGCCTTCCCAGCCCATGCTGGACATGCTGCGCCTCTATGGCGTGAAAACGCCAGGCGCGGTGATTCCAACCGGCCTTTTGCCGAAGAGCTTCGAACGTTCGGATAGCACCTCATTCCGTGTCAGGTATGGCATCACGCGCAACCGTCCGGTGGCGCTGTTTGTCGGCCGCGTGGCCTATGAAAAGAATATCGAGTTTCTGTTACGCATGGTGGTGGAGCTGCGCAAATATCAGCCGGATGTGCTACTGTTGGTTGCCGGCGAAGGCCCGGCAGCTGAAAGCCTGCATGCTTTGCGCGATACGCTGGATCTGCGGCAGCACGTCAAGTTCATCGGCTACTTGGATCGCAATACCGAGCTCAATGCCTGCTACGGCGCGGCAGATGTGTTCGTGTTCGCATCCAAAACTGAAACGCAGGGGCTGGTGCTGCTGGAAGCCATGGCGCAGGGCACTCCGGTGGTCGCGCTGGCCGAGCTGGGTACCAAATCCATACTGGTCGAGGGACAGGGCGCGGTGATTGCAGAGGAGGCCGAAGCCGCTTTTGCTGGTAGTGTGAATTCACTACTAAGCAATGAGGAATATCGCAGCAAGCTAGGCCAGGCAGGGCGCCAATACGCGCTCAATCACTGGTCTGCACGCATCCAGGCGGAGCGCATGTTGCAGCTTTACCAGAGCCAGCTTGGCGATGACAGCATTGAGTTCCTGGAACGCCGCCGGGCTATCAGGGCTGCATGAACTGTTATCACCATCCGTAACCCAAGGTGAACATCAGCGCACTGTCTTCTTTTTCGCGGCCTTCGGCCGGGTCACTCACCCAGTCGTAATTGAACTGGGTTGAGGCATTGAGGTTGAAGACCAGCGGGAACCGCAGCCCGGTGCGCGAGTAGAACAGGATCTGGCTGGTTTCCTGAAAGCCCACCAACGTTTCATGGTTGTGGAACAGCCGCACCTTGCCGAACCACAGATGGTCGTAATTCAGCGCCCAGCGTATACCTGGATAGCTTTCATCTTCCCCTTCGTAATAATCCTCGGAGATATGGTTCAAACCCCCTTCGATTGAAAGATTCAGATCGGGGGTTTCAAATATCTGATAACCATTACCCAAACCAGCCACACGACGCAGACGAAGATCCCGGAAGCGGTCATTTTCAAACGTGGCGTTGACATAGCCGTACCACTGCTCGGTGAAGAACCGGTCATACTTGCCGCGAAGCCGGCTGTTGTATTGCGTGTCGTTCCCCCGGTCCTCGGCACGATGGAATTCGCCGCCGATCGTATAACGATTATTGAGAGTACGTATGATGGATTCCCCATCGATACGCAGGTTCTTTGTTTCCGTGTTGCCCTGAGTGATGGCGCCGCCGGCATTGATATTGCCGGTCCAGCGTATGCCCTCGCCAGTGAGATCTGGGGTGGGATTGATGTAACGCACTTCACGCAGGTCGAATTCCTCCTCGGCGGCGGCCTTGTTGTCATCCACGCTGGCTTCCCTGAGTTCCACCCGGGCCACGCCGGTCTCATCTTCCTGCAGCGGACCGCGCAGATGGGAGCCATCGGTCAATACCACATGTACGGGGTTTTCCGATTTGACGGTCGCAATCTCCGCCCACTGGATACTGATTTCACCCGCGTATGAGGTTTGCACGACAAGCACCGTGGTTTCCTTTTTCACGATGTTGCCGGTAATGATGTCGCCATTCTTGAGGCGCACCTCGTCGGCCAAGGCTGCAGTGAAAGACAGGTTGAAGACTGCCAGCATCAGCAGCCTTGTGAATTGTGCATATCGCATGCGCGTACTCCCAGACATTTGGTTTGAAACTGGTGGAAGAGCCAAGGCCCTCCGGAATGAAACAAACTCAGGCGCTGCCGAAGTTATGCAGCAGCGAAAGACGTACCCATTTATAACACGACAAAAACGAGAAGTCAGTCTGCATGACCTGACTCCGGGTTTTTAGAGCACGGAAGGTTTCCGCCGTTCGACGAATAAAGTGTTGCCGGCGTTTTTCTTGGCTTCCTTCTTGGCGACTGTGGCCGCGGCGGCGACCTCGTTATGCGAGGCATACTCGCTGGGGTTGATCAGCACAGCGCCGATGGACAGGGTGATCAAGGGATGCTGGGTCAAATTGCCCTGCCGGTCCTCGGCTTCTATCCAGCCACGTTCTATGTCCTCAGTAGCATAATGCGCCAGCGAGGCGATATAGAATTTCTTCAGCATGCTGTCGCACCGTGCTTCCCAGTCAGCGCTACGGAACAGCACGAAAAAATCGTCTCCGCCTATGTGGCCGATAAAATCCGCATCCGGTTGTGCAATCTCCTGCAGCAGTTTGCTGACCAGCTTGATGATTTCATCGCCTTTGCGGAATCCATACACATCGTTATAAGGCTTGAAATGATCAATATCAAAGTAGCAGGCGGCGAATTCCACACCTTTCTCCAGCAGGCCTTCGATATGCTCATTGATCGGCACGTTGCCCGGCAACTGCGTGAGAGGGTTGGCATAACGCGCAGCGGCAATCTGCATTTGCGTCACCTCGCGCAGCAGATCATGACCACTGCCCATGCCCAGGTATTCTCCGCGGTCTACAACGATGAAACCCAGCGCCAGATGGTAGGGTTTCATATCAAGAATCAGGCTGCTGAGTTCCTGAATGCTGACGCCACGCTCAACGATCAGCGGGGAATCATCCATCATGGTTTTGCATGACAGCTTGCCATACAGCTCCTTGCCGTATCGCCGCGCGAAGCGGTCAATCATGGTATAGCGGCCAATCAGCCCTAGCGGTTTGCCGCCATCCACCACCGGGATAGAATACAACTCGGCGTTTTTCTCGAAAATGGCAAAAACCTCATCATTGATGGTGCCGGGTCCTACTGGCTGCACGAATTTCACCAGGTTGGCGACCGTGGTGCGGCGCAGGATGGAGTGGTCTGTTGATAACGTGGTTTCGGGGGTGACGCCTTTCAGCGTTGTCATGATGGTCGGTGCGAGTGTGGTGTCGGGCCGCGCCTGCGGGTGCGAGAAGTGATAACCCTGGCCGAATGCGACCCCCAAGCCGTGCACAGCGACCAATTCCGCATGAGACTCGATGCCTTCTGCGATGATGCGACAGCCGGAGTTCTTGGCAATCTCCTGTACCGAACGCACGAACTGCAGCTTGATCGGATCGAGGTGGATGTTCTGGATAAAATGCTTGTCGATCTTGACGTAATCGGGCCGTATCTCCGCCCACATGCGCAGGCTGGAAAAACCTTCACCAAGGTCGTCCATGGCGATCTCAAACCCCATGGCCCGGTAATGCTGGGTGGCTTCGCGCAGTACGCGATAGTCGAAACCGGAAGAGTTTTCCGTCAGCTCGATGACCACCTGCTCAGGCTTAAGCCCGGAGGCGGCGATGCAGCGCAGGGTTTCTCCGCTACGCCAGCCTTCCATGAGAAGGGTGTCCGGGTTGACGTTGAGGAAGAGCTTGCCGCTGACGCCTAGTTTTGCATAAGTGTTGAGCACAACAGCACGGCTCAGGTATTCAATCTCTACTGCGCGGTTGCACTCGCGAGCTGCCTGGAACAACATCAGCGGGGAATGCAGCGGGCTGTCGGACGGGCCGCGGATCAGGCCTTCGTAGCCCACGATGGCGGCATCATAGAGATTCACGATAGGCTGGAAAATCGCATGCAGCTGGTGTTCACGGATAATGGTGTCGAGCCGGGAATACTGTGGCGGTAATGCAGCTATTTGCTGGGTCTGAAGCGAGACGATGGCCATGGTGTTTGATCTTGTTGTTATTTGACGTCACCAGATTAATCCCCGATTGTTGCATTTTCTTTAATTCAGCAGTTCTAGGTTCAAAGCTCAGACTTAACCGTTTTGTCATGGGCTTGTAATGATTGCCACACAAAATTCATACACCCATCACTCGGACCCTGTATGAATCTCCCACTGAAACAACAACAGGTAGCTGCGGAAATCCAAAGCTGCGAATGGCTGGATCGCGATCTCAGCATACTTGCCTTCAATCGCCGGGTATTGGAGTGGGCCAGGCGCAAGGATGTGCCTCTGCTGGAACGGCTGCGCTACCTGTGCATCGTGTCATCGAATCTCGATGAATTCTTTGAAGTGCGCGGCTTGCTGCATCAGGCGGTCAAATTGCAGCCGCCGCTGTTTGCACACGTTTCTGCCAGAACGACCTTGAGTGATGAGGCGCATGCGCTGGTCGCTGAGCAATATGCGGTTTACAACGACATCCTCATGCCGGAATTAGCCCGTCTGGGCTTGCGCATACTGTCGTACAGCGAGCGCAACGAAGAGCAGCACGCCTGGGTGGCCAGTTTCTTCGAGCACGAGGTCAGGCCGTTGTTGCTGCCCGTGGTGCTCGACCCCTCTCACCCTTTTCCGCAGGTGGCCAACAAGTCGCTGAATTTCATAGTGCGGCTGTCAGGGCATGATGCATTCGGCCGCAACAATGAGGTGGCCATCGTCAAGGTGCCGCGCAGTCTGCCGCGCGTCATCCGTCTGCCGGAGAAACTGTCCGGCAGGAAAATGCTGTTTGTTTCGATTTCCAGCGTGATTCGAGCGCATCTGAAGGACTTGTTTCCGGGTCGGGAGGTCGGGCAGTTTTCCCAGTTTCGCATCACGCGCCACTCCGATCTGGCGATAGATGAGGAAGACGTCAAGAATTTACGCACAGCGCTGCGCCAAGGGCTGATGTCCCGGCATTATGGCGAGGCCGTGCGCCTGGAAGTGTCGGCAGGCTGCAATGAATTTCTCTCTAGCTTTTTGTTGCGGCAATTCAACCTGCCGACAGCGGCATTGTATCGCGTGCACGGGCCGGTCAATCTGGTGCGTCTCAACCAACTGATCGATCTGGTGGACAAACCCAAATGGTTGTTCCCCAAATATGTTGCAAGCTACCCGCATCAGCTGTCACCCATGCTGCGCATTTGCAGCCAGCTGCAGAAATCGGATGTGATCATCCACCAACCTTACGAGAGCTACGATGCGGTACTGACTTTTCTGCGCGAGGCGGTGAGGGACCCCAATGTGCTGGCGATTAAGCAGACCATTTACCGTACCGGGCCCAACTCTTCACTCATGGATCTGTTATACGAAGCGGTGCAGCGCAACAAGGAAGTGACTATTGTCATGGAACTCAAGGCGCGCTTTGATGAGGAAACCAATATCAACTGGGCTGAGAAGCTCGAGTCCATCGGTGCCCAGGTGGTGTATGGCGTCGTGGGATTGAAGACGCACGCCAAGATGCTGCTTGTGTCTAGGCGCGAGGGCAATGTCATCCGGCGTTATGCGCACCTGTCGACCGGCAACTACAATCCCACCACGGCCAGGATTTATACCGATATCAGCCATCTGACATGCGACCCCGAGCTCACAGAGGATATTGATAACGTCTTCAGCCTGCTTGCCAACCAGAGCAAGCTGCCAAAGCTGCACAAACTATGGGTGGCCCCTTTCAACCTGCAGCGGCAGTTGCTGGATCAGATCGAGAGTCTGGCAACTGCGGCCAAGGATGGCATTGCATGCCACATTATCCTGAAGATGAACGCGCTGACCGATGAGAAGCTCATGCTAGCGCTGGTCAGGGCAGGGCAGGCAGGTGTCGAGATAGACCTGATCATCCGCGGCGCCTGCATGCTGCCCGCGCAGCGTCCGGGTTACACGAATCGCATCCGGGTCATTTCCGTAGTGGGACGTTTCCTGGAGCACTCGCGTGTCTTTTACTTCCAGGCGGGGACGAAGGAGAACCTCTACCTGTCCAGCGCGGACTGGATGAATCGCAATATGCTGCGGCGAATCGAGCTGGCATGGCCAGTGACTGACCCGCGTTTACGCCAGCGCCTGATAGAGGAGTGCCTCACCATGTATCTGCAGGACAAGGTGGATGCGTGGACACTGGATTCCAAAGGGCATTACCAGCGACCGCCGCTATCCCGCAAGTCGAAGAAAGCCGCACAGGCCAGGCTCATGCAGATCTACGCAGCAAAAACCTGACGCGAATTATTTTGCCGTCTTTGGCCGGCCGGTCTTGATGGCTGGGACCTGGGCAATGGCCTGCTTGAATGCGGCATCTTCAAGGCTGTTCAGCAGCTTGATACCGGCACGCAGCAACTCGCTTTTCTTCATCGGCTGGCCCAGCTTGGCGCTGCGTTGCTTCAAGCTGTCGATGACCAGGTATTCGTCCTTGGGGATGGTGAAACTGTCACGTACCAGTTTGGGTTTCTTGGGTTTGGCAGACTTGTCTTGCCCTGCAGGTTTGCGGGCTTCAGAAGCCTTGGTGGTGATTGGG
>Ga0196972_1000792_pt1 | contig 11938 bp, 2 predicted proteins | sample S1v_2013CmetaG_FD_148618 | JGI IMG/M metagenome (GOLD analysis project Ga0196972, IMG submission 148618) | Soil microbial communities from Anza Borrego desert, Southern California, United States - S1+v_20-13C | ecosystem: Environmental > Terrestrial > Soil > Desert | place: USA: California... | reverse complement strand
ACAACTACCAGCGTTGTACCTGTGCTTACAGATGACGCCCCGTTTACAGGTAATACTGAATTCACCAGCGGTGCAGTCACGTCGCCCTGGTCAGTTGTAAATGACCAAACACTATCAGCAATTAACCCGTTGCCCGTGATATCCTTTACTCCTGATACACCACCACGTATGCGAACGGTATAGACAGTGCCGTTTGCCAGGTTCGATAGAGGAGTAAGGAATACCGTCCTCGTTTCAGAATTATAAATAATGGTTGATGAAACCAGGTTGTTTGACGGGTTCCTCAATTCTATTGATGCTCCATTAATTGTTGAAGGATCCATTGCCTCATTGAAGCCCGCTGATACATCAGTTTGAATACTTATCCCTGTGGCCCCGTTAATTGGAGAAGTTGATACAATGAGAGGTGCCGTCACATCACCGGCATTCGTTGTAAAACTCCATATTGAATCACTGGCAAGTGCATTTCCCGCAGAATCTTTAATTCCACCAGCAAGGCCTTTTATTATCACCGTATACGTTGATGACCCGGCTAATGCAACCGAAGGTGCAAGTGCAGCAGTGCGTGAGCCGGGTGAATAATTGACGGAAGATGGCACGAGGTTGTTTAGTGAGTTTCTTAGCTCGAAAGTTGAACCGTTGATGGTTGATCCATCCATGGTTTCATTGAACGTGACCGCAACTACCGGGCTCGTTGAAACACCTGTTGCACCGTGCGCCGGTGTAGTGGCCGTAATCAATGGTGCGATTATGTCACCCACCGTAGTGGCAAAACTCCATGAATAATTGCTGGCAAGTGCATTTCCCGAAATGTCTTTAACTCCATTACCGCCTCCCATCACCCTAACCGTGTACACTGTATTATTAACCAGGATGGATGTAGGCGCCAGTGTTACGGTGTTATTGGCGGCGTTGTAAGTAACCGTAGCCGGTATGAGTTGATCCGATGGATTTCTTAATTCTACATTGCCTGTAATGCTTGACGGATTCATGGATTCATTAAACGTTGCAGTAACGTTTACATTCGTGCTTATTTCGGTTGCAGCATTTGCAGGCACTGTACTGATCACTGATGGGGGTGTTATATCAATACTGTAACTGGCTGTATAACTTCCGGTAGTAGCATCAAAGAAAGCATAGGTCATTCCTTTGATCGTTTCGAGTGTGAAAGGAACAGATACACCATTTCTCAATAGTGAAATGAGATTATTTGTGCCCGTACTGGCGGGTAACATTCCCTTCATGTATTTAGCACCACTTGCAGCGGCTACGGTAAACGTAAGTGTGTTGTTGTTCCATTGAATATCACCAAACGAAGAATTGTTCCTTCCATCCGTCCAGGTTAATGCCTGTTGAGCGGTGATGAGGGGCACTCCACGTGCTTTTGCTGACGCAATGACCTCATCAGAGAAAGCGGCATCCCTGTAATCATCATGTGCTCCAAACATTCCATAGTATCCCTGGGGCCCGAGCGCATTATCAAGTAATACATTCGTGCCAATTGTATAATTGATACCGTTTTCATTTACAATCTGTGAAACGCCCTGGTATACGTCAATAAGGGAACCATCAACATCAGCGAACCTCATCGGCATTCCCGAGCCTGTAAATAGCCCCGGCCTTCCATTCACCCAGGTTGATGGCCAGTAATAATAGTCAAGACTGAACCTGATGCCATGAGTCAAACCAACTTTAGCCTGCGTTGCCCAATCGCTCCATACAATGCAGTGGAAGCGGTGAGTTTGTTGGTTAGGTACTCCGGGATATTCAGAGCGGAATTCCTGCAGTTGTGTTGTGTATACGGAATTCAGGCTGGTAGCGTTGAAATTTGTACATCCATTCTCCACGTGCCTTCCCACCTCGAATCCCTGGTTGTGGAAATTAATTGCCTGGCCGTTTGTAAATGGAATTCCGAGATAATACCAGGATGTAGCTCTCGCACATTCCCATGCGTCAACTGAGCAACCAGGTGTGCTGTTTACCACCATCTTGTTAAAAACATTGATGGTCCCGTTTGTAGTACCATGGTCATCAAGTGCAAAGATCACCGCTGCTTTATACCCCTTTGGCATATACCAGAAACGTGGCAATGGCTTCTTACTAAGATTAGATTGTATAATGATGTTCGCCAATAAACGCTGCTGTTCATCAGCCTGTGGAATCGCTACTTTGTCAAGATTCACATAGTCAGGAAAGAAGAGATCATTGGGCCTGATAGGCGCATTGGCATCAGAGTCAAGAGCTGCCTGGGAAGGATTACCCTGCCTTGTGTAAACTATCGACCGGGCAAGGTCATAAGCAAAGCAAATGGCCATGCCTCCATTTGAGCCTACGCTCCTGCGTGTAACTGCCGGGTTGGTTGTTGCCGTGTTCGGTCCTGAATATAATGTGGCTAAGCTCGTGGCGCCATTCAGGGTATACCGATTGGCTGTACCATGGAACTGCATGGTTTGGTTTACAATTCCGGCGCCGGGTCCACTGGCTGTATTCACTAACAGGTATTGATCTGAGAGTGTTCCACCTGCAGCACTTATTCCCATCAGGCTGTTCAATTGTGCATCAGGTTTGAAAGCAATGAGTTTCCCGCCTGTATTCACCCAATTGGTAAACATCGTTACGTTGGCTGCGGAAAGGGGCATTTCTCCCAGTATTACAACATCGTAGGAATTAAGAACCGTGGCGTTAACCTGTGAAAGATCGAGCGCTTTAAATTCATTGAGTCCTTCCGCGCGCAATATTTCCACAGCATACCTGCTAAAGGGATTTGCAGGAGTACTGATCACCAGTATCGGGCCACCCGGTCCATCATTTGGTGGTGGCGGCGGTGGCGTGGTGCTGGTAAAACTCCAGGTAAAGTCAGCACTCATGGCATTACCCGCAAGGTCTTTTATTCCGCCTGTGCCTGATTTAATCCTTACAAAATATTCTGTTGAAAGCGTAAGCGGTGATGAAGGAGTAAACGTAGCAGTAAGCGTTCCGGCATTGTAGCTCACAGTTCCGGGTACCAATACATTGAGTGCATTCCTTACTTCAAAATTTGCAGAAGTAACCGTAGCGGGATTAACAGGTTCATTAAACAATGCCGTGATGGTAGTGTTTAATGGAATTCCTATGGCACCATTAGCGGGGGTAGCTGTTGAAACGAATGGGGCAATCACATCCGGGCCGGCTATAAGTGCGGTATTCATGTCAAGCAATATGTCTGACACATTCAACAGGCTACGGTAGAACCTGAACTCATCAATTGAACCCGCAAAGTATTCTCCATAAGGTTCATTTGCTCCTATTCTTATGTTGTTTGGATTGATCGTTCCAATTACTCCTGATGAGGCTACGTCAGACCGATTTGTGACATCTGTACCATTCACATAAATAGTGAATCGGTTATTCTGCACCTGCGCTGCATCATAGGTGATGGTGACATAGCTCCACACACCAATTGAAAGTACGTTGTTCGTGCTGTGAGCAACCAGCTTCGTGGTTCCTTCATTCAGCCACCAGAAAACGGATAGTCCGTTTGTTACCGGACCACCATCCACATCCTGGGTGGTGTGCGCATAGATCTGTAATACATTGTAATGATCAACAGTCTGGCTCCACACTGTGTTCCATTGATTAAAATTATCACTCCTCACCCATCCGCTCCAGGTATAGCTTTGTGTGGGATCAAGAGTAAAATCCTGGTGGTCGGCTATGTTTACGTAATCATTCACACCATCAAAGTCAACTCCCCTCTCAAATTTTCCATTCGAGCGACCCGGTCCGTTTGTTAATACTCCATTGTGATTATTGCCAGAAATGTCAAGAGCTGTGGTGCCACTCGCTTCATTGAATGGCAGGGCCACTATCAGGTTCTTGGTGTTGTTTACGTTTATTTCCACTATAGCTGAAGTATCAACATTACCCGCCACATCCCGTGCCTTTGCGGAGAGATTATAGGCGCCATTTGGCATGGTTGATGTGTTCAAAATAAAATTGTAGGGCGCTGCCTGGTCTTCACTTCCAAGAGCAATCCCATTCACCCAAAGTTCTACTCCGGCTACACTCACATTGTCAGTTGCATTGACGGTGACGTTCACATTGCCTGCTACAGTACCGCCTGTTGGAGAGGTAATGGTAACAGACGGAGCTTCCGTGTCAGGAACATTATTTACACTTACAATCACCTGGCCTGATGTTGTAACATTTCCGGCTGCATCACGGGCACGCGCCGTAAGAGTGTATTGACCATTTGGTAATGGCACCGTGTTCCATGAGATTGAATAGGGCGCTACCAGGTCTTCCGCGCCATGGTTTACTCCATTTACAATAAACTGCACGCCTGCCACACCAATGTTGTCAGTAGCATTAGCATTGATCGTTACCGTTCCGTTTACCTCTCCTGCGGCCGGAGCAGTAAGCGAGACTATTGGGAAGTCAGTATCAGGTGCAATATTCGTTACGGTCACAACGGTTCCTGCTGAAGTGGTTGAGTTTCCAGTAGCGTCCCTGGCAGTCGCGGTTAAAGTATAATTACCATTGGTAAGGGTCGTTGTATTCCACGGTATTTCATAAGGAGCTTCCAGGTCTTCGGCACCCAGGTTCACCCCGTTTACTTTGAATTGTACTCCAGCTACGCCAATATTGTCCGCTGCTGTGGCAGTAATATTAATAGTTCCACTAACCGCACCTTCTGCCGGAGAAGATATCACCACGGTGGGTGAAATTGCATCTGCACCAATAGGCGTGTTCATATCAGCCTGTATCTCAGCCTGGCTCAATGCACGGTTATAGACCCTTACTTCATCAATCAAACCGGCAAAATATTGAGACCCCAGGCTCGGGCTTCCTCCTATTCTAAGCATGTCAGAAGAAACCGTCATGTTACCAGTAGTATTAAGGCTTGACACCTGTACACCATTTATGTAAAGCCTCAGGGTACTTCCATTATAGGTGGTAGCCACATGCGTCCAGGTGTTGGTGGAAAGCTTGGATGTTCCGGTCACTGTTCGGGTGTTGCTGCCAATGCGGATCCGCGCATTTGGCCTTTGCGATCCACTTAACAGCGCACTGTTATTGGCTGACAACACGTATGAAAATGCACTGCTCGTGCGGTCCTTACAAAGTATCGTTTTATAGCCTGACAGGTTGGTGGGCCTGATCCATGCTTCAACTGTCATACCATTAGTCAGATCGAGAGAATTTGCATCAGGTATGGTGATCATATCATTGCTTCCATCAAATGATGCAGCAGCTCCAAACCTGCCGGTAGCATTCCAGGTAGCTCCATTCACCAGTGTACCATTATTATTATTGCCTGATTGGTCAATCGCTGTTGAACCGGTATTTTCATTAAATGCAAGGGCGAGTACCAGGTTGGTATTATTTACATTTACAACAATGGCGGTTGAAAGTGTTGTATTCCCGGCAGCATCTCTCGCACGGGCAGTGAGGATGTGCGGACCATTTGTTGCAGTAGTTGTATTCCATGATACCGAATATGGAGCAACAATATCCTCTGCCTGGAGGTTAACCCCATCAAGGAGGAATTGAACGCCAACTACCGAAATATTATCAATGGCAGTAGCATCTACATTAATTGTTCCGGCTACCGTTCCTGCGGCCGGTGAAGTAATGTTTACACTGGGAGCTTCCGTATCTGCTCCCCCATTATTGATGGTTACTGCAATTACATTTGAAGTGTCTTTGTTGCCTGATCCATCACGCGCGATGGCGGTGAGAGCATAGTTACCGTTTGTATGAGCAAGTGTGTTCCAGGTAAATTCAAATGGTGCGGAAAGATCTTCGGCTCCCAGGTTTATACCGTTTAACTGGAATTGTACGCCAGCCACCCCAATGTTATCAGACGCCGTTGCCATTACTTCTACCTCCCCTGAAACAATTCCTCCCGTTGGAGCAGTTAGATTGACGGTAGGCGGTATAGCATCAACCACTGCCGATGGGTCAAATACCACATCCACCCAATAATTGGAAGTCTGGTAATTGCTCGCAGGGAATGTAGGGGTATTTGAATAGGCGTACACTCCATTCGGTCCATCTTCCCCGCTCGCCAAGGCACGCAAATATCCATTCACAACCGGCGATCCGAAATACGGATTACTACTTGAATAATAACCGCTGCTGCTGAAATAGGAAACGATGTACGTAGTGTTTGCCGTAATGGCAATAGGATTAGAAAGATTGACCTGTTGCCATCCGGAGGGGGATTCATTTATGAATGTAGCTTCTGCCAGCATGGTTCCATCGCTGCTCCATAAGTGACCAATGTGTGTGCCTGAGTTACCCGCACCTTTATAGAAACGTAAAGCAGTGATGTATCCACTTTGTGTTGACCTGAACTTGGTTCCCACTTCTATTGATTGACCATCATAGTCAAGTTGCACACCCGGCGCGTCAGATGGTGAGAAAATTGTGCACGGACAAACCGGACCCGTGCCACCCACATTTACGCTGATGTGACTTGAAGACCCTGCAGAACCGGGTACTCCCATATTTCCACTATCATCAAACCCGCGTACGCGTATGGATGCCGGACCTGGTGTAACAGGGGTCCATGAAAACGTCCAGTTAGCAGTGCCATTCACAGCCTGCCATGTATTGCCACCATCAACAGAAATCTCAACACCTACTAACACACCACCTGCATCACTGGCAGTACCTGAGATGGTCACCTGGCTACCGGTAGCAAGGGTGGTTCCGTGTGCAGGAGAAGAGATGGTTACAGTTGGTGCAGTAAAATCAGTTGAAGCAGTGGCAGCAGTTAGTCCTGCCATCAAAGTTGCCGGTTGCACCCCCATGTCAGCAAATAAATTTACTGTTGCCTGCTGCATGGCAACGCTTGGTGCCGCGCTTCCCCTGTCATGTATATTATCTAAACCCCAGGACCATTGCACTGTGCCAGCGCCAAAAACGAGTGCTCCGCTGGCATGCCTGTATAATGATAGCTTATGTACTTTTCCATTTATGTTGGTACTTGAGAGGGTGATCCTGCCTGACGGATAACTGTCTTCATACTGTTCAAAATCCGCCTCATAACCCAATGTACCATTGGGCAATGTTATGGTGCCATTGTCAGCTTGTTGTGCCACACTCGTTCCTCTCCAAAAACGAAGATTTTTATATTGCCCGGGAACCGTTATGGCTGCCGTCACTAATTCCCAGCTTATCTGCCCGGTGAGTGCATTCTCCGGCAATCCCGCATCGTATGCCCCACCTTCTCTCCATAATCCCGTCCAGACTGGTGATGGATCACATTTATTGCCGCATACGTTTTCTCCGAGGTTTCCTTCTTTATAACAAACAAGCGTTCTGTTATTATTCTCCCAGCGCGTCTTCCAATAAACTTCGTTTCCACTAAAGAAAGCAAGGTGTACTCCGGCATTGCGCGCGTTTTCAAATTTGACGCGTTCGTTCATTGACCAATATTCATCATGGCCAACTGAAAGAAGTACTTTATGTTTTGCCGGGGTGATGGGCGTAGCGTCACGCTCCATGTCAACATCAGTGGTATAGCTTATGTGATAACCATTTCTTTCAAGAAAACGGATCATTGGATATTCGGCATTGAACAACCAGTCTTCCATTGCGCCGCCTCCGCCTCCGCCATTCCGTGTGAGGAACGGCCTGTCATAGCTCACTTTGGCAGCATGGCCTGAAGGAAAGGAAGTAGCTCCATTGTACAAGCTGTTTCCACCATAATTATTATACGCCTGCCAGGTGGCATCTGAAGTCTTGAATAACATAGGTGCATTACCCGCATCATCCCTCACAATAAATACAATATGGCTCGAACCGCCACCACTTGTCCTGGTTAGTTTTGCAATATATATTCCTGAGACTGCTGTTGACGGTACAACCCATGAAGCGGATTCGCTCCAGTTGCTGCATTCAACCAAGCCGGTCGTTGTATTGGTGTTTGGATTGGGTTGCGAAGTTCCACTGAATGTTCCGAGGTTAGTTATAAGCCTGGCACCATTTCCCTGGTAATACCCGAGGCGATATATGCGAATGGAAAACGAGGCACCGCCATCTGAATCAATTTTGAAACGCACAGTTCCCCCCTTATTCACGCTAATGTCAGTAGCGAATCCCTGTATCGACAGATCGCCTGCACCACTTATATCCCATTCTGATTTTGGATTTCCCGGGAGTGCATTCTCGGTTACAATCGGGTTTTGTGCCCTCGCAGAATGTGCAGTTATTAACAAAAAGAATAGGGCAAGCAGGAATCCTCCGCACTTACGAATAGCAATGGCGCGTGTCATACGACAGTTTAGTTTACGGTTAACGTACAATAGAAATCAGTGGGCCTTCGAAAGTTCTTTAGAAGGGATATTGTGAAATAGGTGCTTGCGTGGAAGCGGTGGTTTAAGAAGGATCGATTTAGGAAACGGGAAAGTACAAAATTTAATAATATCAAAGGGGTATAGTTCTTAAAACAATGGCATTTGTCAATGTAAACATTTGTTCATTCCTGTACTTTCCGGCATTTCTCCTTAGAAACCTGATTGCTAAAAGGCCGCTCAGTAGCCAAAAAATTGGACACAATTTTTTCACAATGGCTTCCAATTGGTGGTTTTAGGCCGAAAGGAGGATAATATTGTATCCAAATCACAAGTAAAACAACTGTTATGAGAGTAAAATACCTGCTGCCGTGTTTGCTATCAACGTCAATGTTGATGGGTATGATGAAAGGCGCTCATGCCCAGGGTGACTTTAATTTTAAGTATGAAAACTCAGTTGTGCAGGCTGGAATTGAGGTAGGTTCCAAAGGTGTAAAATTAAGCGTGGTGGAAATTGGGAAAGATGCTAAGAACACGGGAGCATTCAATATTTTAAAAGATACCTCTGTAAATACTGATTTCATTTCATTCACACAGCCCACCTTTGAGGCTACTCTCAATGGCCTTACGGGCTTATACCAGGCAGCACTAAACAGGTTCCAGATTCCCTCCTCAAAAGTTTTTACTGTGGTAAGCAGTGGGGTGAAGATGCAGGCAGAAAAGGAAAATAAGACGGAGTGGATCCATCAACTGGTTGATTCATTCCAGGCACGCATTAATGAGCCCGGCAGGGTAGTAGAAATCGTTGATGTGTTGCAGGAAGCAAGGCTTTCTCACCTCGGCATCATACCTCAATCAAAGCGCTTCTCCACATTCCTGATAGATATTGGAAGCGGCAATACAAAAGGCGGTTACTTTCCTTTTGATGATGACCTTAAGACCTTTAAACTTTTCCAGTTAAACTGGGGTACAAAGAGCACGGCCAATGCTACAGAAAAAAAATGCGAAGAATATGATAAGACACTGGCGAATTTTAATCGCCAGTTGTTTCGCGTGCTATTGGCAGCAGAAAATTCAGAATTGATCTACGCCGTTAATTCAAGCGGTGCTTACAATCTAAATGATTTCATTGCTTTCAGCGGGGGTATTGCGTGGGCAACCGCCACCCTTATTCGCCCGAATGAAATGGAAAGTAATGTGGTGACTGTTACTTACGAGGACGTACAGAAATTCAATGAAATGTTATTCTCTGACTATGCTTCTCTCTCAGATTCAGCCATAGTGAAAAATCTAACCAATCCTAATTTGGATAAAAATAGGGTTGCAAAGGAAGTAAAAAGAGTTCACGGCGTGTTTGATCAACGCTCCTTACTGGCAGGATCAGGACTGCTGCTCAAGATCATGAGGCAATTCAAATCAGTTTATGAGTCAAAAGGTTTTTTCCTGATTAAGAACGGACAGGTAGGCTGGGTGACCGCTTACGTGGATGAGAATAATTAGGCCCTGATTGGCGCGGGCCCTTGTAATACTTTAATTGCTATGTACCCGTTTTTGGACATATTCTTTACCTTCCTTCACCTGGCGATCATTCTGTTCAATCTATTTGGATGGGTCTGGAGAAAAACAAGAAAGGCGCACCTGGTACTGTTAACCCTTACGCTACTTTCATGGTTCGTATTGGGAATCTGGAAAGGTTGGGGTTATTGCCCCATCACAGAATGGCAATGGGATGTAAAGGAAAAAATGGGCGAATCCAATCTTCCCAATTCATTCATCAAGTATTTCGCTGATAAAATAACAGGGAAGGATTTTAGTCCTTCCCTGGTTGATACAATTACACTTGTAAGTTTTATCGTGATCATCCTGGTCACCATCTTTGTAAACCTTAGACAGCGACTTGCCAGGACGAACGGTTAGCTATGCGCGTTGTACAAATGACCTTCCATATCTTTTGCCGCCGCCCGGGCTTCTCCTGCTTCCACTGAAAGAAGAACTTGCCTGCTTGGCTGGCGACTGCTCTGACATCGCATGCATAAGTGGCACGTCAAACGGGTGATCCTTTATGACGGGAATGGATTTTTTGATCAGCTTCTGAATATCCTTGAGGAATATTTTTTCTTCATAATCACAGAATGAAAGAGCCGTTCCTGATGCACCTGCGCGGCCTGTTCTTCCAATTCGGTGGACATAGGTTTCAGGAATATTAGGAAGATCATAGTTCACCACGTGGGTCAGATCATCGATATCGATTCCTCTCGCGGCTATATCCGTTGCAACAAGAATCCTGGTTTTCCTGTTCTTGAAATTTTGCAAAGCCGCCTGCCTCGCATTTTGCGATTTATTACCGTGAATTGCTTCAGCATTAATACCGGCGCGATAAAGCTCCTTGGCAATTTTGTCAGCTCCATGCTTGGTACGTGAAAATACCAGCGCTGTTTCAATCGCGGAATTCTTCAATAGATGAACGAGGAGTGAACGCTTGTTCATTTTGTCAACATAATACAATTCCTGTTGAATGGTATCAGCAGTTGAAGAAACAGGCGTGACTTCTACCTTCACGGGATCCTTTAGAAGGATGGTAGCGAGTTGTTTTATCTCGGGTGGCATGGTGGCAGAGAAAAACAAAGTTTGTCTTTTTGCCGGAAGCCTTGAAATGATGCGTTTCACATCATGCACAAATCCCATGTCAAGCATGCGATCTGCTTCATCGAGAACAAAGTACCTGATGTCATGTAAAGAAATATGACGCTGTTCCATCAAATCAAGCAATCGACCAGGTGTAGCCACTAATATGTCAACTCCGCGTCTAAGCGCAGCCACTTGTGCGTGTTGCGAAACGCCTCCAAATATCACGAGGTGCTTAAGCGGAATGTATCTGCCATAAGCTTTGAAACTTTCTTCGATTTGGATGGCCAGCTCACGAGTGGGGGTAAGAATAAGGGCAGTGATGCCGCGTCTTCCCTCACCTGACTGCAGGCGCTCCTGGTGCATGAGTTGCAGCATGGGTATCGCAAAAGCGGCCGTTTTACCGGTTCCGGTTTGCGCACAACCCAGCAGGTCCTGGTGATTCAATACGACAGGAATGGCTTGTTCCTGAATGGGTGTAGGATGGGTATATCCTTCATTGCTCAAAGCCTTTAATATGGGCTCAATGAGCTGCAAATTGTTAAATGACACTAATGTTAAAATTTAATTGAAAAATGTGGTAAGGCTATCAACCTGGGTGGTGATACTTTACCTGCCTTACGTTAAGCCATCACGGCGATAGGTACGTGAGAGAGTAACTGATAAGAATTGCAAATATACAACTTTAGTTTGAAAGTACCTAAAGCAGATAGTTGATAGCGAAAACATAGGAGGTGTTCCAAGGTGGTTTCGGGATCGTTCAAATCCCTTTTATGATATAGCCTTGATAATGGAATCAGGAATTTGGAATTGGGGAGTTGCAAAATATTCAGATAAACCGACGCTTGATTTATGAGCGGGCAACCTTAACTATCTGGCAATCGTCAAATTCCTAATTCCGCAGCAAGAGAATGGTAATAGTAATTAAACGTTTATCGACCTGGCAGGGCTTCGCCGAAGCCGCAAACTTTTACGCCCCACCCCCACCCACCTGCTCGCCAGTCCCCCTTGCGACTTTCGTCGCCGGGCAA
>Ga0196972_1000791_pt1 | contig 11939 bp, 5 predicted proteins | sample S1v_2013CmetaG_FD_148618 | JGI IMG/M metagenome (GOLD analysis project Ga0196972, IMG submission 148618) | Soil microbial communities from Anza Borrego desert, Southern California, United States - S1+v_20-13C | ecosystem: Environmental > Terrestrial > Soil > Desert | place: USA: California... | reverse complement strand
CCATGTGATAGTTTCTTTACTTTTCTTTTCTTACCAAGGGAAGGATATTCTACCCTAAAATTGTGAACAATGTTTATCCAAGTTTCCATCTCTCTTGTATAAGTGACTTCAGTTTTTGCAGCATTTGTCAAACACTCAGTAAGGTGCTTGGACAGTCCTCCATTCAATAGATCCATCTCCTCCTTGTCCATAGAATCCATGAGGGGAGATGTAATAATGGTCCTGAGGTAATTGAGAACAGGAAGCCATATTTGATCCCACTGTTTAACCACGTCGCAAAAATAGCGCAAAATGCGAGTTTCATCTTTGACATCACCATACAAGGAACCACCTCCCTTTATTTCTGAGGGACATTGATTGTAGAATATATCGTAAAATGGATCAATGCTAGGAAACTTGATATCCTTGTTGATTCGATGGGAAGGATGTAGGATGGTGTTTTCAAAAGGCACCACAAGTGAATTGTTGATTGTATTCAAAACTTGGTCCACTGTTTTATTTACTGGTATGAAGTGGTGCCATATGTGTTTCAAACTGAGGAAAGCAAAGAATTGTCTGGGAATATTGACCATAATTAAAGAAACTAAGTAGGCACAAACAATGAGAAGACCTGTACCAACTGAGAGGATGGGATTCTCTCCATTACGATCATCTGAGAATTTGTACTTTCTAAACCATTTTATAATGTCAGTTGCAGCAATTGGAGAGAACCACAGGTGAAAAGTGCTAATAAATTCTTCCAAATATACTACGACACTTCTCAAATTGCCACTACCGACCGTTTCCTCCACTGAGGAGGCGAATCTTTGTACATAGAAAGTTTTGCATTGTTCAACCTCTTCCAAGATGTGTTGATTCATATCTGTTGCAAGGACTTCTCCCTCACTGTTCACCGTGGCTTGATGGAATTTGAAAAACGTCACAAAAAGGTCAATGAATGGACCAACATAATCTACAGCCAGGGATAGAATGGATGAAGCCTTTATCATCTTATGCATGTTTGTAATGGGTGTCGAGAACAACGCTTTTGGAATACCAAAAAAATTGGACATTGCTTCATGGAGATACACTTTCTCCAAGAGAATTGTTTGTGTGAGATTGGTCTCTTTGGCGTTTAAGCCATAGAAAAGGTCTGCTCTAAGTGCATGTTATTTATTGATTACACAACCTTCCTCTTACACCTACCTCTGAGAATATCCCAATAAATTTCTCACATATCCTTGTGTAATTTCAGGTTGGTAAACAATCTCCTCAATCTCAAGAATTCCAGGCACAATCTTTTGATACACATAATCTTCTACTTCCATAATAGAGGATATGGATGCCATCAAATCTTGTCCATTTCCCCTTGGAATAGGTGTTGTGTGTGTTTTGTACATCTTCTCCACAACAGTCGAGCCTGATGTTGTAGCAGTGGTGTGAGATGATGTATTTGAGGCGCCAGATCCATCACCATTCATCTTTTGCTCCACATACCAAACGTAGTAATTACCAGGAACATAATGATTCGTGTTGTAGGTTAAAATTTGATCCACACAACCAGTCCATTCTCCGTTGCATCCAAGCATGTATTCCTTCTTATATTCTCCTGGAATGTCGAATGCCACACTATGGTTTTGCACGTGATACCATGTCTTTTTCTCAATATTGGCCTTTTGATAATTAACCAATTGGCAAATGTGAAGTCTAAGACAAAGAAGACAATATCGTGGCTTTATCATAGTTAAGATGTCAGCATAACTTCTTCCGGCTCGTTTCTGACTCATTATCCACTCTAACTCATTTGGTAACAAAAACTCTGCAAGAATGAATGGCTCTTCCGGTATCTTGTGAGGATTAGTTCCATTCATCTTATTGAGCTGCTTGATGGGTGTGTTCGCGTTATACTTGTTCCAAATGTTGATTCCTTCACATTGCGCGCCTTTCTTGCAATGTCTTTGATAAGGGAAAACCGGAATGGTCAAAGATTTCATGAGAACAACTCTGAAGAGTTTAGGGATCTCTAAAACCAGTCTACCAAAATCTGGGGTTCTAAGATTAGGATTTCTTCCAATAGTAGGAATGGGTTCATCAATCCCTTCTATTGTTCTTTCAGCAACGCCCTCTTCCGGCATTTCTCCACTAAGACTCTTCTTTATGTACTCAATGTCGTAAGATAAGTTTTTCTCATGAATAGAGGTAGAATTGTAAAATCCATCTGTTACTTTGGTCATGATATCACAAAACGAAGAAATTGTTGCCTGCAATTTTCTCTCACTGAGCTGATCTTGAGTTGCTGCTAAATCGTCTACTTTTGTATCAGGGTATGACTTATCCCGTTTTGCCTTTTCCATAGGAGTTTCTCCAGGGAGAACAATTTCGCTTCTATTCAGTGGGAGAGTCTTCTGACTCATACTCCTCTCTATATATTGTTCTAAGCTTTCTTGAGCACGTTGCCTATCTTGTTGATATGTTGGTAAAATGGTAGAACTGAGTGCAAAGAGACCAGGATGTCCTTTGATAAATCTTTTGTGGATTTGTGGTTGACTCTCCACTTGAGTAATATTGTCGAGGATGATGGTTTTAGGTCTGAGTTGTGGATTTTCGTCAACAACTTCACCAGTTTTCCTCATTACTGTATCTGAAGATTGACTCACGTCCACGATGGCATTATTTCCAATGAGTTTCTTGCTTTGGCTTAGAATTGGATCAAGGTTTTTATGATCGTTTGATGTTCGATGATTGGGTGTGGAACTTGTCACCGGTCTTAGGGTGCTAGGTTTTAACAGAAATGGTTGATCTTTTAATGCCTGTCCCCATTTTGCTGTTCCTTTGCTGTTTCTGCTGATGTATGATTCCAGAATGTTTATAGACGTAGGTTGTTCAGGTGTTGTTGCGTCTTCTTGTTCTACTTCCATGGATACATCTGGTGCGCTCTTGCTAAGAGCGGATTGACTTCGACGCAGAGAAGAAGCTCTGGAATTTGGTTTTTTGATACCACGACTAGGCGTGAATTCAGAAACAAGTTTTCCACTACTCGCGGATAATTCTCCAATATTTCCTCCAAATATGTTGGAGTGTTTTCTTTGAGTTCTTCCACTGGGTTTTGCTGTATGGGAAAGAGAGGGAGGATCATCAGATTGTGGCTCCGTAGTTGTTGGAATTGTAGCGAGAGCTGTGTCCTCCGGTTCATCAGATGAACGGAAAAGAAATGTAGAACGCTTGGGTGTTTGCATGGAGGGGACCTATCGACTTGTCTTAACGTGTGTCTTTTTTTTTTCTAGGGAAATCTAACTGTCGATGAGGTAATTTTGTCCTAAGTATACCACTGATTATCAAAAAGTGATAGTAGGAAGCTCAACGGACAGAAAAAAAAAATGTCACAAATGCGTGAAAAGGTGGCACCCATCCTCGCAGCCTTTGAAAACATTCAATCAACTGTTCATACCGCTAGTTCCTCAACTCATTCTAAGAACAGTTTCCTCGCAAAATTATTACAGAGCATTATATCAATATCAGCTCCTGAAGGCGAAGGTGGTATTAATCAGACAACATACACACTAATGCTGGAATGGGCGACGACATGGGCTTACTGTTTTAACAAGACTGTAGAATTTTTAGACTTACTACACAATCACCCAAGCATCCCAAATCGTCACAAGACACGTCAAACAATCGCATCAAAACACCAACAAATGCGTCTACCCACATCTCATCTTTCTTACACCCATAAGTCCCTCTATTACCAATTCGTAACTTGTCTTGCAAACTATTGGTCCATCTTCTTTCAACAGTTTATAAACCCAAAGGTAGAAGTTAAAATACGTGGCAATCACGTGCAAATTCTTGGTATGACACAGGAGATGAAATCCTTCAACAATGATCCCCATCAACAGGATCATGCGGTTGTATCAATACCCCTACACTATCTAGATAACAAGAATCTTCTTCTTCTCTACGCCGTTTCAATCCTGAGCCAACATATCTTCCTTCAATGTACTCCAACCGACCACCTCTACACCTACAGTGAATGCAAATTGGATTCTCTCCTCAATTTTGAAGGTGCTCACTTAATTCGTCATTATTTTCTCCTCATGGTAAGTGGTATTATGCAGATGAACTATCATCAAATTTTCTTCATTTATCATACCATTCGAGCCATTTTGAGTACCTTTCCAATAGTCAAGTGTTACTTGCAAAATGCTACTCCGATATACTTTAACAATATGACAAACTATGATGAAAAGTGGCCGTCGTATGATATCACCTGTAATTCAGAGTGGAAACAGTTTGAGGCCTATCAGTGGGTGGTTCAAATGTATTGTGACTTACTCTCCATGGAAGGGAATCTTTGGTCAGATCCTGAAGCGCTTTTAACTTGCGTTACAAAGTATTGTGAATGCAAACATTTTAGTTCATCCTCGTGTTGCAAAATGTGCCATTTTTCATGTGGAAAATGGTCTTATCTTGCCGAGAGATGTAACAAACAAAATGCCGGTGGCGATTTCAAGTTCATACTTGGTGACTCTGGGACATTTCCAAATTTATTATTACCACAATTTTCAGTACGGTTTTTCACTAAGAAACGCCAAGGAAATGTAACAAGTTGTCATCAATCTTAAACATCACTTTTTGTGCCCAGTTGAGATTTGTTCTTCTTCTTTCCCTTTCCATCCTTTTTTCTAGCTTCTGTCACAAGCTTTCTCTTCTGAGATTTTTTGATAACACCACCCGAAGCTACTCTTGTCAGGAGACTTTCAAATTTTCGTTCGTGACTTGACAGTGATGTTTCATATTCCTTCTTCATTTTATAAAACTTTGTTAAGCCATCCACAATTCCAGACTCTTTCGCTTCTTTCGCCACTTCGTACACTGATTCCCACTCTGGAGGAAGTGTGCCGTTAACACCGTGATCAAAAAAGCTGACATCTCGTTGAATGCGAGTGAGATCTGAGTTGTAAGTCTTTGTAAACGCATTAGCTTTTTTGTGCCTTTCCACCGTTTCCTTAATGAAAGTTTTCACCAGAGTTATCTTCTCTTCTGTAGAAGTATCTTCATCGCTGGAAGATTCTACCATGGAATCACGATCATCGGAAGATATATCGGTAGAAATGATAGTGTTAACTGGGTAAATCTAGTAATGTAAAGCAATGAATTATGAAGACTACTTCCCCTAATATCTGTAGAACTTTTGCTTGGAGTTGCCTGGATAGCAACAACTTTTGCTACGGGGAGAGGAGGAGAAGAAGATGGCTCTGTGCTCCTTGGATGTTGCTGGGTAGTGGGAGATGAGTGTGACCTCTGGTGGTGTGTTTTATATACTGATGATGAATTGATTGCTGCGCCAGAACCTATCAAAAATTACGTTAAACACAATTCACATACCATAGGCCGTGCCTGAACGAGTTTTTCTTGTTTCAGCGGACATTGCACTTCGCTCTCGTGTTGCAAAAGAGGTTGGTTTTTTTTTTAAAATACCCACTAAATTCAAATAAACTCAACCTAGTGCTAAATGTAAAAAAAAAATGGTACCTCTCGCCATCTTCCTGTTTTTCCACATCTGCTCCGTCTACGCCACAGTTAACATCTCCTCCATAGAACCGTCTACCATTGGCATCCTTGGTCATGAATTTACAGGATGGACTCCCGCGCGAGTGACTGTTTGTGCCCTCGTTTCCATAATGACATGGGTACTTTCTGAAGCAATTCCCATGGCTTTCGAATTGTTATTTAAAGTGATTCTCAAATGGCATTTAGAGTATCACCCCATCACTGCTCTCACCAGCTTACTAGTATTCCAACTGGGATTTTCTATTCAGCTTGCACGAGATATCATTAGACAATATCATGCAGAATACAACACCGATGACATTAGCTATTATGCAACATTGGAACTTTCAGAAACATACAAATCATTAAAAGCATCCCGGAGGCTGTTTTACAGGACTAATTTCTTTGAACTCTTCTACATTTTTGTAAGATTCGCAGTCGTGCTTACCGGGAATATGGTGGGGGCTTACATTCTACAGTACGATTTCATCGCATTTATCCAGAGTAATTTGATCAATTCGATTTTGATTTTGTACGGTCTTATGAGTTTCATCCAGGGGATCATTTCAGAAATTCTCTTGCTATTCAAAGATGATCACCGCATTGGTGATATTGTTTTTATACCAGCATACAATCTTACTGGTTGTATTATGGAGTTTGGCTCTTTCCAAGTCAAATTGGGAACCTTAAACTTCACACTCCTACAGAGAATAATGAAGACAATGGAAAGCGGAGATGATAGAACCGGTGTCAATAATTCTACACATAACTCTTCCTCTAGAGAGACCTATTCACACATAGGATCAACGATAGAATCTCTAATACCCAAAACACGCCATAGTTCAATGGGTGTGATTAACTCGCAATTCGTGTCTGAGGTGGATTCCTCTCTTCACATTCCAAGGGGTACATTCTCCCCACAGGGCCCTTTATCCAGTGGAATCATCCTCCCACTTCCCCCTTCCCCTTCCTCTCCGGTTGGTTCATCCAGCGGTAATGGAGATCAAACACCGCATTATGGTGTCTCAAAAAAATTACTCGTATCGCATACTACGGGGCAGCATCAGCCATCGGGCTATCGATCCCTCCTCATTTCATCCTACGTACCAAACACAACATTTTGGCAAACAAACATTAATAATTTGTCTTGTTAAAACAGGAAATGTATGGGTAATATTTTTTCCCACGTGTTTCCTTTATTTGACTCGCATTTTGTGCCGCCTTAACTCTCTGTGTGAATACAACAAGAATGAAGCGGGGTACCACTGAAGATTCACTTTCAATTCAAACAGATAAAGATATTGCGCATGAGGAGTCAAGAAACAACGAGCCACGTCAGCCATACGCCATACCTATTCTAAAACCAAACATGCAAAACTCTATACCACAAATGTCTCCCGCTAGGAGTAGTAAACATTGGAATGAGCTTCGACATGCTGCATCTCCGCTACCTGCTAACGCAAATCAGACATCAATCCTCATCTCGGAAGAATCTCTACAGCCACTGGATTCTATTTCCAAATCTGTGACTAATAAGGAGGAAGAGTCTACTGATTTGCGCAAATTGCCTGTACATGTGGGATTCAACAGGCGTCGAAATTCTCTTTTTGGTGATAGTGCTCAACCTATTATTCTGGACGACAGTCCCCCTAGATTAAATACCGGTGATACAAGTCCCAATCAAAAGAAAGTTCCACTAAAACACTCTCTACCACTTTCCAATGTTGCCTGTTCCCGTTGTGAAAATTTTCTCTCCATTCTGTCTGACCCACAACTATGCATCAAATGTAATAGTACCACATCAAACTACTGTCGAACTTGTAGTTGTAGGTTAATGGGAGAGGAGGGCTGTGTCGTTTGTCCTACATGTGTCTCAGAACACATTTGTCCTTATGTGGATGATGATTTGACCGAAACATCTGAGGAGGACGGTGGTGACGATTCTGAAGATTGTTCCCTCTTATCCTCAGATGACTCTCTTCTGACAGACGGGGAAGATACTAGCGAGGATGATAGTTCAGGATTTGCTTCCTCGAACGATGACGATGGCCCAAATAAAAGTATTTAATAGATAACGCTTTTCAAATCTTGCAATGTCTTTTCTACGTTTTTGAATGTGAGACTAAGGGTACTTCTTTGCCTAAATGTGGGACATTCTTCATATTTACATTGTAAGTAATTTGAGTTCCATTTATCCGCAGGATAAGTTTCTTGTAAGAAAGGGCTGCTCTCGTATTTGGTGTCATTATGTCGTAACAACAATTCCACTACATCTTTGTTGGATGTAACAGTCACCAGTTTCCATAAATTCTCAATATCCATTACACGGATTGTTTCTGGGTCTTCGTTCAGTGCGTCCGGGTTTAAACCAACCTCGCTCCTCAGAATACACTCCTCGCACTCTTTTACGCATTTACCATAATCATCAATAATGCCCTGCTTCTGTTTCTTCCTCTCTTCAATCGCTTTAGTCACATTGGTTACCTTATTCCTGGCACAAACAGGACACAATGGGGGTGATTTGTTCTCCGCTGTGAATCCTATGAAGCGAGTTTCTCTAAAATATTTGGAACATGTGATGCACTTGTTGGTCCTCTTCATGCTGCTTATTCCACGAGTGCTAAGTCGCATGCTATTGTGGTGTTCAATTACATTTTCCAAGTTGGCAAGTAAAGTGTCCGTTGTAAGTGTGTACGCTACCAGGCGCTTCTGCTCTTCAACAAATGCTGTTTGACCGGCTTCTGCCTCCTCAATTTCTTTATCAGACATTCCACTCACAATTTTGGGATATCCCTTATTCCCAGAAATGAAGGGGGAGAGTGCAATGGAAATGGTTGCAATGATATTGTCTATGTATTTCTTCAAGTCCAGGGAATAGCCATTCTGAACAACATATTCCGGTGTGTCAGCGTTCTGAGAAGTTGCTTGTTTGAATATGTGAGATATTTTCATTTCGTGAGGCCTGGTTGCAAGATCCTGCAAGAGGCTACCAGTCATGGTCGCAGTAGAAAGTTTTGGTTTTGGTTTGAAGAAATTGCTTATAGACGAAGTTCCATCATCTTTCCCCTTAGTTGGAACCTTCTGCTTCAATATGGTCATGGGTTTCAGTTGTGCTTTCGTGGGTGCTATCAGAGCTTTCAAACTCTTCTCATCATTGTCCAAAGGATCCAAATAATGAACGTAGCGAATAGTTGAGCCAACTCCAACACTCGTATCACCACGTTGTATTAGTTTGATGGCAACTGACACATGTGGTAATTCTGTTGTGTACATTGCAGGATCCTTTTTTAGCCTTTGCGAGAGGGTGAATTGGTTAATATCCAAATCCCTATTCTCAGATAGTTTTTCCAATTCTTTGCGTAAAAATTCGAAAGTTTGAACAATAGCGAGAATGTACACGTCGTCCAAGTCTTGTTTCCACAAGTAGTCTAGTAATGCTTGGGAATATTTTGTTTTGTTAACCTTTTCTGTGTTCAACATCTCATCCACTTTTGGAAAGAGAATTCTATCGAAACATTGTTTCAGGAGGCGAGATGTTACGGGAAGAGCATCACCGCGAACTAACGATATTCCTTTCAGAACAAGCTTCTTTGTTTCCAAGTTGTTGAATGCGTAACGTTTCTTCCCATAGCCTATCATGAAATCTGAAATTTTTTCAACGATAATCTTCTGTACTAAGAACCGCAAAAATCCATCAGTCTTTGTAAAATTGAGGTAACGGATAATCTCCTCCAATGTCGCACGCACAAATTCCCCATCGTATTTTGTGCTTAGAAGTATCTTTTGAGAGACGACGTTAGGATTGGTTCCCACCTTCAACATTGCCACTTGGTGCCAGTAAGGTTCTGTTGTAGCCTGGTGGGAAATTCCCTCGGTAGAATTACCTTTTGTCGTGAGTAATCTATCGGAATGTGTGTAGAAATACATACTAGGCGGTAGCATGAGGGTGTGATCTACATTGAGATATGTTTCAGAACTTGGTGGAATTAAGTCGTACGTCAATTTGTACTCCAAGGGAAGGAAGTCTTGCATAATTCTACCAGTTTCGTAAAACGCGGCCTTTTTAATCATTTCATAATAGGAAATCTCTTTTGGGAATTCGGCGTGTCTTTCCTTAGGAATCATGGAAAGCGTAGCTACAGGAACACTTGACTTCACCTTGCTAGATTCCAAAAACTTGTTCATCAAAGCATTGAATGTCGAGTCTGTATCTCCGCCAAACGTGACAGACATGGTGGAACAGGTTTGCTGCTTATGTTTGTGTTCGTCAGTTACCAGTGGCCAATTTTTCCTCTCTTTCGAAAAGTACATGTCTTTGAAATGTCTCTTCCTTGGATCAACCTTTGGCTCTTCCGCGTTTGGATCATATAGGTGAGGCATCCAGGCGCCAGGGTGTAATCCAATGGATAGCACGTATGGAGCCAGATCACAATAGCGATTCATAACAGAAAGAACGCATGTATTACTACTGATAACAGCTGTTAGTTGGATAAGAAATCGTCCTTTACCGCAAATGGTTGCTGCCAAATCTCTCAATTTACCAGATCCGAAGAATCCAAATATAGAGTTGTTCAGAATTTTGAAACCATTTTGATTAATGTCAAAATTCTTCTTCTGATTCTTGTGAAAGATGATAGCTATCTTGATTTCTAGTTCTTCCTTCTTCACTACTTCTCGTGCGTTAAATTTGTTGGAAAGCACCTCCTCCGGTACTTTTGCAATCATTTCATTCTTGACTTCCTTAATTCCATACTTTTCCAAGAAGAGAAGTTTATGGTTTGGTTTCATGCCAAACTCGTCATTATCCTTCTCAATATGGGAAGGATCTAAGAGGCGACCTATCAACTCTCTTAGTGGTCTTCCGTCAAATTCAGACAAAAATGTATAGAATTGATTCTGACATAGTAAGTTGGTGTGATAGGCCATCTTCTCCTTGGCAATGTTCCTCAGCTTTAATAACGAATCCACTATCTGTGTTGACAGACAATCTGGATCACGAACCCATCCAGTCCTAGATAAAGCTGGATTGTTGTAAAACTCTCTGGTAGCTCTTCTCTCGTCAAATACATATTCTCCACAAATGCTACTGGACCAAAGACCAATGGTTTCATTTGAATACATAAATGGGGAGACGTCTGGATAGACGTGTGTGCTCATATAAATCGTGAACAATGTTTCAAAACATAGATAGAGAGCTTGCATGATAGAAGGGTAAAGAGAGTTGAAATCTTTGAAAACTGTGAGAGCACGCATGTAACAACGGATCATGGGGTGATTGTGGCCACCAACGAAAGGCCTCACCTTACTTTTCTTCGTGATATCTACTGGTTTGTGTTGGGGGGTGGCGTCCTCAGTTTGTGTCTTTTGAAGTCGCCCAGGTATTGTTGGTACAATTGGTTCACCAGTTAGGAGGTTTAGTTGTCTGACTTCTCTCCTCTCATCTGTTGGGGGTGGATTTGTAGTAACATGCGAAGAATTGTTGTTCACATCTTCCCCATGAATGCTCGAGGCCACAGAACCAGCAGTGAGCAATTTGTCAAGTAGACGAAATAAGTGTCGCAATCTATAATGATACCAGTATCGAATGAGCTTATCTTCTTTACTCTCCGAATAATACTTTCTTAGATATCTACTGGCTGCTTCCGTAACACGTTCCTTCGCTGCATTTAGAAAATCAATAGCTGGCTTTATCTTCTGGAAATGAGCCCCAGTACCAAACACAAAATCGGCACGCGGAAATGCGTGTAAAACTTCTGATTGTACGGCATCAATAACGGGCTCTTCGGGGCAAAAGGATGGTCGATGGAAGGTTCGTGACGGTGCGGGTGGCGTTTTTTCCTTTGCTCTTGGGTTGGGGCATTTTCCAGCAAAATCTAAGCGTAAACCATGTCCGCTTGTTGTCGTTTTTGTTGTCGTTTCGAACTTTCTCACTTGTAATTTAATTTCTGGTACTGGGTTTCCTTTACCAAGGATGCTGGAATCTATCATGGGGTTGGATGGTTCACTGAGTTTCTGTTGAACACTGGATTGCGGGAAGAACATTCTATTCGTATCGAAACTTGGCAGAAATGATTTTACATCCCCCTTCAGTGTATTATCAAGCAATCGCCTAGATGCAACTTCCAATATGTGTGGCCAAATGAGGCCCGTCTTTTCGCAAATTAGATGCGCTTTGTATGGAAATGTAGTAAGATCTTCATCACAACATCGTGACGGGCTGAAGAGCCATATATTAGGATGGTGAATGAGTTGGAGAAGATTCCCCTTTAAACTTGGCAAAATCCCTCTTGATTTGCCATTATGAAAGTTGAAAATGCGATAGAGGGAGATAATCTTCTCAATTACACCAGTGGAGTAAACATAGGAGGGAATGATGCCCGCCGCGGTAGCAACAGTATCCATCAGCTTTG
>Ga0196972_1000790_pt1 | contig 11969 bp, 10 predicted proteins | sample S1v_2013CmetaG_FD_148618 | JGI IMG/M metagenome (GOLD analysis project Ga0196972, IMG submission 148618) | Soil microbial communities from Anza Borrego desert, Southern California, United States - S1+v_20-13C | ecosystem: Environmental > Terrestrial > Soil > Desert | place: USA: California... | reverse complement strand
CGCATGGAAACGCATGCCGATCTGTTGCGCCGCCTCGATGCTGTCTTCCAGCCGGCAGCCGTTGGGATACAGGTAGAGGTGGTCGCTGGTGGTGGTGCAGCCGGTCAGCACCAGTTCCGACATCGCGGTCAGCGTGGCCGCGCGCAGCATGTCCGGCGTGAGGCGCGACCAGATCGGGTACAGGTGCTGCAGCCAGTTGAACAGTTCGCTGTCCTGCGCCGCGGGCACGGCCCTGGTCAGGCTCTGGAACATGTGGTGGTGGGTGTTGACGAGACCGGGCAGCACGACGTGGTGCCGCGCATCGATCACTTCATCCGCTTCCTGCGGCAGCTCGGCGCTGAGGCCGACCTGTTCGATCACGTTGCCGCGCACGAAAACGGCACCGTCGGCAAGCTCACGCCGCGCGTCGTCCATCGTGACGAGGACGCGCGCGTGGCGGATGAGGAGGGTTTTTTCCATGGGGGGGAGTTCGGATAAGGCGGAGGCCCTATTTTCATCCATCCCGCCGGAAATTTCTCAGAAAGTCGAGGAAGATCTGTGCAGATATTTCCGCATCATCGGCGGTCATGGTCTCCAGCGGATTGTGGCTGATGCCGCCGTTGCCGCAGCGCGTAAACAGCATGGCGACGTCGGTGACGGCGGCGATTGCCATCGCATCGTGTCCCGCGCCGGAGGTCAGCTTGAAGGGGGCGATGCCGGCGCGCGCGGTGGAAGCCGCGAGCTGTTCCATCAGCCAAGGCGCGCAGGGCACGGCCGGCGCGCTCACCAGCAGCTCCATCCGGAATTCGATGTTGCGGCGCGCGCAGATGGTTTCGATCTCGCGCAGGATGTCCGCACGCGCGGCGTCGCGCGTCGCATCGTCGGCGGCACGGATGTCGAGCGACAGCCGGCATGCGCCGGGAACGACGTTCACCGAACCGTGCGGCACCTGCAGCTGGCCGACGGTGCCGACCAGCGATGGCGCCTGCGCGCAGCGCCGCTCCACGAACAGGATGATCTCCGCTGCCGCCGCGGCGGCATCCTTGCGCATGTGCATCGGCGTGGTACCGGCATGGCTGGCGACACCCGTCAGTTCCACCAGGTAGCGGCAGCTGCCGGCGATCGAGGTGACAATGCCTGCCGGCAGGCCGCGTTCGAGCAGCACCGGGCCCTGTTCGATATGCACTTCGACGAAGCCGAGCAAGTCTTCCGGCTTGCGCGCGATCTGCGGAATGGCATCGGGGTTGTGGCCGGCGTCGATCAGCGCGGCACGCATGGACATGCCCTCGGCATCCAGCTTGTCCAGCAACGCCATATCGAAACGGCCGGCGATCGCATTGCTGCCGAGGAAGGTGCTCTTGTAGCGCACGCCTTCTTCCTCGGAGAAACCCACGATTTCGAGATGGAAGGGCAGTTTCTCGCCGCGCTCGTGCAGGTGGCGGACGACGGCGATCGGCAACAGGATGCCTTCGCGGCCGTCGTACTTGCCCCCGTTGCAGACGGTGTCGTAGTGCGAGCCGGTCATCAGGGTTTTTGCATCCGGCCTGTCGGACAGGTAGCGCCCGACCACGTTGCCGACCGCATCGATATGGACTTCCATCCCCGCCTCGCGCATCCAGGTCGCGAGCTGGGCCGCCGTCTTGCGGTGCGCGGTGGTCATGTAGGCGCAGGTCAGGCCTTCGTCATCATCGCTCCAGGCGCCGATGGTCTCGGCCCATTCCATGATGGTGTTGCCCAGCGCCGGCGTATAGCCGAACAGGTCGTTCAGGCGCAGTTCGGCGATGCGATGGATCTGGCGCAGGTCTTCCGCCATTTCGTCGGCACGGCAATTCTTCAGGCGGCGGGTAAAGGCGGCGATGATCTGCTGCCGGTTGAAGCCCTTTCCGTCGGGCCCCTTCACCGCGAGGATGAAGGGAAAGCCGAACTTGGCGTTGTAGTCCGCATTCAGTTTCTGCAGGGTGGCGAATTCTTCCGGGCTGCAATTATTGAGGCCGGCCTTGGCCTGCTCGCCGGTCGATTCCTTCGTCAACTGGCCGGCGATGGCCGCCTTGCCGGCGAGTTCGGGGTGGGCGCGAATCAGGCCGAGCTGCTCTTCCTCATGGGCGCTCTCCACCTCCGCCTGCAGCGCCTGCTTGAGCGCGGTCAGGCTGGAGAAGGGGCGACGCGCCGCGGCACGTTCGGGAATCCAGGGCGAATGTTCATAGATGCCGGACAGGATGCGCACGAATTCGGCGCTGTCGCAGGCGTTGAGCTGCTGCAGGGTGGTGGTCATGTGCTGGTTCCGGTAAAGGGATGCGCCGCACTCCAGTGGTTGGCGATATCGATGCGGCGCGTGATCCACACCTTGTCGTGCGACTGGATGTAGTCGAGGAAGCGGGCGAGGGCGGCGGCGCGGCCGGGGCGCCCCACCAGGCGGCAGTGCAGGCCGACCGACATCATCTTCGGCCGGTCCAGGCCATCGGGATCGCCTTCCTTGTACAGCACGTCGAAGGCATCCTTCAGGTAGTCGAAGAACTGCGTGCCGGAGTTGAAACCCTGCATGGCGGCGAAGCGCATGTCGTTCGCATCCAGCGTGTAAGGAACGACTAGGTGCGGCTTGCTCACCGGCTTGCCGTCCGGGCCGGTCACGGTGACCGATTCCCAGAACGGCAGGTCGTCGCCGTAATAGTCCGCGTCGTAGGCAAAGCCGCCGTGCTCGACCACCAGCCGGCGCGTATTGGGCGAGTCGCGCCCGGTGTACCAGCCGAGCGGTGCTTCGCCGGTCATCTCGCGGATGATCTGCACGGCTTCCTGCATGTGGGCGCGCTCGGTGGCTTCGTCGATGTGCTGGTAGCTGATCCAGCGCAGGCCGTGGCAGGCGATCTCGTGGCCGAGCTCGCGGAAGGCCGCCACGGCTTCCGGATGTCGCTTGAGCGCCATCGATACGCCGAAGATGGTCAGCGGCAGCCGACGCTCCTCGAACATGCGCAGCAGGCGCCACAGGCCGGCGCGGGAGCCGTATTCGTAGATCGACTCCATGCTCATGTGCCGCATCTCGAAGGCTTGCGCGCCGATGATCTCGGACAGGAAGGTCTCGGATGCCTTGTCGCCATGCAGCACGCAGTTTTCGCCGCCTTCCTCGTAATTCAGCACGAACTGGACCGCGATGCGGGCGCCGCCCGGCCAGCGCGCATGCGGCGGGTTGCGGCCGTAGCCGACGAGGTCGCGGGGGTAATTGTTGGTGGTATCAGTCACGCTTTGACCCATGGTGGTTGATGCTCGATAGTAAATCGCCATCGCTGCCGCGGTATAAGTGGCGGCTGATATGCGGCTTCAGCGCGTCAATATACGGGGCTTATTTCGACAACAGCGATTTCGCCGTGGCAGCAATCAATTCCCGCAGCCACTTGTGTTCAGATGCATGGTGCACCCGTTCGTGCCATAGCTGGTAGAAGCGCATCGCCGGGAACTTGACCGGCACGGTGAAGATTTTTAGCGGCAGGTTCTTCTCGTAGAAGCGCATGAACTGGCGGCCGGTCGTGAGCACCAGGTCGCTGCGCGTGAGCATGTAGGGAATCAGGCCGAAGTAGGAGGACTCGACCACGACATTGCGATGCAGGTTCTGCTTCGCGAGGAAGGATTCGATCACGCCGGAGTAGCCGGGCAGCATCTGCGACGGCGCGACATGCGGTAGCGAAAGATAGTCTTCCACCGTCATTTCGTCGGGCCCGGTGCGCAGCGCATAGGCGCAGTCGGCGCGCATGATGCAGGCGATCTCGTCCTCGAACAGCTTGGACAGGTGCAAGTGTTCCGGCGGCTCGTCCCAGTTGGCGATCACCACGTCGAGCTCGCCGTCCGACAGCAGCTTCAGGTAATCGCTGTCGGCGCCCATGTTGTGGATGACCACGCGGCTCTTCGGCGATTCGCGCCGCACGCTGGCGACGATGTTGGGCAGGAACTGGCTGTCGAGGTAGTCCGGCGCGGCGATACGGAAGGTGCGGGCATCGTGCTGGGGCACGAAGGCGGTCTTCTGCGCGAACAGCTTCTCGGTCTCGTCGAGGATCTGCTTGGCGGGCTTGAGCAGGCTCTCGCCGTGCTGCGTCGGCACCATGCCGCGCGCCCCGCGCACCAGGAGCGGATCGCCGGTCAGTTCGCGCAGCTTGCGCAGCGATGCGGAGATCGAGGGCTGGGGCTGGTTGAGCTTGAGCGCGACCCGGGAAACATTCTTCTCGGACAGCAGCAGGTAAAGGATCCGTATAAGATGGATATCCAAGTGCTCCGGCAAGCCCGACATTCCGTCCCCTCTATAATGATTTGGCTATGTAAAATATACTGGACACCCGATGTTTCGGGGTAGAAAAAAGTCTATCTTGTTACAGCAGTGCGTCAAATGGCCCGGAGCGAATGCCGGGTATATTCAAATTCGCATTGCATGTATAAAGGACCGTAGGATCGTAGGCTGGGTAGAGCGAAGCGAAACCCAGCATGCACGGTCCGGAACCGGTCGCAGCGGAGCTCTAAACAGTTCGCGACCACCCCGGGAGCAATCCCCCTCGTCTGAAGCGCCCGCGGAGGCAGACGAGCTTCTGTCTATGAGGAATACATGGAAGCTTTGCTGCTCAATTACGGCGTCGAATGGCTCAACCTGCTGGTTCGCTGGCTCCACCTGATCACCGGCATCGCCTGGATCGGCGCCTCCTTCTACTTCGTCTGGCTGGACAACTCGATCCGGCCGCCCAAGCCCGGGTCCGACCTGGAAAAGGCCGGCGTGGCGGGCGAACTGTGGGCCGTGCACGGCGGCGGCTTCTACAATCCGCAGAAATACCTGGTCGCGCCCAAGCAGCTTCCCGAGGAACTGCACTGGTTCAAGTGGGAAGCCTACAGCACCTGGCTGTCGGGCTTTGCGCTGCTGTTCATCGTCTACTACTTCAACGCGCCGGCGATGATGGTGGACAAGTCGGTCGCCGACATCAGCGGCACGCAGGCAGTGCTGATCGGCCTCGGCAGCCTGGCCGCGGGCTGGATCGTGTACGACCTGCTGTGCAAATCGCCGCTCGGCCGGCGCGACGGCCTGCTCGGCATCGTGATGTATGTGCTGCTCGTGGCTGCCGCCTACGGGCTGTCGAAATTCCTCGGCGGGCGCGCCGCCTACATCCATGTCGGCGCCATGATCGGCACCATGATGGTGGGGAATGTGCTCATGCAGATCATCCCCGGGCAGCGCAAGCTGGTCGATGCCATGAAGGCCGGCAAGTCGCCCGACCCGATCTACGGCATGCGCGCCAAGCAGCGCTCGGTGCACAACAACTACTTCACGCTGCCGGTGCTGTTCATCATGATCAGCAACCACTATGCGATGACCTACAACCATCCATACAACTGGCTGGTCCTGGCGGGCATCATGGCGGCCGGCGTGCTGATCCGCCACTTCTTCAACCTGCGGCACAAGGGACAGATTTCCTGGGGCTATCCGGCCGCGGGCGTGGCGCTGCTGGCGGTGGTTGCCTTCGCCATCGCGCCGAAGCCGGCGGCGACGCCGATGGCCGGCGCGGCGGTGGTCGATACGACCAAGCTCATGCCCGTGATCCAGCAACGCTGCGCCACCTGCCACTCGGACAAGCCGACCCAGCCGGGTTTCGCCACCGCGCCCGCCGGGGTGCTGCTGCATACCCCCGAACTGGTGCGTCAGCATGCGACGCGGGTGTACCAGCAAACGGTGCAGCTGAAGTCGATGCCGATCGGGAATCTCACCAACATGACGGATGAGGAGAGGGCGCTTGTGGGCCAGTGGTATGAAGCCGGGGCGAAGTAACTGCGGATGAGCACCGCTCGCCGTCGGGTTCCCTCCCCCTTCAAGGGGGAGGGTTAGGGTGGGGGTAGTGAGGTCGAACGAACGACTTCGACTGCTCAACCTCACTACCCCCATCCCAACCTTCCCCCTGCAAGGGGGAAGGAGCCGGCCGGTGAAGCGTTGACAGAGCCAACATGATTCGAGAAAGACACAACACATGACAACCACCATCACCATCGACGGTTTCACCCTCACGGCCGAGCAGGTCATCGCCATCGCACGCGATCCGCAGGTCAAGGTCGGCCTCGCCCAATCCTCGCGCGACGCGCTCAAGCAGAGCCGCGACTACATCGAATCCACCTGGATGCACGATGAAGCGCCGATGATGTACAGCTTCAATACCGGCGTCGGCCTGCTGAAGGACACGCGCATCAAGGTCGAGCACATCGAGCTGTTCCAGACCCAGCTCATCCGCGCGCACGCCGCCGGCATGGGCGAGCCGTTTTCGGAAGAGGTGAGCCGCGCCACCATGCTGTTGCGCGCGAACGCCTTCGCCAGCAATTATTCCGCGCCGCGCGTGGAAGTGGTGGACCGGCTGCTCGCCTTCATCAATGCCGGCATCCATCCGGTGATGCCGCAGAAGGGTTCGGTCGGCGCTTCCGGCGACCTCGCGCCGCTGGCCTACCTCGCGGCGGCGATGGCCGGCTTCGATGAAGCGGAAGTGATGTACCAGGGCAAGCGCATGAGCGCGCCCGAGGCGATCCAGCAATCCGGCATCGGCCCGGTGAAGTTCGACCTCAAGGCCAAGGATGCCTCCGCGCTGATCAACGGCTGCACCGTTTCGCTGGCGGTGGCCGTGTTGGCCGCGCACGATGCGCGCAACCTGTTGTCCGATGCTTGCCTCTCGCTCGGCCTGACGCTGGAAGCGATGCGCGCGGAAATGTCGGCCTTCGACGACCGTATCCACCAGGCACGCCCGCACGCCGGCCAGATCAAGGCGGCGGCCATCGTCCGCAAGCTGCTCGAGGGATCGACGCGCACCACGCACGAAGCGCGGGCCGTCCAGTTCCCGGAAGAGCTGCGCCGGACCGACATCCCTTACACGCCGCGCATCCAGGATGTCTATTCACTGCGCTGCGCGCCGCAGGTGTACGGGCCGGTGTTCGATGCGCTGGACTACATCGATACCATCGTCAGCCGCGAGATCAATTCCGCGACCGACAATCCGCTGATCTTTTCCAAGGAAGGCGGCGGCTTCGAGATCATCTCCGGCGGCAACTTCCACGGCCAGTACCTCGCGCAGGCGATGGACCTGCTGGCGATGGCCGTCGCCGATCTCGGCAGCATCTGCGAACGCCGCATCAACCGCCTGATCGACCCGACGCTGTCCTGGGGCTTGCCGCGCAACCTGATGAGCGGCATCCGCGGCGTCAACACCGGCTATCCGGTGGTGCAGTGTTCGATGAGTTCGCTGGTGATGGAAAATCGCACGCTGTGCATGCCGGGCAGCGTGGACAGCATCCCGGCCAAGGGCAACAGCGAAGACCACGTCTCGAACTCGACGTGGTGCGCGCGCAAGGCGGCGACGGTGGTGGCCAACACGCAGTACATCGTGGGCGTGGAAATGCTGCTGTCGGCCCAGGCCTTGACCATGACCGAATCGCTGCTGCCGGGCTTCGTGCTCGGCCAGGGAACGCAGGCGGCGTATGAGGAAGTGCGGCGCCAGATTCCGGCCTGCCTGGAAGGCGACCGCTGGTTCCATGACGATATCCGCGCGGCGCAATCCTTCGTCACGAGCGGGTCGGTGCGCGCGGCAGTTGAAAAGAAGATCGGGCGCTTCGCCTGAGCTGATTTTTTTACACCATGGCAATGCCGATGTCGAAGCGCGCCGCGTAGCCGCCATCGGCCGTGCTCTCCGGCGCGAGCATCAGAGAGCGGCCGCCGCGGCGGAACAGGCTGTCGTCTTTGTTTGTCAGCCTGTCCCGTCCCGGCCGTGCATAAGGCTCGGCGGCATGCACCCGCTCGTTGACTGCGTCGGGGAAATACAGCTGCGAGGTGAATTCCGCTTCGCGCCCCGAGCGTGCCTTGGTACGCACCTTGAAGTGCACATGTGTTGTCCTGCCCGGATACCAGCCGGGGTAGATGGTCGTGAAGCGGACGGCGCCGTCGGCATCGGTCACTTGATATCCACGCAGGAACTTCTTGCCGCGGGTATCGAAGGACGAGTCGACGGCATCCGAGTAAGCGCCCGCCGCGTCGCAATGCCAGATGTCGACGATCGCTCCCGGCAAGGGCGCGCAACGCGCGCCGTCGACCGCATGGACGCGCAGGCTCAGGACAAGTGGAACGCCTGGCTTCACGATGCCGTCAGTCGGATCGCTGCGGATGTCCGACCGGTTCAGCATGAAGTCGGAAAAGTAGGGGCCTTCGGTCTGTTCGGGCGTCACCACGCAGGCCGGTCTCGACGGCTGTCCCTGCCCCGCTGCAGTACCCGCGAGCATGGAAGCGCCCAGCAGCAACAGCGCCTCGCGACGGCTGATTCCGCTAAGCGGTTTTGCACTTCCTTTGCCCATGATCGCGTTCCCTTCTGCGCGTATGCCAGAAAGTCAGTGTACATCCAGCGGCCAAAGCGGCAGGATTTTCTTCAGCGCACGCCGTCTCTGCGCGAAGCGGCCAGGCCGCGCAGCGCGAGTGCGGCGGCGAAGGATGCATAGACCATGAAAAGCGACGGCGTGGAAAGCCGCTTCTCGAAGCCCGGCTGCAAGCGTTCCGGCGTCATCTTGTAATCCACGAAGCAGGCCAGCGCCGCCACCGCCGCCCCGCCGGCGACGGCAGGCAGGAGCTCGCGGCGTTCCGCTCTCTCGCCAAACCATTTTTCATACAGCACGGCCCACAGGGTGGCCGAGGCGTGATGGATGGCATAACCGACCGCGGTGTAGCGCGCGCTCGGCTCATCGTGCCGCGCGGCGCGGTCGCCATAGAACCAGTGGCTCACTGCATTGGTCGGCGCAAAGGGCGTTCCGGTTTCCTGCTGCCCGCGCATGCCGAGTACGGCGGTGGACAGGATGCTCGCAACGCTGCCGGATACGGCACCGTCGCGCAAGGCTTGCGGCCAGGTTTTCATGCTTCCTCCATGCAAGTGGCGGCGCGATGCAAATGAACTCGCCGCACTGATAACGGGTCGTAACGTTGTCATTTTGTGATGCCGAATCGGGCGGGCGGTTCCCGGACAGGAAAAGGAAACGAATTTGGTCGTGCTGCTGACAGGCGCAAGCGGATTCATCGGTCGACACGTCGCCGAGGCACTCGCAGGCGCCGGGCACGTGGTGGTGTGCGCGACGCGCAGGCCGGCCAAAGACGGCGATCCGCGCTTCCGCTACGTGGCGGCGGACTTCACCCGCGACGTCGATCCCGAAACCTGGCTGCCGCGGCTGGCGGGCGTCGATGTCGTGATCAATGCCGTCGGCATCATCCGCGAGAGCGGTGCCCAGACCTTCGAGCTGATCCACGAGCGCGCGCCATGCGCGCTGTTCGCCGCATGCGCGCGCAGCGGCGTGCGGCTGGTGCTGCAAGTGTCTGCCCTCGGCGCGGACGCGCAGGCGCGCAGCCGCTACCACCTGAGCAAGAAGCGCGCGGACGACTTTCTGGCCGGCCTGCCGGTCCATTCGGTCATCGTGCAGCCTTCGCTGGTGTATGGTCCGAACGGGACGAGCGCGCGCCTGTTCACCACGCTAGCCAGCCTGCCGCTGGCTGCATTGCCGGGCGGGGGCGAACAGCCTATCCAGCCGGTGCACGTCGACGATGTGACGGCGGCTGTCATGGCGCTGCTGGCGCGTCCTCCGGCAAGCGGCGAACGCGTGGCGCTGGTCGGCCCGGCGCCCATGACATTCCGCACCTTTCTTTCCTGCCTGCGACAGGCAATGGGACTGGGCAAGCCGCGCTTCCTGCCTGCGCCCATGTCCTTGTTCCGCCTGGGCGCGAGGATCGCGCAATCTTTGCCCGGCAGCATCCTCGACACGGAGACGCTGGAAATGCTGGAGCGCGGCAACACTGCCAGTCCGGATGCCATCACCAGGCTGCTTGGCCGGCGGCCGCGCAGCCCCGCGGAATTCATCCCCGCCGCCGATGCACCTGCCGTCCGGCAGGCGGCCCAGCTCATCTGGCTGCTGCCCATGCTGCGGGTGTCGATCGCGCTGGTGTGGATCGTGACCGGCATCGTTTCCTTCGGGCTGTATCCCGTCTCGGAAAGTTATGCGCTGCTCGCGCGCGTGGGCATTACCGGCGTGCTGGCGCCCGTGATGCTGTACGGCGCGGCGCTGCTGGACCTGGTGTTCGGCATTGCCACGCTGCTGCTCAAGCGGCGGCGGCACTGGCTGTGGCTGGCACAGATCGCCGTGATCCTGTTCTATACCGCGATCATTAGCTGGCGCCTGCCGGAGTTCTGGCTGCATCCCTACGGGCCGCTGCTGAAGAACCTGCCGATGCTCGCCGCAATCTGGTTACTCCTGGAGATGGAGAGGCGCTGATGGATTACATCGTCGTGAAGTGGCTGCACATCCTCTCTTCGACCTTCCTCTTCGGCACCGGCATCGGTTCGGCGTTCTACCTGTTGTTCGCCTCCATCAGCCGCGACGTGCGCGCCATCGCCGTCGTCACCCGCACCGTGGTGCTGGCCGACTGGCTGTTCACCACCACCACCGCCATCCTGCAGCCGCTCACCGGTTTCTATCTGATCCGGCTCGCCGGCTTTCCGATGTCGAGCACCTGGATACGCTGGTCCATCATCCTCTACGCGCTGGCGCTGGCCTGCTGGCTGCCGGTGGTCTGGCTCCAGATCCGCATGCGTGCGCTGGCGCGCGATGCGGCGGAACGGAACGTCCCGCTATCGATAACCTACTGGCGATATTTCTGGACCTGGGTGGCGCTGGGCGTCCCGGCATTCTTTGCCTTCGTGATGGTGTTTTACCTGATGGTGGCGAAACCGTCCTGAAAAAGAAAAACCCGGCGGTGAGCCGGGTTTGCTTTTCATGCCGGGCGGGCTTGTGGCCGGCCCGGCGGTCAGGTTCGGGCTGCCGCCCTTGCCTGATTCTGTTTTAGAAGCGGTGACGGATACCGACGCCGAAGCTGTTGCCGCTGTTCTGGTTGGTGATGCGGTCGTTCATGTAGATCGCATAGACATCGGTGCGCTTGGACAGGTCGTAGTCGTAGCCCAGCGACGCGGTCTTGCGCTTCTGGTCGGTGCCGACGACTGCGCCTTCGCGCTCGGTCTGCGCCCAGGCAGCCAGGATCTTGCCGCCGCCCAGCGGTACGCTGGCGCCGAGAGACAGGGTCTTGTCGTCGAGATCGACGTTGTGCGAGGTCTGGCCGTAGGTCGCGAACAGCTTCGCGGCCTTCAGGTCATAGCTGCCGCCCAGCATCCATGCCTTCTGGCGTGCGGCGCCGAAGCCCACGGACGAGCCCGGAACGTTCGTCGGGTTGTTCACTTCCACGGTGTGGTAGAACGCAGTCAGCGCGAGCGGGCCGTTGAAGTACAGCGCATTGGCACCGATGTTGTTGACGCCGGTGTTGCCTGCCTGCTCGCCGAACTGGTAGTGCAGGTTGGCCTTCAGGCCGCCGAAGTCCGGTGTGGTGTAGCGGATGGAATTGCTCCAGCCGGTATCGCCCGCGACCGAGTTGGACCAGCCCGATGCATTGAACAGCGGCACGTCTGCGTGCAGGATCAGCGGGGCGAAGGTATAGGAATCGCCGAACGGGTTGAACAGGATGGTCGGCAGGAAGTGCGGCGCCAGTTCGCGGCCGAAGGACAGCGAGCCGAAACCGCCGGACAGGCCGACCACGGCATCGCGCGACCACATGGTGTCGCCGGGGAAGCGGCCCTGCACGCCGGTGTCTGCCTGGAAGAAGCTGGTCAGCAGGAAGTTCGCCTTCAGGCCGCCGCCGAGGTCTTCGGAGCCCTTGAAACCGATCCAGGACGTCGTCAGGCCGCCGCTGTTGACCGCCTTGACCGAGCGGGCGTCGCCGGCCATGCGCATGGAACCTGCGTAGGTGTCCACCAGGCCCATCACGGTCACACTGGTCTGTGCCATCGCCGGGACGGCGGTGGCGGCGCAAAGTGCCGCGGCGAGCAGCGTTTGTTTCAGTTTCAGGCTTGCTTGTTGCATGAGGTCTCCTGTTGCGATGCAGTTGAAGAAGCCGGGCCTCCCCGGACGGTAAGACTTAC
>Ga0196972_1000789_pt1 | contig 11976 bp, 12 predicted proteins | sample S1v_2013CmetaG_FD_148618 | JGI IMG/M metagenome (GOLD analysis project Ga0196972, IMG submission 148618) | Soil microbial communities from Anza Borrego desert, Southern California, United States - S1+v_20-13C | ecosystem: Environmental > Terrestrial > Soil > Desert | place: USA: California... | reverse complement strand
GGTTTCTTCATTGCACATTCACTGCTGTTATCCGCTGAACAGGATCAACGGCGCATTGGCCGTTACGCCACGCACTTCGAAACATCCTGGAAGCTGATCATCCAGCTGATTTTTTCCGGCGCATTCGTCGGCGTGCTTTGGGGCGTTCTCTGGCTTGGCGCATCCTTATTCATGCTGGTCAAGCTGGACTTTCTCAAGGAGCTGCTGCAGAAGTCATGGTTTGCTATCCCGATCACGACATTCGGCTTCACATGTGCAATGCACATTACCGATGTGCGACCAGCGATCGTCCGCGGCATTCGCTCTTTGCTTCTGGTTCTTCTGTCATGGATCTTGCCCATCACGACTTTGATGGTTGTCGGCTTCCTGATGACCCTGCCAATAACCGGCGTGCAGCCGCTGTGGGCAACCAGAAGCGCGACAGCGATACTACTCGGCGTCGCTGCCATGCTCGTTATCCTGATCAATTCCGCCTTTCAGAACGGAGAGGTCTCCACCAGTATTGCCCGCGTAGTCCGGTTCAGCGCCAGGCTGGCGGCACTCACGCTGTTGCCAATAGTCGCTATCGCTGTCTACGCGCTCGGGCTCCGCGTGGATGAGTATGGCTGGACCACGGACCGGATCATTGCGGCGGCCTGCTTGCTGGTAGCCGGCAGCTATGCTTTCGGCTACGCGTGGGCCGCATTCCAGTCCACCTGGATGCGCACCATTGCACCGACGAACGTGGTCAGTGCTTATCTGATCCTTCTGGTTCTGTTGGCGCTGTTTTCGCCGATATCAGATCCGGCACGAATCTCCGTCAACCACCAGCTCGCCAGACTGAATGCGGGCACGGTTGCCGCAAACGACTTTGATTTCGAATATCTCCGTTTCGAAGGTGTACGGTACGGACACGAGGCGCTCGAGCGGCTGAAAGCCGAAGCACAGGGCACGGATGCTGCGGCCATTCGAGAGAAGGCGGGGCGTGCATTGGCGCTAAAGCACCCGAACCGGCCGCATCAGGCTAATGCCAGCGCCGGTGAAATCGCCGCGAATATCAGGGTGTGGCCGAAACAAGGCCGGCTGCCGGAATCCTTTGCGACTCAGGAATGGAACGCATACAAGCAGCCTTGGGAACTGCCTATGTGCCTGCGACAAGCTGGCGCGAACTGCGACGCGTTTTTGACCGATATGACTGGGGACGGGCAGAGCGACATCCTGTTGCTGCCTGCCGCAGGGCCCATGCAGGGTGTGATTCTGGTTGAGAATTCAGACGGAAGCTGGTCGCTGTTTGGAAAGCTTCCACGCGAGTTGTCCGCTTGCGAGTCGTTCCGTCAAAAAATGATCGCAGGGGAGTATCAGTTGAAGCCCGCGCGCATAAAGGAACTGGAGATCGGTGGCCAACGCTTTGAGGTTCAAAAGCCTTCGCCAAACGGTACGGTAAAGTGTCCTCCTATGTAATTCACATAGCACTTCAATTGCCGTGCGAAGGACTTTTTAGCTGGTCATTTTGAACAAATCGGTCAAGGAAGGCTTGCATTTGCCCTTGTGAGATAACGTGACCCTGTGCAGCAGCCTTCGCTAACCACATCATTCCCAGGTTCTCGTCCCTCTTTATCCCGCTTCCTTCGAAATAACACCTTGCAAGCCAGTGCATTGCATCCGGATACCCTTGTTTCGCGGCATTCTCGAGCCAGTGCACTGCGCCTTTGCTTTGGCCGGCCTCTATAAACAGCAATGCGAGATCGTTCTGAGATTCAGCGTGCCCTTTGTCGGCACGCTCGATCAACGCTGACGCATCCTCGGAAAGGGGAATGCATACGGCGGTCTTGATCGATTCAAACGACACCATCGATTTCCCGTCATCGATAATACGGGTCACCGATCCATCTGAAAACCGTCGCCAGAATGTCCGCTCACTCCATCCTGTAAGTGCAATTGCTGTTGATAGACTGACAAATTTCACATCGCACCCCTTAAACCCGAATTGCTCGTATCCCTTTCTATTGTGCAGGAGGCCTGCTGGAACGTACAGGTGAGCCGGATCACGTATTTTGGCGGCACCGCCATTCGGCCTGCCACATCAAGCTGGCACTGGATTCCAAAGTGCCAACACGCCGATAGTACAGCTCAACCCGACTTCGATGGTCATTTTTCAAGGTGGCACGGTCATTGCTCATAGGCAATTGCACGTGCAAAGAGCCGCGCATCGCTAATCAATCAAGGGGGTCAACCATGAAAATCGCTCAAATGAAACACCAAGTTCAAAAGGGTTTTACCCTGATCGAACTTATGATCGTCGTAGCCATCATCGGCATTCTCGCTGCCGTTGCGATTCCGGCTTATCAAGACTACACCATCAAGTCCAAGGCTTCCGAAGCAGCGAGCCTGATCGCGGCAGCAAAGCATGCTGTTGCAGAAGCTGCCGGTAATGGCATCTTGAACGGTGCGACCAATACGACTGCCGAGGGCGCTGCCGCTCTTGGCATCGCCCAGTCCACCGACATCAAAGGCAATTACGTTGCCAGCGTTGCTGTTTCCGGCACCTCCGCAACCGCAGCAACGATCACCGTAACTTACAAGGCTGCTGGTGGTAGCGTCCCGAGCGAGCTCGGCGCCAAGACACTGATTTACACGGCAACCGTAGGCGCAGGTAGCGTGACCTGGGAGATCCAATCGGCTGCCGCCGGTGGCACGCTCGATGCCAAGTACCGTCCGAAAGTCTAAGTCGGTTTAGCTCTAGCGGAAAAGCCCTGCTGATTTTCAGCAGGGCTTTTTTGCATTCTGGCGATCGATTCCTGACTGCAAAAAGCCCCCCTTTGCTTGGAGCTTCAGGGCAAGCCCCCAATTTTCCCGACGCTATTTGCCGCTGCGCTTAAGCTCCTTGCCCTGCCGCCGGCTTGCGAGAGCGCCCGATGCCGCTGCCTTGAGCAAGCGCTGAAAGGTGGGACATTCGGCGTGACTCGGTGCCTTGCATTCCGCGGCATGCCGTAGTCCCCGACTGACCGCACGCAGTTGCTTGATCGTCTCATTGATCTCCTCGGCCTTGGTCGCCAGCAATTGACGATCGATTCTTGATCCGCCATTAGGTGACAGCATCGACCCGATTTCGTCGAGCGACAGTCCGGCGGCCTGCCCGAGGGCAATCAAGGCCAATTGATCCAGCACGGCCGGGGCGAAGCGGCGGCGGAGGCCTTGCCGGTCGGTCGACGCAATCAAACCCTTCTTTTCGTAGTAGCGCAGCGTGGATGCAGGCACCCCCGTGCGCTTTGCGACTTCGGCGATATCCATGACAAATCAGTCCTTGACTTGAAGTTGACTTCAACTTCTATAGTGGACTCATCAAGTCCATCGGTCAATCAAAAGGAGTGTAGTCATGACTTTCGTCGAAGCCATTACGCGGATCATTCTCGTCGGGATCGGCGCTACCGCCGTCATGGATGCCTGGCTCATGTTGCTCAAGCGAATGGGCGTCCAGACGCTCAACTTTGCATTCATCGGGCGTTGGGCCGGACACCTCTTCCGCGGCATGTTCTTCCATCAATCCATCGGCAAGGCCGAGCCGATTCCCGGCGAACTCGCGCTCGGCTGGTTTACCCATTACGCGACCGGCATTGCGTTCGCAGGCTTGCTTGTCGGCCTGCAAGGCGCCGGCTGGATGCGGAATCCGTCTGTCCTGCCAGCCCTCGCGGTGGGGCTGTGTACGGTTGCGGCGCCCCTGCTGGTCATGCAGCCGGCCATGGGCCTCGGCGTTGCTGCCTCGAAGACGCCGGCGCCATTGAAAAACTGCTTGCGCAGCATGACCAATCACACGGTCTTTGGTCTGGGCCTTTATCTGTCCGCGGTCGCCGTCGCGTGGATTTTCCACTGACCACGTCGGTCCGCTCTATTGAAATCGAAACCCTGAAAGGAACCGAGAAATGAAGAAAATTGCCGTTGTTTACCATAGCGCTCACGGTCACACGGAGCACATTGCCGCGCATGTCTTCGAGGGCTCCAGGAGTGTCCCGAACACCGACGTGCATCTGTTGAAGGCCGAGGAACTGGCCAAGGCACCCGAAGCGCTGTGCGATTTCGATGGTTACCTGTTCGGATCGCCCACCTATCTTGGTGGCGTGACCGGTCAGTTCAAGGCATTCATGGATGCCACCGGCCGCATGTGGCGCAATCAGCAGCTCAAGGGCAAACTCGCGGCCGGGTTCACGGTATCGTCGCTGCCGGCGGGAGACAAGCAGTCGACGCTGTTATCGATGTTCGTGTTTTGCATGCAGCACGGCATGCTTTGGGTGGGTAACCCGGTCCTCCCCGAGCAGCACGCCGGCGTGCCTTACGATGAAGCGGCCAACCGGCTCGGCTCCTGGTCAGGGCTGATGGCGCAGGCGGCGCACGGCGCCCCCGCCGGCTCTTTTCCGGCAGGCGATATCAAGACAGCGCGGATGTTTGGAAAGCATTTCGCGGAGACGCTGCATCGGGTTGGACGTGCGAGCGTACTTGCTGATCAGGAGGTCGCGGCATGATCTCGCCCAAATATGGCCCGATACTGTTCGGCGCGATTCTCTCCGGACTCATGTCGTTGCTGGTTTCCGGCATCTCGACGTACCGCGCCCTCGGCCTGGCGGGCAGCTTCCTGAGCGATTGGGCCGGCGCGTGGCTGGCCGCGTGGCCGATTGCGTTCCCGGTCGTCGTGCTGGTCGCTCCGCTTGCCAGGAAGGTCGTGCAATCCCTGGTCGCGGAAGGCTGAACCGAACCACACATGAGGTAATGATGCAGCAACCGATTCCCGTCCTGTTTGCCCATGAGCGCCTCGCCCTGCGCGAGGCGCTACGCCGCGATGAATGCAGAGAGCTCAAGCGCGCCGCAACCGACCCCGAATGGGCGGATTGGCACAAACAGAATGCGCGCTTCTCCAGGCGCCTCCTCGAGCTCGTCGAACCGTCCGCTGAACCTGAGTGACCAAGGAGACAGCCGGCCGGTCTCGTCGTCAGCCGATGTAGTCGCTGATCGCCCGCCCGACATCGCTGGTGCTGGCATTGCCCCCGAGGTCGGGTGTGCGCGGTCCTTCCACCAGACATTTCTCCACCGCGGCGACCATGGCGTCGTGCGCGGCCGTGTAACGGCTGTCGCCCTGACCCAGGAACTCCAGCATCATGGCGCCGGACCAGATCATCCCGATCGGGTTGGCGATGTTCTTGCCATAGATGTCGGGCGCGGAGCCATGGACGGGCTCGAACAGCGACGGGAACTTGCGTTCCGGATTCAGGTTCGCGGAGGGGGCGATGCCGATGGTGCCGGCGCATGCGGGTCCGAGGTCCGAGAGGATGTCGCCGAACAGGTTGGAGGCGACGACGACGTCGAAACGCTCCGGCGACAGCACGAACCGGGCCGCGAGAATGTCGACGTGGTACTTGTCCCATTTCACGTCGGGGTAGGCCGCGCCCATCGCTGCCACCCGCTCGTCCCAGTAGGGCATCGATATGGCGATACCGTTGGACTTGGTGGCGGCGGTCAGGTGCTTCTTCGGCCGCCGCTGCGCCAGGTCGAATGCGTACTTGAGGATGCGGTCCACGCCGTGCCGGGTAAACACCGCTTCCTGCAGCACCAGCTCGCGTTCCGTGCCTTCGAACATGCGGCCGCCGACCGAGGAATATTCCCCTTCGGTGTTTTCGCGCACCACATAGAAATCGATGTCGCCCGGCTTCTTGTTCGCCAGGGGGCAGGGGATGCCGGGCATCAGCCGTACCGGGCGCAGGTTGACGTACTGGTCGAAATCGCGCCGGAACTTGAGGAGCGAGCCCCAGAGCGAGATATGGTCGGGCACGGTATCGGGCCAGCCGACGGCGCCGAAATAGATGGCCTCGAAGCCCTCGAGCTGCGCGCGCCAGTCATCGGGCATCATCTGGCCATGCTGCAGGTAGTAGTCGCAGTTGGCCCATTCGAAGGTGGTCAGTTCCAGCGGGATGTTGAAGCGCTTTGCCGCGGCTTCGACTGCGCGGATTCCTTCCGGCATCACTTCCTTGCCGATGCCGTCGCCTGCGATCACGGCGATCTTGTGTACGTTCATGGCTTTGCCTTTCAAATCTGCTACGGGGAGCACGTCAAGTGCAAAGATAACCTGTGCGAGCGCCGTTTATAATCCCCTGGGATGTGATTTCGGAAAACACGGATCGTGAATAATCTGGAGAACGCGGACCTGCGCGTATTTGTCGCTGCGGCGCGCCGTTCAAGCTTTGCCGCCGCGGCGGAAGAAATGGGGATGTCGCCGGCGTATGTCAGCAAGCGCATCGGGATACTCGAGGACACCCTTGGGGTGCGGCTGTTCCAGCGCACCACCCGGCGCGTGGTCATCACCGAGGACGGTGAACGGGTCTATGCACACGCGCAGGCGATCCTGGAAGACCTCGACAACTTGTTCGACGAGGTTTCCGAGCGGCGCCGCGAGCCCAGCGGGCGGGTGCGCATCAGCAGCAGTTTTGGATTCGGCAGGAATATCGCGGCGCCGGCCATGGCGAAACTGGCCGCGGCTTATCCGGGCCTGCAGATCCGCTTCGAGGTATTCGACCGGATGGTCGACATCGTCGCCGAGGGCTTCGACCTCGATGTGAGAGTGGGCGACGAGATCGCCCCGCATCTCATCGCCAGGCGGCTGATGTCCAACCATCGGATTTTGTGCGCCTCGCCCGATTACCTGGCGCGACGCGGCACGCCGAAGAGCTTGCAGGACCTCGCCAATCACAACTGCCTCGCCATCAAGGAGCGCGACCATCCGTTCGGCGTATGGCGGCTCCGAAGCCGGAACGGCGACGAGACCGTCAAGGTTTCGGGCTCGCTATCGACCAACCACGGCGAGATTGCGCTGCGCTGGGCGCGCGATGGCATCGGCATCGTGCTCCGCTCGCTGTGGGACGTACAGCCGCATATCGACGCAGGCGAGCTGGTCCAGGTGCTTCCCGATTACACCCAGGAGGCGAACGTCTGGGCCGTTTATCCTCAGAGGCTGGCTGGATCGGGAAAGATCAGGGTATGTGTCGAGTTTCTGCAAGCACACCTCGCCGGCATGGTGGCGGACTGAGCGTTCCGGCTTTTCCAGATGTCGTTCTGACGTCACTTGTTGATAAAAAACAATGCCGCTGTTCGACAAGCTCGGCCTGTTCACGCCTAGGAGCATCGATGAAATCGGTGCGCAGCACAGGTAGGCTGGGATTGCATCCCAGCCTACGCACTTTCGATTGGCACGCCGATCAACTTGATTGCCTCGTCCGTATCAGTCGAGGTAATTGCTGACGCAATAGCCATGCCGCGCTGGATGGCGGTCGCCGCGTCGTTGTCCACCAGGCCGCCTGTAATCGAATATAACTTTCCTACCGATATCTTGTTATCGAGCAGGTCGGCTACATACCCGTACTGTGCGTCACCTTTGAACGTATGTGCGGATGCGAGAATCGTGCTGACAAGGGAGGCACGTGTCTCGCTTCCCTTCGCGAGGGCTTCTGCCCAATACGACAAGCCGCCTTCATCCACGGTATCGCGGCCGAGGACGTTCTTATAGACAATCTTCACGAATGCTTCGTTGGACATGTCTGCCGCATAGCCGGTCAGGTTCGCATATTGCACCGCTGCGCCATAAAAGCTGTCGCTGATCGACTTGAGCGATGCGCCATTTCTGAGTTCGCCAATCCAATACGCCATTCCGTCTGCATCCGGGACGCGATTAAAGTAGGCGATGTAAAGCTCGATGAGCGAGTCGAGTTGTCGAGGCCCGAGGGCTTCTGCCGCACTGCGCACCGTCAGGTTCATGCTCAAATCAGCGAACGACAGGCGCTCCACGTTGACGAGCATGTCGGCGAGTCCTTGCCCGGAGACGCCGACCGAGCCATCGGCATTGCGCGCGAGGCGATACGAAGAAGCTGATTTGGAGTAAGTTGCGACGTCATTGCCAAGCCCGCCGTCAATATGTGCGCTGCCCGCCGCATTGATGTCGGCAATGGTGTCGTCGCCAGCCCAGGTGCGCATCCGGCCGCTATTGTTGCGGTCGGCGATCGTCACATCCTGGACGAAGTCGGTGCTTGCGCTGTAGTGCACCGGCACATTGACAAACATGTATTGATTGGCCCAGAGACCAGGGGCAGCCCAGCGTCCGAGCTCCAGTTGAGCGAGATAATTGAGCGCGCCGTCTGCCGTCTGGTAGGCGATGAACTTCGGTATGCCGACAGATTCAAGATCGTTGCCGATGTAATAGCTTTGGTTCGTGCCATCGTACTGCGGCTGCAACTGCTTCAGGAATTGCACAACCTGATTGCCCAGGCCGGCGAAATCCTCGTGCAAGGCGCCGTAGAGTTTGCCGGTGCCATCGTTCAGCAACAAGTAATTCTGCGAACGGCTGTTATCGAAAGCGAGCTTGCCGTCGACGAATTTACCGGCTGATACGCTCGCAAGGAGGTAGCTGTTTATGCCGCTACCGTCCAGGTCAACCAGCTGCATCTGGTAGTCCAACTCCACGCCATTCTGATTGATCACGCTCGCCAGTTGATCCGTCTTGTCGGTGAACTGGTTGTTACCTTGGTTCTGGATCATCTGCAGGGCAGTGGGGTAGCTGCTGCCTTGCACCCACATCGACTGCGCGGCAAGCAGGTCCGCTTTGCCGTCGTGGTTGAAGTCGTCCGTGAACATGCGGTAGGTATGTGCGGTGCCGGCGCCGTAGTGCGAGGTGAAGCCGGGATGCTTGGCCGCCAGGTACGGGGTGATGGTGGCTAGTGGCGTAGTGGAAGTGATGTCGCCGTTGGCGTAGCCATAGACCTTTATCTTGAAATTTTCGCCCGGGGTATTGCTGTAGACGTCACCCATGGCAACGGCGTACGATCCATCCGCGCCAAAATTTCCGATGACCGCGCTTTGGTGAAAGACCTGCGCAAGGTTCGTGCCGGTCGTCTGTCTCAGGGCGCCGTTGTTCCAGGTGTAGATCGGGTTCATGTCGCCGGGGGTGAACGTGGAGGCAATGACGGTCGGCACATTGTTCACGAGGCTGAGCTGCGCGTCGTGCGCCATCACCGCATCATTCATCACGATCTTGTTGAATCCCCCCTTGTCGTTGGCAAGGTAGAGCGTGCTCGGTGTTGCGACAAATGGGCTTTCGTTATGAGCGGGAAGGAAGACATCCTCCTTGCCATCCTTGTTGAAGTCGGCGACAGCGGCAGCATTCGCACCGTTGGTCAGATCGGAATCGAGAAATTCCGAGGTCGCGAGTTGCAATGTTCCGTCTGCCAGCGGCTTTAGCACCGCGATGTGCACGGATTCGGGAGTCGTGGACGTGGCGTTCGATCCGAAATCGCCGGTCCACCCCCATCCGGATACGAAGAGACCGTTACCGCCACCGAAGACGTGGGCAATCGTGGTTTGCGCGAGACCGCCATAGTTCTTATTGGGGACCAGATAGGCCTGGTCGATCGGGGTCCAGATGCCGGCGAGCGTAAGGGAAGGCGTGCGATTCATGTCGGCGCAATAAAAAGTTTCAATTTGGAAACGGCGATTATCATTCCGGTTTGGCGTGCGAACAAGAAACTTTGGGCCATATGAAGATAAATCACTATGAAAGGCGGGTCTGATTTGCGGCGCCGACATCGACCGCTATCTGTCGGAAGCGCAGGGAGCTCCGTAGGCTGGGATGCAATCCCAGCAATCATCAAAATGCATGAACGATGCTGGGATTGCATCCCAGCCTTCGAATCAGGAAATGCCTCGTCCCTTTGTCTCGATTTTCCCGCCGAAGAACTTGACGAACGCCTCGACTTTCTTCGGTTGATTGCGCGGTTTGGAAAACACGGCATAGATTGCCGGCATTTCATCCCTGTTCCGTAGCCCGTAGTCGTCCAATAGGGAAACCAGACGGCCGCTTCGCACGTCTTCCTCGACCAGCCACTCAGGCTGGAGCGTGATCCCCATGCCGCTTCTCGCCCAGGCGAGCAGTGCGTGCGACTCGTTGCTTGAAAACCGGCAGTGCACCGGAATCGCTACCGTTGCCCCGTCAACGCGATAGTTCCAGTACGAGGATTGCGGCTCGTGGCGGTACAGGAGGCAATCATGCCCGCTCAGTTCGGCTGGGCAATCCGGCGCACCATGCGCGGCGAGATACGCTGGGCTGGCGCATGTCAGCCGCCGGTAGGTCAGGAGGCGTCGTACGACCAGGTCCGAGTTCTTCGGATGCCCGGCGCGCAGGGCCAGGTCGAATCCGTTGGCGACGAGATCGACGACCCGATCGCTCACCTGAAGGTCGAGCGCGATCTTGGGGTAGCGCGACGTGAATTCATGCAGGTAGGGGTACACGAATGTCATTGCCACGCCGAGCGGCAATGTGACGCGCAGGTGTCCGCGCGGCTCGGCCGAAAGACTGCGGACGGCATCTTCCGCTTCGTTCGACTGCTCGACGATCCGCTTGGCATAGCCGTACCAGAGCCGGCCTGCTTCAGTCACGCTGATGCGGCGCGTAGTACGGTCGAGCAAGCGTACCCCAAGCTTTTTTTCCACTCGCGCGAGGACGCCGGTGACCGTGGCGGGGGCCAATCCCAGGATACGACCCGCCTGGGCCATGCTGCCGGAGTCAACGATCTGGCAGAACACTCTCATGTCGGACAACTGATCCATGTTGATTATTCGTCTGTCGTGAAGAATCCATTTAGGTTCATCTACTTTATCAAACTACCGGAGCTCACTAAGCTGTCTTTCAGCTCGCCTCATCCTGATGAACATTTTGGAGATACGCATGACCCAGCACGGAAGTTGTCTTTGCGGACGCGTCACATACCGGATTCACGGTCCGATGACCGATGTCCTGAATTGCCATTGCTCGATGTGCCGCAAGCTGCACGCGGCCGCCTTCCGGACCCGGGCCAAGGTCGCCACCAGGGACTGGGAATGGGTATCCGGAGAGGGGTTCGTCAAGTTTTATGAGTCCTCGCCCGGGGAGCAAAAGGGCTTTTGCAGCGAATGCGGTTCAAGCCTGCTGACCCGTTTCGACAGTAATCCCGAGGTGCTGGGATTCCCTCTCGGTACGCTGGACAGCGATCCGGGTTTGAAGGCTGAACGCCATGTCTTTGTGGGAAGCAAGGCGCCTTGGTACGATATTACCGATGCGCTTCCTCAGCATGCGGAATACTAAGGCCCAACCATGTTTTCCCACATTTTCGTCGGCCTAAGCGACTTCGATCGCGCGCTGTCGTTCTACCAGCCATTGATGAAGACCCTCGATATCGAGCAGCGATTCTGTGACAGGAGCCGCCCGTGGGCCGGGTGGCAGACGACGGATGGCCCAAGGCCATTGTTCCTGGTCGGGACGCCCTTCGATGGACAGGGGCACGAAGCAGGCAACGGGCAGATGGTTGCGTTCCTTGCCAAAGACCGGGAGACGGTTCGCCGTGCGCATGCAACGGCCCTGGCGCAGGGCGGAACTTGCGAAGGGCCGCCGGGCCTGCGCCCGGAATATCATGAACATTATTACGGCGCGTATTTCCGCGACCCGGATGGCAACAAGCTGTGCGTCGCCTGTCACGAACCGGGATCTTGACTGCACCGCTCCCTTATTCCGGCAGCCCTGCCTTGCGCAGGCCATCCACGAAGGTAGCCAGATTCTCCGTCCGGTGAATGGGGAGCCAATCCCCGACCTTGGAGAGACGCAGCCCGGGGTCGAGCCGGCGCACCTCAGCCATTGCGCGCTGTGCTTCGGCAATCCGCCCCGCGAGCGCATGGCTGGCCGCAAGGACGGCGACGGCCAGCAGAAAGCTCGGCAGGTCCCGGAACGCTTTCTCGGCCCATGACGTTGCCTCTTCATGGCGCCCGGCAAAGAGGTGTGCGGCCGCCATGCCGGCTTGCATGCGATACAGCTCCGGGTCGAGCGGGCTGAGGCGCATGGCGTGCTCAAGGTGTTCGATGGCTGCCTCGGTCTGGCCATCCCATAGCCGGAGGAAGCCGCCAAGGAAGCGCGCTGTCGCGAGGTTGGGGTTGAGCACG
>Ga0196972_1000788_pt1 | contig 12024 bp, 10 predicted proteins | sample S1v_2013CmetaG_FD_148618 | JGI IMG/M metagenome (GOLD analysis project Ga0196972, IMG submission 148618) | Soil microbial communities from Anza Borrego desert, Southern California, United States - S1+v_20-13C | ecosystem: Environmental > Terrestrial > Soil > Desert | place: USA: California... | reverse complement strand
CGAAGCTGGACAGATATCCATAGGCTACGATCGACTCAGTGGGCGCCAGACGGTATTTGAGATTGATGATTTCCAAGGCTCCGTCGTTGCGCGTTTTAGTTGTGATCTGCTTCACGCGCTCCATATGGCCCAGGAAGATTTCCGTATCTGGCAGGGATTTGTTGAGCACAGTGACGCCATCGAAAACCTGCATGACCTGACGGAACCCGATGTCGCCTATGAAACGCACGTTATCAACATTGAGCTGCTGCCGGCCAGCGCGAATGCGCGTGTTCTTGATGGCGGTCCAGTCCACGTACAACTGGTTGATGCCGGTATAGTCCGGGTCGACGATCTTCGCGTACTCCACCATGTCCGGCTGGTTGGAGACGCTATTGATCAGTGTGCCGTTGGTGCCGTCGTTGAAGTCGTCCATGAACTTGCTGACATTGATCAATTGGCCGGCGAAGCTCCAGTTCCGGTAGGGCGCTGTCTGCCACCCCACCAGGCTGCGCAGCGTCACGCCTTCCCCATCCTCCAGATCGCGGTTTGCAGTAGGATTTGGCTGCGTGCCCACGATGGTAGGTGGTTGGAGACCCTCTTGATCCACGTGCTCGTAACGCAGGCGGAAGTTGGTCATGTTTTTGCCGGTTTTGATGGCGTCGATAAAGGTATATTCCGGCAGTGCTTCCTCCGCATAGGCCGTGGCCGAGGTCACGGCAAACAGACAGGCCAATCCAGGATGCATAAGGTTGTTTCTTTTCACGTTTTTTCTCCCTGAAATGTTTTTGATCATTGTTTCAAGCGGCCTTGGCATGGCGCTCGTATAAGAAGCGCAGCACTTCGCTGCGTAATCGGTGGTAGTGCGGGTCGGAAGACAACGCGAGCCTTCCCCTTGGCCGCGGCAGGTCGACATGAAGAATGTCTCCGATGGTGGCAGCCGGACCGTTGGTCATCATGATGATGCGGTCTGACAACAGCACGGCTTCATCTACATCGTGCGTGACCATGACGGTGGTACATCCCGAACGCGCCACGATACCCATGAGCTCGTCCTGCAAGTTGGCACGTGTGAGTGCGTCGAGTGCGCCGAAGGGCTCGTCAAGCAGCAACACCTTGGGCTCCATGGCTAGCGCGCGGGCGATGCCTACGCGCTGCTTCATGCCTCCTGAGATTTCTCCAGGGTGCTTATGCGAGGCGTGGCTCAGGCCCACCAGTTCGAGAGCAGCCTTCGTGCGCTCCTGCATTTGAATGCGGGATTCCGTTTTGCTGAATACTCGTTCCACCGCGAGATAGATATTCTCGAAACAGTTAAGCCAGGGTAGCAGTGAGTGGTTCTGGAACACCACAGCCCGCTCCGGGCCGGGTCCCGCGACTTCTCGTCCGGCGCATAACAGTACCCCCTCACTGGGTAGCAGCAACCCAGCCAGCAGATTGAGCACGGTGGATTTGCCACAGCCCGAGTGACCGATGACGGAAATGAACTCCCCCTGTGAAATACTGAGATCAATGTTCTTCAGCGCTTCAAAAGTGCCGCTCTTGGTATGGAAGCGCATGTTGACGCGTTCCAGTTGTACGTACTTTTCCATATGAACAATTCCTTATTGATATTCGAAGCGTTTGGCGAGCTGCAGCAGCACCAGCTCCAACAGCAGACCGACTACGCCGACGACAAAGATGGCAATGATGATGTGCTCGACATTGAGGTTGTTCCATTCGTCCCACACCCAGAAACCTAGGCCCACCCCACCAGTCAGCATCTCCGCGGCAACAATGACCAGCCACGCAACGCCTATGGACAATCGGATACCCGTCATCACATAGGGCAGGGCGTAAGGGAACAGGATTTTGGTGAAGATTTTCCACTCCGAAAGGTTGAGCACCCGCGCTACGTTCATGTAGTCCTGCGGCACCTTGGTGACGCCTGCGGCGGTATTGATGATCATGGGCCAGATGCTGGAGATGAAAATGACCCAGATCGCCGCCGGGCTGGCAGCCTTGAAGACCAACAGGCCGATAGGTAACCAGGCCAGTGGGGATACTGGCCGCAGCAAGCTGATGACCGGGTTTGCCATGCTGGACAGGAAGCGGAAGCGGCCAATCAGGAAGCCCAGGGGGATGCCGATCAGGGCTGCCATGCCGAAACCGATACCCACACGCTGCAGCGAATGCAGGATGTTCCAGCCGATGCCCTGATCGTTGGGTCCATTGTTATAGAAAGGGTCGCTGAAGAGTTCTACCGCAGAATCGAAAGTAGATGAGGGGCCGGGTAGGCCTTCCGATTGCTGGGAAATCAGCGCCCAGATTGTTAATAACAACAACAAGCCGAAGACGGGCGGCAATAGCCACTGAAAAAATTGCCTGATCTTAAGCGCCAGCTGCCTATCTGGCTTTGTAGTTGCAGTTGGTTCAAAGGTGATGGCCGGTTCATTGGCAGCTGGCACTGCTAGAGCATCCATCGGTTTGGTGGCGGAAGGGATGCCCGTTGTCTGTTCAATTGCTGCATGCATCATGTTCTCCCAGTCCCTAAACCTTGATCTTGAAGCCGGCAGCGTAGGCTTTTGGATTCTTGCCATCCCATAAGACGCCGTCGCTGAGTTTGCTTGACCGCATAGGGTCCTTGGGCACCGAAATCCCGAGCTGGCTGGCTGCCTCAGTGTAGAGCTTGGTCTGATTGACCTTTTCGGCGATGGCCAGATAATCGGGATCGCTCTTCAGCAGGCCCCAGCGTTTGTGCTGGGTGAGGAACCACATGCCGTCGGACACATAGGGGAAGGGCACTTGGCCGTCATTGAAGAATTTCATGTAGTTGGGGTCTTCCCACTTCTTGCCGATACCGTTGTCGTAATGACCCAGGAAGCGGCCCTCGATGACCTCTTCCGGGGCATTGACGTAGGCTTTGCCTGAGATGAGCTTGGCCACCTTGGAGCGGTTGGCAGTGGCATCGATAAAACGTGAGGCTTCAAGCACCGCCATGATCATGGCGCGAGCCGTGTTGGGATTCTTGGCGACGAAGTCGGCGGTGGTGCCTAGCACTTTCTCCGGGTGGTCGGCCCAGATGTCCTGCGTCGTGGTGACCGTGAAGCCAACCTTGTCATGAATGGCGCGGGCATTCCACGGTTCGCCCACACAATAGCCATCCATATTGCCGATACGCATGTTGGCTACCATCTGCGGTGGCGGGACAGTGATGGTCTTGACGTCCTTGAAGGGGTGGATGGCGTGCATCGCCAGCCAGTAGTAGAGCCACATGGCGTGCGTGCCGGTGGGGAAGGTCTGGGCGAAGGTGTAGTCGCGGTTTTCATTTTCAATTAGCCGCTTGAGCAAGGCACCGCTGGTGACACCCTTATCCTTGATCTGGTTGGAGAGGGTGATGGCTTGCCCGTTGTTGTTGAGGGCCATGAGCACGGCCATGTCTTTCTGCTGGCCGCCGATGCCCATCTGTACGCCATACATGAGGCCGTAGAGAACGTGCGCACCTTGCAGCTCACCGTTGACCAGCTTGTCGCGTACGCCGGCCCATGAGGCTTCCTTGGAGGGCGTGATTTTGATGCCGTACTTCTTGTCGAAGCCCATCTCCGCAGCGACAACAATAGGTGCGCAGTCGGTCAGCGGGATAAAGCCGATCTTGACCTCCTTGAGTTCTGGGGCGTCCGACCCTGCGGCCCAGGCTGCCCTGCGAATCTGTTCAGGCACCATGCCCAGCAGTGCAGAGGCGCCTAATGCGCCAGCGCTCAGCCGGAAAAAGTTACGCCGGCCATTGTCCACCCCAACTTGGTTCTTGAGTTCCTTGTTGGATTTTTCATCAGCACTCATCATTTCTCCTTGCTTTAGCCAATAAAAAAAGCGTCCTGCAGGATATGGATAATCTCTGCAAGGACGCCTTTGTCCGGTGAGCCAGCATTGGCCCGGTATTGCCGCCGCTACCCGTCGTTGGGTCTCAGCTTCAATGCTTCAGCTGCTTGAAAGCAGCTATTTCAAAACAACAGCTTCGCTGCCTGCACCAGCTGCTCTGCCAGTGTTGCCACGCGTATATTCTGCTGCATCGCCATATTACGGAGCAGCCCATAAGCGGCTTCCTCATCCATGCCGCGCTGCTTCATAAGCAAGCCCTTGGCTCGTTCGATGATTTTGCGTTCGACCAGTCGGCTATTGGCCTCATCCAGCTTGATGCGTAGCGCCTTGAATTCATCGAAACGGGCGATTGCCGCGTCCAAGACAGGCCGCAGCTTCTCATCCGGAATCCCACCTACCACATAAGCGCTCACCCCTGCCTGGGTTGCGGCGCGAATCTTGGCCGTATCCCCATCATGCGCGAACATGACGACAGGGCGGGGTGCATTCAAGCTCATGACACAAATGTTCTCCAAGGTATCGCGGCTCGGCGAATTGGTGTCAATGATGACCACGTCCGGCTTTAGCCGGTTGACTGCAGCGTCCAGATCAGCGGTATCCGTCAGGTGAGCAATGACCTCGTATCCCTCATCACACAGGGATTTCTTAAGCGGCGCACTGCGCTCTAAATGATTGTCCACCAATATAACCCGGAGCATGAGCAGCTTACGTGAATAGGACATAAGCCTTTAAGCAACTGCTATGCCAAGCGTGAGTTGTTTCTAACTAGCTGATCTCTAGAAGGTATTCAGCGACATGAGACAGTAGAGTCTGGAACTGAATTGCCCATTTAAAGTGCATATGCACAATAACGTATGATACGAATTCACTTCACTGGAAAAGAAAAGGAGACGACATGACGCAGCAAATTAATATTCGAAGACTGGATAACACGACCTTCGAAGTTTCTGTGGAAGGCAGTACCACAACGACACATGTCGTCACAGTGAATCCCGATTATGCAAGAAAGATCGCAGGGACTTCAGAGGCGGAGAGGTTGGTGCGTGCCTCATTTGAATTCCTGCTGGCACGTGAGTCGAACACCAGCATCCTGCGCCGTTTTGAACTGCCCTTGATCGGGCATTATTTTCCAGAATATGAGCAACAGATAGGCAGTCTGCTGCAGTGACTTAAGCTCAGACGATATCTGGTTAAATCAAGTCGAGAAGGTAAAGACCTGATCACGGCCTTTCATCTTGGCCTTGTACATGGCTTTATCCGCATTGTCGACCAAGGCGTCCAGGTTACAGCCATCAAGTGGGTAAGTTGAAACCCCCATGCTCACCGTAAGATTGATGGAGTTGCTGTTGAAATCCAGGGTGGTTCTTGAAACTGCTTGACGGATACGTTCGGCCACTTCGTAAGCGCCTCCAGCATTGGCGTCAGGCAGCAGAACAACAAATTCATCACCGCCGTAGCGCGCCAATACATCAGTTTCACGGAGCTGGCCGTGAATAACTTTGACTAATGTCATCAATAGCTCGTCACCTGCCTTATGGCCGTGCATGTCATTTACCTGCTTGAGATTGTCCGAATCGATCATGAGCACACTGAGTTCACGACCATGGCGTATGGTTTGACCCAACATCTTGGCAGCGACAATGGCGAACCCACGCCGATTGAGCAAGTTGGTCAAGTCATCCGTTTCCGCGACTAGCTTGGCCTTACTCAATCCGTAACGGATGTCAGCTGAAAACATGGTGGTGATGTAGGCCACCAGCATGAAAGGAGCAAATTGCGCCACCATGGCTCCTATCTGACTCAAAGAGAATAACTCATGGAAGGAGCTGTTACCGAGCAGCAGAAAACATGCACCTATGAGCGCGAGCTCTGCCAATGTCGTACCTTTGCCGAGCGCCAGTGCGCTGGTGATGATCACAAGCAGGTAAGTATTTACTAACGGGCTTTCAAGCTTTCCCGTAAACCAGAGCACGCATGTGATGAAGGCAATCATGCCCCAAGTTTCGATAGCGATCTTCCAACGCGAAATTTTTGTATAAAAATTGGCGTAATGAAAACTCATGATGAATGCTGAATACAGGAACAAGGACATGGCAATGGCTGTATGGGCATCATCAGCAGTTTTACTGAAGACTTGATAGAGTAGTACGAGTACCAACAGCAGCCATTCAATCTCGGCCACCGTGCGAGAAATAGCGCGCAATTCCTCCTGCTCTAGAGATACGTTCGAAGAGGCCTCTTCGGACATCGTTCGGGTTTTACCGAATAATGGGTAAGCGTTTAGGGCGCACATTTTTCTTGCTCATATTTATCAGAACAGATTATATGCTTATTTTTTATGAGAAAAGCATTGCTATGCATGCGCATCCAATGTGAATCATATGCAAGTCAAATCACATGACGCAGTATTCACGGCAAGCGCATGATCTTGTCGATCACCAGCCTCGCCATGGCCCAGGCCCTTTCTTCACGCATGAGCTGTTGCTCGAATTCATCAAAAGGCAGGAACTGGCCGCCGAATGTCAGCGAATGACGCAAGGAGTTCTCCACATTCATGTGGGCTATCACAACATCCTGGATGCGATCTTCACGACACTTGTAAAGGGAGGGCATGCTGTCTCCTGCGGCACGAGTCAGTCAGATCATAATCACTTAATGCGCAGAATGCTAATGTTTTGAACGTTTTGAGAATCGGCCCAAGAGAATCGACGCTAGGCTAGCTGCATTAGTATGTGGCAAGTATTTCCCCCCAGCATCGGAAGGCTTGAACGACCTTGCTCAATTGAGACGAGTAGTAGGTGTGAAAAAAATAAAACGGGGGCCGAAGCCCCCGTTCCCATGCAGCGAAACCTAGTAGTTATTGTCTCCCTATTTGTTCCTGGAACGCGGAGATTTGACGTCCCATTGCTGCATGTCCCCCCGCTCTCCCTCTTGTTACCCCTGAGCTGTTTCTTGATTATTTAACCTTGACGTTGCGATAAGCCTTGGCCAGATTATTTTTCCCATCGACAGCTGAAACCCAGATGGAATGTGAGCCGATGCGCACGCCCTTGGTATTCCAAGTGTAGGAGATCTGCCCATTGGTGGATGTGGCTTTCAGTGCACCATCAATATAGATCTTCATGCTTTTGATGCCGACATCATCCTTAGCAGCAGCGGTGACAGTGGTGGTACCCGTTACCACAGCACCTTCCGTCGCTGGGGTGACGAAGGACACGGCAGGCGCGGTTGCATCATTAGATGGTGCTGGCGCAGCCGCAATTTCAAAGGCACCAATGTCGTGCATATCTCCTGACGGACGAGCTACATCCAGGAAGTCGCTCTTCACATCGCTAAGCAACATGCCAGCATTGACAACAGGACTGGTGGCGGCGACAACGAGTTGGGTGGCTGCCGTTTTAGCGGTCATGACATAAGCCGGATCCACGTTCAGGCTGTTCTTGTCTTGCAAGCTCGCCTTTTTCCAGGCTTCCAGAGTCGAATAGATAGACCCATTCGACAATTGAACCGCACCGGCGCGATAGTAGTTGTTGTAGTCGGTGGTGTTGTTCAAGATTGTGGTGCCATTGTTTTTGGCCACAAACAGGTCGTACTTGCTGGTCCCATTGCTGATGATATTGTTGAACAGCGAATTGTTGGTCAATGTGGCTGTTCCACGTGGCATGCCATTGATTTCTACACCTGCATAACCTTTGGTCCCGTTGATCGTGTTGTTGAGGACCCGCACGTTATCTGATGCAGAAACATAGATGCCGCGCCGTTCATTGTTCGCCACAATATTGTTATAGATCACAGCATTCTTGGTGACTTCCATGAAGATGCCCGCTTCCTTGGGTCCGTTGTCATGCACATAGTTGTTGTTGACCACAATTTTGTTGCCGCTGTTAGCGTAGTCGAACCAGATGCCTGAACCCTTGTTATAGGCTACTTCATTGTTGCTCAGCGTACCCCAGGCTTTGGATGCACCCTTGAAGCCGCCTGCATGCCACAGCGGATTGAAGTTGCGGGTATTGTTGCGGTTGATGGTATTGCCAGCGATGCGGAAATCGTAGCTAGCAGGCGCATTAACACCGGAATTGCCGTTATTGCTGATATTGCTGTTGATCAGCTGCGCACCTGTTTTCAGGTAGCCCATGGTTACGCCGGTGAAGTCAGTGTATTGAACATCACACCTGTCCATGACTGAGTAGGCACCGACTTCCACGGCCGCACCCTGCTTGGTGAAAGCTGAACTGCTGGTGTGGCGGAACGCCAAGCCCTTGAGGTAGATATAGGATGCACCCATGAAGAACAGGCGACGCTTGGTGCTGGCTTCCATCACATGATTGTTAGGGTTGGAACCATCTGGCAGCCACACATACAAGGTAAAGCTTGCAGGGTCATAGTAGAAGCTGCCAGGTATCATGCTGCTGAGGCCACTACCTACAGGCGAAGGGTACTCAAATGATCCGTAGGCGCTGCTCGGTCTGCCAATTTGCTGCAGCCCGGCATCATCCTTGAAGTCGACAAAAACCTGCTGGCTGTTGTATTTCCAGGCAGTTTTCTTCCAGATATTGCCAGCATGCAGTGTCCAGCCGGTGACGATTTCCGAGCCCTTGATAACGGGCACTTCATCTCCGTAACCTGCAACCGTGACGTAGTTGCCAGCAGTGCCGCCACGATAGGCGTTGATTTCTTCGCGATAGGTACCGCCGCGTACGTAAACCGTATCACCGGCTACAACCTTGCCCATGGCCCTGTTAATGGTCTTGAGCGGGGTGTTGATGCTGGTACCGTTGTTGAGATCATTCCCGTTGTTGGCAACGTAATACGTCGTCGCAGCCCAACTGGAAGAAATGAGGGAGAAAAACACAGCGATCATGATGAATGACCGCTGCACGAGATTCGCGAATGTTACGTTGCGAATATCAAATTTGTTTGCATGAGTAATCATGACCGCAGCTTCCTTTTGTAAAAGAGAGCTAATGCGGACACGGATTTCCGTTAAGCGGATTTAAACGGTCGAGTTTTATTGCAAAGGCTTTTTACCTTTGCTTATTCTTATTACATCTAGTTGTTCTTACTTTGGTTTTGTTTTTTTACAACTTATTATCGATGACTCCATCGATCAAATCACAAGTTGGCAATCCCGCTGTCTAAGCATTAAAGCCCGTAAACCGGTAATTTTGCGTATACACCTTTCGATGTACTTGCCCTTTTCAACTGGTGTTGATGGTGCGCACATTAAACTTCTTTTTTTTGACGTGCAAGCACTTTTTTTATTTGTTTTCAAAGATATAGATGAGTGAAGAGTTCGCTACCGTACATAAGTAACAGATCTTGTCCAGCTAGAATTTAATGAGTCGAGTTGCCCGTTAACAACGGCGAGACTGTCTATGTTTGGAAACGAACAGAAAGAAAAAGAATAACAGGTAAAAATTGCAGATGGTTTTTTTTATTAATTCGCATAAAAAACTTATAAAAACATGAAAATTCTGCTGATTGCAGTATACGTCGCCATGACTTTGGGCCTGCTTGCATGCGAACAACCTGCACAAGAGCCGGACCCAAAAGTCAATTCTGTCGTCACGCATTAAACCCCTTTCAGGTAGACAGCGCACATATCTTTTCTCTTGTCATGGCTAAGTTGAAGCCATGATGCAGCCGCTTCATACCCAGAGAAAGGATTACGCGCATGCTCGAGCCGCTCTCCCCTGAGCTTCTAAACCTACTACATGCCTACTGGCGCGCCAGCAATTACCTCTCGGTAGGTCAGATTTACCTTCGCGACAACCCTCTACTGGAAACATCTCTGGAGCGAGATCACGTGAAGTCTCGCCTGCTGGGCCATTGGGGCACGACGCCAGGGCTCAACTTCATCTATGTACATCTCAACCGGCTGATCCGGCAGCACGACCTCAACATGATCTATGTCACGGGACCTGGCCATGGCGGCCCGGGAATCGTGGCCCAAACGTATCTCGAAGGCGTGTACTCCGAGCGTTATCCCGAGGTGAGTCAGGACCGTGAAGGCATGCGCAAGCTATTTCGCCAGTTCTCCTGGCCGTATGGCATTCCCAGCCATGCCGCCGCACAAACACCAGGTTCCATCAATGAGGGAGGGGAGCTGGGTTATTCGCTGATCCATGCATTTGGTGCTGCCTTCGATAATCCGGACCTCATCGTCAGCTGTGTCATAGGGGACGGCGAGGCAGAGACCGGCACACTGGCTGCGAGCTGGCATTCGAACAAGTTTCTTAATCCCATACATGATGGTGCCGTGCTGCCCATCTTGCATCTCAACGGCTACAAGATAGCCAACCCGACCATATTGGCGCGCATCCCGCACGAGGAACTCGAATCGCTTTTCAGGGGCTATGGTTATGACCCGCATTTTGTGGAAGGTGAAGACCCCATGCAGATGCATCAGGCCTTTGCCGCGACACTCGATACCGTGCTCGAGAAAATTCATGGGATACAGCAACAGGCGCGAGCTGCATCTAAAAAGCATGCGATGGAAGGCGTGAATCCGGAATATCCGCGATGGCCCATGATCATCCTGCGTTCACCCAAAGGCTGGACAGGGCCCAAAGAGCTCGACGGTAAGCAAGTGGAAGGCACATGGCGTTCGCACCAGGTGCCGATCAAGGATGTAAAGTCCGACGAGCATCTGGCAGCCCTGGAATCCTGGCTGAAAAGCTACCAACCGGAAGCGCTGTTTGATCAGGATGGCCGGCTGAGACCGGAAATTGCTGCTATCGCACCCAGAAGCAATCGCCGTATGGGTGCCAATCCGCATGCCAATGGCGGGGAGCTGCTGGTGCCACTCAACATGCCGAATTTACGCGAATATGCCGTTGCTGTGCCGAGCCCCGGGGCCGTGGAGGAGGAAAGCACGCGGCCGCTAGGAGAATTCCTGCGAGATGTCATGCATCTTAACCGGGAGAATCGCAATTTTCGGTTGTTTGGCCCTGATGAAACAGCCTCAAACCGGCTGGACGCCGTTTATGAGGCCAGCCAAAAAAATTGGATGGCAGATTTCGAGGCAGTGGATGTCGACCTCAGTACTGAGGGCCGGGTCATGGAAGTGCTCAGCGAGAACATGTGCCAGGGCTGGCTTGAGGGCTACCTGCTGACTGGACGTCACGGCTTTTTCTCCTGTTATGAGGCCTTTATCCATATCGTGGATTCCATGTTCAACCAGCACGCCAAATGGCTCAAAACGGCTAAAAGCGTGCCATGGCGCAAACCGGTCGCTTCGCTTAATTACCTGCTGACTTCGCATGTCTGGCGTCAGGACCACAACGGGGATTCGCATCAGGACCCAGGTTTCATCGACCTTGTCGCCAACAAGAAATCGGATCTTGTGCGTATCTATCTGCCGCCGGACGCCAACTGCTTACTTTCGATTGCCGATCACTGTCTGCGGAGCCAGCATTACATCAACCTCATCATTGCGGGTAAACAGCCCGAGTGGCAGTGGCTGGATATCGACGCAGCCATCACACATTGCACAGCTGGCGCAGGCATCTGGGAGTGGGCAAGTAATGATAATGGTGATCCCGAGGTGGTGATGGCCTGTGCGGGAGATGTGCCCACACTGGAAACCCTGGCTGCTGTCACGCTATTGCGCGAATACGCGCCCGACTTGCGCATTCGTGTCGTCAATGTGGTGGACCTCATGGCGCTGCAGCTGGATACTGCCCATCCCCATGGCCTGAAGGACAATGAATTCGATGGGCTGTTTACCACCGACAAACCGGTGATTTTCGCTTTCCATGGCTATCCTGGGCTCATCCATCGCCTCACCTACAAGCGGCGTAATCACGACAACTTCCATGTGCACGGCTATAAGGACGAAGGCACCACGACCACACCATTTGACATGGTGGTTCTCAACAATCTCGACCGATACCAGCTGGCATTGGACGCAATTCGCCGCGTGCCGCGCCTGAGCGGCATGGTAAAAGAGGCCACTCAGCGTTATCAGGAGACGATAGACCGGCACATCCGCCATGTTTGCGGGCATGGAGAAGACATGCCCGAAGTGCGCGACTGGAAGTGGACGAATTGAATAAGAGAAGAGCGCTGCTTTGACCTCGGCACTCGTCTTCAATAGCGGTTCTTCTTCTCTCAAGTTCGGGCTGTACCGCGGTGATGGTGTGTCGCTGAAGCGATGGCTACATGGTGTTGCTGATATTGGATCCACAC
>Ga0196972_1000787_pt1 | contig 12035 bp, 8 predicted proteins | sample S1v_2013CmetaG_FD_148618 | JGI IMG/M metagenome (GOLD analysis project Ga0196972, IMG submission 148618) | Soil microbial communities from Anza Borrego desert, Southern California, United States - S1+v_20-13C | ecosystem: Environmental > Terrestrial > Soil > Desert | place: USA: California... | reverse complement strand
TCGTCAATGGAAGGTCGATGCGGCGGGAATTCGCGCGCAAAGCCTTCATTATCGCCGGAATCGGCGCCGCGGCCTGTGCGCATCTCGGCATCGCGGATGCCGATTTGCCGTGTCGGACGTTGTGCTTGCAGCCCGCTCGAAGCAAACGCGGCCGGCCGCATGGAGAGTTCGATGCCATGGCCGGGCCGATCAGGCGCGCCGGCAACCTGCGCTCCGATCCATGCCGGGAAAAGAACCCTGCCGCGCCTTGCCGCCGATGTTCCAGGAGGGGGCGGATGCAAGCGGCGCCGAAGACGCGGCAGGAAAGAGGAGACTCCCCGTCGCAACGCTGTTGCTTGGGCCGGTCGGCGACGGGGAATGCCGCCGGCGCATGCTCGGTCAGAACCGGTAAGTCAGCGACACCTCGACCGCGCGGCCGAAGATCGGACGAGCGAACACCACGTTGCCGCCGGCGCCGATGATCCGCGAATTGCCTTCCGTCAGGCCCAGCTGATTGGTCAGGTTGGTGCCCGATAGGCGGAATTCGAGGTTGTCGCCGAAGGTTGCCTGGATGCCGGCGTCGAGCGTGTAGTACTTCGGCAGCGGCTGCGTGTTCTCGGCGTCGGCGAAACGCTTGTCGACGTGGGTGTAGGTGCCGTAGAACTTGAGGTCGCCCCAATCCATCGGGATGCGGTAGCTCGGGCTCAGGCGGTACTGGAGCTTCGGCTGACGCTTGACCTCGTGGCCGGTGTTGGCGCCGTAGTCCTCGTACTTCGAGTCCTCATAGGCACCGGTCAGCGAGATCTGCAGGTTGCGGATCGGGCGCACCGCCACCTCGAATTCGAGGCCGTTGCCGGAAGAGCCGCCGATCGCGGTGACATTGGTGCCGTCGGCCAGGAATTGCTGGAACGAGAGGCCCTTGAAGTCGTTGTGGAAGGCGGTCAGGTAGATGCTGTAGAGTTCCCCGACCGTTTTCAAGCCGAGCTCGTATTGCTTGATCTTGGTGACCGGAGCGTTGACGCCGTTGTCGCGGATGTTGTCGAACTGGGGCAGCGCGAAGCCGCTGTTCATGCGTGCGAACAGGCTGAAGTCCTTGGACAGCTTGTAGCTGCCGCCCAGCGTGTACGAGGTTTCGCTGTCCTTGCGGTGGACCGGCGTGTTGGTGCCGCTCAGCACCGAGGCATTGTTGTTGTAGACGGTCAGCGGATTGTTGTCGAGATCGACCGATTTCGGGATCGAGATCGTGCCGTTCAAGGTGCGCTTCTCGTGGCGCAGGCCGGCGTCGAGGCGGACCTTGTCGTTCACCTGCCATTCGTCGGCCAGGAACAGCGCCGCGTTCTGGGCATCGAATTTTTCGTTGAGCGTGTAGAACGAGGCGCCGTCGTGGCCGTTGGCGCTGACCACGACGCCGTTGTTGAGCACGAGGTTGATCGGGCGTGCGTTCGGCGTGGCCGTCATCAGCGTGCCGTTGCCGAGATACCACTGGTCTTTCGAGGAATAATCGGCGAAGTAAGCGCCGGCCGTGACGGTGTGTCCTTTGACGACTTCCTTGCTGACGCGCAGTTCGTCGGTGAAGGAACGCAGTTTCTTCTCGACCGACCAGATGCCGGCCGACATCACCTGCTGGGTCGGATCGACCGCGCCGCCGCCGTTCAGATAGGTGGCGGTGCCCGTGGTGCCGCCGTGGCGCGCGTTGGCAGCGGCGATGTAGGCGGCCATTGTCATCGGCGCATTGCCGGTGAAGATCGCCAGCGTCGGCGCGTCGCCCGAGAAGTGGCTCATCTTGTTGCTGACGTTCCAGCCGTTGACCTTCTGCGCGAAGTCCATGCCGAACAGGTTGGCCTTCAGGCCGCGGCCGTCGGCCAGGTCTTTCTGCAGCGTGACGCCGGGACCGACTTCGAGCATCACGTTGCGCAATTCATTGCCGTAGAAGGAACCGGTCAGCGGATCGAAGCCGGGGAAGGCGCTCGGGTTGTCGCCGGAAGCGCCGGCGGAGATCAGCGGCACGCCGGTGTAGAAGGTGTTCTTTTCATCGACGGTACGGCCGTAGACGGTCAGTTCGCCCTGGTCGAGCTTGCGCGTCAGGGTCGCTGTCAGCTGGCCGCCCTGATCGGCCGGGAACTGGCCGTCGCGCACACCGTTGGCGGTACGGTAGAAGCCGCCGATCGTGCCGTACCACTTGTCGGCGATCTTGCCGCCGTAGAAGACATCGAAGCGGCGCAGGTTGCCGGTGCCGGTCGTGAGGCGCAGCGTGCCTTCCGGCGTGTCCTCGCCTTTCTTCAGGATGAAGTTCATGGTGGCGCCCGGCTGGCCGTTGGAGAAGATCGGACTCGGGCCGCCGCGCAGCACTTCGACATGGCTGATCGTGTCGTCGATGCGGAACAGGGAGGAATTTTCCAGGAACGAGAGCGTGGGCGGCGGGAACAGCGGGGAGCCGTTCATCTGGATCGTCACGAACGGCGCGTCGCCGTCGATCGGGAACCCGCGCACGCCGATATTGGCGCCGGCGGTGCCGCCGGTCGATTCGGCATAGACCCCGGGAACGATCTTCATCAGGTCGGCGGTGCTGGAAGGCGCCGCTTCCTTCATCTGCTCTTCGGTGGCGGTGGTGATCGAGTAGGCCGCATCGATCTTGCGCAAGCCGCGGGTTTGGGCCGAACCGGTCACCACCACTTGCTGGGTTTCCTGCTCGACTTCCTTGTTGGCGGGCTTGACGGCTTGCTCCTGGGCATACGCCGGGTTGGTCAGCGTCAACACGGCCAGCGTGATCGACGACAGCAAGAACTTGTTTTGATGTCTCATTGCTCTTTCCTTGATCTTGTTGATTTCGTTTCTGAAACGATCGGAAAGGTCTCCACCCTCGTTGGCGCAAAACCACGCCGAATCGTTGTTCCACGTCATTTTTTCTTAGGGACAATCAGTTTGACTGTGGAAACATGGCCATTGAAACAAGGAATGACATCGATGTCAATGAAAATGTTATCGATAGCAATTTCCATGGTATCGATATCAGTTAAAATGCGACAACACAGGCGATTCAATTACCAAAAAGGAAAGAAAGCGCGGATGGCAGACAATCAGCCCGGCTCGAAGAAAGGCAAATCCGGCCTGACGATGGAAGATCTGGCGGCGATGGCCGGGGTCTCGACCATTACCGTCTCGCGCGCCTTGCGCGACAGCCCCCTGGTGACGCCCGAAACCCGCGAGAAAATCCGCAAGCTGGCCGAGGAGCAGGGTTACCGTTTCAACATCAGCGCCCGCAATCTGCGCCTGCGCCGCAGCTATTCGATCGCGGTCGTGGTCGAGATGACGCCGGCCGAGGATCGCCCGATGTCCGATCCTTATCCGCTCGAACTCCTGGGCGGCATCACCCAAGAGTTGACGACGGCCGGCTACAGCGCCGTGCTGACTTCCAAGCAATTGATCCATACGCCGCCGGTGCAGGCAGCCGACGGCATGATCCTGCTCGGCCAAGGGCCGGGCGGCGCCGCCGTGCGCGAATTGAAGGGCGCCGGCCTGCCGCTGGTGGTGTGGGGAGCGCCGGATCTCGATTCCGAGTGCATCGTCGTCGGCAGCGACAACCGCAAGGGAGGACAAGACGTGGCGGAGCGCTTCCTGTCGCAAGGACGCCGCAAGCTGCTGTTCCTCGGCGACACCAATCACGCCGAGATCGAGGCGCGCCGCGCCGGCTTCATCGAAGGGCTGGGCGCGAGCGGCTCCGCCGTGCGCTCGGTGTGCCCGAAGTCCTTCACCTTCGAAGCCGGCTTCGCGAGCATCACCGCCCTGATCGACGCCGGCGGCGCCGGCTTCGACGGCATTTTCGCCGCCAGCGACTTGCTGGCGATGGGCGCCATCCGCGCCTTGACCGAGAAGAACCTATCCGTGCCCGGCGACGTGTCGGTGATCGGCTACGACGACACGCCTGGGGCCGCCAGCTTCGTGCCGCCCCTGACCAGCGTCCACCAGTACTTGCACAACGGCGGCGTCTTGCTGGCCAAGAAGATGCTGGCGCTCATCAACGGCGAAGAAGTGCACTCGGAAATGCTCTCCACCACGCTCGTGGTTCGCCAGACTTGCTGATCCGTTAAGTCTTTTTCCGGCCGGCGCCGCTTGCCGGACTTTTCCCGGCTTTTCATTCATCCCGTCCCGGGCGCGGAATTCCTTCCGAAACTGCCCTTCGGGAAAAAATTTCCCATACTCAAACCGGTTTGGATTATACTCGCCGGAAATTCAAATCGGTTTGGAATCCATTCCGGCCGTATTTGCGTAATCAAGAACGTAACCAAGAACAAGGGGACATATCGTGTCTGCCGGACACCTTTCCGCCCATACCTATCCACTCGAAGCCTGGCGCATCACCGAGACCGGCTTCGATCTCGCCACGCATTTCCTCGACGAAACCCTGTTCGCGCTCGGCAACGGCTACATCGGCTTGCGCGGCACGCATGAAGAAGGTTTTTCCGGCCCTGCGAATGCCTCGCTCGACGGCACTTACCTGAACGGCTTCCACGAATGGGAACCGATCCAGTATCCGGAAAACGCCTACGGCCTCGCGCGCCGCAACGAATTCATGCTCAACGTGCCGAACGGCAAGCGCATCGAATTGTGGATCGGCGACGAGCGCTTCGACCTGGCCCAAGGCGTGATCCTCAATTACCGCCGCTTCGTCGATTTCCGCCACGGCGTGGCCACGCGCGTGCTGGAATGGGAATCACCGAAGCGCCAGCGCGTGGCGATCACCAGCGAACGCATCGTGCCCTTGCGGCACAAGCATCTGTTCGCGCTCCGCTACCAGGTCAAGCCGATCAATTTCGCCGGCCAGATCCGCCTGGTATCGGCGCTCGACGGCGCGGTGAAGAATGTCGAGGCCGGCGACGATCCGCGCGTCGGCTCGGCCGTGTCCGGTCCCGCCCTGCATCTGGTCGATGCGAAGCAGGCGGACGATTTCAGCGCGCTCGTCCACCGCACCCGCAACAGCGGCTTCACGCTGGTCAGCGCGATCGACAGCACGGTGGCGCACGCAGGCGCCGTCACGCGCACCCAGGCGCGGCACGGCCAATGCGTGCAGCAACAGTACGACGTATTCGCCGGCGAGGCACAGACCGTCACGCTGACCAAGTTCGGCGCCTACTTTTCTTCGCGCGACTATCCGGAGCACGAATTGCTGGAGCGCGCGCGGAATGAGCTGGCCAAGGCCAAGGCGCTCGGTTTCGATGCGCTGTGCGCCGAGCAGCATGCGGCGCTGTCGGAGTTCTGGCGGCGCGCCGATGTCGAGATCGCCGGCGACGATGCGCTCCAGCAAGGCATACGCTTCAACCAGTTCCACCTGCTGCAATCGGTCGGCCGCGACGGCAAGACCAATATCGCGGCCAAGGGCATCACCGGCGAAGGCTACGAAGGCCATACCTTCTGGGATACCGAGATCTACATCCTGCCCTTCTTCCTGTACAACCAGCCGGAGATCGCGAAGAAGCTGCTCGAATACCGCCACCACGGCCTGCCCAAGGCCCGCGAAAGGGCGCGCCAGATGGCGCATGCCAAGGGCGCGCTATTCCCGTGGCGTACGATCGCCGGCGAGGAATGCTCCTCCTATTTCCCCGCCGGCACCGCGCAGTATCACATCAACGCCGACATCGCTTACGCGGTGAAGCTGTATGTCGAGACCACCGGCGACGACGCCTTCCTGCTGTCTCACGGCGCCGAGATCGTGCTCGACACGGCGCGCATCTGGATGGGACTCGGCCACTTCGAGAGCGGGTCGTTCGGCGAACGCTTCCGCATCGACGGCGTGACCGGTCCCGACGAATACACGGCCATCGTCAACAACAACTACTACACCAATGCGATGGCGCAGCTGCACCTGGAATACGCGGCCGACGTCGCCGAGCGCCTGCGCCGCGATCATCCCGGGGCCTTCCATCGTCTGGCCGACACGCTGGCGCTCGACGCCGACGAACCGGAGCAATGGCGGCGCGCGGCGCGGCGGATGTACCTGCCCTACGACCGCGAGCGCGGCATCCATCCGCAGGACGACAGCTTCCTCTGCAAGAAACCGTGGGACTTCGCCGGCACGCCGAAGGACAAGTACCCGCTGCTGCTGCACTACCATCCGCTCGTGATCTATCGCCACCAGGTCTGCAAGCAGGCCGACGTGGTGCTCGCCATGCTGCTCCTGGGCGATCGCGTCCCGCTCGAGGACAAGCGCCGCAATTTCGATTTCTACGAAGCGGTCACGACCCACGATTCCTCGCTGTCGACCTGCATCTTCAGCATTCTCGCCTCCGAGGTCGGTTACGCCGACAAGGCTTACGACTACTTCATGGAGACGGCGCGTCTCGATCTCGACGACACCCACGGCAACACCTGCCACGGCGTGCACACGGCGGCGATGGCGGGCACCTGGCTGTGCGTGGCCTACGGCTTCGCCGGCATGCGCATGCACGGCGGCGAACCGAGTTTCGCACCGACCCTGCCGCGGCGCTGGACGCACTACCAGTTCAAGGTCCATGTCCGCGGCCGCCTGCTGCAGGTGCGCGTCGGCGGCGGCGAAGTCGAATACCGCCTGCTGGAGGGCGAACCGCTCGCGCTGCGGCATCGCGGACGACCGATCCAACTCGCGACGGCCGCGACCGTCGCCCTGCACGACGAGGCAATCCATGGCTAAGACCGGCGCCTACAAGGCCGTCATCTTCGATCTCGACGGCGTCATCACCGACACCGCCCACTATCACTTCATCGCCTGGCAAGCGCTGGCGGAAAGCCTGGACATCCGGTTCGATGCGGCGTTCAATGAGCAATTGAAGGGCATCGACCGCATGGGCTCGCTCGAACTGATCCTGGCGCGCTCGCGCAAGACGTATTCGGACGAGGAAAAGCGCCGGCTGGCCGACCGCAAGAACCGCCACTACCAGGAATTGATCGAGACCATGTCGCCGCGCGACCTGCTGCCGGGCGCGACCGAGGCGCTGCGCTCGGTGCGCGCGGCCGGGCTGAAGATCGGCCTGGCCTCGGCCAGCAAGAATGCGGCGACGGTGCTGGACCGGCTGGGCATCACCGATATGTTCGACCATGTCGTCGATGCCGCGCAGGTGGCGAACGGCAAGCCCGATCCGGAGATCTTCCTGAAGGCGGCCCACGCGGTGGATGTCGCGCCGCGCCTGTGCCTGGGCGTGGAAGACGCGGTGGCCGGCGTGAAGGCGATCAAGTCGGCCGGCATGACAGCCGTCGGCATCGGCGATCCAGCGGTGCTGACCGAAGCCGACGCCGTGATCCCGGGCTTGCACGCCTTCCGCCTGATGGATTACTGATAAGAAAAGCAGGGAGACAACATGAACAACAAGCGCATCATCCTCGGTCTGTTCCTGACCTATTTCGTCTTCGCCATCCTGCTCAACAGCGTCGGCACGGTCATCCTGCAGGTCATCAACAACTACGACGTCAGCAAGTCGAGCGCCAGCATCCTCGAAGCCATCAAGGACTTGTCGATCGCGGCCGTGTCCTTCTTCGTCGCCTCGCTCCTGCCGCGCCTCGGTTTCAAGAACGCGATGCTGACCGGCCTGGCGATCGTGACGGCCGGCTGCGTCATGATGCCGCTGGTGCCGAGCTTCGCGACGACCGAGCTGCTGTTCCTGTGCATCGGCGTCGCCTTCGCGCTGGTGAAGGTATCGGTGTATTCGAGCGTCGGCCTGGTCACCGACGATCCGCGCCATCACGCCAGCCTGTTGAACAGCATCGAAGGCTTCTTCATGGTCGGCGTGCTGTCCGGCTCCTGGGTGTTCGGCTTCTTCATCGACTCGAGCGATCCGCGCTCGCCGAGCTGGCTGCAGACCTACTGGGTGCTGGCGGCGCTATGCCTGGTCGTGTTCCTGCTGCTGCTGAGCACGCCCTTCGACGAAGGCCCTGCGGCGGCACGCGGCACGGTCAAGGACGACTTCTCGGCGATGCTCAAGCTGGTGGTCAAGCCGCTGGTCTGCGTCTACGTCATCTCGGCCTTCCTGTTCGTGCTGATCGAGCAAGGCATCGGCACCTGGCTGCCGACCTTCAACAACGAGATCTTGAAACTGCCGACCGCGATGAGCGTGCAAGTCACCAGCATCTTCGCCGCCTCGGCCGCGCTCGGCCGGCTCGGCGCCGGCGTCATCATGCGCCGCGTGCACTGGTATCCGGTGGTGAACTGCTGCGTGCTCGGCGTCGGCCTGCTGGTGGTGGTCAGCCTGCCGCTGGCCGACAACGTGGTCGCCAACCCCTATGTCTCGTGGTCGAACGCCCCGATCGCGGCCTATATCTTTCCGCTGCTCGGGCTGTTCCTGGCGCCGATCTACCCGGCCATCAATTCGGTCATGCTGAGTTCGCTGCCGAAGCAGCAGCACGCGGCGATGACCGGCCTGCTCGTGATCTTCTCGGCCCTCGGCGGCAGCACCGGCTCGCGCATCACGGCGGTCGTGTTCGAGAAATTCGACGGCCAGTTCGCGTTCTACCTGTCGCTTGTGCCGCTGGCGATCGTGCTGGTGACGCTGTATTTCTTCAAGCGCGGCGTCGACGGCAGGCCCGCCGGCATGCCGGCGCAGGCCGCGGCCGGCTGAGCCGGGCGGATTGGTATACTCGCCCCCATGAATCTGAAGAGCCTCGCCCAAACCCTCGGCATGTCCAAGACGACCGTCAGCCGCGCGCTGAACGGTTATCCGGAAGTCAGCGAACAGACGCGCCAGCGCGTGCTGGCCGCCGCCCGCGAGGTCGGCTACGAGGCCAACCCGATGGCGCGCAGCCTCGCCGTCGGCCGCACCAACGTGTTCGGCATCATCTATCCGCTGCTGCCGGCCGATCTCGGCGACGCGATGTTCCTGACCGTCGTCGGCGGCATGCAGGAAACGCTCGAGCGGCGCCGCATGAACCTGATGATCGCGCCGGTGTCGAGCGGCAACGAGCTGCCGTCCTACGAACAGATGGTGAAGGGCCGGCGCGTCGACGGCTTGGTGGTGAGCCGCACGCTGGTGAACGACGAGCGCATCGCCTACCTGCTGAAGAAGGGCTTTCCGTTCGTCGCGCACGGCCGCACCCGGCTCGACTCGCCCTATGCCTGGTTCGACTACGACAACGAAGCCGGCATCCGGCTCGCGGCCGAACACTTGCTGGCGCTCGGCCACCGCCGCATCAGCCTGGTTTCCGCGCCGCTCGAGATGAATTTCGCGCGCCAACGCCGCGACAGCTTCACCGCGACGCTGCAACGTGCGGGCCTGGCCGCCGATCCGCGCTACCTGATCGAAAACACGCTCGACCGCCGCAGCGGCTATCAGGCGATGCAGCAATTGCTTGCCTGCTCGCCGCGCCCGACGGCGGTCATCGTCGACAACCACTTGTCCGGCGTCGGCGCCGTGCGCGCCCTGCTCGACGCCGGCATCGACATCGGCCGCGACATGTCGGTCATCGTCTGGGGCAGCGTCGAGGATACCCTGGTCGGCAGCCGGGTCACGACGATCGACCAGCCGGAACCGCGCCGCGCCGGTGCGAAAATGGCGGAAATGCTGCTCGCCCTGCTGGATGGAACGCCGGCCGCGGAATTGCAGGTGCTGTGGCAACCGGAGCTGGTGCCCGGCGCGACGGTCGGCCCTTGCGCACGGTAAGCCGCGCGCCGCTCAGTCGAGTTCGCCTATTCTGCGTTCGATCCTCCGCTTGACGGACGCATCCTGCTCGCTCGCCAGCCGCTCCCGGAGAATCCGGACCTGCGCTTCGTCGAGCGCGTCGTCGGCCGGCACCTGGACGTCCGGCAGGACGCCGGTGCCTTCCCAGTCGCCTTGCGTGATCGGGCTGATCGACCGGCCGGTGGGCAGGAACGCTTCGAAATGCGCATGCAGGCGGCGCGGCTCGCCCGGATGCGCCCCGCCGCCGGTCGCTTCGCCGATGATGGTCGCGCGCTTGAGATTCTTCATCGCGTAGCTGAAATCTTCCGCCGCCGAAAACGTGTCGCGGCTGGTGAGGATATAGACCTTCTTCCGTTCGCCGTACTTGGGCGTGACGCTGTCGTCGCTCCAGCGCTCCTCGGTATGATCGGTCTTGCGCGTATAGATGTCGTTCAAGCGCGTGCGGCGCTCGAACAGGTGGCCGGCCAGCACTCCGACGGTGTCGGGACTGCCGCCGTTGTTGGCGCGCAGGTCGATGATGAGGGCGCTCGTATCCTGCAACAGTGTCATGGCGGCGGCGATCCTGGCCGCCGCCTGCGGCCCGGGCGCGAAGGTGCGCATCTCCAGGTAGCCGATATTGAACGGCAAGCGCTCGATGCGTTCGAAGCCGAAGTTCAGGCGGACCATGTCGGCCATCATCTCGGGAGGAATCTGGTCCGCCTGCTTTCCCTCGCGCGCCTGTTCCTCGGGAATCGGCTTCTCGCTGTAGTGCACGGCCAGATGCCCGTCCTTGCTGACCTGCCGCAAGTCCTCGGTCAGCGTCTCGGCGAACTTTTCCGCGCTCGTGATCGCGTCGTAGCGGCCGGCCTGCCGCTGCGCGAGCAGGAATCCGCCGATTTCCTTTGCCTTGTCCGCAAACACGTATTCTTCGTCGAGCCTCGCGACCAGGTTGGCGAGAACCGCGTTGCGCGCGGCCTGGTCGATTGCCATGTCGTTCTGCGGCGGCCCCATGCGCTGCGGACCGAGCGGAAACGGCACCACGCCGGTTATGACCGCGGCGATCGCGCCGGCCAGCAAGGCGCCGCCGATCGCGGCGCTCCATGCCCATATTTTCTTTCCTTGCATTGCATGCTCCTGTTCGACTGCCTTCGATGAAAGACCGTGCCGGCCGCACGGCGCCTATTTCGATTCGGCGCGCGCCTTGGCGATGCGCTGCCCGAACGGTTTCGCCGCGAGCGCCGCGCGGGCATGCTCGAGCAATTCGGACAGCGGAAACGGCAATTCCTCGTCGAGGCTGTCGGCCGCCATCTGCGTCGCGCGCCAGCACGCCTGGATAGACGGAACCAGTTCGCGCCCCTTGTCGGTCAGGCGGATCATGCGCTGGCGCGCGTCGTCCGGCCCCGGCTCGGCCGACAGCAAACCTTCCTTGATCATCAGCGCCACGGTCTGGGTGGCCGCCGGCTGCGTGATGCCGGCGTTTTCCGCGATCTGGCCGATGGTCGACGGTTCGAGTTGCAGCAAGGCGCGCAGCACCGGCGTATAGCGCGGCCTGAACGGCAATCCGGCGTCGCGATAGGCTTGCTCCACGGCGCCGTCGAGCAGTTCGATGAGATGGCGCAATTGCGTTCCGAGTCCTTGTTTCTTCATGAGGAAATCATATCACAGCTTATATAAATGCTTATATAAAATTTTACGCAAAATTTCGCGCCGGAAAGGCCGTAAGGCCTATGCAGGGTCAAAAATCTGCTGTATAGTGGCGGGCTTTCCGGATGTCTTTGGAGATATCCGAGCAGTTTGACTGGCTAAGTCGCGTGCAGGGTGCTTAGCTCAGTTGGTAGAGCGGCGCCCTTACAAGGCGTAGGTCGGGAGTTCGAGCCTCTCAGCACCCACCAGGCAGTCAGATTGCGGCAGTACGGAATTCAGCAGTACCGAATACGGAGTGGTAGTTCAGTTGGTTAGAATACCGGCCTGTCACGCCGGGGGTCGCGGGTTCGAGCCCCGTCCGCTCCGCCAGCAGTAGAAAAAAGACGCACTTCGGTGCGTCTTTTTTTTCGTCCGTTCAGGAACGCGACATCAAGTCGTTCAGGTCGCCGTATCCGAGCGCAGGATATCCCGCGTCGCTCAACTGTCCCGATTCCAGGAAGCGCCGGGCGATGCCGTGCACGGCCCCGTGGATCGCTTCCGCGATGCCCGACCCGGCGCTGAGCCGGCGCACGCCGAGCCGCAGCAGTTGGTCGGCCGGCGGCAAGCCCGGCAGCGCAAGCACATTCAAGGGCAGCGGCGTGCCGCTCGCGAGCGCCGCGATCTCGGCGGCGTCCGCCACTCCGGCCGCGAACAGGCCATCCGCTCCCGCCGCGCGATAGCGTTCGGCGCGCGCGAGCGTTTCCTGCACCCGTTGTTCCGCCGGCACCAGGCGCTTGAGATACACGTCGGTGCGCG
>Ga0196972_1000786_pt1 | contig 12038 bp, 10 predicted proteins | sample S1v_2013CmetaG_FD_148618 | JGI IMG/M metagenome (GOLD analysis project Ga0196972, IMG submission 148618) | Soil microbial communities from Anza Borrego desert, Southern California, United States - S1+v_20-13C | ecosystem: Environmental > Terrestrial > Soil > Desert | place: USA: California... | reverse complement strand
TACACCGGCATGCTCACGCCGACCGAGGTATCCGCGTTCGCCGCCGCCTATGCGGCCGTGCTGTGCCTGCTGGTGTACCGCAGCGTGACCGCCGGCGAGACCTGGCAGGTGGTGAAGGACTCGCTCCTGCAGTCCACCATGATCTTCGCGGTGGTGATGGGCGGCAGCCTGGTGGGCTTCGTGCTGGCGCGCATGGGGGTATCCGCCGCCGTGGTGGACTTCATCAAGAGCATCGACATGTCCGCCTGGCAGTTCCTGCTGGTGGCCAACCTGATCCTGCTGGTGCTGGGCATGTTCCTGGACGGCGTGGCGATGATCGTGCTGACCGCGCCGCTGCTGTTCCCCATCGCCACCGCGCTGGGCATCAACCCGATCCACTTCGCCGTGATCATGGTGGCCAACGTGGAGATCGCCACGCTGACGCCGCCGGTGGGCCTGAACCTGTTCGTGATGAGCGGCATCGCCAAGCTCCCCGTGCACGAGGTCGTTCGCGGCGTGCTGCCCTTCTACTTCGTGCGCCTGGTCGGCCTCGCCCTGATCACCTACGTGCCAGTCATCTCGCTGGCCCTCGTTTCCTGAAGACACAGCCATGAACCAAGCCAACGAAACCATCTCGGCCCGGCTCGGCCGCTTCGCGGCGGAACTGCGTGCCGAGGACATCCCCACGGATGTCCTGGAGCGCGCCAAGTACCTGATCCTCGATGCGGTCGGCATCGCCTGGGCTTCGACGCACTTCGATTTCGCGCACCGCACGCTGTCGGCGGTCACCGAGATGTCGGGCACGGGCGGCGACACCCCAGTGATCGGGCTGGCGCACCGCCTGCAGGCACGCGACGCAATGCTGGTCAACGGCCTGCTGGTGCACGGCCTGGACTTCGACGACACGCATGCGCCCGGCGTGATCCACGCCACGGCCAGCTGCTTCCCCAGCGCGCTCGGCGTCGCCGCGCTCGCCGACCTGGACGGCCGCTCGCTGCTGGCGGCCTACGTGGCCGGCATGGAAGCGGCCACCCGGCTGGGCGCCGTCGCCAAGGGCGGCTTCCACCAGGTCGGCTTCCACCCGACCGGCCTCATCGGCGCCTTCGGCTGCTCGCTGGTCGCCGGCCGCCTGCTGGGCCTGAACGCGAAGCAGCTCCGGGATGCGCAGGGCATCGCGCTCAGCGTGGGTTCGGGCAGCCTCGAGTTCCTGCAGGACGGCGCGTGGACCAAGCGCATGCATCCCGGCTGGGCCGCGGTCGCCGGCTACACCGCCGCGACGATGGCGCGCCACGGCTTCGTCGGTCCGCGCCAGGCCTACGAAGGCCGCTTCGGCTTGTTCCCCAGCCACCTGGGCGCCCTGATGGAGCAGGCGGACCTGTCGCTCGCGACTGAAGGCCTGGGCTCGAAGTGGGAAGTGCCGGTGGTCTCGGTCAAGCCGATCCCCGCCTGCCACTTCACCCACGCCAGCGCCGACGCCGCCGCGATCCTGCGCGACAAGCACGGCCTGAAGGCTTCGGACATCGAGTCGGTGCGCGTGCTGGTGCCGGCCGAAGTGGTGAAGACCGTGTGCGAGCCGGTGGCGACCAAGCAGCGGCCGCAGAACAGCTACGACGCCCAGTTCAGCATCCCCTACACCGTGGCCACCGGCCTGCTGCGCGGCGACTTCGGCCTGCAGCACCTGGAGGACGCGGCGCTGCAGGACGCGGAAGTGATCGCGCTCGCCCACAAGGTCAAGTACGAGGTGGATCCGGATTCGCCCTTCCCGAAGTACTACTCGGGCGAGGTGGTCGTGACCACCACCGACGGCCGCGAGCTGCGCCACCGCGAGGAAGTCAATCGCGGCGCGTCGGACCGCCCGCTGTCCGCGGCCGACATCGAGAAGAAGTTCATGGCCAACGCCACGCTGGCCGCCAGCCCGGCGCGCGCCCAGCAGCTGCTGGAGGCGGTGCTGACGCTGGACCGCGCGCCGTCCGCCCGTGCCCTGGCCCAGGCGCTGGCTCGCTGAGACATCCAAGGAGTTCAAGAGACATGAAGCACGACATCGACGACGAGCAGCTGATCCTGGATGCCGTCGACAAATTTCTGGAGTCCGCGGTGCGCCCCTACGCGCACCAGCTGGAGAAGGAGGACATCTACCCGGCCGAGATCGTCGAGCAGATGAAGGAGATGGGCCTGTTCGGCTGCATCATCGACCCCGAGTACGGCGGCATGGGCCTGTCGGCCTCCACCTACGCCAAGATCATCGAGCGCATCTCCGGCGTGTGGATGTCGATCTCCGGCATCATCAACTCGCACCTGATCATGGCCTGGGCGGTGCAGCGCAACGGCACCGAGGAGCAGAAGCGCTACTACCTGCCGAAGTTCGCCACCGGCGAGCTGCGCGGCGGGGTGGGCCTGACCGAGCCGGACGCCGGCACGGACCTGCAGTCCATCCGCACGACGGCGGTGCGCGACGGCGACCACTACGTGGTCAACGGGGCCAAGACCTGGATCACCAACTCCATGTACGGCAACACGATCGCGCTGCTGGTCAAGACCGACCCGCAGGCGCAGCCGCGCCACAAGGGCATGAGCCTGTTCATCGCCGAGAAGGGCCCGGGCTTCAACGTGACCCGCAAGCTGGAGAAGCTCGGCTACCGCGGCATCGACACCTGCGAGCTGCAGTTCGACAACTACCGCGTGCCGGCCGACCGCCTGATCGGCGGCGTGGAAGGCCAGGGCTTGAAGCACGTGCTCAACGGCCTGGAACTGGGGCGCATCAACGTGGCCGCGCGCGGCGCCGGCGTGGCACGCGCCGCGCTGAAGGAGGCCGTCGCCTACTCGCAGCAGCGCAAGACCTTCGGCAAGCCGATCTGCGAGCACCAGGCGATCCAGCTCAAACTGGGCGAGATGGCCACCCGCTGCGAGGCCGCGTCGCTGCTGGTGCAGAGCGCCGCCGAGAAGTTCGATCGCGGCGAGCGCTGCGACATGGAAGCCGGCATGGCCAAGTACTTCGCCACCGAGTCCGCGATGGAGAACGCGCTGGAGTGCATGCGCATCCACGGCGGCTACGGCTACTCGAAGGAGTTCAATGTGGAGCGCCTGTACCGCGACGCGCCCCTGCTGCTGATCGGCGAGGGCACCAACGAGATGCAGCGCATCATCATCGCCAGGCAGCTGGTGGAACGGAACCCCGCATGAAACTGCCGCTCGAAGGCCTGCGCATCGTCGCGGTCGAACAGTACGGGGCCGGCCCGTTCGGCACCCAGCACCTGTCCGACCTCGGTGCCGAGGTGATCAAGATCGAGAACCCGAAGGACGGCGGCGACGTCGGCCGTGCCGTGGGCCCGTACTTCTTCGGCCCGGGCGACAGCCACTTCCACCAGTCGTTCAACCGCAACAAGAAGAGCATGACGCTGGACCTGAAGGCGCCCAGCGGCAAGGCGATCTTCCATGCACTGGTGAAGACGGCCGATGCGGTGTTTGACAACCTGCGCGGCGACCTGCCCGCCAAGCTGGGGCTGACCTACGACGCGCTGAAGGACGTGAACCCGCGCATCGTGTGCGGCCACCTTTCGGCATACGGGCGCACCGGCTCGCGCGCGAACTGGCCCGGCTACGACTACCTGATGCAGGCCGAGTCGGGTTACCTGTCGCTGACGGGCGAGCCGGACGGCCCGCCGGCCCGCATGGGCCTGTCGATCATCGACATGATGACCGGCGTGACCGCGGCGCTGGGGCTGCTGGCGGGCGTCATCGACGCGCGCGCGACCGGCACCGGCCGCGACATCGACGTCAGCCTGTATGACGTGGCGATGAACAACCTCAACTACGTCGGCGCCTGGTACCTGAACGAAGGCAAGGTGGTCCAGCGCGAGCCGCGGTCGGCGCACCCCTCGCTCACGCCCAGCCAGCTGTACCGCACCAAGGACGGCTGGATCTTCGTGATGTGCAACAAGGAGAAGTTCTGGCGCGTGCTGGCCGAGGCCATCGGCATGCCGGAGTGGTCCGAGCACCCCGACTACTGCGACTACAAGTCGCGCCTGGAGAACCGCGAGCAGCTCACCGCCGACATGGACGCCGTGTTCGGCACCGCGACGACGCAGGAGTGGATCGCGCGGCTCGCCGGCAAGGTGCCGGTGGCGCCGGTGTACGACGTGGCGCAGGCGCTGGAGAACCCGTTCGCGCACGAGCAGGGCCGCATCATGGAAGCGCCGCACCCGGCGCGCGGCACCATCCGCACGCTCGCGTGCCCGATCCGCTCGCCGCAATCCGAACCGCGCGTGGGGATCGCGCCGAAGATGGGCGAGCACACGCGCGAGCTGCTCGCCGAGCTCGGCTACGACGACGGAGAAATCGAGGCTTTGGCAGAATCCGGCGTGTTATGAGTGCAGTACCCAGTGCGGACGTCGTCGCGACGCAGCCCCAGTACGTGCTGGTGGCGCAGGCGCTGATCGATGACATCCGCCGCGGCCGCTACGGCGTGGGCGACCTGCTGCCGCCCGAGACCACGCTGTGCACGCAGTTCGGCGTCAGCCGGCACACCGTGCGCGAGGCGATGCGGCTGTTGATCGAGCGCGGCCTGGTGGCCCGGCAGCGCGGCATCGGCACCACCGTCACCTCGCTCGAGCCGCGCGCCCGCTACACGCAGTCCACCGCCTCGCTGACCGACCTGCCGCAGTACGTCGAGGAGACGCGGCTGGTGGTCCGGGAGCTGAAGGACGTGATCGCGCAGGGCGACCTGTCCGAACTGCTGGCCTGCCCCGCCGGGCAGCGCTGGCTGCACGCCCGCGGCTTCCGCTACGTGACGCGCAGCAAGGAGCCGATGGCGCTCACCTACATCTACGTGAATGCGGCCTATGCGGGCATCAAGGACCTCCTCGGCACGCCCGGCCTGCCGGTGTACACGCTGATCGAGCGCCAGTACGGCGAACGCGTGGCCGAGGTGAAGCAACGGATCGACGCCAAGGTCATCGGGCCGGACGAGGCGAAGGAGCTGAACGTGCCCAGCGGCAGCGCCGGCCTGGTCGTCACGCGCCACTACTACGCCGCCTCCGGCCGCCTGCTCGAAGTGGCCGTCAACGTGCATCCCGCCGACCGCTTCTCGTATTCGATGTCCCTGCGCACCGGGCCGCTGTAGTACCCCATGGGCGAGACCTTCAAATCCCTGGCCACGACGCTGGCCGTGCAGATGCTCGGCTCCATGGCCCTGCTCACCGTGCCCGTGCTCGCCCCGGCGGCGGCGCGCGACGTCGGCGTGCCGGCCGCCTACGTGGGCCTGTACATCGCGCTGGCCTACGGCGCCAGCATGCTGGCCAGCCTGGCCTGCGGCGACCTGATCCGCCGGCTCGGCGCCATCCGCGTGAGCCAGCTGTGCCTGCTGCTGTGCGCCATCGCCTCGCTGCTGGCGGCGGGCGGCACGCTCGGCTTCTTCGCCGCCAGCGCGGTGTTCATGGGCCTGGGCTACGGGCCCATGACGCCGGCCAGCTCGCACGTGCTGGCGCGCACCACGTCGCCGCAGGCGATGTCGCTGGTGTTCTCGGTCAAGCAGACGGGCGTGCCCCTGGGCGGCGTGGCCGCCGGCGCGTTGGTGCCGGCGCTCGTGATCGCCGCCAGCTGGCGCGGCGCGCTGGGCGTGGTCGCCGCCGCCTGCGTGCTGGTGGCGCTGGCGGCCCAACCGCTCCGCGAGTCGCTCGACGGCGACCGGGAACCTGGCCGGCGCATCCACTTCGGCAGCCTGGCGGGGCCGCTGCGCGTGGTGCTCACCACGCCGGACGTGCGGCGGCTGGCGTTCATGTCCTTCGTCTATTCGTCGCTGCAGCTGTGCCTGGTGACCTACCTCGTCACCTATCTCACCGGCAGCCTCGGCTACAGCCTGGTGCAGGCCGGCTTCATGATGTCGGCGGCGCAGGCCGCGGGGGTCGTATCGCGCATCGGCTGGGGCGCGCTCGCGGACCGCACGCGCAAGCCGGTGGGCGTGCTCGCGTTCCTCGGCGGCGGCATGGCCGTGGGGGCGCTGGCGACCGGCGCCTTCGACGCGAGCTGGCCGCCGGTGCTGGTGGCGGTGGCCTGCGCCTGGTTCGGCGCCACCGCGATTTCGTGGAACGGTGTGTACCTGGCCGAGGTCGCGCGCCGCGCGCCAGCCGGCCGCGCCGTCGAGGCCACCGGCGGCTCGCTGGCCTTCACCTATTTCGGCGTGCTGGTGTCGCCGCCGCTGTTCGGCCTGGCGGCCGAGCACGGCGCCGGCTTCGGGCTCGCGTACGCCGGCCTCGCCCTGCCGGCCGTCGCGTGTGCGGGCTGGCTATGGCTGTCGCACCGCTCCGCGCGCCGTCGTGTCCAACTCGAGGAGTCCCTTTCGTCATGAGCGAGAAGTCGTTCCTGTTCGTGCCCGGTAACCGGCCGGAGCGTTTCGACAAGGCCTGCGCCGCGGGCGCGGATGCCGTCATCCTGGACCTGGAGGACGCCGTGGCTCCGGCCGGCAAGGACGCCGCGCGCGAGGCCGTGCGCGGCTGGCTGGCGCAGGGCGGCCGCGCGTGGCTGCGCCTGAACGGCACCGACACGCCCTGGCACGCCGCCGACCTCGCGCTGCTGGAACTCCCCGGCGTGGCAGGGGTGCTGCTGCCCAAGGCGGAACGGGCGCAGGAACTGCAGTCGCTCGTGCAGCGCATGCGGCCCGGCACCCCGCTGGTGCCGCTGGTCGAGACGGCCGTCGGGCTGTGGAACGCGCGCGAGCTGGCCTCCGTGCCTGGCGTGCAGCGCCTGGCCTTCGGCTCCGTCGATTTCCAGCTCGACCTGTCCATCCAGGGCGACGGCGAGGAGCTGCTCTACGCGCGCTCGCAACTGGTGCTCGCCTCGCGCGTGGCGGGCGTGCTGCCGCCCGTGGACGGCGTGACGGTGGCGATCGACGACGAATCCGTGCTGCGGGCCGACGTCGAGCGCGCGCGGCGCCTCGGTTTCGGCGGCAAGCTGTGCATCCATCCGAAGCAGGTGGCCGCGATCCAGGCCGGCTTCCGCCCACCGGCGGCCGAGCTCGAATGGGCGCGCCGGGTGATGGAGGCCGCGGAGTCCGCCGGCCACGACGCCGTGCGGGTGGACGGCAAGCTGGTCGACAAGCCGATCATCGACCGCGCCCGCGCGATGCTGCAGGAGGAGAAGGCCGGATGAGCGCCGTTCTCGACGCCGGCCTGGTGACCGACGAAGCCGCCTTCATGGCGCAGCACCTGCCGCTGGTGGGGGCGCGCATCGTCGAACTGGGCTGCGGCAAGGCCGAACTGGCGCGCCGCCTGCTCGAGCAGCACGGCGCGGCCGAGGTCACCGGCTTCGAGGTCGACGAGCGGCAGCACGCCGCGAACCTCGCGGCGCCGCCGTTCCCCGGCCTGCGCTTCGCGGCTGGCGGCGCCGAGGCCATCCCGCTGCCCGACGCCTGTTGCGACGGCGTCATGATGCTCAAGTCGCTGCACCACGTGCCCATGCCGCTGATGGACCAGGCCCTGCGCGAGATCGCGCGCGTGCTGGTGCCGGGTGGCTGGCTCTACGTGAGCGAGCCGGTCTATGCCGGCGAGTTCAACGAGCTCGTCAAGCGCTTCCACGACGAGGGCGAGGTGCGGGCCGCCGCCTACGCCGCACTGCAACGGGCCGCCGAGCAGGGCGTGCTGGCCTGGGAGCAGGAAGTGGTGTTCGACACGCCACTGCACTTCAGGGACTGGGCCGACTTCGAGGGCCGGATCGTGCTGGCGACGCATGCCGACCACCGCCTCGCCCCTGAACTGGAACGCCAGGTGCGCGAGCATTTCCAGCGCCACGTGGGCGACGACGGCGCGCGCTTCGTGCGCCAGATGCGGATCAACTTCCTGGCCCGGCGCTGAGCGCCGTGGCGGCTACGCGCGGGGAAGCTGCTTCAAGGCTTGCGCAACCTCGCGCACCAGCCCCGGGCCCTTGTAGATCAGCCCGGTGTAGATCTGCACCACGTCGGCTCCGGCGCGCACCTTGCTCACGGCGTCCTCGCCGCTGAGGATGCCGCCCACGCCGATGATGGGGTAGCCCGGTCCCAGCGCGGCGCGCAGCTGCGCGATCACCCGGTTGCTGGCCGCCAGCACCGGCGCCCCGCTCAGGCCGCCGGCTTCCTCGGCATGCGGCAGGCCCTTCACCGCCTCGCGCGAAAGCGTGGTGTTGGTGGCAATCACGCCGTCCATGCCATGCCGGCGCAAGGTCGCGGCGATGACGCCGACCTGGGCCTCGTCCAGGTCGGGCGCGATCTTCACGAACAGCGGCACGCGCCGACCGTGCTCGCGCGCCAGTTCCTCGCGCCGCGCCGCCAGCGCACCCAGCAACGCGTCCAGCGCCTCGTCGGATTGCAGCGAGCGCAGGTTCCTGGTGTTCGGGCTGGAGATGTTGACCGTCACGTAGTCGGCATGCGGGTAGACGCCGGCCAGCCCGAGCAGGTAGTCCTGGGTGGCCGATTCGATCGGCGTTGCGGCGTTCTTGCCGATGTTCAGGCCCAGGATGCGGCCCTTGCGCCGGAACGAAGAACGCTGCACGTTGGCGACGAAGGCGTCCAGGCCGTCGTTGTTGAAACCGAGCCGGTTGATCAGCGCATTTGCCTGCGGCAGGCGGAACATGCGCGGCTTGGGGTTGCCCGGCTGCGGCTTGGGCGTGACCGTGCCGACCTCGACGAAGCCGAACCCCATGGCGCCCAGGCCGTCGATCGCGCGGGCGTTCTTGTCCAGCCCGGCGGCCAGGCCGACGCGATTGGGAAACTTCAGCCCGGCGAGTTCGACCGGGTCGTCCACCAGCCCCGCGCACCAGGCCCATGACAGCGGCGTGCCCTGCAGGCGGGCCAGCGATTCCATGGTGAGGTCGTGTGCGGCTTCGGGGTCCAGCCCGAACAGGAAGGGCCGCGCGAGCGAGTAGGGCAGCAGGGGCATGGATAATTCTTCTCGATGCAACAGCCGGGGATTGTCGCGTGACCCAGGATGAACTGAAGGCCCTGGTGGGCCAGGCCGCACTGCAGTACGTGGTGCCGGGCGAGATCGTCGGGGTGGGCACCGGTTCCACCGTCAACAAGTTCATCGAGGCCCTGGCCGGCATGAAGGACCGCATCCGCGGCGCCGTCTCCAGCTCGCTGGCCTCCACCGAGCGCCTGCGCGCCATCGGCGTGCCGGTGTTCGACGCAAACGAAGTCGAGGAACTCTCGGTCTACATCGACGGCGCTGACGAGATCGACGGCCGCGGCTACATGATCAAGGGCGGCGGGGCGGCGCTCACGCGCGAGAAGATCGTGGCCGCCCAGTCGCGCCGCTTCGTCTGCATCGCCGACGAATCCAAGCTGGTGTCCGCGCTCGGCGCATTCCCGGTGCCGGTGGAGGTGATCCCGATGGCGGCGGCGCGCGTCGCGCGCCAGTTCGCCGCCATGGGCGGCCAGGCCCGCCTGCGCCTGAAGGACGGCGCGCCGCTGCTCACCGACAACGGCCAGCACATCCTGGACGTGGCGGGGCTGCGGCTGGAGGATCCGCTGGCCTTCGAAAGCGAAGTGAACCAGTGGCCGGGCGTGGTCACGGTGGGCGTCTTCGCCCACCAGAAGGCGGCCGTGTGCCTGCTGGGCACGGCCGCGGGCGTGAAGACGCTGCAGTTCTAGAAGATGATGCCGGCCGGGTTGCTGCCTGCCGGCAGGGCCGGCCTGGGCGCCGGTGCTGCAGGGGCCGGTTCGGCGGCGGCGGTCGGCGCGGCCGCCCGCAGGGGCTGGGCCACCACCAGCGGTGTCGCCGCCGGCTGCCGCCAGCCATTGGGCAGGCGCGAGGTGCGCGGGTAGCCGGCGGCGTCCAGGAACTGCGACCACTCCGCTTCGGAAAAGCCCTTGAGCTGCTGCGAGCCGACGGTCACCAGCGGCAGCGCCGCCGCGCCGCCGCTCAGGCGATCCAGGGCGGCGATGTCCTCGGCCGTCGTGACCGTCTTCTCGCTGAACGGAATGCCGCGCTGCGACAGGTACGTGCGCCCCGAGGCGCAGGGCGCGCAGTTGGGGCCGGTGTAGAGCGTCACCGGATAGCGGCTGGCCGCCTGGCGCAACTCGAAGGGCAGGGCGGCATTGCCGTTGGTGGCCGCGGAGACAGCGGCCGCCGACGCCGGTTCCACCTTGGCGGTGACATCCGCAGGTGGCTTGTCGGAGAAGGTCACCCGTCCGTCGGGGCCCACGATGCGGTAGACCTGCTGGGCGCCGGCGGCGCCGGCGGCCAGCGCCAGCGCGAGCGCTGCCAGTCGGAGGGCAAGGGGGGCGGGGGTCATCCCGCCGATTTTCCTTGTGTGACCGATGTCACGCCATGCCTTGATGGCGTAACAGGGCATCGAGTGTGGGTTCGCGGCCACGGAAGGCCTTGAACGACTCCATCGCCGGCCGGCTGCCGCCCGTCTCCAAGATGGCCTGCCGGTACCGGCGCCCGGTTTCCACGCTGGGCATGCCGTCGGGCGCCGCCGTCTCCTCGAAGGCGGCATAGGCGTCGGCCGACAGCACCTCGGCCCACTTGTAGCTGTAGTAGCCGGCCGCGTAGCCGCCCGCGAAGATGTGGCTGAAGGTGTGCGGCGTGCGGCTGAACTCGGGCGAGGGCAGCACGGCCACCTCGGCGCGGACCTTGCGCAGCAGGGCCATGAAGTCGCCGGCCGGGTCGTGCTCGGTGTGCAGCAGCATGTCGTACAGCGCGAACTCGATCTGGCGCAGGGTGGCCAGGCCGCTCTGGAAGTTGCGCGCCGCCAGCATCCGGTCGAACAGTTCGCGCGGCAGCGGCTCGCCGGTGTCCACGTGCGCCGTCATGTGGCGCAGCACCGCCCACTCCCAGCAGAAGTTCTCCATGAACTGGCTGGGCAGCTCCACCGCGTCCCATTCCACGCCGCTGATGCCGGACACGTCGCGCTCCTTCACGCGCGTCAGCATGTGGTGAAGGCCATGGCCGGACTCGTGGAACAGCGTGATCACGTCGTCGTGCGTAAGCAGCGGCGGCTTGCCGTCCACGCCGTCGGCGAAGTTGCAGACCAGGTGTGCCACCGGCGTCTGCAGCCGGCCGTCGTCCGGCCGGGCCCAGCGGGCGCGCACGTCGTCCATCCACGCGCCCCCGCGCTTGCCGTTGCGCGCCGCGGGGTCGAGGTAGAACTGGCCGACCAGCTCGCCGTCGCGCTCGATCCGGTAGAACTCCACGCGCGGGTTCCAGGTCGGCGCCTCGTCGCGCCGGATCGCCACCTCGAACAGCGTCTCGACGATCTTGAACAGGCCGGCCAGCACCTTGGGCGCCGTGAAGTACTGCTTGACCTCCTGCTCGCTGAAGGCGTAGCGGTCTTCCTTGAGCTTCTCGCCGATGTAGCTCCAGTCCCATGGCTGCGGGTCGGCGATGCCCAGCTTCTCTGCCGCGAAGGCGCGCATGTCCGCCACGTCCTTCTCGGCGTGCGGCCGCGCCTTGGACGCGAGCTCGCGCAGGAACCGGATCACCTGCTCGGGCGACTCGGCCATCTTTGGCACGACCGACACCTCGCCGAAGTTGCGGTAGCCCAGCAGCCGGGCTTCCTCCAGCCGCAGCGCCAGGATCTCGCGGATGTTGGCCGTGTTGTCGAACTTGCGGAACTCTTCCGGTGCCTGGTCGCTGGCGCGCGTGACGTAGGCGCGGTACAGGCGCTGGCGCAGTTCCCGGTTGTGCGCGAACTGCATGACCGGCAGGTAGCTGGGCATCTTCAGCGTGAGCTTGCAGCCTTCCTTGCCCTCGGCCTGGGCCGCGGCTCGGGCGGCCTGGACCACGTCGCCCGGAACACCGGCGAGCTCATCCGGGCTCGCGTAGTACGCGAAGGAGTCGGTGGCGTCCAAGGCGTTCTCGCTGAACTTCTGGCTCAGTTCGGCCTGGCGCTCCTGGATCTGCGCGAAGCGCTCCTTGGCCGCGCCCTGCAGCTCGGCGCCGCCCAGCACGAAGTTGCGGATGGCGTTCTTCAGGGCCTGGCGCTGCTCGGGGTCCAGCCTGGCCGGGTCCATGGCCTTGTACTTGGCGTACAGGCGTTCGTCGGAGCCCAGCCGGGTCCAGAAGTCGGTGATCTTCGGCAGCGCCGCGTTG
>Ga0196972_1000785_pt1 | contig 12041 bp, 10 predicted proteins | sample S1v_2013CmetaG_FD_148618 | JGI IMG/M metagenome (GOLD analysis project Ga0196972, IMG submission 148618) | Soil microbial communities from Anza Borrego desert, Southern California, United States - S1+v_20-13C | ecosystem: Environmental > Terrestrial > Soil > Desert | place: USA: California... | reverse complement strand
GAAATTTAGGATATTATGAGAATTTTCAAAAAAAAATTATAGAAAATGATGCAGAACTAAGAAATATAGAAAATGATTCCTTTCATCGACAATGAGTTTTGACACAATAATAATTACATTTAATATAAAATGTCCCTATACATGGTTGTTGGGCAATCAGAAATTACTATCCGGCAATCCGTGAACAAAAATCAAGAGGAGGAATATTATGAAAAAACTACTTGTAGTACTATTGGCATTTGTCATGCTGATAGGGACAACCTCACCTGCGGCAGCTGTCAATACAGCATTACCAGCCCCCTCATTCAAAGCCACTCATGGTTTCGACCTGGGTATAGCCAATGATGAGAGATTGATTCAGATGCTGAAGAATGAAGGGGTTATAGATGAAGACGCTGCCCCTGCCGAAGCAGAAGAAGCGTTGATGCAGTATTTGAAGGCAAAGGCAGAGAATGCAGGCAAGAAAGAAGGCGAGCTTGACAAGCAGGCCAAGAAGATTCAATCACAAATAGCAGAAAAGCTATACAACCATGGCATGTACAGTGGAAAAGGCAAGAAGTTCGGTCAGACAAAAGGAACTGTTAAGCCTGTTAAGGAAGAAACCTGGAATGGTTCTGTTACTACTGACAAGGTATTGGTAGTATTGATAGATTACCCTGACTTTGAAAATAGTAATATAGAAGCAGAAGAAACCGATATGTACTATGACAATTACCCAAAGGAACACTACGAGAATATGATTTTTGGCGAAGACGGATATGAAGGTCCAAATGGAGAAAATCTGATATCCATGAAGCAATATTATGAAGCACAATCCGGCGGAAGCTATACTATAGAAGGGCAAGTAGCGGGCTGGTATACAGCAAAGGAATCGGCAGCGCACTATGGCGGAAATGTACCTGCACCGGACGGAAGTGACGATAATCCTAGAGATCTTGTTATGGAAGCTTTAGAGGCAGTTGCTGCTGATGAAAGCATCGATCTTGGTGATTTTGACCAAGAAGACAGATATGACTTGGATGGAGACGGCGACTTGAGAGAAGCAGACGGCCTGATTGACCACTTGATGGTTATTCATGCAGGCGTTGGTGAAGAAGCTGGCGGCGGAAGCTTAGGCGGAGACGCAATCTGGTCACACAGATCAAATCTTGGCGGCGTATTTGCAATGGAAGGCACAGAAGCTGAAGTTGATTACTGGGATGGCTTGATGGGGGCTTATGATTACACAATTGAGCCTGAAGATGGTGCAACTGGCGTGTTTGCTCATGAGTATGGCCATGACTTGGGATTGCCTGATGAATATGATACAGTTTATAGCGGTATGGGAGAAGCTGTTGCTTATTGGTCCATCATGTCAAGCGGCAGCTGGGCAGGCAAGATCGGCGGAGCAGAGCCAACCGGCTTCAGCCCTTATGCGAAGGAATACCTGCAAGCAAGCTTAGGCGGCAACTGGCAAAAAGGGGTAGAAGTTGATATTGAAGAAATCGACGAAAACGGTATTGAAGTGCTGCTTGACCAGGCAAGCTCCAAGGGCACAAACCCAGACGTTCTAAGAATAAACCTTCCTGAAAAAGAAGTGGTTGTAAATGAGCCGGCTGCGGGAGAGTTTGAATATTTCAGCGGCAGTGGAGATGAACTCAACAACAGCATGGTTACTACCGTAGACTTGACAAAGGCAGCAAAAGCAATGCTGACTTTCAAGACTTGGTATCAAATTGAAGAGGATTGGGATTATGCCTCTGTTCAAGTAAAAGAGGATGGAAAGTGGGTATCGATACCAGGAAACATTACAACAGACAGCGATCCACACGAGCAAAACCCAGGGTTTGGAATTACTGGACACTCAGATGGTTGGGTTGATGCTGAATTTGATTTGTCAGATTATGCAGGTCAGGAAATAGATCTAAGGCTTAACTACTGGACAGACGTAGCTGCGGCAGAAGCAGGCTTCTACGTAGACGAGATTAACATCATTGCTGACGGTGATGTTGTGTTGTATGATGGCGCAGAGGACGAATCTGAATTCACATTAAAGGGCTTTAAGAAGGATTCCGGTAAATTCCGTGCTGAGCATTACTACTTGATTGAGTGGAGAAACCATAAGGGCGTTGATAGGGGCCTAAAGCACATAGCGAGAGGCGCTTCCTTAATGGAATATGATCCAGGTATGGTTGTATGGTATATTGATAACTCATACTCAAATAACTGGGTTGGAAACCATCCAGGCGATGGATACTTAGGCGTGGTTGACGCCGACCAGCATACATTAGACTGGAGCGACAAGGAACTGGGATCTTCAAGATATCAGATGCACGATGCGGCGTTCAGCTTAGAAAAAGGAAATAAAATGTATCTGGATTATGGATCCTTCTCTATGACTGACAACTATGTAAAGGCGTTTATGCTATTTGATGATGGTGAGCAATATATTGATGAGGATGCACCTGACTTTGGACGTAATATTCCGAATTTCGGTTTGAAAATCAGGGTAACAGGTGAAAGCTCAGACAGAAGCGTAGCAAAGATATTCTTATTTAAATAATATGTTAGAGATTTGGATGCAGCTTTCGCTGCATCCTTTTTTATTGATATTTTCCCTTGTGTGATATCCAATAAGTGGTAAAATAATAATTGCGAGATATACGGCAGGTGAGGTGGAAGAAATATGCTGATTAGAACAGAGAATTCAGACGCTATTATGAGATTTCTTAGAGAGCCCTTCTTAATCAATGAAAATATAATAGGCATCATAGAAAATGTTCCATGGGCAGAAATCTATGTGGACAATATTGATTCACCCAAGGGGGTCGTGGTAAAGAAGGATGACTATATGCACTATGTATATACGCAAGATGACAGCTTTATCGATAATATGTGTGAAAGCATGTTCGTTGAGGGATATTATGGGTTTTCAGGATTAGAGGGGACTCTTGCTGAAAAGATAAGAAAAAGATATAAGCTGGGCTGGGAGAGCCCATGCACTTTATATTATATGCCCAAAGAGAATTTGGATATAAGCCTCAAAAAGAATCGGACTGAAAGAATTAAGGCTGAGGATGCAGAGACTGTAGATCATTTCTATACCTACAGAAACAGCTGGAGTTTGGAAACAATTAAGAGGGATATCACAAAACGACCATCCTCTGCAGTCTATATTGATGGTGAAATAGTTTGCTGGGTACTCATTCATGATGATAATGCCATGGGAATCATGTATACGAGAGAAGAATATAGAAGGAAAGGCTATGCTGTTGATGTGACGATAGATTTAGCAGATCAGATGATAAAAGGCGGCAAGATTCCGTTTATACAAATCGTGCAGGGCAATGGAATGAGTCCCGGGTTGGCAAGGAAATGCGGTTTTGTGGAAGCGGGAGTGGCAGACTGGTTTGGAATCGTAGCAGGCAATCCAAAGGAATAAGTATGAGTTAGAAAGAAACTTTGTTTATTCTACGCAATAAAAGTCTGCAATTTGAGCAAGCTATTTGTATTGCGCTATAAACTCAGAATACACCTGCGAATTATTTTACTTAGGAGGCTTGCTATGAAGTGCAATACCTTAATTAACATTATCGGTAAATATAACCACTATAATATTTTGGCAGCTCTGAATCTTAAGCCTGAACGGGTGGTGTTTATTCGATTGCCGGAACAGGAGGAAAGCTTTGAAAAGACAAAGTCATGCTTGATGCAAAAGCTGCCAAGCATAATCTTTGTGGAGCACGTTGTACAAAAGCAATGCTCTCGTGAGATATCCCAGGTCTTAAGCAAATATGACAGTCAAGATGCATACCTGAATCTGTCCGGCGGCAGCAAGCTTATGAGCCTTTTGGCTTTCCAGGCATCCATTGGGAGTAAGCTGCATCTGATTTACATTGACAATGATAATGGTACTATATTGTCCTTAAATGAGAGAGTGGAAGAATTGGCTCCTTTGGATATAGAGCTTACTGTTGAAGACATTGTCTGCAGCAGTGGTGCTGAAATACTGAAGCATTCGACGCAGACCTATGAGAAGAAGGAATTCAAAGAGCTTGTAGATTTTATGATAGGAAACTATGATAAGTGGAAACTGGTTAAAGAGATTCTGAGGAATACCCGTCTGATCAGACAGTTTGAGTGGCAGCCTTTGCGTATAGAGATATCAATCTATAAATTATCTTATATGCAGATTAAGGCCCTGGAAAGATTTTCTGGTGAGCTGGTAGCTAAGAACCTGATTGTTGACTATCAGCTTTATTTTGATCATATAGAGTTTAGCTTTGCGACCAGGGAGGCAAAGTCCTTTATCATGACAGCGGGCAGCTGGTTGGAAGCTTTGACCTACAGCTGTTTTAAAGAGCTGAGGGAAGTAACCAATGTGATAAGCGGTATGCTTTTTGTATGGGATGAAGAGGTGAAGGTGCATAATGAACTGGATGTTGTTGCTACGGTGGATTCTCATTTGATCTGTATTTCCTGCAAGGATACGGAAAAGTATGATGTGGAAGACCTCAACGAGCTGGAGGTTTATGCAGAACATCTGGGAGGACGCAGGGTGACCAAGATACTTGTTTCCACACAGAGGCCGGCGCGTGGGGAAATGACGTATCAAAGAGCGGAAGAAATGGGTGTCACTATTGTATTGTTCAATGGCGACGTAAACAGCTTTAAAGATAAACTGCACAGGCTTATCATGAAATAAAAATGGTTAATAGGAAGACCTCAGTCGTCAGACTGAGGTCTTTTGCTCCTAGTAGCATTCAAAGTGTTCTATTTGTCTCAAGTCGATTCCGAAGTATCTCCAGCTGTAGCCGTTCCATCTGTAGCCTGCAGCAGAACGTCGACCAACAAAGGTCAACCATGCCCAGAATGGTCTGCCGTATTTTGGCCAAATGTAAACGTATTGGTATCTGCATGGTCTGATCGCACCTGGGTCAACCGCCATAATACTTGGTCCGCCTGCGCTGGCCTTAAATGTTGGAGCTTTGCTTGGCGGAGGTCCGGATGGAGGTCCGTCCTGTCCTCCAGATGGAGGTCCAAAACCTGGGCCATGACCGCCGGATGGAGGTGCAAAAGGAGGGCCGAACCCATCCGGTGAGCGGAAATCTAAGTCTTCATTTTCATTATCATTGTCCTGATGATTCATATAAGGACAAAAGTATGGACAAAAAGGCATTCATATCACTCCTTGCAACATGTTAATAGCAGTATATGCGCCAGGGGAATATTTTGACTCAGTCCAAAGCAAATAGTACAAAGCAGATACATGATTTTGGATAAAAATGGGATAATATACTACAAGATTTAATGTTTTAGGTGGTAAAATGGAGCAAAGCAGATTGCGGCGGGAGCTAAAAACAATAGAAGCTATGATAAAAATCTATTGTCGTGATCATCACGGAAGGGGTAATATTTGTAATGAGTGTGAGGTATTGTGCCAATATGCAGCATCAAGGTTAAGCAACTGCTATTTTGGGATATACAAGCCAGTTTGTTCTAGATGCACCTTGCATTGCTATAGACAGGAGATGCGTGGCAGGGTGAGACAGGTGATGCAGTACTCCGGCACAAGAATGATCATAGTGCATCCCCTACTTACAATTAGGCATTTTATAGATGCAATTGGGTGAGAACTGGTTTATTGACATGGCAATACAACTATGCTAAATTTATCATGATTATAATAGAAACGGAGAACGATGACATGCATATGGCGGACGCACTAATAACGCCTCTTGTAGGGGGCACAATGTGGATTGCTGCTGCAAAGACAACTAGTCACTCCATCAACAAATTAAAGGTTGAACTAAATGATGAAAAAATCCCAATGATGGGTGTTATGGGAGCCTTTGTTTTTGCGGCGCAAATGATCAACTTTTCGATTCCGGGCACAGGATCAAGCGGGCATTTGGGTGGAGGCATGCTGCTGGCAGCCATATTAGGGCCATATGCGGGTTTTTTGGCTATGGCAGCCATCCTAACAATACAGGCACTATTCTTTGCAGATGGGGGATTGCTGGCTTTAGGCTGCAATATTTTCAACCTAGGATTTTATACCTGTTTCATAGCATATCCCTACATATACATAGGCATTCTAAAACGGGGCTACTCGACGGCCCGCATCATAGGCGCTTCAACCTTATCTTCAGTGGTAGGGCTTCAATTAGGAGCTTTTAGTGTGGTAGCCCAGACGATGCTGTCAGGGAAAATAGAATTGTCCTTTGGCGCTTTTACGCTGCTGATGCAAGCTATCCATCTGGTTATTGGTCTTGTTGAAGGTTTAGTAACCGCGGCTGTCATCAATTATATATGGAAGGCAAGACCTGAATTGCTGGATGGAGCTGAAACAGCGGATGCCAAATATAATATTCCCTTTAAGCGTGTGGCACTTGTTTTTATATTAGCAGCCTTATTAATAGGCGGCTTGCTATCTTGGTATGCTTCCGGTAATCCCGACGGACTTGAATGGTCCTTGTACAATGCTGCCGGACAAGAGGAATTCGCCAATAATGGTTGGCTGCATGAGAGGCTGGAAGATCTGCAAAGCAGAATCGCCGTCCTCCCTGACTATGGAATTAAAGCTAGTGAGGCTTCTTCTGATAGTCAAAAATCGCTGCCTCCTAAGGTAGGAACGACAATAGCCGGTGCTGCAGGAGTATTCATAACTTTGCTGCTAGCCGTTTTGGCAGCTGTAATAATTAAGCTGACAGCTAGAAAATCAAGTAAAAATAATGCATAATTAATAGCGGGGACTGTTCCCCGCTATTAATGCAATTAAGGGATTGATATGGATGGCAAATATAACAAAAGCTTATTATAAAATGTTCATATTGGATGAGCTGGCAGCGCAAGATACTGTGATTCATAGGATAAGTCCTGTTGTGAAGCTTTTGGTGACGCTTGCCTATTTAATCGTGGTCGTGTCTTATGGCAAATATGATATTATGGGACTCTTTCCACTGGTATTTTACCCAGTCTGTATAATGGCAGCAGGTAATATTCCTTTAAAGCCTATGCTTTCAGGTCTTGTTGTTTCCATGCCTCTAATCATAGGAGTGGGTATATTTAATCCAGTGCTGGAGCGGACAGTAGTGATGACCTTGTTTGGAATAGACATCTCTGCAGGCTTTATTTCCTTTATAGCTTTGCTGTTTAAGTGTTGTCTGACTGTATTGGCAGCACTGCTGCTGCTGTCAACGACAGGCATGAATAAGATATCGGCAGCCTTGCATAGAATGCATGTACCGAAGGTCTTCATAATGCAATTGCTTTTGACTTACAGATATATATCCGTTTTGCTGGTAGAAGCTTCAAGGATATATAATGCCTACAGCTTAAGGGCTCCCGGACAAAACGGGATCAACAGCAAGGTATGGGGTTCCTTGATTGGACAGCTGCTTTTAAGGACTTATGATAGAGCTTACAGAGTGTATCAAGGTATGAAGCTGAGAGGCTTTGACAATCAGTATTATGGAGTAAATCTGCAAAAGGCCACAAAAATAGATAAATGGTACTTGGTAGGCTGGGCGGCATTCTTTCTAGCGGCGCGTTTCATAAATATAACAATGCTCTTAGGATTGCTGACAATTGAGGTGATAAAATGAGTCATCATGTGATTGAATTTATTGATACAAGTTATAACTACCCTGATGGGAATATGGGGGTAGTAAATGCCAACCTGCGGATTCAACATGGGGAATCTGTTGCCATTATAGGAGCAAACGGAGCCGGAAAGTCAACCTTGCTGAAGCTGCTGGTCGGGATCATGCTGCCCAAGAAAGGCGAGATCCGGCTTGGGGATATTCCTGTTACGCCCAAAACCATGAGCATCATAAGGCAGCGCATAGGTTTCACTTTTCAAGAGCCTGAGGATCAGCTGTTTAATGCAACAGTTTACGATGATGTTGCATTTGGGCCCAGAAACTATGGCTTGGAAGAAAAGGAAGTGGAGAAAAGGGTGTTGAGAGCGGCACAAACTGTAGGGATAGGACACTTGCTGCAGCGCGCGCCCTATAAGCTGTCGGGAGGGGAAAAAAGAGCAGCCTCCATCGCAACAGTATTATCCTTGGAGCCTGATGTGCTGGCAATGGATGAACCTACTGCTGCGTTGGACCCCAAATCAAGAAGAAAGCTCATACAGCTGTTGCAAGGTTTTGAACATACCAAAATTATTGCAACACATGATTTGGATTTGGCCTTGGAACTTTGCAGTAGGACTGTGGTGCTTAAGGATGGGACAGTTGTTTACGATGGCCCAACTGTGGATATCATGCACAATTCCCAACTGCTGGAGGACTGCGGACTAGAGCAGCCGCTTACGTTGCAGGGCTGCAACAGCTGTATGAAATGACCCATAAAGAGTAAAGGATATACAGGTTTTTTTCAAATTTACTCAAAGAATAACAGAGCAAAAACCTCACTATTGGCGGGATAAGGAGCTGATAGTGAGGTTTTTGAATTTCAATGCTAAATCTATTGTCATTGCTGTTTAAAGAGCAATGAAGGAAATAATTCAAAGGTGTCGAATAATGCATAACTATGACAAGTGTATAAGAGGGGTGTATTTGTTTGATTCATGGATTGTTTGATAATATTACCATAGTAGCATTATGTTTATTATTAGTTGCCCAATTATTCAGGAGCCGCTCCTTTGGCAGTCAGGCGATACTAAAGGATAAGATTTCCTTAGGTTTTATTTTCGGTATTTTTGGCATTGCACTTATGATAAATTCAATAAGAATTTCTCCAACTATTATTGTAGACTTGAGAAATATTGCATTGCTTTGTGCGGCTATTTTAGGAGGGCCTATAGCATTAGGGATTTCTAGTATAATGGTCGCGGGTTATAGGTTAATGAATTTTGGAATTAATAATGCCTCTATAGTTGCTGCTATTGTTGCATTGGCCATTTGCGCTGCAGGATCGATCATTTCTAAGATTAATATTAATAGATCAATCAAATTTATATCCATTTTTTTAAGTACGATGTTATTTTCAAATATCGCATTGATTTATTTAATTAAAGATGTAGGGAGACTTAAGCAGATATTACCTGCATATTGGTTGGTTTATGTCTCGGGTGCGGTTCTTGCATATTTTGGATTGGAGTACATCATTTACGTTAATAGGGTTTTGAGGGAAATGGAATATTATAAGCTAATGACAAACAACCTTACTGATATGCTTTCCACCCATGAAGTCGGAGGAAAATACTTATACGCATCTCCCTCTACAGAGAGACTGACCGGATATAGATCTGAAGAACTGATAGGACAGAATGCATATTCTTTAATGCATCCGGAGGATGTTGAAATATTAAAGAACTGGAATAGGAAGAATCAAACCCAAGACAGCCTCTCATACACATTTAGAATGCGGAAGAAGGATGGGAATTATATCTGGGTGGAGTCCTCTGTTAAAACACTTACTAACAGAGACGGGTCATTAAAAGAGACCGTAGTTATCACGCGTGATATAACCTCTCGGGTCGAAATAGAAAAAGAGCTGAGGGAAAGTGAAAACAAATTTAGGTCTTTGGTTAATTCTATGAATGATATTGTATATACTTTAGATCAGCAGCAACGATTTACTGGTGTATTTGGAAATTGGGTACAGGATATGGGCGTTAGCCAAGAACATTTACTGGGAAAAACCCACCGACAAATTTGGGGAGAAGAGGCTGCAAAGCAGCATGAAGAAGCACACTTAAAGGCGCTTGAAGGAGAGAATGCGATATATGATTGGACTATAGTTACACCTTTCGGAACAGCTTCTTATCAGACTATGCTATCCCCTATAAGGAATGTAGATGGTAAGGTTATTGGTATCGTCGGCGTTGGTAGAGATTTGACCGTACAAAAAAGAATGGAAGAAATGTTGCATAGGAAAAACGAGGAATTGAAGATGCAGCAGCAAGAAGCTATAGAGGCGAATCGGTTGAAAAGTCAGTTTCTTGCTAATATGTCCCATGAACTGCGTACCCCCTTGAATTCAATTATTGGTTTTACAAATCGCGTGATGAAAAAGTGCAAGGATGTATTACCCACCACTCAATATGAGAATCTTGCAATCGTAAAGGATGAAGGGGAGCATCTATTAGATCTCATTAATAATCTATTGGATTATTCTAAGATTGAAGCAGGTAAGATGGAGTTGCATTTAGAAGAATTTGACCTAATGGAAGTAATAAATGAGGTTTGCTCTATGACTGCAAATTTACTGGAAACGAAGGCTTTATGTTTTAAACAGACTGTTTATACAACTGAGCCAATTCAGCTTGTAAGTGATAGAATGAAATTAAAGCAAATCATGATAAATCTTGTCAGCAATGCTATAAAATATTCGGAGAGGGGTACTGTTGAGTTAAGCGTGGAGTGCTCAAACAGTTTTTACTGTATAAAGGTAAAGGATGAAGGCATAGGGATCTCGAAAGAGGATATAGATTCCATATTTGATGAGTTTAGACAGCTGGATAACTCTTATTCTCGAAAAATCGGGGGTACAGGACTAGGACTTTCTATTACCAAAAAGTTTGTTGAAATGTTGAATGGTAGAATAGAAATATCCAGTGAGGTTGGTGTTGGAAGCTGCTTTACAGTTTACATACCAAAGAACGATGCTGTTTAGCTGGTTGAACTTTTTGGATTTCAAAATCATTAACGGAGATAAATGACATGGGGAAAAAAGTTATAATTATAGATGATATGCCACTTAATATCCGACTGCTCAAAGAAATTTTAGAGGACGAGGACTACGAAGTGCATACGATTTCTACTAATATTTATAGAGATGCTTTGAATAGGGTGGCCGAAATCAAGCCAGCAGCTATTTTCATGGATATTATGATGCCGGAAATTACTGGATATGAACTGTGTACTAAATTAAAGGCAGACAAGGACTTGCAAAGAATACCTGTAATTATTCTTACAGCGATGTCCGATGCGCAGTCTGCAGAGAAAGCCTTTGAATCAGGTGCTCAGGCATTCTTATGCAAGCCCTATGATGAAAGGGATATCTTGCATATAATAGATACTATTAAGGCGAAAGATTATAGTAAGGAAGAGGAGTCGTTTTGCATAGAGGGGGGAAATGCCTATTCCTATTTATGTAAAAAGGATATAAAAAAAGAGTTTAATCCGGAGAATACTTTTATTAAGCTGAACAGGAATAGAAAACATTTTCAAGAAGCGGTGGATTCTCTAGAAAAGAGTATCAGTACCGTACTTAAAGCTATAAGAAATTATTTGTTGTTAGGAGATTTTAACAGGGCTGCTCAGCAAGCTCATGCACTAAAGGGCTTGCTTCTATTCTTTGGTGCTTACGACGGAGTAGAGATAATTTCGAAAATGGAAGAATGTTTAAAAGAAAATGATATTGCTTCATCTGAAATAATGATTAATAGTATTGAACAAGAAGCGTCTAATATAATACAACAACTGAGAACTTATATAAGCATAGATGATAATGCGGGTAGTTAGATACGGGGGGATGCAATAATGATAAAGGTGCTTATCGCTGATGATCAGCGGTTGCTCAGAGACTGTATGAAGCATATGATTGAAAGCAGTGGACAAATTGAGGTAATTGGTTGTGCAGATAATGGGGAAGATGCTGTTAAGCTAAGCAAGGAGCAAGTGCCGGACTTAGTCCTGATGGATATTATAATGCCGGTTTGTAATGGAATAGAGGCTGTTAAAAAAATCAAAGAATTTAACAATAATATAAAGATAATTATGCTAACCACGTCCAGTAATAATGAGGATATAGGAATTGCCTTAAAAAATGGTGCGGATGGTTATGTGTTGAAAAGCATAAGTCCGGAGGAACTAATTTTAACAATTAAAGGCGTATATTCAGGGTTAGACATCATTCACAAGGATGTCTATGTAAGTGTAGACTCCGCATCAGAAGTACAGGCAAGTGTTAAGGTTAATGATATTTATGCAAGCTTGTCTGAGCGTGATATAAAGATTATTGCATTATTAGTAGATGGAAAGAGTACAACTGAAATAGCAAAGGAAATGTTCTTAACAGAGGGAAGAATAAGAAATATTATCACT